>Ga0233425_10002610_pt1 | contig 34853 bp, 14 predicted proteins | sample Watercolumn_Towu_2_FD_181712 | JGI IMG/M metagenome (GOLD analysis project Ga0233425, IMG submission 181712) | Freshwater microbial communities from Lake Towuti, South Sulawesi, Indonesia - Watercolumn_Towuti2014_140_MG | ecosystem: Environmental > Aquatic > Freshwater > Lake | place...
GAGGGTGTTGTTGCCGGCCAGGTTGATGATGGTGCCGTCGTTGGTCTGGTTGGAGGTGGTGTAGGTGAAGGTGGCGGGCAGGCTGATGTCGCCGCCGGAGCCGTCGAGCCGCAGGTTGGCGTTGCCGGATGAGCCTTGGTTGACGGTGATGGTCTTGGTGCCGGCGCCCAGGGACGTGCTGTTCGTGGCGACGATTCCACCGTTGCTGATCGTCACATTGCCGGTGAAGGCATTGGTGCCGTCGAGGGTCAGGGTCGAGGTGTTCGTGCCGGTCTTGGTCAGGGTGCCGCCGCCGTTGAGTTGAGCGAGGTTCTTCAACACGCCGGCTTGGGCGCTCAAGGCCACGGTATCCGCCGCCGATCCGATGTTGTTGCCGCCCACGTCGAGCGTGCCGCCGTTGAGGGTGATCGTGGCGGTGCCCGTGCCACCGGCGCCCTTCAACAGGCTGACGGTGCTGGTCACGGTGCCGCCATTGATGGCCAGTTCACCGCTGCCGGCGGTGGCCAGGGTGACGGTGCCCGTGCCGGCATCGCCAAAGGCGACGGAACCACCGAGCTTCACGGTGCCGCCGCCGATGGTGATCGTGTTGACGCTCGTGCCGGTGCCTTTCACGACGGCCATGTTGATGGAACGGATGTCGAGCGTGCCGGTGTCGAACTTGAAGTCGTTGGTGTTATTGGCGGTCTTGGCGCCGAGCGAGGTGGCCAGCGTGCCGATGGCGATGTCGGCGGTGTTGCCCGTGACATCGATCACGTTGGCGGTCGTGTAGGCCGTGGCTTGGGTGGTTTGAACGCCCAGGTTGACGTTGCCGACGCGTCCGGTGCCCGCCAGGTTGCGGAGGGTGACGGAACCGCCGGTTCCTGCGCAGTTGATCGCGCCGGTGTCGCGGCCTCCGTTGCCCAGGTTGACGAGGTCGGTGTGGAGCACGTTGGTGCCCGTGCCGAGCGTGAGCGTGTTCGTGGCGCCGGTCGAACTGTTGCCGACCCGAATCGCCGCGGCGGCAATGCTGTTGGGACCGTTGCTGAGGATCATCGAGGCCGGGTCGGCGTTGCTGTTGTCGCCCGACGCCTGGACGGTCAGGTTGCCGGACAGCGTGGCGTTGAACGAGCCGAGCCCCGCCAGGTTCAGGTGGGCTTCGCTGGAGATGTTGGTGCCGCCGGTGTTGTTGCCGACGGTGATCGAGGCGCCGTTGACGACCAACGCGCCGCCGCCGGTCATGGTCACGCGCGTCTCGGCGGTGTCCGTGTTGTTGCTCAACGTGATGTTGCCGTTGAGGGTCAAGGTCTTGCCGGCACCAACAATCACGGTGTTGGCCGCGGTGTTGTTGGTGTTCACCACAAGGCTGCCGAAGGTGGAACTGCCGTTGGTTAGATCGAGCGTGCCGACGCTGGCGGTGCCGGTGCCGAGAGTCAGGTTGCCGCTGACGTTGAACTGCCCGTCGGTCGCGGCGGCCACGGTGCCGTTGAGGACCGACACGCTGCCGGTGCCGGTGACGAGGTTGCCGGCTTCAAGCGTGTAGGTGTCGGTGCGGTTGAAGGCGAGCGTGGCGTTGTCGGTCACCGCGCCGCTGCCTAAGGTGCCGGTGGTCCCGCCGTTGCCGATTTGCAGGGTGCCGGCGGAAATGGTTGTGGTGCCCTGATAGGCGTTGGCCGCGGTGAGGGTGGTGGTGCCGTCGCCCATTTGCGTGAACCCGCCCTGCCCGGTAATCGGGTTGGCGGTGAAGTCGGTGCCCTGGCTCACGGCGTTGCTGCGGTTGACGGCAAAGGTGGCGCCGCTGGCGACGGTGATCGAGGAACTGCTGGAAATCGACGCGTTCGTGCCGCCGCCGGTGCCGCTGCCGAGCCGCAGCGTGCCCTCGTTGACCGCGGTGGGGCCGGCGTAGTTGTTATCGCCCTGGAGGGTGGCGGTTCCGGCGCCGATCTTCGTCAGGCCGCCGGAAGTGTTGAGCGTGTTGAGCGCGCCGATCGTGACCGAGGCGCCGCTGCCGCCACCGCCGATCAGCAAGACCGTGGGCACGGTGCCCGCAGTGTACGTGCCGGGGTTGGTGATGACGATGCCGGTGACCTGGCCGCCACTAATCAGGGCGTAACCGGAAGCCGGGCTGCCGCCGGCGACGACGCCCGCCGAACTGAAGATGACGGCCGGCGCGCCGATGTAGCCACTGCCGCCGCCGACGGTCATGTCGGCCTGCGTGACACCGGCGCCCGTGGCGGCGACGAAGTTGCGCAACTGGAGGTCAAAGCCGTTGGTGTCGATGGTCAGGCCGCCCACGAAGGAGGGCGCGCCGCTGACGGCACTATTGTCGATGGGGCCGTACATCGTGGTATAGGCGTTATACGAGGTTCCGGAAGTCGCCAGATTCCAGTTGGTGACGTTCGCGGTGGCCCGGAGTGTGCCGCCGGCGAAGTTGATGTAGATGTTGTTGGGAGTGCTGGGAGTCGTGGGCAGGCTCGTCGTCATCGCGGCGCCGACGCTCAGGGTGCCGGCCGCCAGGTTGACGAAGCCGCTCTGCCCGGCGCCCTGGTTCGCGGTTGTACTGTTGCCGAAGCGGATCGGTTGGGCCCCGGTAATCACCTGGGCGTTGGCCCCGGCCAGATTCAGCACACCGTAGCCGCCGCCCGTCACGTCGGCTGCGTGATTCATGAAGATTCCGAAGGGCTGGCTGCTGCCGGTGTGGTCGATCTTGCCGGAGTCGGCCACGGTAATCTGGCCCAGGCTGTAGTTGAGCCACCATTCGGCGTTGGTGTGATCGATGAAGCCCGTGCCGCCGACGAAGACGACGCCGGTCCGCACGCCGGCCCCCGTACCGTTCGTGGCCGAGGCAGTGCCCTGGCCAGAGACAGTGAAACGCTGGGTATCGCGCAACGTGCCGCCGGTGATGTTCAGGTATCCGTAGGCGCCGTTCCCACCGACGACATTCTGCGTGCCGGTTGTCGTGCCGGGCGTGATATAGACGATGCCGGCGGTCTGGTTGAACGCCGACGCGGTGTCGGCCACGTTGGCCCCGGTAACCGCGTACAAAGTGCTGGTTCCGCTGCTGGTGTAGTTGACGACGGCGTTGCCCGCGGCGGGATTGACGTTGAGCTTCGTACTGCCGGGTAGACCCGTCAGGCTGGCGGCGCCGCTGATGTTCAGCGTGCCGCCGGTCGCCGTCGTATTGCCGGTATACGTGTTCGTGCCGGTCAGCGTCAGCGTGCCCGCGCCGGCCTTGGTCAGGCCGAAGCCGCCGCCGATGTTGTTGGCCAGGGTCAGGGTCTTGCCGGCCGTCGCCGTCGTGATCGTCGGCGTGGCGGTGAACGTGATGGTTCCCGTACCCAGGTTCAAGTCGTCGGTACCAGTTATTGTGAAGCCGCCGTTCACGGTGATGGGGTTGTTATTCGCAATGGTCATACTCCCGCCCGAGATGTTGTCGATCGTGCCGCTATTGATCACCAGGGCGCCGGTGCCCAGAGCGGCGGCGTGGCCGAGGTTGAGCGTGCCGCCGTTGAGGATGGTCTGTCCGGACGTGGTGTTGTTGCCCAGCAGGTTCAAGGCGCCGGCGTCGACGTTGGTCGTGCCGCTGTAGGTGTTGTTGCCGCCCAGCACGAGGGTGCCGGCGCCGGCCTTGGTCAGGCCGCTGGCGCCGCCGACTACTCCGCCGACGGTCAGGGTGCCAGCGGTGGTGGTGATCGTCGGGTTGTTGATCAGGGTTACCGCGCCGGCGCCGAGGTTCAGGGCGTAGCTGCCGGTGAAGGTGAAGTCGCCGTTCACGTTGACCGGGTTGTTGGCGGTCATCGTAATGGTTCCGCCCGAGGTGTTGTCGATCGCCGTGCCGGCGTTGATGGTAAAGGTGCCGCCGCCCAAGGCCGTCGCGTTATTGATATTGAGCGTGCCGCCGTTGAGGGTGACGTTGCCCGTGCCGGTGCCCGCGCCGCCCAGGGTGACGATGCCGGAACCGCTTGCGTTGACGTTGGCGTTGAACGCCACGCCGCCGCTGACGGCCAGGGTGCTGGTGGAATCGGCCACGTCCCAGGTCTGGTTGGCGCCAACGGCCAGCGGTGCGTTGATGGTCGCATTGCCGCCGCCGGTCAGTATCCGCAGGCCGCCGGATGCGCTGGGCGGGCTTAGCGTCAGCGTACCGCCGGTGCCTTGGTCGATCGTTACCGAGGTGATGCCCGTCGGCGCATTGGTAAACTGCACGCCCTCGATGGTGCGGCTGCCGTCGAGCGCCGCGGCGATCGTCGGGCCGGTGGCCGCCGTCGAGCTGAAGATCAACACTTCGTTGGTGGCCGGGGCGTGGCCCGCCGGTGTTGTTCCGGCCGGGTCCGACGAGAAGTTCGCTGCCGCGGCCAAGCTCCCGTTGCCGGCGTTCCAGTAGATCGGCGTAAAGGGCGCCGCGCCGAGCGTAACCGTCGTGCCGTCGTTGGCGATCGTGTAATTGAAGCCGTTGGGGGCCGAGCCCAGGAGGAAATTCACGCCGGTCAGTCCGCCCGTGGTCGAACTGGTCAGCAGGGTGTAGGTGCCGTTGGCCAGGCCGCCGAGGTCGAAGAAGTTGAGCGTGATGTTGCTGCCGCCGGTCACACTGGCGGTGTTGTAGACAACTTGGTCGCTGACGGTCGGGGCGCCGAGTTCGAATCCCAGCTTGGCGCCGCTGGCCAGCGTCAGTGCGCCGCTGCCGCCCAGCGTCAGCACTTCGGCCGCGGCGTTCTGGAAGGAGAGATAGCCCTGGGCGCCGACGTTGATCGAGCCGATGCCGCCGGTGCCGTAACCGCCCTTGAGGGCGCCGCCGTTGACGACGACGCCCGCCGCGCCGCCGTTGAGGGTCGTGGAAGTAGTAAGCTCGAGAACGCCTGAGCCCGTCTTGACCAGGTTGCCGCCGCTGCTGTTGAGCGTGGCGACTTGCAGCGTGCCGGTGGAACTGGCCACGTCCACGGTGCCGTTGCCCGTGCCGATGTTGATGAAGCGGTTCAAGGCGTTCGTGCCGGTGGCGGTGTAGCTGATCCCGCCGCCGTCGAGGTTGACGGTGAGGGTGTTGCCGAGCGGGCCGGAAGATGCCGGCGAGGTGGCGAAGGCGACCAGACCGCCGTTGACGTTCAACGTGGAGAAAGTGTTGGCGCCGCTGAAGGTCTGAGTGCCCGAGCCGATCTTGGTCACCGTGCCGTCGGTGATCGTGCCGCTGAAGCTGGCGGTGGCGCCGTTGTCGCCCAGCGTGAGGGTCGAGCCGGTCGCCGTCAGGGTGCCGTTGCCGCTGAGACCGTTGATGGTTTCGTTGAATCCCGCCAGGTTGAAGTTGGCAATGCCCGTGCCCGCCTGGGTGAGAACCACGTTCCCCGCGGCGGCGCCGTTGGGGATTTGATCCGCGGCGCCGAGGGTCAAGGTCATCGTGCGCGTGGCATTTCCCGTGTTGACCTTCGTGTCGCCGGCGTAGTCGTTCGGATTCGCCGTGGCGTTGTTCAGCGTGACCGTCAGCGAAGTGCCGTAGGTCGAGCCGTCGAGCGCCAGGCCGTTCGTGCCGGTCACCCGGCCCGTGAGCGATACGGCGCCGGTGCCGTTGGTCGACAAGAGGAAGTCGGACAGGTTCGCGGTGAGCGTGCCGGAGAGCACCGTGCCCAGGGCGTCCACGCGGACGCCGGTCCGGTCGGTGCCCAGCGTAGTGTTCACGACGATCGGATTGGGCACCGTCAGGCTGGCAGTCGGGAAGTAAATGCCCGCCTTGTCGGTTGCGGACTGGCCGACGATGATCGGCCCGGCGCCCAAGGCACTGACGACGGAGGCTGTGCTGACGTCGAGCCGCGTGCCGCTGGCGTTGTGCGCCAGCACCAAGCCGCCGGAGAAGGTGTTGCCGGCGTTGGTCAGGGAGAAGGTCGCTCCCAGGTTGGCGTTGTTGAGCACGATCTGCGTCTTGCGCGTCGGGCCGTCGGTGATCAACGCGGGAATGGACGAAGACGTCGCCGCTGTGCCAATCGTCAGGGCGTCGACGTACACGCCGGTGCCGGACGGCGTGCCCGGCGTCGTCGCGGTCGAGGCCGATGTGCTCGTGCTGGAGTTGGTGAGGGTGTTGCCCGCCACGTTGGTGAGGCTGGCAATGGTCTGGCTGGCACCGAAGAGGTCGAGGGTGCCGGTGCCGCTGAGGGTGACGGCAGTGGTTGCCGGCAGATTGCCGCCGGCTTGCAGCGTGCCGCCGCTGACGGTTGCCGTCGTGGATGCCACGGCGCTGCCCAGACGCAGGATGCCGTTGTTGACGACGGTCGCGCCGGTGTAGGTGTTGGTGCCGGAAAGGATCTGGGTGCCGGTGCCGGTCTTGGTGATGCCGAGCGTGCCGGTCGAGCCGTTCTGGATGGTGCCGGCGAAGGTGGCGGTGGCCAGGTTGTCGCTGCCGACGGTGAGAGTGGCGTTCGTCGCGGAACCGTTCTGGACGATGCCCGTGCCGCCGACCAGCGAACCGGTGGCCTGCGAGAAGGCGCCGGTGTTCAGTGTGCCGATGACCGTCCAGGCGGTGTTCGGCGAGAAGGAATTGGCCGCCCCGCCCTGGACGATCGTGCCGGCGCTGACGGTCGAAGGTCCGCTGTAGGTGTTGGCGGTCGAACTGAGAATAATCGGCGTCGTGCCGGCGGTGGTGGTGAAGGTCACGGCATTGGCCGAGCCGCCGCCGATTGCTCCGGTGACGGTGAGGCTCGAAGCGGTCCCGCTGCCCGGCGTGGAGCTATCGACCGACCAAGTCTGGGGCGCGCCCAGTGTAATCGGCGCCGCAATGGTCACCGCGCCGGCGCCTTGGGCCAGCGTCATGCCGGCGGTCGCCGCCGACGGGGCGATGGTCAGCGTGCCCAAGCCGGAGGTGCCGGGGTTCACGCCCGGGTTGATCGTCACGGCGGTCACGCCGGCGGGCGCGGCCAGGAACTGGAGGTCGTTGACAGTAAAGTTGTTGTCGAGCGTCGTCGTGACGGCCGGCCCCACGGCGCCGGTGGCGCTGAAGACCACCGTGTGAGCGGCGCCGGGCGTGGCGGCCGAAACAATCGTGCCGGCCGCGTCGGTCGCCCAGTTGGTCGTGGTCAACCCGGCCAAGGTGGCCCAACTGGCGCCGAGGTTGCCGCTCCAGTAGAGGCTGCCGGCAGTGGCCGCCGTGGCGTTCAACTGGATCAGGTTGTCGGTGTTGTTGAAGGCGTAGGTGTAGCCGCCGGGGACGGTGCCCAAGCCGTAGGTTGCGCTGCCGGCGGTCAGCCCGCTGGCGGCCGTGATGAGGTTGTAGTTGCCGGCGGCAAAGCCGCTGGCGGCGTTGAGGTGGAACGTGATGGGGCCGGCCGCCGTGGCGGCGGCGGTGGTCGCCAACTGGTCGGACGCCGTGCCCAGATCCAGCCCAATGGTCGTCGAGCCCGTGGCGTTGCCGATCGCGAGGGTACTGATGTTGGCGGGCGAATTGGCCGCGTTGTTGATGAAACTCAGCGTCGCGACATTGCCCGCGCCCGCGGCGATGCTCAGGGCGGTGTTGTTTTGCAGCGAACCGGTGACGCCCAGGAACCCGGCCTGCGCGACGGTTCCGCCGGCGTAGGTGTTGGTGCCGCCGAGAATGAGGTTGCCCGTTCCGGCCTTGGTCAGGGAATAGTTGTTGCCGCCGTCGCCAATGGCGCCGTTGAAGTAGGCCGCCTTGCCGGCGACGGTCGTGCCCACGTCGCTGGTAACGACCGCATTCCCGCCGGCCAGCGTTGCCGGCCCGCCGAAGATGAAGTTCTTCTCGGTCGCCGCGGTGGAGAAGTAAATGCCGCCGCTGAGCGTGACATCGTTGTTGATGGTGCTGTCGTTGCTGGTCGTTGCCCGAATCTTGGCCGTGGGCGCGAACGTCATCACACCCGTGCCGAACGGGCCGCTCGTGACGGCGCCGGGACCGCCCGTGCTGTTGGCCTGGGGAATCGCGGAAGTGCCCGCGCTGAAGGTCGTGCCGCCGCTGTAGGTCGATTGCTGGTTGGGCACGTACTGCCCCGCGCCGTTGACGACCACCGCGCCGATGCCGCTGATGACGCTCTGTGCCTGGAGGTTGGCGGTGCCGTTGTTCAGGAAGGTCAGCGTATTGGCGCCGAGGTTCACCGTCGCCGTGGAACTGAGGGTGAAGGCCCCCGCGGCCGACATGCCGATCGTGGCGTCGCTCCCCAGGGTAATGGGCCCAGTCCACGTGGCCGCGGTGCCCGAGGCGTTGGTCAGCGCGCCCTGCGGGCTTGACGCCAGGCCCGTGCCGTGGATGGTCAGCGGCTCCTGATTGGTCATGGTGATACCGTTGACGTTGAGCCGGGCACCCGACTGGATGGTCGTGCCCGCGGAGGTCGCGCCGAAGGCATTGGCGCTGGACGGTTGCAGGGTGCCAGCGGTCACGACGATCGCGCCCGCGTAGGCCGTCGAGTCATCCTGGTTGAGCGTCCCCAGACCCGTCTTCGTCAAGGTCCCGGAACCCTGGAGCTGCGAAGCTGTGGTCGCAGTGCCTGTGCCGCTGCCATCGTCGATGCTCAGCGTGACGCCGCTGGGAACATCGAACACCCCGCCGCCGGTTCCCATGACGAAGACATATCCGTTGGCCGGAAGCGCGGTGGTGGGCACGTTGTCGTTGAAAGTGGCGGTGGCTCGGAAGATGCCGCCGTTCTGGAGGGTAACCGTCTTGTATGCGGCCGTGGTGGTGCCGCCTACGACGTATCCGAGCATGCCGCCCGTCGCCGAGCCGTTGCTGCCGGCCACCTGGAGGATGCTGCTCGCGCCGTCCACGACGATGTTGCCGCTAAAGCTGTTGTTCACCCCGGTGATGTTCAACGTGCCGTCATTGACGGTCATCGAGATCGAGCCGTTGGCGGTGGTGCCGCTGATCACGCCACTGAGGGTCAGCGTGCCGGGGCCGGCCTTGGTGAGCGCGTTTGCGCCCATCGCCACGGCGCCGCCGAGGGTCAACGTGCCCGCGGTGGTGGTGATGGTGCGGGGCGCGTTCATGGTGACGGCGCCCGTACCCATATTGAGGTTGTTTGTGCCGCCGAACGTGAAGTTGCTGTTCAGGGCGATGAGGTTATTGGCCGTCATCGTGATGGCCGAGCCGCTGGTATTATCCAGCGTGCCGGCGGCGGCGATGGTGAAGGTGCCAGTGCCGAGCGCCGTGGCGGAGTTGATGTTGAGCGTGCTGGCCGAGTTGAGCGTCAGACCGCCGGTGAACGTGTTGGCGCCGGAGAGGGTCAGCGCGCCGGCGCCGGCCTTGGTCAAGCTCACGCTCCCGCTGACCACGCCGGAGGCGACCAGGGCATCGGTCGCGTTGTTGTTCGTCCACGTCTGGGCAGTTCCCAACGTCACCGGGGCGCTGATGGTGACCGCGCCGCCGGCCGAACTGTTGTTCGTGATGCCGGCCGCGTTGCCGATTGTCAGCGCGCCGGGCCCGGCAATGCCCGTGGCGGCGGAGACGCTGCTGTCGAACGTCAGGCTCCTGATCGTGAAGGTTTGATTCAGCGCGGTCGACAGATTGCCGGCGGCCGGGGTGGTGGTCGCGAAAAACACGTCGGTGACGCTGCCGGGGAGCGCTTGGGTGTCGATGTTGTCGGCGGCCGTCGTCCGCCAGTTGGTGGCGGCCGTGGTCGGCGCCATGCTGTTCCAGTTGGCATCGGTCGCGCCGGACCAATAGGCGGCCGTGGGCGTGGCGGCGCCGATGATCACGGACACGGAATTGGCGTTGTTCTGAATGGCGATGCTGTGCGTGGCGTCGCCGGTGATCGAGCCAGCCGTGAAGTTCGCGCCGGCGATGGTGCCGGTGTAGCCGTTGATGATCGTGTATTGCGCGCCGGTGCTCAGCGCGGCGAGGGGATTGACGTTGATCTGCGTCACGCCGCTGATGGTGGGGACGCCGGTCGAGGCGATCAAGTCGTTGACGCCGCCGCCGACGGTCGTAACCGTGGTCAGATCGACGTTGAGCCGGCTGAAGGCGTTGGCGGTGAAGCCGGTGGCGTTGGAGAGGGTCAGGGTTCCCGCGCCGCCGACGGCGCCCGGATTGATCGCGGCGCCCGTGAAGGCCGTGCCGGCCGACAAGGTGACCGTGCCGGGGACCGTGCCGGTGCCGCCGAGCGTGGCGTTGTTGCCCGCGGTGCCGCTTACGGTCACGGCGCTGACGCCGGTATTGAGGCCGTTGAACCGCAGGTTGCCCTGGGTGAGAGTGGTGGCGCCGGTGTAGGTGTTCGCGCCGGCGAGGATCCACGTTCCGGTGCCCGTTTTGGTAATTGCGGTCGTATTCGATACGCTGTTGTTTTGAAGAATACCGTCGATTTGGCCGATGCCGGCGGTCGAACCGGTCAAAGTGACCGTCTTGACTCCGGCACCTGCGGCGATGGCGGCGGTGCTGGTGAACTGGAGCGTTCCCGTGCCCGACATGTCGATCGTGGGGCCAGCGGTGGTGCCGGCAAAGTTGAGCGTGCGGTTCGTGGCATTTCCGGCGCCGGTGTATCGCAATGTCGCGCCCGTGTTCGTGCCGTTCCCGACTTGAATCGACGATCCTTTCCCGGCGGCACTGGCCGTGCCACTGGCCCCAATCGTCGCCACCTCAACAATTCCGCTGTTGATGAGCAGATTGCCGGTGAAATCATTGCCGCTATTGGCCAGGACGAGCTTCCCGGTGTTCCCGGACGCGACAAACGACTCGAAGCAGTTCGAGCCGGTGATTCTCGGGTTGATCGTCAACGTGGTCCCATTGGCAGTGCCGTTGTCGGTGCCGTTCGTCGCACTATTCTGCGTGAAGGCAATCGTGCCCGTGCCGTTAATCGCGCCACCCGTGGTCGAGCGCAGGCCAGCGCCGCCCGAAGTGATGCCACTGATCGTAAGACTACCTGACCCAATATCCACGGTGCTCCCGCCTACCGAGTCCAGGTTCAACTGATTGATCGTGCTAGTGCCGGAAAGCGTCAACGTACCCGCGGCCGTATCGGTGACCGTGAGTGTTGTCGCCCCTCCCTTGGTGATTGCGCCGCTGAGGGTAATGTTGCCCGCGCCGGCCAGAGTGAGCGTCTTGGCCGCCGCCGTGCCGCCGGTCCCGCCGGTGATGCTTCCGGCGATGGTCAGTGTTCTTCCGGCGGCGGAGTTGGTGATCGTCGAGGTGCTACTGGCAGCCGTGCCCAGGATGATGTTGGCGTTAATCAACTGGTTCTGGGCGACCGTCGAGTTCACCGTGATGATGTTGGTAATGCCGTCGGCAAAGGTGATCTGCCCCGTGCCGGCCGTGGCCCCGCCGATCGTGTAGGCGGCCGCGTTTGCCGTGTCGAACAGCAGCGTGCCGAGGCTGATCGTGCCGGTGGTGATCGTCGCGCCACCCGCGCCCGCAGCGGCGTTGAAGGTCGCGGTGTCGCCCACACCGGGTACCGGCGTGGCTGACCAGTTGACCGTGTTGGACCAGAGGGCGTCGAGGCCGGCGCCAGTCCAAGTGGCCGGAGCGGCGTTCGCCGAATCGGTTGCTACCCCGCCGAATAGCATCACAACGACGGTCACGGACAGCATCAACGCAGGGAAGAATCGCATCTTGGAAGCTCCTGTTTCTCGAACGAACGGGGCGACAACGGCCAATCAACGCCAGGCATAACCCACGATTATCCAGACAACGACCCACGACTAATATGCCCAGCTTATTATTATCTAAGCCTCAGCGCATCTGTCAACGAAACTGCAAGCTCCCCCACCAGTGTGGTATACGCTAACTGGGCGCGCGGTTTCTGACGAGTGCCAGCGATCGGGGACGCAGGGCACGCCCTTCGGCCGGGCTGCCAGCACGATTTGACGGTTCTCGGTTGCCATAAAACCTCCTACTGGTTGACCGGCGTGCTGCGTATTGAGGCACGGATGTCACGGTACAACTTCTCCATGCGTTGCACGCGCTCGGCGTGGGCGGGATCGTCCACGAAGTTCTTCTGCTCGGCCAGGTCGTTGGCCAGGTCGTACAGGGCCGCCGGCTTGTCGGGCACGATGTCGTGTGTGCCGATGACTTGGTTGCGGACCGTGCCCGCGGGGATAGCAGGCGTCTTTTGTCATCCTTTACTCCTCTCCGTTTGCAGCGTCTACATAACGCCGCCCAGTCGCGGCACCACATCTCGGCCTCTTTCCAGACCGGCCGCGTGGCCTTCTCCTGCTTGTCCGGCGAGTGACGCCTCACACACCCTCGACGATCACCCCACGATACTCGGCGCCGCGGAAACGATGCTCGCGAACCTGGCGATAGGCGGGGCTGTCGTACCAGGCCTTCGCCTCCGCGAACGTGGGAAACTCCAGGATCACGACACCTTCCACATCCGGCCCTTCAAGCACCTCGTGACGGCCGTAGGCGGCCAGCACGGTGACCGGGTGGCCGGCCAAGGTGGGGCCCACGTTCTGCGAATACGTCGCAAGCTCTCCAGCGTCTCGGGTGCTTTCGCGGGTAAAAACGATGTAGGCTGCCATTGCTCTCCTCCGAGTTAGTTTCTGCTGACGAACCGCGCCGCGAACTTGCTCATCTCTTGCCTCCCAACAGCCCTTGCAGGGCCTTCTCCAGCATGTCCTTCCGTGCCAATCCATCCCGCCACTCCCGCGGAATCCCCGATTCGCCCCAGTACGCCCCGGCAAGCTGACCACAGACGGCCCCGGTCGTGTCGGCATCGTCGCCCAGGTTCACGGCCCGCAGCACCGCCTCGCGGAAGTCCTTGGCGTCATGGAACGCCCATAGCGCCGCCTCCAAGCTCTTGACGACGTAGCCGCTGCCCACGATCTCGGGAGGCCGTTTGCGGCGGAAGCTGCCTTCGGCGACGTCAGCGATGTCACGATGGAAAGCATGGACTTCCCGCAGTTCCCGCAATGCCTTCCAGTTCGCATCCAGAACCACTTCCCGGTCGATCCCCTGGATCAACGCCGCGAGCGCCAACCCCAGGTGCGCGCATGCCGACAGGCACTGCGGGCTGGCGTGGGTCGGCAAGCTCGATGCCGTTAGCAGTTGCACCAGTTCGAGGAGCCGGTCGGGGAACAGGCCGGCGTAGCGGATCGGCACCGGGGCCAGCCGCATGATCGAGCCGTTGCCGCTGGCCCGCTCCGCGGGATCGCCCGAGGTCTTGGCATCGCCGGTCTTCGAGAACCGGTTGAGGGCACCGCGGGTGGTGATGCCGATGTCGAAGCAACGACCGTTCACCGAGTACCAGCCCCTCTCGTACCAGGCGAGATACCGCCGGGCCTGGTCGTCGAGATCCCAGCCGACGCTGGCGATGCTGTCGGCCAGGGCCAGTGCCATGCTCGTATCGTCGGTCCATTCGCCGGCCGCCAAGCCGTGCGGCCCGCCGCCCCGGAAGCCGGTCACCTCGGGAAAGCTGCCCGGCGCCCGAAACTCGACGGCAGCGCCGAGGGCATCGCCGACGGCTAAGCCTATGAGGGTTCCGCGTTGACGATCGAGCGGCATCATGCTTTCCATTGTGCAGGAAGTCTCAACGCAGTACAAGCATCGCGGGAGAAGCGACGTGGCACTGGCGGTCACAACTGCCACCCCAACGCGCCCTGGTTTGGGCGGCAGTTGTATGTACTGCCACCCCAATGGTATGTCGCTCACACCGGCGCTTGACGACAGCGAAGTGCGCGCCTACCCTGGTTGCTGACGTGATTGGGGCTTCACTGCCCTCGGCCCCTACAGCTACGCGCCGGCCGCCCTGTTCGGTTAGGTTCTCTGAGGGAGATACGACGATGGTAGACAAACGAGAGTTGCAGCCCGATCGGCCGGCCGGCCGATCGGGCCGACGGGAGTTTCTGGCAGCAGCCGCGGCGCTGCCGGCGCTATCGCCGCAGTTGCTCCAAGGCGCGGCGGAGGCGACGCCAAAATACCGCGTGGCCGTGATCGGGCACAGCGGCCGCGGCAATTTCGGCCACGGGCTCGACGAAGTGTGGCTCGCCGTGCCCGAGTGCCGGATTGTCGCCGTCGCCGACGCCGACGAACGGGGGCTTGCCGCGGCGGTCAAACGCCTGGGCGGTCCCAAGGGTTACGCCGATTACCGCCGCATGCTCGATGAGGTGAAACCGGACCTGGTGAGCATCTGCCCGCGGTGGCTCGACCAGCACCGCGACATGGTCGTGGCTGCGGCCGAGCGCGGGGTCCGCGGGATCTACCTGGAGAAGCCTTTGTGCCGCACGCTGGCCGAGGCCGACGAGATGATCGCCGCGTGCGAGAAGCACCGCACGAAATTGGCGATTGCCTTCCAAACCCGCTACGGCCCGAAGATCCCGGTGATCGGCGAGCTGCTCCGCTCTGGCACGCTGGGGCGCGTGCTGGAGTTCCGTGCCCGCGGCAAAGAAGACCAGCGGGGCGGGGGCGAAGACCTGTGGGTGCTGGGCATCCACCTGTTCAACCTGATCCACCACTTCGCCGGCAAGCCGCTGTGGTGCTTCGGCTCGGTCGAGCAGAACGGCAAACCCATCACAAAGGAAGACGTGCGGACGGGGGCGGAAGGGATCGGCCCGCTAGCGGGCGACAAGGTCCATGCGATGTACCGCATGGAGAGCGGGGCGGTGGCCTATTTCGATTCGGTCCGCAGCGCCGGCAGCCGGCCGCCACGGTTCGGACTGCAAATCTTCGGGTCGGCTGGGGTGCTACAGATGTTCGACACCGGGCACCTCCCCGCGGTCTACTTCCTTCCCGATCCCACATGGTCGCCGGGGCACTCGCACAAGGAGTGGGTACCCGTGAGTTCCGTGGGCGTGGGAAAGCCCGAAGTACTAGCAAACGGCGGGCTTGCGGGCGGCAACGTGCTGGCTGTGCGCGACCTGATCGAGGCCGTCGAGAAGGATCGTCAGCCGTTGGCGAGCATCTACGACGCCCGGACCGCCACGGAGATGATCGTCGCCGCGTTCGCATCGCAACAATCGGGGGGCCCCGTAACGCTGCCGCTGAAGAACCGGCAGAACCCGCTGTCGTGAACCGTCCACAAGACAAGAAGGAAGGAGGCGTGCCCGTGAGAAGCCAGCGCAGGACTTTCTTGAAGGCGGCCGGCTTGGCGACGGCCGCGTGGTCGTTCCGTAGCGGCGGCATCCTTGCCGCCGAACCCAACCACATCGTCGTCGCCGTGATCGGCACTGGCGGCATGGGAACCAACCACGTCCGCCAGTTGGCGGCCCACAAGGACGTCGCCGTCGCCTACGTCTGCGACGCCGATCAGAACCGCCTGGCGGCCGCGGCCAAGCACGTCGAACAATCCACGGGCACAGCGCCGAGGGCGGTCAGGGATCTCCGCCAGATCCTCGACGACCGCGCGGTGGAAGCCGTGTTCATCGCCACGCCCGACCATTGGCACGCCCCCGCATCGATTCTCGCCCTGGACGCCGGCAAGCACGTCTACGTCGAGAAGCCCTGCTGCCACAACCTCCGCGAGGGCCGGCTGATGGTCGAGGCCGTTCGGCGCTCGGGCAAGCTGCTCCAGGTCGGCACGCAGAGCCGCAGCACCGCCTGCGTACAGGAGGCGATCTGCCGCGTCCTGGCCGGCGAGATTGGCGAAGTGCTGGTGGCCAAGGCATGGAACAGCCAACTGCGGCGCTCCATCGGCAAGTCGCAGCCGGCCAAGCCGCCGGCCAACCTCGATTTCGACCTCTGGCTCGGGCCGGCGCCCGAGATCCCCTATCGACCGAACATGCTGCCGGGCATCTGGCGGTGGTGGTACGATTTCGGCTGCGGCGACATCGGCAACGACGGCGTTCACGACATCGACGTCGCCTGCTGGGGCCTCGGGGTCAAGAACCATCCCTCGACCATCACCTGCCTCGGCGGAAAGTACTTCTTCGACGACGACCAGCAGTTCCCCGACACGCAGTACGCCGCGTTCGCGTATCCCGTCGCGGGCGGCTCGGGCAAGAAGAAGCAGTTGATCTTCGAGCAGCGGATCTGGTCGCCCTACGTGCAAGAGGGCTACGAGAACGGCGCGGCCTTCTACGGAACCGGCGGGCTGCTGATCGTCGGCCACTCGGTCGGCTGGAAACTCTACGGGCCGCGGAATAAACTGGTGGCCGAGAGGACCGGTTCGGCCGACCTGGCGGCCCACCACCAGAACTTCCTGGATTGCATCCGCGGCCGGCAGAAGCAACTCAATGCCGACGTGGCGGCGGGCCACCTCTCGGCCGGGCTGGTCCACCTGGCAAACATCGCGGCGCGGGTCGGCCGCGTGCTTCAGTTCGATCCGCAGGCCGAGCAGATCCTCAACGACTCGGAGGCCGCCGCGATGTTGCGGCGCAAGTACCGCGAGGGGCACTGGGCGGCACCCAAGGGCGTCTAGAACGGCATGCACGTCGAACACGCCGTGCCAGTGCGGGCCGGGAGAACGGCCAGAAGATCGCAATGTCCTGCCCGACAGATGTCATGGGCCGCAGTCCCGTCCTTTGCAGCCCCAGATCGCCGCCGACTTACAGCGGTTCTCGCTTGTTCTCGATGTTCAGTTCCGGCCCGACCTTGCGGCGTTTGTAGGTCACGCTGTACTTCACGAACTGCTGGTCGCCCGGCGGAGTGGAATGGTTCCCTGAGTGGCGGTGCCTCTGGACGCTCGTCGCAACAACCGCCCGCCGTTGATGCCGATGGTGGTTTTCTTGCAGCCGCGATTGTAAGCGAGTACCATGTACAATGTGCAAGTCAGAACCGGGACGGCATTATGATGCCCATCATTCGGCAGGTGTTCGGCGGTAGTACGAGGAACCGGGGCGTGCGGGGAACGCGGCAGCGGTGCCGGCGGCTTGTGGTCGAGCCGCTCGAGTCCCGGCAGTTACTCTCCATTTCGCTGCCGACGATTGCCGACGTGACGTTGGCGGCCGGGACCGCGATCTATGTTCCGCTGAACGGTACCGATCCCGGGCAGACGATCGGCTACGCGGTGACGGCCTCGGACTACTCGAAGCTCTCGCCCGCCATCATGCCGCAGAGCAACAAGAGTCTGCAGTTCAACGTCGACATCAACGGCGTCTCTCGGGCCCTGGGCTTCCAGTTGTTCGACAATCTGGCACCGATCACTGCGGCGCACATCGAGGCGCTGGTGCAGTCGGGCTTCTACGACGGCCTGTCGATTTACCGCAACGGCAAAGACGCCGCGGGCAATCCCTTTGTGATCCAAGGGGGCAACCACCCGCCATCCGGCACCATCAAACCGGATCAGCCGTCGATTGCCGAGGAGTTCAATCCCGACCTGCGGTTCACGTCGGCCGGGCTGCTGGCCATGGCCCGTGCGACGGCTCCAGGCACCACGGCGGCGGAGTTCTTCATCACCGAGGCCCCTGCGCGCTTCCTCGACTTCAACTACACGATCTTCGGCGTACAGACTTACGGCACGGGCGCGATCAGTACGATTGCCGCGATGCCGAATCAGAGTCCCGCCCAGGATCCGCTCGGCCTCGGCTATCTGGTAACGCCCCTGACGATCACCTCGGCCTCGATCTTCACGGACACGCAGAACGGCGTGCTGGAACTGCGGGCGCCGGCCGGAGTCACCGGCACGGTTACGGTTACGGTCACGGCCAGCGACGGGACGAATGCCCCAGTGCTGCAGTCGTTCACCGTTACGATCCAGGCGGATTCGGCGTCGAATCCCGCCAACCCATTCGTGTCGGTGACGCCGGCGGCCCCGACCAGCGTGACCTTCCTGCCTCCGACGGGCACCAGCAGCCAAGCGACCCAACTGAACAACTCCGACAGCGGCCACGCACTCCAGTTCCTGGTCTCCGGCGTCACCAGCGGCAACGTGGTGCAGCTCCTGGCCGATGGCCGCGTCATCGGCCAGGCCACGGCCGCCGGCACGAGCGTCGCGGTGACGACCGACGGCGCCGCGCGATTGGCCGACGGTCCGCACCACTTCACCGCGGTGCAAATTGCAATGGACCGGACGGTCAGCGTCGTCGAGAGCGGCAACCTAACGCCCCTCAGTAAGACGGCCAACGTCCCCAGCCTCGGTTCCCCGGCCGTACAGGTGACGGTCGATACCGCTGCGCCGCAATTCACTTCCACACCGCTGACAGGGGCCGTCGTCGGGGTTCCCTACAGCTATCGGGCGGCCGCCGGCGCGGCAACCTACCAGTTGACCCAATCGCCGGCGGGAATGACCATCGACCCCGCTACGGGCCAAATCGCCTGGACGCCGGCCGTGGGCCAGATGCCGACGGCAGCAGTGACCGTGCGGGCCGCCGATGCGGCCGGAAACGCGGCCGAGCAACAGTTCACGATCAGTGTCTCTGCGGCCGACACCGCGCTCTCGGGCTACGTCTACTACGACACGAACTACGACGGCCAGAAGTCGCCGACAGAATCGGGACTGGCGGGCGTGAGCGTCCGCCTCACGGACCAGAACGGCGGCCATCGCTGGACGCAAACCAACTCGGCCGGCGTCTACGGCTTCCAAGGCCTGGCCGCAGGACGGTACGTCATCCAGATATTCCCCTCGTCGGAAGTCACGGTCGGCCAAAGCACGCGCGCGGTGCAATTGGCGGCCGGCGAGAACCGCGGCGCGCAGGATCTTGCCGTGATCGGTCTCCAGCCGTCGCTGATTTCCCTGCGGCTGTTCCTGGCCTCGACACCGCCGATGCCCCACGTCATTCGGAGCATGCACGTCGCTCCCTCGGTGAGCCTGAACGGCACGGGTAGCAGTTCCAGCTTCGCGACGACGTACACCACGGACGCCGCGCCGGCGGCCATCGCCTCGTCCGCGGCCACGATTTCCAGCCCGGACAGCGCCACGCTGGTGTCGATGACCGTCACCCTCCAGAATCGTCTGAACGGAGACGCGGAGCAATTGCAGGCGGTTACGGCCGGCACGTCGTTGACGTCGAACTACGCCGGCGGCGTGCTCACCGTGTCGGGAGTGGCCGACGTGGCGACCTATCAATCTGTCTTGCGGAGCATCACCTACAGCAACGCCGCGACGCCCGTCAGCATCGCCGCGCGAACGATCTCCGTCGCGGTCAACGACGGAACCCTCGCCAGCGCCTCGGCGACGACGTCGCTGACCATCGTCAGAGGCCCGCTCCCCAGCGGCTACACGATCGCCGCCAACCCCAGCACGCTCAACGCCACGACCGCCGCGTCGGCCGGATTCACGTTCGCCGGCGCACAAGTCGGTGCGGCGTTCTCTTATTCCGTCAGCAGCAGCGGCGGCGGCACACCGGTGACCGGCAGCGGCGCCATCGGCTCGGCCGCGCAGGCCGTGACGGGAATCAATGTCTCCGCGCTGTCTGACGGCACGCTCACCTACAGTGCCGCGTTGACCAACGGCGCGGGCACGGGCGCCGCAACCACTGCCACGGCAACGCTCGACAAGACGGCGCCCAGCGGCTACACGGTCGCCGCCGATCCGGCGACGTTGACCGCCACCACCGCATCTTCCGCCGGCTTCGTCATCTCCGGCGGAGAGGCGGGCGCCGCCTTCTCGTACTCGATCGGCAGCAGCGGCGGCGGGACGCCGGTGACCGGCAACGGCACGATCGGCTCCGCTACGCACGCCGTCGGCGGTATCGACCTCTCCGCGCTGTCGGCCGGCACGTTGACCTTCAGTGTCGTGCTGACCGACGCCGCGGGCAACGCCGGCCTTCCGGCCACGGTCGCGGCGACGCTGCTTCCGCCCGCCACCGTCGCCGCGCGCCAGGTCTTCTACAACAATTCGAGTTTCGACGGCGGCAATGCGGCGGCCACCGCGGCCGACGACAACGCCATCGCCGGCGACAAGTCGGCCTTGCTCCCCGGCGGCGCGGCGACCTTCGCCAACTACACCGGCTACAGCCGCGGCATCAACGGGATCATGGTCGATCTGGCCGGCGCGGCCAACGCGACGGCGATCGCGGCGGCCGATTTCACGTTCAAGACCGGCAACGACAATACGCCCAGCGGCTGGACTACCGCCCCGGCGCCGGTAAGCGTCACGGTCCGCCCGGGCGCGGGCGCCGGCGGGGCCGACCGCGTGACCATCGTCTGGACCGACAATGCAATCCAGAACCAGTGGCTGCAAGTCACGGTGAAGGCCAATGCCAATACCGGGCTGGCGGCCGACGACGTCTTCTACTTCGGCAACGCCATCGCCGAGACGGGCGATAACGCGCTCAACACCGTCGTCGATGCGCGTGACGAGCAGGCCGTCGTTGCGCATTTCACCGGCGGCACGCCGGCCACGATCGCCGATCCCTACGACCTGAATCGAGACGGTGCGGTGGACGCCGCCGATACGGCCGTCGTCCAGGCGAATCACTCCGGCGCCAATCCGCTGGTGCTCCTCGGCCGGTCGGCCGTTCTGGCCGTGACGGCCGGCGACTGGACCGACGCCGGGCTCACGTTGAGCCTCGGCGCCGACGGCCTGCTCCATCTGTACCGCACCGGCACGACGACCGATGCCGTACCGCCCGTGGCGGCGACCGGCATCGCCGGCGTCCAGATTGCGGGCCGCGACGGCGCAGCCGATGTGCTGACCGTCGACTTCACGGGCGGCAGCCCCATCCCCGGCGGCGGTCTGGGTTACAACGGCGGTGCGGGCGGGAGCAGCGATGTCCTGGCAATCGCCGACGCTGCCGGCAGCGATCTGCTGACGATGATCGGGACGCAGTTGATCGTCAACGGCTCGTCCGTCATTACCTTGGCGAATGTCCCAGACTTCCGCTTCGACCTGGGGGGCAGCACGCTCGATTTGGACGGCACGACCCACACCCTGGGCAATCTCACCCTCGTCAGCGGGTTGATCACCAATGGTGCGTTGATCGCCACGAGCGTGGACGTGCAAGGCGGGGAGATCAGAGTGACCGGCCTTTCCACCGACTCGCTGACGGTCAGTCCGGGCGGTTCGGTTGTGTTCGTACCCTAACGGACCCTCCCTGCCCCAGATTCTATTCTTGGGCTCGCGCATAGGTTCGCTTCGCCCGCCGTTGAAGCCCGACGCGCAAGCGAGGGAAGAGCGAGACTGCGCAAAGTCTTTCGGTAGGGAGAACTTTAACGATTGCGCCACCAGCCGCCCGATAATAGACCGCGTTTTCTAGGGCCGTGTTCACACCGATAGCATTAGCAGCAGGGCGCGCACTATGCACAGGGAATCCTCTCGTCCCGCCTCGACTGCTCCATTCGACCGGCGGCGTCAACCATTGTCGCCCCGCACGTTGCCAATGCTGCCGCTGTTGGCTGTCGGCATCTGCCTGCTGGGTGCGGCGTCGGTCGGCGCGCAAACCGTTCCTTGGCAACAGCCGCCGATGTCGGCGGAGTTTCAAGCGTGGGCGTCCCAGTCCGGCCGTCCGGCGGGAACGGCGCCCTTGCCGGCCGTAGGCGGCGTATGCGGCGACGCGTGCGAAATGGACGCTGTGGCGACTGCCGGCTGCAACGGAGGAGCCTGTCCGGCGATTGCCGCGCCCGGCCGATGCTGCGTACCCTGGCCGTTCCACGATCCCTGGGTGCGAGCGGAGGCGCTATTGTGGTGGACCAAGAGTGCAGGCATTCCTCCGCTGCTTACCACGAGTCCCGACAACACGCCGCAAGCCCAAGCCGGCGTCCTCGGCCAACCGGGTACGGTCGTGTTGGTGGGCGATCAGGAACTCAACGGTGATTTCCGCGCCGGCGGACGCATCGCCGTCGGCACGTGGCTCGACGCGTGCGACAATGTCGGCCTCGAGTTCGTGTATCTGGGTCTCGGCCAAAGCACGCAACGCTTCGACCGTTCCAGCACTGGGAGCCCGATCTTGGCCCGGCCCTTCTTCGATGTCGACCGCGGCGTGGAGAACTCGCGCCTGCTGGCCTATCCTAATGTAGTGCAAGGGGACTTCTCCTGTTCGGCGACGAGCAGCTTCCAGGCGGCCGAGGCCCTGCTGCGGTGGGCGATCGTCCGCTGCCCCGGTTACCGCATCGAACTGCTGGGCGGCTACCGTTTCCAACGATTGACTGACGCCTTGGACATCGCGGATTCTTCGAATACGGCGGCGCCGGGCGCGACCATCCAGGTCTTCGACCAGTTCCACACGCGGAACGACTTCCACGGCGGCGAGTTGGGCATTGCCGGTGCGTGGCATCGCTGCCGCTGGTCGCTGGAGGGCACCGCGAAGCTGGCCCTGGGCAACACGCATTCGCAAATCGATATCGACGGCTCGACCACCACGGCCGCCGGCACGTTTGCCGGTGGCATGTTGGCCCTACCGAGCAACATGGGCCGATACGGCGCCGACCAATTCTCCGTGGTTCCCGAGATTGGCGCGACGCTGGGATACGACCTGACGTGCCGCCTGCGCATGACGGCCGGCTATACGTTCATCTATTGGAACCACGTCTCGCGGCCGGGCGATCAGATCGATCCGAACCTGAGCCCCTCTCAGTTCCCGCCCACGACGCAAACCGCCACGCGGCCCGCGTTCGAGCGGCGCACCACCGACTTCTGGGCCCAAGGCATCAACCTCGGGCTCGACTACCGCTTCTGACGTTGTGCGACGTCCGGTGCCTTTGGCTGCTTGCCGCCACCCCGCTTTCAACCAGCCCGCGAGGACGGAGAATCCGCCGCAACATGTTTCCTGGCGTACGTATCCTACCCGCACGATCGGTCGCTGTCACCCAGAACCGTCGCCGTCGCGGCCTCCGCCGGCACACGCGATTCCCAATCCAAAACTCGATACCAAAGGCCGGCTGGATGCCGTTGACCTGCAGAAGAAACTCCGTAGCCGACTCGTTCACTGTTTAGGCTCCGGATGGTCCTTCCACCTCCCCTCGGTCTCGACGTATACCCCTTGCATCTGCTTCAGTGCCGGCACCCGCCGGAAGTCCGACACAGGCACCAGCGGGGTGATCCGGTGGCGATAGAAGAAGCGGTCCACCGGCTCGAAGTCGGGCGGCATGCGGCCTTCGACCTGATAGAGGCGCGAGACGAGCTGGCAGTCGGGGACGAGCCATTGGTAGATCCGCCAGTTCTCCGTGCCCGACCAGACCCGGTAGGCCGGGCCGCCCGGATCGCCGGCGCGGAAGCTCGTTTCGGAATAGCCGCCCGAGTAGGGCAAGATGGCGTCGCACTGGTGCTCGCTGAAGCAAAGTATCTTGCGGCCCAGCCGCTCGCGGAGAAACCGCATCAGCTTCACGTGCTCCAGGTCGGCGCCGAAGCTGTCGAGGTAGAAGAGCGTGCAACCGCGGTCCATCATCTTCTGGAACCTCCGCCAGAGCATTGCGCAATGGGCCGGGTCGTCGGCGTTGATCGGGATCACCTGGTCCTGCTTCCAATCCAGGCGCAAGGCCAAGTCGGCTGGCCGGGCGGTCACGCCGAGTTTCAGCCCCGCCTCCTTGAACCGCCGGACCACGGTCGGCCAGTTCTGCTCCACTTCCGGCGGGAGGATGTCAAAATCGGGCCGGTACATCGAGCCGCGGGGATCGTCGCCGCCCTGGCCCCAGAGGATCACTCCTTGTCCGCCCGCTGATTTGAGTGCCGGGATCAGCGTGTCGCAAAACGCCTCTGCGCCTTCGCGGAGATCGAGGCGGCGATGCCCGCCGTGAAAGCCGTAGGGATTCGTCGGCGAGACGGCCTGCTGGCTGTGGTTCAGGTAGTCGGAGGCGATCCAGCGGTGATCGGCGTCGTAGCGGACCAGGCCGAACGTGGCCCGGAAGTGCTCGCGGTACGGGGCCAGGAGGTGCTGCCAGTCGCGCTGCGTGCTGACGCGGAGCTTCATCTCTACCGTCCTCGCACCGCCAGCCGGAATCGGCGCGGCGACGAAGTAAACCAGCCGCCGTTGGGGCGATTTCTCCCGCTGGTCCGGCGCCCAACTGCCGTAGTCCCACAGGATCAAAGTCCGCACCCAGCCCGTCTTCCACGGCGAGACGCCCACGCCGACCGTGTTGTCAATGGCATAGCTGCCGCCGATCTTCGACCAGAAACTGGGGTGGCACAGCCCCAACCCGTGGGCCTGGAAGTAGCTGATGTGCTGCACCTGCATGATGCCTTCAGGCGGGCGGTCGAAATCGAACGTGAGGCCCGAGAAGCCCAGGACGTTGAGCGGGGCGTCGGGATGCCGGTTTTCGACGTGGGCGGAGATCGTCACGTCGTCGCCCTCGAACGTGTAGTCGACGGTCGACACGACCTGCCCGCCGGCCTGGGTAACCCGGGCCTGTCGCGGGCCGAGCACTTCCAGGCTCTTGCGTTCCACGGGCCCGGTCTTCACCGCCCCCGTCCCGGCGTCCTTGAACCACGGTTCGGCGTTGAGCAGGTTCCAGCCGCCGCTGGCCAGCGTGCGGTCGCCGACGCGGATCGCCGAGAGCCCGTCGGCCGTCACCTCAAACTCGACCCCCTGGCCGCGATGGACCAGACTGGCCGGCGCGGCTGTACCCGTTTTGGAGCCGGCCGCAGATTGAGACAAGGCATCCGCGGCCGTAAACGCAACGAGCAATGAAAGCACTACCGCAGCGATACGGGATGTTCTCATACGGGATAGACTCCCATCAAAGGTTGGACTTACCGAGATACTGTGGTCATGGTTTCATCAACCCTTCCAAGATCGCCCGGTTGACGCGGAGCACGCTGCCGTGGCGATGGCCGGCGGGGAACTTCACCTTGTCCGATTCCTCGTCCCAATGGACCAGATCCTTCGAGGTTACCAGGCCGTACCGGCGCTCGGTGTAGCGGTCGAAATAGACGAACCACTTCTCGCCCAGCTTGATGGCCGTGGGGCCTTCGGCCCAATACTTGCCCGTGATCGGCGGCGACGGCGGGCCGTACGGGCCGGCGGGCGCTTTGGCCGTGGCCACGCGGAGGTTTTTGGCCGGCGGCTGGCGGGTCTCGTCCTTCAGGAACATCGCGAACTGTGCCCCGTTCTGGACAATCGTGGCGTCGATCACGTTGAAACCCGGATCGTAGAACAGCTTGGCCGGCGCCAGCCGCTCGAAATCGGTGGTCCGGGTGAAGTACATGCGATGGTTGTAACCGTCGTCGCCCGCCTTCTCCGTGCCAGGGAAACGGCCGGGAATCGTCGACGCCCAGAAGATGAGGAACTGCTTGCCGGCCGAGTCGTAGAATATCTCCGGGGCCCAGACGTTGCGGGCCTGGGGCTCGTCCTTCATCACGTCCAGCAGTTTCTGCTTCGACCAATGCACCAGATCCTTCGAGCTGGCGTAGCCGATGCCGTGCTTGTTCCAGGCCGTCGTCCAGACCATGTGGAACGTGCCGTCCGGGCCCTGGACGATCTGTGGATCGCGCATCAGGCCGCCGCCCACTTCGGGGCGCAGCAGCGGCTTGTCGTTTTTCAGCGGCTTCCACGTGTAGCCGTCCTTGCTCCACGCCAGATGCAGCCCATCCTCGCCATTGCCGCGAAACGAAGTGAACAGCAGCGGGGCCTCGGAATCAGCCGCGGGCGTCCCGCCGGCTGGACAGGCTATCGGACCCGCGACGGAAAGCATCGCCAGCCCCGCTACCAGAAGACGGCACCGCATCGGATCGCTCCTCGGATGGGGTTGGTGAGGGTTTCCTCCACGTCTGATAGCCGTTACGCCTCGATCTTCGTACCCAATACTTCCAGGAACTTCCGCATCCACTCGGGGTGACCGGGCCAAGCCGCGGCGGTAACCAGATTACCGTCCACCACGGCGTTGGAGAACGTCTCGTTCACGTCCCGCCAAACGGCGCCGGATCGCACCAGGTCGGGCTTGACGGCCGGATAGGCCGTGCAGCGACGGCCCGCGACCACGCCGGCCGCCACCAGGATCTGCTGCCCGTGGCAGATGGCGGCCAGCGGCTTGCTAGCCTGGGCGAAGTGGCGGACGATCTGGAGCAGCCGCTCGTTCAGGCGGAGGTACTCGGGCGAACGCCCCCCGGGGATGACCAGAGCATCGTACTGAGCCGGATCTACGGCGTCGAAATCGGCATTGAGGGTGAAGTTGTGCCCCGGCTTCTCGCTGTAGGTCTGGGCACCGTCGAAATCATGGACGGCCGTTCGCACGCTCTCGCCCGGCTTCTTGCCGGGGCACACGGCATCGACTTGGTGGCCGACCATCAACAGCATCTGAAACGGCACCATGACCTCGTAGTCCTCGACGTAGTCGCCCACAAGCATCAGGATCTTCTTGGCAGCCATCTCTTTCCTCTCCAAAGAATGTTCGCCCGCGGTCTACCCGCCTGCCGTCAGCGGATTTTCGCGTCCGGCATCTCCTTCTTGACGCCCTCGTCGATTGGCATCGTGTCCGGTTCCGCGCCGGTCTGGTGGAGCAGACGCCGTAATTCGGCTTCCATCGCCGTCGCCTTGCCAGCGTAGGCGGGGTCTTCGATCAGGTTTTTCATCTCGCCGGGGTCGCGGACGAGATCGAACAGATCTGCCTTGTGGCGATCCGGCTTGCCATCACCGTGCGGATAACGGATGTACTTCAACTCCTCGGTGCGAACGGCCCGCACGTTGGGCGTATAGGGGAATTGCTTCTCATAGTTGTAGTGGTACAGAAGGCTGGTCCGCCACTGCGGATCGGGCAGACCCATCGCGAGGTTCTTCCACGACCGTCCGTGGGTCCGGGAGAGGGGAGAAACGCCACAGATGTCGAGGATGCTGGGCGCGAAGTCGACGGTCAGGGTCATCTGACGGACGGTGCGGGGCTGATCGGGCCGCGTCAGTCCCGGATAACGCACCAGCAATGGGATGCGGATGCTCGGCTCGTGGGCCGTGCGCTTGTCGATCATGCCGTGCTCGCCGTTCAAGAGCCCGTTGTCGGACGTGAAGATGACGAGCGTCTTGTCAAGCTGACCGTTCTCCTTGAGGAAGCGGTAAAGGCGGCCGACGCTGTCGTCGACCGAGAGGATCGTACCCCAATACGCTCGGGTCATTGCGGCGAAGTCCTTCACTCCCTCCGCAGAGCGATCGGGCCACTTCTTGCGGTAGTCGAACAAGGGGCCGTAGATGCCGTGCCAGGTGTCCAGCCGCTGCCGATACCACAGGTCGTTGTCGTCGAGATGGAAGGCGCTCTCCGGGTAGCGAACGCTGACGTAGTCGAAGGCGTGCGTGTACTTGGCCTCCGGATAGTAGAAACTGTGGGGCGCCTTATGGCCAACTATCAGCGCCCACGGCTTGGTTCCCTTGCGCTGCTTCAGCCAGTCCAGGGCCATATCGGTCACGACCGTCGTGTAGTAACCTTTCACCACCCGCCGCTCGCCGCCGTTGAACCGGAACTCGGTATCGAAGTAATTGCCTTGGCCCTTGTGGGTGACGAAGTAGTTGAACCCGGGGCGGATGTCGTCGTTCTCTTCGCCCATGTGGTACTTGCCAACATACGCGGTTTCATAGCCGGCGACCTGAAGGGCGCGAGGCCAAGTCGGCATGTCCTTGGGGTACTCGGTAAAGTTGTTGGAGACGCCGTGCGCATGGGCATAAAGACCCGACAAGATCGACGCCCGGCTAGGCGAGCAGAGCGAAGTCGTGCAGAACTGGTTGGGGAAATACACGCCCTCGTGTCCCAACCGGTCGATACTGGGCGTAGCAATCACGGAACGGGGGTTCAGACTGACGCAGTCCCAGCGTTGGTCGTCCGTCAAGATAAAGAGCACATTCGGTCGTTTGGCGGCCTCCAGGAGCGTCGGGCCAATAAGCCAGGCCCAAGCCAATACGACAAGGATCGAGACGTTCCGATGTGCCGATAATCGCGTCATGGTACCGGATTCCTTCATTGCTACCTTGCAGTAGGAGTATCATCCCACGGCGACAGGCTATTCTCAAGCCCCGGAGACTCGTGGATGACCTCTTCGGAATTACCCTGCACACCTATGGCGGCGGCGCCAGACACATGACCTGGCCGTCGCGCATGGCCAAGTACAGCCGACCGTTGGCGGCCGACAAACCGTCGAAGACAGGCATCGCGGGCAGCCGGCATTCGGAAATCTCCCGGCCGTCGGCAGCGCGGAGAATCCGCAGATACACGCCCCTCTGGCCCTCGAAACCCGCCAGGGCCTCGGCGGGATTCGTGAAGGCCAGCACGTTGGGATCTTTCTTGCCGAGGTCGACCGGTCCGGCCACCGCCAGCCGGTCGGCGCCGAGGACCATCGCGCGGACGATCGGCGGATCGGCGGCGGTCCACAGAAGTTCGCCCTTGCCGGCGGCAGCCTTGTTTCGTTTCGCGGCGGGCGGCGGTGCGGCCGCGTTCCGCTGCATGGCGAAGAGGCGATAGGTGTCGGCCCTGTGACCGGTGGCGCCGGCCTGCACCTTCTCGCGGCCGTAGCCGTAGACGGTAGTGTCGCGGAAGCAGAGAATCCGTCCGAACGGGAAGGCGTTGGCCGCGTCGGCCCATCCGCTCCAGCCCGCGCCCGGCATCCCCGCGCCAATAATCCAGTACGAGCGGACGAACCATTCTTCGCCGAGCAATCCGGTGATGGAGAAGAGGTGTGGCTTGGTGGCCTCGGTGCGTTTGCCGTCGCGGTCGAACGTGAAATATTTGAGGAACACCGACTCGCCGTCGCCCGAGAGGATGTCGGACGTGGTGCCTTCCATGTTGAACCGGGCCTCGGGGACGAGTTGCGCGCCGGTGTCCGGGTCGAGGTGGTAGAGGACGGTCTTCGACAACTCCTTACCGCTCGGCAGATCGAGGCGGTAGAGCACGATACCGCCATCCAAGTAGGACGACCGGCCGGCCGTTGCATAGAGCGTGTCGTTCTGCACCAAAACGGCCCCATGCACCGGCCACAGCGATTCGAGTTGACCGTACGCGCCGATCAGCCGATCAACAGGCGCGGCGCGAAAACGCCAGGCGAGCGCGCCGTCAGCGGCGTTCAGGCAGTAGATCCAACCGTCGGCCGATCCGAAGTAGACCATCCCCCGGTACGCGGTGGGCGCACTGTCGATCCGCCCACCGGCCGTGAATTGCCACAGCCGGTGGCCATCGTCGGCGGCCAGCGCATGGAGTGTGTGGGCGTCGGTCGCGGCCACGAGCACTTTCCCGTCGGCGACCACCGGCTGGGTCAGGCGGCCGCCGATCGAAGCCGACCACCGCCGTTGCACGGTGTCGGGGATTGGGGACGACACAGCGCCGCTCCGCGCCGGATCGTGGCGATACATGGGCCATTCGTCGCTCCTCGACGCGGCGATGCCTGGCGACTTGCCGTAAGCCGGCCCCTTTTCGAGGAGCGGCCGTTCGGGAAACGGCATCCCCCCGCGTTTGTCGCGCTGCGGCGCGGCTGCGAAGAAGCCTTCGACTTTCGCCGTGAGGAAACACGCGCAGGCATCGGGCGGGGCATAGAGCAGTCCGTTGGCCGGCAGGATCCCGTACTGGCACGTGCCACGGATCCAACTGTTATTGCTCAGCCAGCCCTTGTCGAGGCTCAGCACTTCGATCCCCGACTTGCCGGTGAGGATGAACCGCTCGGTGGCCTTGTCGCGGTAGCAGCGGTGATGTGCCATGCCGACCCTGGGGGCCTTGGTGTCAATCTGCCGGACCGGATTGCCGCTCTTCAGGTCGAGTCCCTGGAAGTCGGGCCCGACCCACACGACGCCGTCGATGACGAAGATGTCGACGGGCGAGTTGTAGCCTTCACGGCAGGGGGCCGACCACAACTCCTTGCCGTTTTCGGCCGCGTAGGCCCGCAGCGTGCATTTCCCCAGGCGCGGGAAGCCCGGCTCGTTCCAGCCGTGAACACCCCACTCCAACGGCCCGGCCGCGGGCTTGTCTTCGCCGGTTTTCTCCACGTCGCGGTCGGCCAGCAGGACGACTTCGTCGGCGGCCACCAGCGTGGGCGCGGAGAAGGCCATGCGCCGGGCGGGCGTGGTCCGCGGGGCCTTCCACAGTTCTTGACCGGAGCGGGCATCGAGGCAGACCAGGCCGGACGTACTCTGGTAGTAGAGCTGCGGCCCTTTCACCGCCAACGTCAGCGGCAAGAGGAACTCGTTCTTGGTGAAGTCTTTGCGCCACAGCGGCTGCGCAGTTTCGGCGGCGACCGCGGCGATGCAGCGGAACGTACTCGGTTCGGGTTCGCCGCGCGCGAAAAGTCCGCCGCCGCGGCGGTTTGCCTCGGAGGTGCCCGCGGCCACGTACAGGACGTCGTTGTCGACGAGAATCTCCTCGGTTCGCTCGGTGCCCTTGTACTCGCGGAGCACCTCGCCGGTTGCGCCGTCCAAGGCGAGCACCGGGCCGTCGAGCCGCAGCGTGACGTAGACCGCGTTGCCGACGGCCGCCAAGCGGCGCGGCAAGTGGACGGGCCCCGAACGGAAGTGCCGCAGGTGATCGTTCCACGTGGCGAGAGGCCGCTTCCACAAGAGCGTGCCGTTGAAGGCGTCGCGGGCGACGAGTTTCCAATCGCCGGGGAAGCGGATCGACGCCAGCGGCGCCTCGTCGACGATGTAGTAGATGCGTCCGGCGGCCGTCACGGCCGCGCTCATGCTGGCCAACTCCTCGTGGCTGCGGCCCCACCGCGGCTCCGAGACCCATTGGATCGACCGCGGCACGTCGACCGTGCTGTCGCGGGCGACCGCATTGTTGTCGGGGCCGTGCAGAAAGTGCGTCCACTCGTCGATGGCTTTGGGCCGGGGCTTGACGGTTTTCGTCCAACGATTGTCTGCGCCCTTGGCGTAGGCCACGCCGTTGGGGGCTAAGACGCGCAGTATTTCGGCCATCGGAATCCGGCCGAATTCTTCGATGACGGCAAGGTTGACGAGGTTGTCGACGTACGGCAGCCGCTCGCCCGCACACTGCTGCACCGAAACCTTGCCATACAGGCCCAACGATTGAATGTGGCTCCGCGCAGCATCGACGTTCTTCGCATGGGCATCCAGGCCGTGAACGAGGTACCGGTCGTTGGCGTGGAGGGCCGCCGTCAGCTTGCCGTCGCCGCAGCCGAGGTGAACCACGAGGCCGCCTTTCACGCCGGCAACGTCGAGGATTTGATGCGCCGCCGTTGCTGCCGCAGTATCGCCCGCACTTGCGACTGCGGCGGCCAGGATGATGAGGAGCAAAGCGGTTCTGGCACAACTGCAAAGCATGGCATTGTTCTCCTATTGTGTGCGACGTTGCTCGATGAAACAAGCCACACTCCCGTCCTCAAGTGCTACCAGCAACCGGCCGTGCGCGGCGATCAGTCCGTCGAACACGGGCGGCACGTCCAGCGTGAGATCGGTGAGTTTCTTGCCGTCACTGGCCGACACGGCGATTAGGCTGGCCCCCTTGCGCCCCTCGAAGGCTGCGTAGGGATCGTTGGCGTCAAACGCGTCGGGCGGACCGGCCACAAACAGCGTCTCGCCCGCCTTGACCATCGCCCGGATCCGCACCGGCACCCACAAGGTCCACAGCGGCGGTTCCGCACGCGTGTAGCCGATCATCTTGTCCAGGCCGAACGCCGGACTGTCCAGCAGCCGCGGGCCTTCCTTGCGGCCGTACTCCGATTGCGGCAGCCACGCCACCGGCTTGCGGGCGCCTTTCTCGCCGACGATCTGCGGCTCGGTCGAGTTCTTGTCGGCGAACAGCAGATAGCCCTCTTTGCCGGGGAAGAACATCGGGCTGTGGACGTTACGGCGGTAGAAGACCTTCACGCCGTAGGTGTTCTCGCGGTCGACCACCAGCAGTTGTCCGCTCTTCGGGGCCTGGTTGGCCAGTTGGAAACCGGGCCAGCGCTTGGCGTACATCCAGAAAGTGCGGTTGTACCAGGAACCGTCGAGCAGGCCGGCCGTGGAGAACAGATGCAGGCCGACGTCGGCCTCGCCCTTACTCGACAGAACCTCGGCTCGCAGCTCCTGGAGCGACGGCGTCAATCGCTTCTGCCGCATGTAGATGGCTTCGCCTTCGCTCACCAGCACGTCGGTGTTCGCGCCGGAGATGAAGAAGGAAACGTCGCGGGGCACGGTCTTGCCGTCGGGGAACGGTCCGGAAAGCGTGGTTTGGTGCAAAACCTTTCCGCTGGCCGGATCGAGGGCCCACAGCCGGATGCCGCCATCGAGATAGGTCGAGCGTCCGGCGGCGACGTAGGCCACGCCCTCGCGGACCAGTACACTGCCCGAGACCGGCCAGGCCGATTCGAGCTGGTCGAAGACGGCGACGCGGCGATGCCCCGGCGCGGCTAGGAACCGCCAGACCAGCGCGCCGTCGTCGGCACGCAGGCAGTAAACCCAACCATCGGCGCTTCCCAACAGGACCAGACCGTTATGGACGGTGGGCGGCGAGTCGATGCGCCCGCCGGTGACGAAGGTCCACAGCGGGCGGCCCGAGCCCAGTTCCAGGGCGTGCAGCGTGTGCGCGTCGTTCGACGCGATGAACACCCGCCGGCCCGCGCAGACCGGCGCCGTGAGCGTTCCGCCGAGTTTCACGCGCCAGGCCTGCTGGACGGCGGGCAGCACGCCTTGCGGCGTCGCGCCGTGCCGGGCGGCATCGTAGCGGAACGTGGGCCAGTCGCCGCTGGGGACTGTCCCAGTTTTCGCCCCAGCGAAAACGGGACTGTCCCCCTTCGTTGCCGCGCTGCCGCTCGCGCGACCGAAGGCCGGGCCGCGTTCCAGACGACGGTCGTCGGACACGGGCACGAATGGATCCGCGGCCGCCGGCGCCACCGCCGCGAACCCCAACAGCTTGGCCCCCGGCTGGCAGAAGCACTGGTCGGGCGGGGCGTACAACATCCCGTTGCAGGGCATCACGCCCAACTTGCACGCGCCGCGAATGAAGTTGTTTTGCGAGTGACCGTCGCCCTGCAGGTCGAGGAACTCCGCCCCTTCCATCGCACTGATGAGGTAGCGCTCGGTCGCCTTGTTGCGATAGCAGCGGTGGTGATGTTCAGGGCTGCGCAAGTCCGGCACGAAGACGCGTTTCCGCTCCTCGCCCGTCCGCAAGTCGTAACCGATGGATAGCGCGTTGGGACTCTTACCACTGGCTGTCGTGTCGGCAGTGACGGAGAGGATGCCCGGCCAGACCGTGCCGTCGATCACGAACAGGTCTTCGCTTCCCAGGCCGCTGCCCAGCCGGACTTGCTTGTGCCAGAGCAGCTTGCCGCTCTGGGCATCGTGGACTTCGATCGCTTTCTGGCCGAGCAGGACGACGGCGTCCTCGGCGGCGACCAGCGTGCGGCAGGCGGTCTCCTGCGGCTCCGTCTGCCAGAGTTCCTTTCCCGTCCGCAAGTCGAGGCAGGCGAGCGTTTTGGCGGCCTGCCAGACCACGCGCCCGCGGTCAATGGCCAGCGACAGCCCGCGGAGTTGCGGAATCTCGTGGCGCCACAGCACTTCGCCGGTAGTGCCGCGCACGGCGAAGAGCGTGCCTTCGCCTTGGCTGTCCGCCTTGGCCTTGCCGCGCCTCCGCTGCGCGGCCGCGTTCTCGGCACCGGCCTGCGAATACACCACGGCCACGCCGTCGGCCGCCACGATCTGCCGAACGGGCGCGGTCTCGGCCACCGCGGCCAGGGTCTTGCCCGTGGCCGCATCGAGAACCGCCAGCGGCTCGCGGTAGCCGAGCGTCGCGTAGAGCCGGTCGCCGTCGGCCACCAAGCGGCGCTGGTTTTCGTCAGGCACCGCGGTGCGGCCGCCGGTGATCGTCGTCCAGTCGTTGTCCTGGAACTTGCCGGCGGCCCACTGCGGCCAGCCCCAGGGCTCGACGGGCCGCCGCCACAACAGCTTGCCGTTGAAGGCGTCGCGGCAGATCAGCGCCCACCGCTCCGGCAATCGCTGATCGGTGATACCGATCAGCCCTTCGTCGAGAAAGTAGAACACACGTCCGCCGCCGCACACCAACGCTTGAACGCCGGACGGCGTTTCGTGGCTCCGCAACCACAACGGCGGCGCCATCCACTGCAGCAACCGCGGCGGGCCGACAACCGTGTCGCGGGCGACGGCGTTGTTCCCCGCGTCGTGCAGGAAGTGCGTCCACTCGTCGATGTCGCGCCCCCGTGGCTTGACAATCTTGGTCCACTGGCCTGCCGACTCGACGTACGCCACGCCGTTGGGCGCTAGCACGCGCAGCACCTCGGCCATCGGCACGCCGCCCAGATTCTGCGACACGACCAAGTTCGCTAGGTTGTCGGCGTAGGGCAGGCGTTTGCCCGTCCACTGCTCGACCGACACCTTGCCGTACAGGCCGATCGCGCGGATGTGTTTGCGCGCGGCGTCGATGTTCTTCGCATTGGCGTCCAGACCGTGGACGACGTAGCTGTCGTTGGCGCACAGGGCAGCCGTCAGCTCACCGTTACCGCAGCCGACATGGATGACCAAGCCCCCTCTTACGCCAGTGGCCTGGAGGACGTGGGCCGCAGGTTCAGACGCTGCCTCAACGGCCGCGGCACCCAACGCGGCCCAGGTCAAGAGAAACATCCCACCCATAGTCCGCGTCATAGTCGTCTCTCCTCGCAGAACACCGATGCTCACGCACCGCGCTGGATGACCCGGGGACAGTCATTGTACCTCGTGGCAGTGCCCCACTCAAAGCGTTTGTCTCTTGGCGCCGCGGAAGGTTGACACTGCCAACTGCCAAGTTCAGGTTCCGGCCGCCTCCAACGCGACCAGGGAGGGTGCCCCGCGGTTGATGACCGTCGCGGCCGGGATGGCGGCCAGGAAGGCCATGTCCTGCCAGCCGGGTTCCGCCGGCAGCGGCACGAGCACGGTGGTCCGCCTGTCAACGCGCTCCCGCGGTTTCGCCGCCGAGTCCTTGGATGAAAAAGGGGACAGGAGCATATGCTGGGATGTTTGGTGAATATGTCTTCGCACGAGCTTTCCCAGGATCCCCAATATATGCGCCTGTCCCCTTTATCCCCCCTGTCCCCTTTATCCCCCCAGCATAACTTCCTGAAAGACCTTTTGCCAGTAGCGTCATCCGTGCAATCCGTGGTTTGGCTTGGTAGAATAGCGACTTGGTGTTCTCCCACGTTTCTTGCCGCCGGCTGTTTGAAGGAAAGGACCAGATCATGAACCGCTATGCAATCTCCGTCGTGCCGTTGTGTCTCGTATTGACCGTAACCCTCGTGGCGGTCTCCGCTGCCGCGGCTGCCGAAACGGTG
>Ga0233425_10002611_pt1 | contig 34853 bp, 27 predicted proteins | sample Watercolumn_Towu_2_FD_181712 | JGI IMG/M metagenome (GOLD analysis project Ga0233425, IMG submission 181712) | Freshwater microbial communities from Lake Towuti, South Sulawesi, Indonesia - Watercolumn_Towuti2014_140_MG | ecosystem: Environmental > Aquatic > Freshwater > Lake | place...
GCCCGTCGCCGAACTGGACGGCAGCGGCAACCTGGTCAGCCGCTTCGTCTACGCCATCGGCGTCAACGTGCCGGATTTCCTGATCAAGGGCGGCGTGACCTACCGGCTGATCAAGGACCACCTGGGCTCGCCCCGCCTGGTCGTCGACGTAGCAACCGGGACAGTAGCTCAAAGGATGGATTATGACGCCTGGGGGAATATCACCCTGGATACCCATCCGGGGTTTCAGCCGTTCGGATTTGCCGGGGGGATATATGATCGGGATACGGGGTTGGTTAGGTTTGGGGCTAGGGATTATGACTCCATGGCGGCAAGGTGGTCAGCGAAGGACCCATATTTTTTGGAAGTTCTTCCAGAAAATTTGTTTGGTTATGTATATTCTGATCCAATCAATTCTTTTGATACGACTGGGCAAGTCTTGGAATCGGCGGGTAAAGTAGCTCGTGTAGCCGAAGGCTTCCAAGAATTTGGTGAGAGTTTGAGTCGGCGACGACAACAACGAGACGAAGAAAGGGAAAAAAAGATACAAGAGTTTATGACAAGAAATGACGTTGACCGAGGAACAGCAGAGGTGTTTGTAATTAATCCAGGCGAGTCGTTACTTGGTGGAATTGAGGACATTTTTGGAGCCGCATGTGATGCAGCCAAGGAAGTAATTAATCCGTTTTGATTCAATTTGGGCGCCGCGGACGACCATACGACCGTACGGCGGGTCAGCCCGCGTAGAAACTATGCAGCCCGCGTAGGGCGGAACCGGCTCTATCGGGTTCCGCCGCATGGTTTTCGTTCCATATCCGCGAGGAATCAATCATGGCTATTGCTGCGATTTGGTTTCCCGTACCGAATTTGGCGGATCGCCCTTCGGGCATCCACCCTACGAGTAATTGACGACAGAAACGAGTAGCCAGCGTAGGGGCGGATCGGAGGACTTACGTACCCGGTTGTATGTGACCTTGAATATCGGTGGTCGGGGCCTATTGATAACTTACAACGTCGGGTTCCCGTATTTCGCTGCGCTGCATACGGGCTACGAATCTCGGTCTTCCCCATGGAATGCTGGATAAACAATTGGCGGAAACGATGCCAGACCCACCGATTTTGGCGGATCACCCTTCGGGCATCCACCCTACACACTGAAGGAGGAGTTATGACGATGATCGACAAGACTTGCCATTGCCGTTGTGGTCGGGTATCGAACTGGATTCCAGCCAGCGTAGCCTGGATGGAGCGAAGCGGAATCCGGGGCGGATCTGAATAACCCGTAAGGCGTATATGGACTCCTCCGTTTTTGCAAACCCGTACGACCGTACGGCGGGTGAAGCCCGCGTAGGGCGGAACCAGCTCCATCGGGTTCCGCCGCATGGTTTTCCTTCCATATCCGCGAGGAATCAATCATGGCTATTGCTGCGATTTGGTTTCCCGTACCGATTTTGGCGGATCGCCCTTCGGGCATCCACCCTACGAGTAATCGACGTTAGAAACGAGGAGTTGTCATGAATCAAAAACATCTGGTCGGGTCCTGGTTCTTTCTGTGCTTGCTGCCGCTCTTGGCATTCGCGGGACAGCCGCCGGAGCCGAGCCGGCTTGCCCAAGGCCGGCAGGAAATCTCCCAACTTCCGGCACCGGCCCAGGCCGGTATTTCCACCGCCATCGGGCGGGACCAAACGGCTTTCCACGCCCGACGCGAATCAGGAAAACTCCGCTTCGACAATCCCGGCCACCGGCTAAAGGCCCGCTTCACCCGCGAGGGTGCCGAGGTCGAAGCTGCCGGAAACCGGTTTCGGATACAGTTCGCCGGTTATGGACGAGGCGACCGGCACACATCGCCCCTGTCGATTCAGCCGCAAGCTTCAGCGAATCGCGTGGAATACCGGCGCGGTCATCTGACCGAGTGGTACGTCAACGGCCCGTTGGGTCTGGAACAGGGATTCACCGTGGAGAAGCCGCCTGAGCCGGCCAGAGATGAGCCGTTGTCCATCGCCCTGACGATTTCCGGGGACCTCCACCCCCGTAGCGGCAAAGAGGGTCTGGATCTGGTCCGCGCCGACGGCACCACCGCCCTCCACTATGGCGGCCTTGCCGCTTGGGATGCCAATGGCCACACTTTCCCGACCCGCTGGGAGCAGAAGGGCAAGAAAGTAGTACTTTGCGTGGAGGATAGAGGCGCCCGCTATCCCGTGACCGTCGATCCATTCATCGAACAGGCCAAACTAACAATCAGCGATGGCGACAAGTTTGCCAAATTTGGCTCAGCTGTTGCAATGAGTGGAGATACATTTGGTTGTGACGAGCTATTTGCCTGGCTATCCAAAGTTCAATGCGGCCTATATTTTTCGGAAATCTGAGGGCAACTGGACTGATAGTATCAGTTACATGGCAAAGCTTACCGCTTCCGATAACAAAATGTTCACATTGAGCGTGGCGATCAGTGGCGATACCATCGTCGTTGGAGGAGGGTACGTTTTCATTAAACCACCTGCCGGATGGAATGGAGAAATGACCGAAAATGCAAAGCTTGCACCCTCGTATATTCCGACAGTTGGAACTAATGGATTCGGTTCTACAGTCGTCGTAAGCGGTGACACGATTGCCATTGCCGCACCGTTTGAAAGCCATGTTCGGGGCGACTCTGTTGTTTCAATGCAGGGTTCCGTTTATATATACAACAAACCCAGCGGTGGATGGACGGGCTCATTGATTGAGAACGCAAGACTAAGGACATCGGAGGCTTTATCGGATGGGGGCTTTGGACCATATCGGTTCGGAACATCATTGGCGATAGACGGAGACACTATAGTAATTGGCGCACCCTTCGACACTCCCACTGTATCAGAAGGGGGTTCAGCATATGTTTTCATTGAACCATCAGAAGGTTGGGTTGGAGACCTGAAGGAAACAGCCAAACTGACAGCGGCGGATAGCGATCACGTTGACTTTTTTGGGGCTTCGGTGGCAATCAGTGGAGATACGATAGTTGTTGGAGCGCCCGGGATCGGAACTACAAAAGGCGCTGCATATATCTTTTCCAAACCCATTGATGGGTGGGGGAATACTTCCGCCTTCACCGCAAGAATCACATCAGACGACCCGAGCTACGACGAACAATTCTTTGGCGCGTCCGCTGCAATTCGAGGTGATACTATTATTATCGGTGCACCAGGCACCCATGTTGATTACGGTGTTGTCCCTAACCCTCTGCACAGAAATGCATTGCAAGGAGCCATATACGAATTCCATAAACCGGCGGACGGTTGGAGCAAGATTTCCGGATTTGACGCGAAAGTGACCGCAATGGATGGAACAGCGGGGGAAGGTTTTGGCGGCATTGATCGAGTGTCACTAAAAAAACTCTACAGTGGTACCTTAGCAATTGTCGGCATCCTACCAGGCAACAGCATTGCCATGACTGATGATACTGTGGTTTTCGGGTTGCCGACAGATATTGTCGGAATTGAAAATCGGCGGGGATCTGCTTATGTCTTTTCAACACCCGGCACCATCCGGTCTGATATAACTCCTCCAGAGATCCAGTTGTCGACGGCCTGCGCCAAGCCCGGGAATCCGCCCTGGTGCCGGGGAGACGTTGCCGTCAGTTGGAAAGTGTCCGACCCGGATTCGACGATCACCGCCATGAAAGGCTGCGAAATGAAGATTGCTCGATCCGATACTCCAGGCACCATCCTGACTTGCGAAGCAACCAGCGCAGGGGGCACGGCCAGTAACTCCACCACGGTCTATCGCGACGCAACGCCTCCAAGTATCAACGTTAGCATGCCTCATGTCAGCTATTTTGGTACACGTGCGGGAGTTTACCCCTTGAACTCGGTCGTCAATGCCGACTACAGTTGTTTTGACGAGACAGCGGGAATCGTCTCTTGCATCGGTCCTGTGGCATCCGGAACGCCGATTGATACCAGTTCCCTCGGTGAAAAATATTTTCCCTTGTCCGCCGAGGATCACGCAGGCAATGCCACAGTGTATGGCCGGATTATCCAATCCGACATAGGCTACGAAGTCGGAACGAACATAGGCCTCGTCAGCCTCTCGACTACCTCCCTTGATTTCGGAGAGATTCCGGTCGATCAATCCAGGACAATGGAGGTTTCCGTCACCAACGTCGGCGACGGACCACTGATTTTCGGGGACTACAACCCTCGTCCGCCCAGTCCATTTGCCATAGACGATGATGCATGCGGTAAGGTCCGGGAATTGCCCGTCGGTGCCAGCTGCACGATTCGCTACGGATTCTACCCCGTTGACACGAACCCAGTATCCGCCACCGCGAAAATCCGGGCCAGCGACCGGATGGGTAACTTCGTCACCGTCAAACTGACGGGAACCGGCACTGTCCCCGCTTCCGGCAGTATCGTGGTGTCGGCGTCGGAGCTGAACTTCGGATCGGTTCCGGTCGATCAATCCGCCAGCCGCAATCTGACCATCACCAACACCGGTAGCGGGCCATTGCGGCTATTCCAAATCGCCAATCCGGGAACACCGTTTTCCCGTTCCGCCGATGATTGCAGCAACAACACTCTGGCCTCCGGGGCCAGTTGTACCGTTGGATTCGAGTTCTCCCCCACCGCCGCGGGCGTCCAGTCGGCCAAGATCCCGATCGGTTCCAGCGACCCGAACAGTAGAATCGTGACGTTCAGATTGACCGGAAACGGGACGACATCCTCGGTCCCCGGCAGTATTGCGATTTCCGCCACGGAATTGAATTTTGGCGCCGTGCAACCGGATGACTCCATATTTCGCAAGCTAACCGTTACCAATACCGGCAGCGGTCCGCTGGAAATGTTCAGTGTCAGCGAACCCACCGAGCCGTTCCGGGTCACGAACGACGAATGCAGCGGCAATATCCTCGCAGCCGGGGGCACCTGTCTCATTAGCTTCGAGTTCACGCCAGGGGAGGAGGGCGATGCTTCGTCTTCGGTGGACATCGGTTCCAGCGATCCTCAAAAGCCGATCGTTACGTTGAGTCTGGTCGGTACCGGCAGCAACTCGCCCCAGACCCTCCAGTTCGAATCCCTATCTTCGCCCGATCTGGGCGCCAATTCCGAACTGACCATCAACGGCCAAGGCTTCAACACTGCCAAGAAGAAAGTGCTGATCGGCCCCAAGAAAGCAAAGATCCTGGATTGGTCGAACACCGCCATCCGCACGCGGCTGCCGGCGCTGAGTGCCGGGACCTACCCGGTGAAGGTGGTCACCAAGAAAAACGGTTCGGTGGATGCTTCGGAGATTACCGTTCATCTCCCCTTCGTCGCGAGCCTCGGCAACGCCAGCGCTTCCCCCGGCGATACCATCACAGTGACGGGTCAATACTTCGGAGCCCGCAAACCCAAAGTCTTTCTGGTTTCCGGCGACAAGCGCCGCGCCGCGGCCGTGCTGCCGGGTTTCAGCGATGGTGCGGTGGATATCAAGATACCCAGACGCATCAAGGCCGATACCTATCAGGTGGTCGTGCACAGCAGCGCCGGAAACAGCGCCGAGGACGTACGAATCGCGATCGAGTGAGAAACCCGCGTAAGGCGGAACCGACTCCGTCCGGTTCCGCCGCATGGTTTTCGTACCTTATCCGCGAATAATCAATCCTGGATATTTCTGTGATTTGGTTTCGGGTACCGGTTCTGGCGGATCGCCCTTCGGGCATCCTCCCTACGACCGATTAATGACAGAAGCGAGGAGTTATCATGGTTCAAAAACATCTGCTTGGATTTTCGTTGTTTCTATGGCTGTTGTCGCTCTTGGCATTTGCGGGGCAGCCGCCGGAACCGAACCGGCTTGCGCAAGGCCGGCAGGAAATCTCCCAACTTCCCCCGCTGGCCCGAGCCGGAATTTCCACTGCCATCGGGCGGGACCAGACCGCCTATCACGGCCGGAATGAAGCTGGGAAACTTCGTTTCGACAACCCCGGCCACCGACTTACCGCCCGGTTTACCCGAGACGGCGCCGAAGTGGAAAGTGCCGGCAACAGCTTTTACCTCCGCTTTGCTGGTCTGGGCCGCGGCGACAAGCGCGTCTCTCCTTCCTCGGCGCAACCGCACGCCACCGCCAACCGCGTCGAATTCCGGCGCGGCGACCTGACGGAATGGTATGTCAACGGTCCTCTGGGCCTGGAACAGGGGTTCACCGTGGAGAAACCGCCGGCGCAGACCAACCGTGGAGACTTGTCCGTAGCGCTGACCCTCTCTGGCGAACTTCAGCCTCGCAGCACCGCCGATGGCTTGGACCTGGTTCGAGCCGACGGCACCGCCATCCTCCACTATGGTGGTCTCGCCGCCTGGGACTCAGATGGTCGATCTCTCCCTGTCAGTTGGGAAAAACACGATAAGGAAATTCGATTCCGGCTTGATGATACGCGTGCGCGATATCCCGTCACGATCGATCCGTATATTCAACAAGCAAAATTAGTTGCCGCTGACGGCTTGAGGGGTGACGCATTCGGTAATGCGGTGGCGATTGATGGGAACACTGTGGTGGCAGGAGCTGTTTACGACAATTCGGCCTATGTATTCGTCAAGCCCACAACTGGTTGGTCGGGGACCCTTCAACACAACGCAAAACTAGTTCCATCTGACGGCGCGTCCTTCAGCTTGTTCGGCAACTCGGTTGCCATAAATGGAGACACAATCGTTGTGGGGGATTTGGGGGCAAATTCTGCGCAAGGTTCCGCATTCGTTTTCTCGAAGCCAGCCGGCGGATGGGCGGGAACCCTTTCCGAGTCCGGGAAATTGGAAGCTTCGGATGGCGTCAGAGATGATCGATTCGGGAGTATCGTCGCAATGACTGCGAACGAGATATTCGTCGGTTCACCGCAACATGATGTCGAAGGAAGGAACGATCAGGGTGCGGTGTACGTTTTTCACAAGCCTGTTGCCGGGTGGTCGGAGTCGATATCCGAAACCTCGAAGCTTGTCGCATCCGATGGAGAAGAGGGCGATTTTTTCGGATATGTGGCGGTTTCAGGCGACACGGTTGTAGTGGGAGCATTTTCGGCAAATGGCAATAAAGGAGCCGCTTATCTGTTCATCAGGCCGGCAGGTGGGTGGGATGGAACTTTGACCGAAGTGGCAAAGCTAACAGCCTCGGACGGCGAAGCAGGCGATAATTTTGGAGCGGTTGCCATTAGCGGAGATACCGTGGTCTCTGGAGCAGATTCGGATGATATCGAAACCAGAACTGACCAAGGTTCAGCATATATCTTTGAAAGGCCAGTGACTGGCTGGTCCGGTTTAATGACCGAGACTGCCAAAGTTGTCGCGTCCGATGGCGCGAGCAATGACAAGGCCGGTATTTCGGCGATTTCCGGGAACACGGTGGTCCTCGGTGCTCGCAAATTCAGAACGGGAGGAACAGGCGCCGCCTACATATTCGAGAAGCCGAGTAGTGGCTGGGCAGGAATTGTCGCAGAGACCCAAAAGCTCCTGGCAGCAGATGGCAGTCCGGGGAACGCGTTTGGCGAATCAGTTGCCGTTGGCAGTGGAAGTATCGTCGTGGGGGCATCGCACCACTACAGCGGCAGTGTCGATGGCACGGATGGAACCATCGGGCCAGGAGCGGCGTATATTTTTGCCCATGGCACTAGTCCCGGCAGCACCGGAACCATAAGTTTATCAACAGCTTTATTGGATTTCGGTTCTGTCGCACCCAACCAGTTTGCGACGTTGCAATTGACCGTCAGCAACACGGGGACAGGGGATCTGCAAATTTCCGCCATCACCGAACCGGCCGCGCCATTCAGCAAACTCAACGACTCCTGCAGCGGCCAGACGCTGGCCGCCGGCGGCAGCTGCAAGCTGAATTTCCGGTTCGCGCCGACTGCGAACGGGGAGGTTTCGTCGTCCGTCGACATCAGCTCCAACGACTCGGCCAATGCCATGGTGACGGTGACCCTGACCGGAACCGGCAGCGACACACCGTTGCCACTGCAGTTCGATTCCCTCTCTTCCGGCGACCTCGGCGCCGGCGGCGAGTTGACCCTGAGCGGCCACGGCTTCACCACGGCCAAGGGAAAACTGCTGATCGGCCCGAAGCGGGCAAAGGTCGTGACGTGGTCGGACAGTTCCATCGCCGCCAAGCTGCCGGTGCTGGCTGCCGGGAGCTATCCTGTGAAGATCGTCACCCGCAGGAACGGCTCGGCGGATGCGTCTACGGTCAATGTCCATGCCCCGGCGGTCGACGCCGTGAGCAGTTCCACCGCCGCCGCCGGCGATACGGTCACCGTCAGCGGCCGCTATTTCGGCCGCAGCAAGCCCAAAGTGTTTCTGGTTTCCGGCAGGAAGCGCCGCGCCACCGCCGTGCTGCCCGGCTTCACCGACGGTGCGGCGGAGATCCGGCTTCCGCGCCGGATCAAGGCCGGCACGTACCAGGTAACGGTACGGAGCAGTGCCGGCAGCAGCACCGAGGCGGTGACCCTGACGATTCAGTAGTCTCAATTGGGCCTTTCAAGACGCAGCAATCATTGGGTTAGGATTTGGTCAAAAATGACTTCCCGGAATTCTCGTGAGAAAGAGTCAGAGCCATGGGGTCGAAATCTGGAACCCTCTCCCTGCGGGAAGGTCCGCGACTCAAGCGAACGTTTGCGATTGGAAGGGGGCGACTCAAGCCCCGTTTGCGATTGGAGGAGCGGCAGGGTGAGGGCCAAGCGGTCAAGGCTCGCGGGAACTCCGTTGAAACATTTGGGCGTTTTGGCCCTCACCCTAGCCCTCTCCCGCAGGGAGAGGGGACCAAGCCGCTTTAACTCAACGACGTCCCCAGGGGGAGAGGGGCTTCATGCAAGTCCATCGGGACTGACAGCTCACAAATATCAGTCGGCGACTTTCGGGAAATTATTATCGGCCAGATTCTTCGCGAAACCTTCGGCCCTCACCCTGACCCTCTCCCGCAGGGCAATGCCGTTACCATCAAAGGCGCGAAGCGAACACCTTGATCTCCCTCTCCCTTTGGGAGAGGGCCGGGGTGAGGGCCTTGAGCGCCCAACGTTTGCGACAAAGTTGCTGAAACATTTGACGCTTTGGCCCTCACCCTAGCCCTCTCCCGCGGGGAGAGGGGACTTGATGCGACTCCCTCCGGGGGAGGGCGACCGGATAGCCGAAGTCTCAGGGAATAGTGGGAATTCCGAGATGCATAGAGGGGGATGGCGATGAGGCAGGGGTGGGTTCGCTATTCGGCATCACGGCCTACCCCTTTGCCGTTAACGGCGGCGGGCCGTGCCGGGGTAGCTGGACTTCGGCGGTCAGGCCGGCGCCGGGACGGTTGCGCAGGAGCAGGTGGCCACCGTGGAGGTGGGCGATGCGGTCGGCGATGGCCAGGCCCAAACCGGCACCTTGGCTGGCGGTGGCGGCCTCGATCCGCTGGAACGGCAGCAGCACCCGGCCGAGTTCCGCCTCGGGGATGCCCGGGCCGCTGTCGCTGACGGCCAGAACGATCACACTGCCGCGCTGTTCCAGGCTGAGCTGCACCGGCGGCGCGCCGTGGCGGTAGGCGTTGTCGATGAGATTGGCGAGCAGCCGCTGCATCGCCACCGGCCGCAGCGGCAGGGACAGCGGCGGGCCGGATGCGAAGGCCACCGGCTGGCCGCGGGCGCCATAGCGCTCCGCCATGTCCCGCGCCAGCGCCGTCAGGTCGCAGCCGGGGCGGACGGTTTCGCTCTCCTGGCCGCGCACGTAGGCGAGGAATTGGCCTAGGATCTCGTCCATGACGACGATGTCCCGCTCCATTTCCGCCTTCAGCCTTTGGTCGGTCCCGGGCAGCAGCTCCAGACCCAGCCTGAGGCGCGCCAGCGGCGTACGGAGGTCGTGGGAGACCCCGGCGAGCAGCAGGCTGCGGTCGGTTTCGGCGCGGCGCAGGTCTTCCGCCATGCGGTTGAAGGTGCGCGCCAGGGCGCGGGTCTCCTCCGGCCCGGTTTCCGCCACCGCAACCACGGCGCCGCTGCCGATGCGCCCGGCGGCCTCGGCCAGCGCCTTGATGGGCCGGGCGACGTGGGCAACGATCAGATAGGCGGCGGCCAGCGCCACCAGCATCACCACCCCGAGCCACAGCAGCCAGTCGTGGGAGGCTGCCAGGGCGGCGCCCTGGCGTGGCACCACCAGCCAGTAGCTGCCCTCCCCCAGGTCGAAGGCAACCCACAGGGAACCGCCGCCGCCCGGCTGGAAGGCGAGCTTCGGCGGCTTGCCGAAGCGCCGGCTTAGCAGCCTCTCGAGCCGTTGCAGCAGGGGCCTGCCCTGGCCGGCGCTGGGCACCGCCACCTCGCCGTCGCGGTAGATTTTCACCTCTTCCCGATCGGCCAACCGCTGCAGCATGGCCCAGCGCCGTTCCTCCGGCAGGACGGCCGCCTCCCGGACCGCCCCCAGCAGTTCCATCACCCGCGCCATCACCTGGCGCGGCTGCCCTTCCTGGCGCAGCTTGCTGAACAAGAGCAGGGAGCCGGCCTGGGTCAGCAGCAGCACCAGCGCGATGAGCAGGCCGGTGCGCCACAGCATGCTGCTGGGAAACAGCTTCACGCCGCGCCTCCGTCAGCGCCGGGGACGAACACGTAGCCATGGCCCCACACCGTCTGGATGTAGCGGGGCGCCGCCGAATCCGGCTCGATGATGCGGCGCAGCCGCGATACCTGGACGTCGACGCTGCGGTCGTAGGCTTCCAGGTCGCGGCCGCGCGCCAGCTCGAGCAGCTTCTCCCGCGACAGCGGGCGCCCCGGGTGCTCGACGAAGACCTTCAGCAGGGCGAATTCGCCGCTGGTCAGCGGCACCGCCTGGCCTTCCCGCTGCAGGGTGCGGGTGGCGAGATTCAGGCGCCACGGCCCGAACACCGCCTCGATGGAAGCGGCGGCGGGGGCCCCCGGCGGGTCCGGCGGCGTGCGCCGCCTCAGCACGGCGTTGATGCGGGCCAGCAATTCGCGCGGATTGAAGGGTTTGGGCAGGTAGTCGTCGGCTCCCATCTCCAGCCCGACGATGCGGTCGACCTCGTCGCCCTGCGCCGTCAGCATGACGATGGGCAGCCACTGGCCCTGTCCGCGCAGGCGCCGGCAGATGCTGAGCCCGCCCTCCCCCGGCAGCATCAGGTCGAGGATGACCAGGTCGATGCGTTCCCGCTGCAGCACCTGGTCAATGGCCCGCCCGTCCGCCACGGCGATCACCTGGAAACCCTGGCCGCTGAGATAGCGCTCCAGCAGATCCCGCAAACGCAGGTCGTCATCCACCACCAGCAGTTTGGTCGTCGGCGTCGTCATGGCCACAGTGTATCCAATCCCGCCGGCCTCCGGAGGCGGCGGATGTAACCGGCTGTTGCCGCCGCCGCCATGGTAACACCTGGTTACAACTGCGCCGGTTGCGGCAACATTCCGCTTACATCCCCGGCTTAGGCTGTGCGCCGTGTTCAGCGGAACACGCGGTGCCGATGAGCGGCACCGGTCCTTTCGTTCACAACCTGGAGACTTAAGATGAACCGACCCATCCGCAAACTGCTCCTGAGCCTCACCCTGGGCACCCTCGCCAGCGCCTCAGCGTGGGCCGACAGCAGCCCGGCAACCCGCATCCACGCGGTCCTCAAGGGTGACACCCGGGGTGTCGCCTTCGGCCAGGCCTGGCACCGCAGCGACGTCTTCGACGCCAGCCACTTCCGCGACCACTTCCGCCTGTACCTGCGGGTGAAGAGGCGCAACGCCGATCCTTCCCAGGACCCGGATGCGGTCCGCAGCGGCGAACTGGTGGCCACCCTGTCGCGCAACGGCACGGCTTACGCGGAATGCATCCTGGTCCGCATCATCGACCGCGACCCGGACTTCATCCCGGAATCGCGGCGTTTCCTGGACTTCGGCGCGGCCGTCACCAACCTCGGCGGTGACGTCAAGGCCGGACGCGGCACCTGCGACACGGACTTATCGAATGCCTACGTCCAGCGCGGGGTGCCGGGCGTTGCGGCCGGCGATGGGGTCTCGGTGCGCCTGGTGGGCGGTCCGAGCGACGGCCAGGTTCTGGCGAGCGGGGAATTCCTAGCCGAGTGATGGGGCGGCGAGCCCGCGGCCGCTGGCGGTCGCGGGCCTCCCGACTCCAGTCCCGGAACCCTCACTCCGTCCGTTCGATCAGCTTGACCCGCGGGGTGACGTTGCACAGCAGCACGTAGGGGATGGTATCGGCGTGGCGGGCCACCTCTTCCACCGGCAGGCCGTCGCCCCACAGGGTCACGGTGTCGCCGACGGCGGCCTCGGGGCAGTCGTTCAGGTCCAGGGTGATCATGTCCATGGAGACCCGCCCGATCAGCCGCACCCGCTTGCCCCGCACCAGTGCCGGGGTTCCGGAGCGGGCGTGGCGCGGATAGCCGTCGCCGTAGCCGATGGCTGCCACCCCCATGCGGGTGGGATGCTGGCACACCCAGTCGCCGCCGTAGCCGACGGCGTCGCCCAGCCCCAGCGGCTTGATGGCGATCAGGCGGGTGCGCAGGGTCATGACCGGCCGCATGCCGTCTTCCTCAGCGGTGCGGTGGGGAAACGGCGAGACCCCGTAGAGGGCGATGCCGGGCCGCACCCATTCCGCCTTGGCGTTCTCCCAGGCCAGCAGCGCCGCGGAATTGGCGATGCTGCGTTCCCCTTCCCGAGCGGCGGCCAGGCCATGAAATCGATCGAGCTGGCGCCCGGTGACCGGATCGCTGAGGACGTCGGCGTTGGCCAGATGGGTCATCAGCGGGATCGGCCGGGACAGTCCGGGCAGCCGCTGCAAACGCCGGTAACAATCGGCAAACTCCTGCTCCCCCAGCCCCAGCCGGTGCATGCCGCTATCCAGCTTAATCCAGAGCGCCAGCCCGGCGACCTCGGGGGCCTGCTCCAGCAGGCTCACCTGCAGTTCCGAATGGACCACCGGCTCGAGCCGGTAGCGGCGGTGCTGTTGCAGTTCCGCGGCGGTGATGAAGCCCTGCAGCACGGCGATGCGGCAGCCGATGCCGGCCTCCCGCAGCACCACCCCCTCGTCCACCCGCGCCACCGCGAAGGCATCGGCACCGGCGGCGGCGAGCACGCGGGCGCAGCGGAGCAGGCCGTGGCCGTAGGCGTTGGCCTTGATCACCGCCATGACCTTGGCCTGTGGCGCGCAGCGGCGCAGCCGCGCAAGGTTGTGGGGCAGCGCCGCCAGGTCGAGGATGGCGTGGGCGCCGGGGATGGTCGGGTCGGTCAAGTCTGGCTGGGGTGGGTGGAGGTGGCGGATTTCCTCGGTTTCGCGAAACGACGGACCGAACGGATCACCCGGCCCTGTCGCCGGAACTTCATCCGTAGCCGCCGTCGGCATAGGGATCGGAAATGAAGTTCTCGAACCGGGTGTACTGGCCCAGGAAGGTGAGCCGCAGGGTGCCGATGGGGCCGTTGCGCTGCTTGGCGATGATGATCTCGGCGGTGCCCTTGTCGGCGCTGTCGGCATTGTAGACTTCGTCGCGGTAGATGAAGACGATGAGATCGGCGTCCTGCTCGATGGAGCCGGATTCGCGCAGGTCCGACGGCACCGGCCGCTTGTTGGGGCGCTGTTCCAGGTTGCGGTTGAGCTGCGACAGGGCGATCACCGGGACCTTGAGCTCCTTGGCCAGGGCCTTGAGGGAGCGAGAGATCTCGGAGATCTCGGCAACCCGGTTCTCGGCGCCGCCGGCGGTCTGCATCAGCTGCAGGTAATCCAGTACCACCAGACCCAGCTGGCCGTGCTCCCGCGCCAGACGGCGGCAGCGGGCGCGCACCTCGGTCGGCGACAGCGCCGGGGTGTCGTCGATGAACAGCTGGGTCTCGCCGAGTATGCTGATGGCGGAAATCATCCGCGGCCACTCGTCCTCTTCCAGCTTGCCGGTCCGCACCCGGTGCTGGTCGATGCGGCCGAGGGAGGACATCATGCGCATGGCCAGCTGTTCCTTGGGCATCTCCATGCTGAACACCGCCACCGGCACCTTCTCCTTGATCGCCACGTGCTCGGCGATGTTCATGGCGTAGGTGGTCTTCCCCATGGAAGGGCGGCCGGCGACGATGATGAGATCCGACGCCTGCAGCCCCGAGGTCATGTCGTCGAAATCGGCAAAGCCGGTGCTGGCGCCGGTGATGTGGCCTTCCCGGTGGAACAGTTCCTCGATGCGGTCCACCGCCCCCGCCAGCACGGTGCGGATCGGGGTGAAGCCGCTGCCCCCCTTGCGGCGCTGGTCGGCGATCTGGAACACCTTTTGTTCCGCCGCTTCCAGCAGCTGGCCGAGCTCGCGCCCCTGGGGATGGTAGCCGGAATCGGCGATCTCGCCGCCCACATGGATGAGCTGGCGCAGCACCGAGCGCTCCCGCACGATGTCGGCATAGGCCGTGATGTTGGCGGCGCTGGGGGTGTCCTTGGCCATCACTCCGAGGTAGGCGAGGCCGCCGGCCTCGTCCAGCTTGCCCTCCTGCTCCAGCACCTCCGACAGGGTGATCACGTCGAAGGGCGACTGCTTCTCCGCCAACACCTTGATGGCGCGGAAGATCAGGCGGTGGTCGTGACGGTAGAAATCCTCTTCGTCGAGGCGGTCGGCGATGCTGTCCCAAGTCTGGTTGTCCAGCATCAGACCGCCCAAGACCGACTGCTCCGCCTGGATCGAATAGGGCGGTACCTTGAGCTGGTCCAGCTCGGTGTCGTCGAAGCGGCGGGATGCCGACATGGCGCCTCAGCTAGCGCCGCGCAGGGCGGCGATGACTTGGGTGGTGGAATAGCCGTCGCGGAACGGCAGCAGGCGGACCTCGCCCCCCGCCGCCAGCACGCAGTCGTGTCCTGCGATCTGGCTGACGTCGGTGTAATCGCCGCCTTTCACCAGGATATCGGGAACGATGCGGCAGATCAGCTCCCGCGGGGTGTCGGTGTGGAACGGCACCACCCAGTCGACGCAGTCCAGCGCCGCCAGCATCGCCATGCGGTCGTCGAGGCCGTTCACCGGCCGCTCCGGGCCTTTCAGCCGCCGCACCGAGTCGTCGCCGTTGACCAGCACCACCAGGCGGTCGCCCAGCGCCCGCGCCTGCTGCAGATATTCCAAATGGCCCCGGTGCAGGATGTCGAAACAGCCGTTGGTGACGACGATTCTTTCCCCCAGCTCCCGCGCCGCCCGCAGCACCTCGGCCAGCTCCCTGGCACTCACCACGCCGCGGTGCGGCGCGCGCGGCCCCCGCACCACGGCGGCCAGTTCTTCCGCGCTGACCGTGGCGGTGCCAAGCTTGCCCACCACCACTCCGGCCGCCAGGTTGGCAAGGGCGACCCCGTCCGCCAGCGAGGTTCCCGCCGCCAGCGCCGCCGCCAGGGTGGAAATGACGGTGTCGCCGGCACCGGTGACGTCGAACACCTCCTTGGCGCGCGCCGCCAAGTGAACGGAACGGCCGTCCCGCTGCACCAGGCTCATGCCGTGCTCCCCGCGGGTCACCAGCAGGGCCTGCAGATCCAGCTCCTGCGCCAGAGTCGCCGCCTTTTCCACGAGCCCGGCGTCGTCTCCGCAGGGACCCATCACCGCTTCGAATTCGGCGAGATTGGGGGTGATCAGATCGGCATGTCGGTAGCGCTCGAAATCCCGGCCCTTGGGGTCCACCAGCACGGGTCTGCCCCGGGCCTTGGCCAGGGCGATGAGCTGCCGGACCGCGGCCAGGGTGCCCTTGCCGTAGTCCGACAGGACCACGGTCCCGGCCCAATCCAGCTGCCCGGCGAACGCCTGCAGCAGGGAGTCCGCTGCCAGCTCCTCGAAGGCGTCCTCGAAGTCCAGCCGGATCAGCTGCTGGTGCTGACTCAGGACGCGTAGCTTGGTGATGGTGGGAATGCCGGAAACCTGCTGCACCAGGCAGCGTACGCGGTCGGCCTCCAGCATGCGCAGCAGCGAGGCACCGGCCTCGTCCGCCCCGCAGTAGCCGACCAGCGCCGCTTCCGCCCCCAGGCTGGCGACGTTGCGAGCAACGTTGCCGGCGCCGCCCACCCGATCCTCGATGCGGCGCACCCGCACCACCGGCACCGGGGCTTCGGGCGAGATGCGCGATGCCGGTCCGTGCCAATAGCGGTCCAGCATCAGGTCGCCGGCGACCAGGACGCGGGCGGTGTGGAAATCCGGGAGCAGCATTGGCAGGGAGCGGAAGTCGGGAGGAATAGGATAACAGCGGCGGTAGGCCGCAGGCAGACCGGCAAGGCCGCCTTCAAAAAAAGGCGGGCCGCTCCCTCGCGGAAGCGGCCCGCCCTTCGCCCCGGCCGGTCTTGCCGGACTGGGGAGGAACCGCTCGATCGATCCGCGGTTCTAGAGCCAGTAGACGAAGATGAACAGTCCCAGCCACACCACGTCGACGAAGTGCCAGTACCAGGCCGCCGCTTCGAAGGCAAAATGATGGTCGGCAGAGAAATGGCCGCGCAGGCTGCGGAGCAGCACCACCGTCAGGAAGATCGCGCCAATGGTGACGTGCAGGCCGTGAAAGCCGGTCAGCATGAAGAAGGTGCTGCCGTAGATGCCGGTACCCAGCTGCAGGCCCATCTCGGTGTAGGCCTCGTGATACTCCATTCCCTGCAGAAACACGAAGGAGAAACCGAGGACCACGGTGGCGATCAGGCCCTTGATCAACTGGCCGCGGTTCCCCGCCAGCAGCCCCCAGTGGGCCCAGGTGACAGTACCGCCGGAGCTGAGCAGGATCAGGGTGTTGATGGCCGGAACCCCCCAGGCCTTCATGGGTTCGAACTTGCCGTCCTCAAACCCGCCCACGTGGCCGGGGCCATTGGTCGGCCAGGCGTCCTTGAAGGTGTTCCACAGGAATTCATGGCTTTCGATGCCGAGATTGGACCCCTCCCCGAGCAGCCACGGTACCGAGAGCTGGCGGGCATAGTAGAGGGCACCGAAGAAAGCACCGAAAAACATCACCTCGGAGAAGATGAACCAGATCATGCCCATGCGGAAGGAAACGTCGACCTGGTGATTGTAGGTGCCTTTGACGCTCTCCGAGATCACGGTGCCGAACCAGCCGAAGAACATGATGACCATGATCAGGGCACCGATCACCATGAAGGTGGCGCCCCCGCTGGAACCATTCAGGAAATTGGCAAATCCGGCCATCAGCGTCGTCAGCCCGATGGAGCCGACGATGGGCCAGCGGGCCTTATCGGGAATGTAATAGGAATCTTTGGTGGTGCTTGCCATGATGTTTCCCCTGCTGTTTGGGCACTATTGAGTTTTCTTGTCGGTGATATCGAAAAAGGTATAGGACAGCGTCATATCCTTCACATCCTCCGCTACTTCCGGGTCTACCACGAAACGAACCGGCATCTCCTTCTCCACGTTGGGCTCGAATTCCTGTTCGGCGAAACAAAAACACTGCGTCTTCTTCAAGTGCGGGGCCGCCCATACCGGCGCCACGCTGGGGATGGCCTGGCCGATCAGCTTCCTCGAGGAGACGTTCTTCGCATAAAACCTGACCGTGTAGTACTGGCCCGGATGCACCGCCAGATGCGGCACCTCCGCCCGGAATTCCAGCGGCATGCTGCCGTTCACCGAGGTGATGAAACCGAGCGCGATCTCCCGCGCCACGTCCACCCGGTAACCGCCTTCCGCCACCGCCTTCGCCCGCACCTTGGGGGTCACCCCGAAGTATTCGCAGACCCGGTCGTAGTACGGAGCGACCGCGAACCCGAGGGCGAACATGGCCAACGGCACCAGCACGATGGTCAGGGCGAAGCGGACGTTGGCGCTCGCCTGCAAAGCCCTCTCGCTCATGATCCCGCCTTGCCCGCCAGCAGTTGCATCAGCACCGTGCCGACATAGAGCAGGAGGGCGATGAGGCCGATGGCGACGGCCAGCACGCGGTTCTTGGTATGGAGTTCCATGGGATCGTGATCGGGGGGCGCCCACCGCCCGCCGGCGGCGGGCCAGCCGTCACTTGACGTCGGGGGCCGTGGTCCAGGTGTGGTACGGCGGCGGCGACGGCAGATGCCACTCCAAACCATGCTCCTTGGCGCCTTCCCAGACTTCCTCCGTCGCCTTTTCGCCGGCGCCGCGGATGCACTGGATGATCAGGTAGGCGAAGATCAGCTGGGCGAAGCCCATGACGAAGGCGCCCACCGTGGACATGGCGTTGAATTCGGCGAACTGCACGGCGTAATCGGGTATGCGCCGCGGCATGCCGGCGAGGCCGGAGAAATGCTGGGGGAAGAAGCAGACGTTGACGGAAATGGTGGTCAGCCAGAAGTGCAGCTTGCCCAGACGCTCGTCGTACATGTGGCCGGTCCACTTCGGTAGCCAGTAGTAGACCGCCGCCAGGATGGCGAACACCGCCCCCGTCACCAGGGTGTAGTGGAAATGGGCGACGATAAAATAGGTGTCGTGATACTGCAGATCCGCCGGCGAGATGGACATCATCAGGCCGGTGAAGCCGCCCATGGTGAACAGCACCACGAAGGCTATGGCGTACAGCATGGGGGTTTCGAAGGTCATCGCCCCCTGCCACATGGTGGCCAGCCAGTTGAACACCTTCACCCCGGTGGGCACGGCGATCAGCATGGTGGCGTAGGTGAAATAGAGCTCGCCCTGGATCGGCATGCCCACGGTGTACTGGTGGTGGGCCCACACGATGAAGGACAGGAAGCCGATGGAGGCGGTCGCATAGACCATGGAGCTGTACCCGAACAGGGGCTTGCGGGCGAAGGTCGGGATAATCTGCGAGATGACGCCGAAGGACGGCAGGATCAGCACGTAAACCTCGGGGTGGCCGAAGAACCAGAACAGGTGCTGATACAGCACCGGATCACCGCCGCCCGCGGCGTTGAAGAAGCTGGTTCCAAAGAACTTGTCGGTGAGCAGCATGGTCACCGCACCGGCGAACACCGGCATGATGGCGATCAGCAGGAAGGCGGTGATGACCCAGGTCCACACGAACAGTGGCAGCTTCATCCAGGTCATGCCCGGCGCCCGCATGTTGAACACGGTGACGATGATGTTGATGGCCGCCATGATGGAGGAGATACCCAGCAGGTGCACCGAGAACACGGCGAACGGCAGGTTGTTGCCTCCCTGCAGCACCAGCGGCGGATACAGGGTCCAGCCGGCGGACGGCGCGCCACCCTCCATGAACAGGGTGCTGGACAACAGGCACAGGGCGAAGGGCAGGACCCAGAAACTCCAGTTGTTCATGCGCGGCAGCGCCATGTCGGGCGCGCCGATCATCATCGGGATCATCCAGTTGGCGAGGCCGGCGAAGGCCGGCATGACCGCGCCGAACACCATCACCAGCGCGTGCAGGGTGGTCATCTGGTTGAAGAACAACGGGTCCACGTACTGGATGCCGGGCTCGAACAACTCGGCCCGGATCACCAGGGCCATGGCACCGCCCACGAAGAACATGATCAGCGCCGTGACCATGTAGAGGGTGCCGATGTCCTTGTGGTTGGTGGTGGTGATCCACCGCATGAACCCTTTGGCGGGGCCGTGATCGTGGTGATCGTCGTGCGTCGTTGCTGTCATAACGGTTTTCCTCGCAAAGGATCTAGCAATCAGTTTTTCTTGACGTCGGCGGGCTGGGCCACGTCACCGGTGGAATTGCCCAGGCCGTTCCGCTGGAAGGTCACCACGGCGGCGATCTGGGTGGCATCGAGGGTCTCGCCGAACGGCGGCATGGCGCCCTTGCCCTTCACCACCAGGCCGATGTGGTCGGCCACAGGCCCGGCGGCGACCGCACTGCCCTTGATGGGCGGGAAGGTGCCCGGCAGGCCTTCGCCTGTGGCCATGTGACAAGCCACGCAGTTGGCGTTGTAAACCTCCTGGCCCTTGGCGATCAGATCTTCCTTGGTCAGCTCCGCCGGCACGGCGGGCGCCGGTGCCGCGGCGGCTTCGCCGATGACGGCGGCCGGGGCCGCAGCCGGCGCGGCAACGGTCTTGCTGGCGACTTGGGCGGCGACCCACTCCTTGTATTGCTCTTCGGTCTTGGCCTCGACCACGATGGGCATGAAGCCGTGGTCGCGCCCGCACAGCTCGGTGCACTGGCCGCGGTAGGTGCCCGGCTTCTCGACCTTGATCCAGCCGTCGGTCACATAGCCGGGAATGGCGTCCTTCTTCCAGCCGAACTCCGGAATCCACCAGGAGTGAATGACGTCGGCGGAAGTGATGAGGATGCGGATCTTCTTGTTGACCGGAACCACCAGGGGGTGGTCCACGCTGAGCAGATAATTGGGAACCTTGGCCGGATCGATCTTGGAACCCAGCTGGCGTGCCTCGTTGCTCTTGGCATCCAGCGCGCTGAAAAAATCGATGCCTTCGTCCGGATAGGTGTAGCGCCACTTCCACTGGTAGCCCGTCACCTTGATGCTCATGTCCGCCTTGCTGGTGTCGTAGGTCTTGATCATGACCTTGGTGGCGGGGATCGCCATGCTCAGCAGGATGAGGAAGGGGATGATGGTCCAGACGATTTCCAGCTTGGTGTTTTCGTGGAAGGTGGCCGGCGTGACGCCCTTGGACTTGCGGTGGTGCATGATGGAATAAACCATCACGCCGTAGACGACGATGCCGATCCCGACGCAAATCCACAGGATCAGCATGTGGAGGTCGTGGATTTCTCGGCTGGTTTCCGTGACCCCGACGGGCAGGTTCAGCGCGTAGTCGGCCTGAGCGCTTCCCCATGACGCCAACCCGATGACGGCAAGCAACATTCTTAGTTTTTTCACGAAACCCTCTCCTCAGTCTGCAAATGCAAATTCGATGAACTCAAACCGGAACCCAGCAGGTTACGCAGTTCCCTGGCGAGTTCGACCCGCTCGGACTCGATCAAGAAGCCCCCCACTTCCACTTCCTCGCCGCGCAGCAGAAACGCCAGCCGGCTCGGATGCCCCCGATGGGGCGACCGGGTCATCTTCAACCTGACCCACGGTCTTTGAAATTCGTACGTGCGTTCGGGCCGGACCCGCCCCACCTCCAGCCTCACCGTCGCCGGGTCGATGGTAATGACTTCCTGCACCTGTGTCTTGCGCAGGCTCAAGACAAAGCACACGGCCAGCAAGACCCACTCCATGCCCGAGAACGGCAGCACCAGCCAGAGCCCCACCGCTGCAAAGGAAATCCCGATGGCGCCCATGACCAAGGCCATGGCACCCAGCAACACGCGCAACCGGGAATAATCGAACGAGGCATTGGGCCGCAGGACGATTCGATGCCCGCCGGATGCGACATCCGCTTCCAGAACGACCATGAATCCCCCCGACGAAAACCGGCGCCGGGCGATACACCTATGCACTCTAGGTGTATTTCCGCTCAGCGATGGGTTGGCTTATCCGCACATTCAAACGGCCGCAATGTAACTGATCGGCTTAGTCTTCGCAAGATTTCGAGCAGGAGTTCGGCAGCGAATCCGCCGCCCTCGCCCCCGCCTCCGGAATGGGGCTGGACAAAGGGAAAATGACCCACCGCCGGCGCCCGCAGACGCCGGCCCAAATCGGTCAGATTGGGCTCTGCCAGGGCATACTCCGGCTGCGGCTGATTACCCACCCAGCCCAGGCAGTGCAGACCGTCCGCGGCGATGGCCCGTTCCGTCAGCAGGGCATGGCTGATGCAGCCGAGCCGCAAGCCCACCACCAGCAGCACCGGCAGTCCCAGACGGAGGGCCAGATCGGCCGCGGTCTCCCGTTCCGTCAGCGGGCAGTGCCAGCCGCCTACCGACTCCACCACCACCCAGTCGGCGCGATCGGCCAGATTCCGGTAAGTCTCTGCAATAAACGGTATGTTTACCGGACGGCCGGCAATCCGTGCGGCCAGATAGGGTGATACCGGCTCGCGGTAGGCGTAGGGGTTGACCTGCCGGTACTCCAGTGGCGCACCGGCGGCCTGCTGCAAAGCCAGGGCGTCGGCGTTGCGCAGCCCGGCCTCGCTCTCCTGGCAGCCGCTGGCGACCGGCTTCATCGCAACCACCGACCAGCCCTGCGACCGCAGCCAGTGCAGCAGGGCGACGCTGACTGTGGTCTTGCCGACGCCGGTGTCGGTGCCGGCGACGAAGATTCCCGCCATGGTTCAGCCCCGTGCCAGCACCGTGGCGACCCGGAACGTCGCCCGCACCTCGGCACCGGCCATGGCGGCCTGGTAGGCGCGCACCATCGCCGCCAGCCGGCCCTTGCCGGTCAGATGGCGCGGCCGGTCGAGGGTGGAATTGCCGGCTCCCCAGCCCTTGAGCTCCCGCAATAGCTGTTCGACCGCCGGGTAGCGCGGCTCCAGCACGGTCTCCGTCAGCACCGGGCTGTGCCATCCGGCGCCTTGCAGCAGCCCCGCCAATTCTTCGCAGCCGACGAAGCGGTTGACGTGGGAATAAGCGTCCACCTGCGACCAGGCCGAGCGCAGTTCGGTCAGGGTATCGCCGCAGAACAGGCTGGCCGCCAGCAGCGCCCCTGGCGCCGCTACCCGGCGCAGCTCCGCCAGGGCGGCGGGAAGGTCTCCGCACCACTGCAGCGCCAGATTGGAAACCAGCAGATCCGCCGCCGCCGCCTGCAGCGGCAGCCGCTCCGCGTCGCCGCACAGGAAGCACGCACTGCGGCCCAGGACCGGACGGCGCCGGGCCTGCTCCAGCATGGCCGGAGCCAGGTCCAGCAGGAGCAGTTCGGCATCTCCGTAACGTGCCCGCAGCCATTCGGCGCAATAGCCGGTGCCGGCACCGATATCGACGATCCGCTGCGGTAACATCCCCGCCGCGGTCACCAGCTCCAGCAAATCGTCGGCCACCCCGCGCTGCAGCAGCGCCAGCCGGTCGTAGCGGCCGGCCGCCCTGGCGAAGGACCGTCCCACCCAGCGCTTGTCGGGGCTTGTCCCGGTCCGGCCTACCTGACCGTCAGCAACGTCACCCATGGCTCAGCCCCAGATCCCCGCCAGCAGCCGCAGACAGGCTTCACCCTCGGTGATGAAGGGCAGATGCGCGGCCCGCGGCAGTAGATGGACCGGCACCCCGGGACTGTGGCTGCGCACCGCCTGCGCCAGTTCCGCCGGCACCAGCCGGTCGCGCCCCCCCAGCACCAGCGCGAGCGGCGGCTCCACCTCGCGCAGATGGGAGCGCAGATCTGCTTCCAGCAAGATGTCCAGCCCCTTCAGCAGCGCTTGCGGTCGCGGCTGCAGCACCGCCCCCATGCGCCCCTTGAGGTCTTCCAGCAGGCGCCGGCCGTCGTCGAGACCGAAGGTCTGCAACCCCAGGAAGCGGGACAGGGTCCTGTCATAGCTGCCCATCATGTCGGCGGCGAAGGTCTCGAGTTGGCTCCGGTCCACCCCTGGCCACTGGTCATCGCCCCAGAACCTGGGATTTCCCGCGACCAGAGCGGCGCTGCGGACCCGTTGCGGATGGCGCCCGGCCAGGGCCAGGACGATACTGGCACCCAGCGACCAGCCGAGCCAGTGGGCCGGCGCCGGCACTGCCCGGGCCAGCAGGTCGCTCAGTCCCGCCAGGCTGAAATCGTCCACCATGGCACTGCGGCCGTGGCCCGGCAGATCCACCAGGGTAACCCGGTAGCGTTCCGCCAGGTCCTGGGCGAAACGGCCCCAGATCCCGGAATGCATGGCCCAGCCGTGCACCAGGACCACGTCGGGACCGCTGCCGAGGGTTTCGGTATGGATGCCGGCCGGGTTCACGGGATGGTCTGCGCGAGGCCGGCGAGGGCTTCCAGCAAGCAGTCGACCTGCTCGTCGCTGTGGAGGGCGTTGAGGGTCACCCGCAGCCGGGCGCCGCCGGCTGGCACCGTAGGCGGTCGGATCGCCGCCACCAGCAGGCCCTGCCGGTACAGCTCCCGGCTGGCCGCTAGGGCCGGCTCGTTGGCGCCGATGCGGAGCGGCTGGATGGGGGTGGCGGACTCCATCAGATCCAGGCCCAGCCGCCCGGCTCCCTGGCGGAAGCGGCGCACCAGCGCCGTCAGGCGCTCGCGCCGCCAACCCTCCGCTCGCGCCAGCGCGAGGCTGGTGCGGGTGGCTGCCGCCAGCGCCGGCGGCAGCGCCGTGGTATAGGCGTAGGTACGGGCCCTCTGGATCAGGTACTCGATCAGATCGGCACTGCCGGCAACGAAGGCGCCGTAGGTGCCGAAGGCCTTGCCCAGGGTGCCCACCAGCACCGGCACCTCGGCCTGGCCCAGCCCGGCCAGTTCCAGGACGCCGCCGCCGCTCGGCCCCAGCACTCCCAGGCCATGGGCGTCGTCTACCATCAGCCAGGCGCCGGCAGCGCCTGCAACGGCCGCCAACTGCGCCACCGGCGCCAGGTCGCCGTCCATGCTGAACACCCCGTCGGTCACCACCAGGGCTTCGTGGCTGCCGGCCAAGCGGCCGGAGCAAGCCGCCGCGTCGGCGTGCGCGTAGCGCTTGAGCCGCGCCCCGGCCAGTTGCGCGCCATCCAGCAGCGAGGCATGGTTGAGGCGGTCCTCCACCACCAGCCCGGCCCGGGCCAGAGCTGCGATCACCCCCAGATTCGCCATGTAGCCGGTGGAAAACAGCAGGGCGCGCTGGCGGCCGACGAATTCCGCCAATTCCTCTTCCAGGGCGTGGTGAGCAGGGCTGTGGCCGCAGACCAGATGAGAGGCGCCGCTGCCGACGCCGTAGCGCTCCGCCCCCCGTTGCAGCGCCGCGACGACACGGGAATCGGCGGCCAGACCGAGATAGTCGTTGCTGCAGAAATCCACCAGGGGCTGACCGTCCACCGCCAGGACGCAGCCGCCCTGCCGCTCTGCCGCCCGGCGGCGGCGGTAGAGGCCAGCCCGGTCGATTTCCCGCAGGCCGGCTGCCAGCCCGGCGGGGTTCATCCCGGCAGCAGCTCCCTTGTGGCGCCGGCCATGTGCAGGCCCAGCCGGCCGAACAGGACGCGGTCCAGCCGCGCCTGCGGATTCTCCGTGGTCAGCAGCTTGTCGCCGTAGAAGATGGAATTGGCACCGGCCAGGAAACACAGTGCCTGCATCTCGTCCGACATCTCGCTGCGGCCGGCGGACAGGCGCACCCGCGAGCGCGGCATGAGGATGCGGGCGACGGCAACGGTGCGCACGAACACCAGGGGATCGAGCGGAGCGGCGCCGGCCAGGGGCGTCCCCTCCACCCGCACCAGCATGTTGATGGGCACACTCTCCGGATGTTTGGGCAGATTGGCCAGCGTCCTCAGCAGGCCGGCGCGGTCGGCGTCGCTCTCGCCCATGCCGACGATGCCGCCGCAGCAGACATGGATGCCGGCCCGGCGCACCCGCTCCAGCGTATCGAGGCGGTCCTGATAGGTGCGGGTGCTGATGATCTCGGAATAGTATTCCTCCGAGGTATCGAGGTTGTGGTTGTAGTAGTCGAGCCCCGCCTCCCGCAGCCGCTCGGCCTGGCGGTCGGTCAGCATGCCGAGGGTCATGCAGGTCTCCATCCCCAATCCGCGGACGCCTTGGACCAGTTCTACCACGCGGTCAATGTCGCGGTCGCTGGGGCTGCGCCAAGCTGCGCCCATGCAGAAGCGCGACGCCCCCTCGGCCCGGGCGGAGGCGGCGGCGGCCAGCACCTCGGCCACCGGCAGCAAGGCCTCCCGCTGCACCCCGGTGTGGTGGTGGGCGCTCTGCGGACAATAGGCACAGTCTTCCGAACAGGAGCCGGTCTTGATGCTGAGCAGACTGCTGACCTGCACCTCGTTGGCGTCGAAGTGGGTCCGGTGCACCTGCTGGGCCTGGAACAGCAGATCGCTGAACGGCTTGGCAAACAGTGCCACGACCTCGTCCTGGCGCCAGTCGTGGCGGAGCGCGGGCGCGCTGCCGCTGGAGGGTTGTTCTGAATCCGCTGTCCGCATACAGTGGCCTTGGTGGGAATGGGGAGGGAATTCGCGACTTTTCCCCCCGCCGTCCAATGACTGGGAAGGAAACCGTGAACAAGTGGCTAGAAAGTATACAGGATTGCTTCTTCCCGCACAGCTGCCTGTTGTGCGGTGGAGCCGGAGCGGGCGGGCTCGACCTGTGCAGCGCCTGCCGCTCGGAGCTGCCCCACAACCGCTGGGCCTGCAGCCGTTGCGGAATTCCCCTGGCCGCCGGCGCCGAAGGATGCTGCGGCCCCTGCCAGCGCCATCCGCCCCAGTTCGCCGCCACCCTGGCGCTATTCCGCTATGAGGAGCCGGTCCGCATGCTACTCCACGACTTGAAGTTTCGCGACCAGTTCGCCGTCGCGCGCCTGTTCGGAGAACTGCTGGCGATCGCCGCCGCGGCACGCGAGCCGCGGCCGCAAGCCATCATCCCCGTACCCCTGCATCCGCGCCGTTTTCGCCAGCGGGGCTACAACCAGTCCACCGAAATCGCCCGCATCGCGGCGCGGCGGCTAGGCCTCCCCCTGGACCTGCGCCACTGCACGCGGCGGCGGCCCACTCTGCCCCAGACCGGCATGCCGGCGGCGGAACGCCGGCGCAACCTGCGCCATGCCTTTCAAGTCTCGGCCGAGCTGGATCTGGGCCATGTCACCATCGTCGACGACATCGTCACCACCGGCGCGACCGTCGGTGAACTGACACGGGCCTTGCGCTCGGCCGGAGTCGCCCGGGTCGACGTGTGGGCGGTGGCCAGGGCTTGACGGCTTTGGCAATTGCACCGAATTTCTCTGCCCGCTACAGTGGCTGCCGGGCTCGACCAGCCAAGACTTTCGAAGTCGGAGAACCTGCATGAGTACAGAATCGAAGATCCGCGAACGCCTGGAGTTTCTGCAACTGGACGACGCCAGCGTGCGCCATCTGCAATCGGCCAAGGAGCTGCTCGATCCGAAACTGGACGAGCTGATCGGCGACTTTTACCGCCACGTGATTTCTTCTTCGACGACACGGCACTTCTTTGCCGACGAAGCCAGCGTCGAGCGGGCCCGCCGCGCGCAGACCGCGCACTGGCGCGACCTGCTATTCGGCGGCATCCCGGGCGAGAGCTATTACCGCCGCGCCCAGCGCATCGGTTTGGCCCACGAGGCCATCGGCCTGACCATGAACCCCTATCTGGCCGGCTACTGCTACGTGCTGCAGCATTTCACCCGAATCCTCGTCGAGAGCCGCGACCCGGAGTTGCTGACCACGGTGCTGCCGGCCCTGCACAAGGCCGCGTTCTTCGATATCGAGTGCGTGACGGAAAGCTATCTGGAATCGAAAAATGGAGCGTTGCGGCGGATCCTCCAGCATACGGAGCAATTCGCCAACACCCTGGAGCCTCTGGAAGCGGAAAGCGCCAGCCAGGGCCGGCATCTGGCCGAACACAGCGCCAAAGTGGCCCAAAAGGTTCGCGAAATGAACCGGCGTGTCGAGGCTGTCGCCGCCACCCTGCCGGCGGAGGCCGGCCGTGAATTGCGGGAGCTGGCCCGCGACAGCGCCGAACAGACCGAGGCACTGGCGCGCCGCAGCAGTCTGCTGTCCCAGCGCCTGGAGCAGCTCACCGAAACCGCACGGGCGCGCCGCGATCTCTACAAGCTGCACTTCCCGGCGGCGCCGCAGTCGGGATGGGGCCGGCTCGCGGCCTGGGTGCGGACGCTGCTTTCTTAGCCCGGACGTTTCACCGATTCGTTCCAGACCCGGCAGAGATCCGCTTGCGGGCGACCCGGCGCATCCGGCGGCGGCGGAACCGCCCGATCGTGGTCAAAGCCGCTCTTACGACGACTTCCCCACCGTCAGTTGCCACTTGATTCGGCAGTTCCCGGAGCCCAAGAACTCCAGAACGTAGATTCTGACCCTACTCTCGTCCCATGGCCTTGCGGAGCGCCGCGCACAAGCGCGTCACGAGCGGTCCGCACGCCCGTTGCAGGCAGGCCGCGCAGGGTTCGGTCACGCGCCGATACCAGCCCCATTGCTCCCGGGGCAGCCACAGCTGGGTCAGGCAGGTGAAGATCATGACGGTGGAGGCCAGGCTGTAGCCGATGCCTCCCAGCATGGTGAGCCAGGCGAAGATCGGAGTCAGCTTGGTCAGCCACCAGGACAGGACGTCGACCAGCAGGAAGGTGAAGGGGGTGGCGATCAGGATGACCTGCCAGCGCGGTTCGAATTCCGCCAGGGCGAAGATCCAGCCGACGAACAGGAAGATGAAGGCGATACCGAACAGGTGGATATGGGAGACTCGGGTCAGGAAGGCGATGCTGGCGCCTTGGTCGGTTGCGGCGCTCTGCCGCACCACCTCGGGTTTGTGGAAATCCGGCAGGGCGGATTCACCGCTGTGGCAGGAGACACAGTGCTTCTGCACCAGAGGCTCGATCTGGCCGGACCAGGCCGCGCCGGGAGCGCCGTCGCGGGCCCACTGGATCAGGGCAAAGCGGACCTCGTCCGGCGCCATCGGTTTCATGGCCCCGTTCAGCATGGACTCCAGCTTGGAACCGGAGCGGTTGCCGTAGTAGCTATACACGATGTCGTTGATGGACAGCCCGGCCTTGCCGTCCGCCATTCCGTGGGTGAGCATGATCTGGGCACCGGCCATCATCAGGCCGACACCGATGACCAGCAGAAACCCGGTATACAAGATCTTGAACTTCAGGCAAAGGCCGGCGAGAGTGCGGTCTGGTGTCATGGCTGGTGCGGCAGAAGTGGATGGATGCGCCCAGTCTATGCCAAAAGCCGGCGGAGAAGTATGACCAGAAGGACTGCCGAATCGCCGAATCCTCCTCTCCGTCACCGGACCGGCGACCGCCACGGCCCCATGTGGATACCGGATCCCGCCATTCCGGCCGGCGACCGAGGAAGCACTGAGTTTCCGGGAAAGCTCCATTCCCATGAACCTTCTGGTCCATGAGCCGGGAAGCCGGGTCGGTGGGCCTTGCACGGCAGCGGGCGACGCCTTCAATCACGCTGCGCCATGCACTTGAACATGGCGACCAGCTGCTTGAAGGGCATCGGCTCGGCGAACAGGAATCCCTGGACGTAATCGCAGTGGAGCTGGACCAGGTAATCCAGCTGACGCCGATTCTCGACCCCCTCCGCGATCACCTTCAGTTTCAAGCGCTTGGCCATGCTGAGGATGGCGTCGACGATGGCGGTATTCTCCTCCTGGATGCCGATCTGCCGCACGAAGGCACGGTCGATCTTGATCTGGTCCACCGGCAGCTTGTTCAGATAACTCAGAGAGGAATAGCCGGTGCCGAAATCATCGATGGCCAGATGGATGCCCGCCTGGCTCAGCCGGTGCAGACCGGCGAGCACATCATCCCGCTCGTTCAGCAGCAGGCTTTCGGTGATCTCCAGATGCAGCAGCTCGGGCGGGAAAGATGCGGCGCTGAGGATTTGCAGGATCCGGTCGGCGAAGTTCTGGCTCGCCAGCAACAGCGGCGAGACGTTGACCGACAGCCGCAGATTCCGGACGCCCTGCCGCCCCAGCTGCCGCATCTGGCCGCAGGCCTTTTGCAGCGTCTGCAGGTCCAGGTCGACGATGATGCCGGTCTCTTCGGCGAAAGCGATGAAACGATCGGGATACAGCAGCCCCTCCTGGGGATGCTGCCAGCGGATCAGCGCCTCGAGGCCGAACATCTTCTTGGTGACGGCGTCGATCTGGGGTTGGTAGTGGATGTCGAACTCGCCGTTCTTCAAGGCACTGCGCAGGTCCTGCTCCAGCTGCAGGCAATGCATGGCGTCGCCCCCGAGATCGTGGCTGAACAGACAGTACCCGTTCTTGCCGGCATTCTTGATCTGGTACATGGCGGCGTCGGCGTTGCACAGAAGATCTTCGTAACTAGCGCCGTGCTCCGGGAACACGGCGATGCCGATGGACAGCCCCACCACCACGTCATGACGGCTCAGCGGGAAAGGGCGTTCCATCGCCTTCAGGATCTTCTTCGCCACCCGGCCGGCGGATTCCGCCGTCTGGGTAGCCGGAAGCAGCAGCGCGAATTCATCGCCGCCCAGCCGCGCCAGGGTATCGCTCTTGCGCACGCAGTCGAGCAGGCGCTGGCTCATCAGCTTGAGCAGCTGATCGCCGGCGTAATGACCGAGGGAATCGTTAATCAGCTTGAAATGATCCAGATCGATGAACATGATGGAGAACTTGCCGCTGTCCCGCTGTTTCTGCATCAACACCGCGTTTACCCGGTCCTGGAACAGGGTCCGGCTCGGCAGGGCGGTCAGCGCGTCGTGAAAGGAATGGAAGCGCAGCGCCTCCACCGTCGCCTTGCGTTCAGTCACCTCGCGGGCGGTGCCGTAGATCTGCGTCGCCCCGCCCTGGTCACCTCCGTTGCCGAAGGAGAACGCCTGAATCTCGAAATAGCGCCTGTCGCTGCCGGCGTCCACCGGTGCCAGGGCCACCTCGAGGCTGCGGCATTGGTACTGGTCGCCCAGGATTTCGCCGAAGAAGCGTTGCAGATGGGGCAGATCGGTATCGGCGGCGATACGGTAGAACGAACTGCCCAGCAGCTCTTCGGGCACATAGCCCAGCAGTTGGCTGACCCGGGCGTTAACGAAACGGAAGCAGGCATCATCGTCGACGACGAAGATCAGGTCCGGAGAGTGCTCGACGATGAAACGGTTTAGGAGATTGGTCTGATCCAGCGCCTGCTGCATGGATTGGCGATTCCTTTCCAAATGACGCTTGCGCAAGGAGTTGCGGACGGTGACCAGCAACTCCTCGGGCACGTAGGGCTTCTTGAGAAAGTCATAGGCCCCGAGTTCCAGAGCCCGACCGATTTCGGCGAAGGCGCCGGCCCCACTCACCACAATCGTCGCCACCGGGGAGCCGAGACCGTGCAACTCCAGCAATACCTGATACCCGTCCACTCCAGGCATCTTCAGATCCAGCAGGAGGACGTCATAGTCCCCGCTGCGCAGCTTGACCAGGGCTTCGGCACCGCCATCCGCCGAATCCGTTTCGTAGCCATGCATCGCCAGCAGGGTCACCAGGCTCGCCACCATCCGCGGATCGTCGTCGACCACCAGGATGCGTCCGCCCTGGCGGGAAAGCGCCGCCTCCGCCGATGAGGGCTGGTGGCCGGACACGGCAAACAGTTCGGTGATCATCGGTCCGCGTCGCCGCTCGGCAGCAGGACCTGGAACCGGGTACCCGTCATTCCCGTCTTGCACGTCAGGCGCCCCCCCATTTGGTCGATCAGTTTCTTGGTAATGCTCAATCCCAGTCCCGAATGTCCCTCCCCCTTGGTCGATGAGACCGGACGAAACAACTGTGCCATCATCGGGTCTGTCAAACCGGGCCCGTCGTCGGTAATACTGATTTCCGCCCACGGCGCCCCCGACTCGGCGTAAACGGGAGCCGCCGCCAGCGCGATGCTGCCGCCCTCCGGCAGCGCCTCGACCGCATTTTTCACCAGATTCACCAGAACCTGTTTCAGCTGTCCGCGGCCGCCACGTACCGGCAACGGCCGAGACGGCAGATCCGTCGTCAATCCCAGCTTGCGCGTCGTGCACAGGGTCTTGCGGAAGACATCGGCAACCTCCGCGACCAACTGGGCGGCATCGAGCGGCTCTTCCGGCACGGACTCGTCGCCGGATTCCCGCAGGCGCAGCAGGATCGAACCGATGCGGTCGATCTCCTCGCCGATCAGTGCAATCTCGCCGCGAGCCAGGGTCTGATCGCCGATCCGCATGCGCAGCACGTCCAGGTAGTTGCGAATGATGCTGAGCGGATTGCCCGCCTCATGGATCGCCTCGCGCACCCTTTGCTGCCAGTCTTCGAGTTCCGGGACGGCGCCACGGTCGCACAGGCTCTCCCGCAGTTGCTGCAAGGCCGCCGCGATCTGCTGCCGCAACAGTCCGAACAGGAAGGCCTGGTCGGCACCGGGCAAGACACGGCCCTCGGCAACTCCGGCCACGACGATGCCGACGCAGCGGCGCTCGTGCACCAACGGCACGGCGTAGCAGGAATCGGGCTGGAAACGCCGGCACAATTGCTGATCGAGAACGCTCCCGCCGGCAGCCGCAAGCTTGAGAATAACGCGTTGCTGGAAGGCCTGCGCCACGCGGCTGGTACTCGTAGCCAGATCCACGGCGAAGCCGGGCTTGCCGTCGTCCCCGTAGCCCCCCTCGAGCAGGCCGCCGCCCTCGTCCAGGACGAACAGCAGCGATGTGCGAATCTGCAACAGGAGGCCCAGGCCGCGTTCCAGCGCCTGTTCGAACGCAACCGGCGCCCGGGCCCGTAGCAAGTCGCGGGTCGCCTCCTCCGCCTGCCCGATGTTGCTCAGCATTTGTTGCAAACGCATGACATCGGCCTGCTGCTCGCCCTCTTCCTCCTTCAGGTTCAGGCTGGCCGCCAACTGGGCGACCTCGTCGCGGACGGCGGCGAGCAGCTCCCGCAACAGTGATTGATTGAGCCCGAACAGGCCGTCGGAAAGGGTCCAGGCTGGTTCGGCGGCGACCCGCTGCCCGGTGGCCTCGCTGCTGAGAGCCACGATCTTCACCAGTTGATGGGCGTCCCTTAGGTTCTCCATGGGTTCGTGATGGAAACAGAGGGCGTCGGCCAGATCGGGCGACAGTCCGGAACGGAGAGCGATGTCGGCTCCCACCCGGGCGTGGTCGGTACCGAACAAGCGCCGCTCCCGCGCCAGCTGCTCGGCCTCCGTGCCGTCGCGGCGCGCCTCGGCGGGAGACCGGGACGCCAGCACCAGTTCTCCGCAGTTCATCAGCAGTCCGGCGAGAAAAGCCTCGTCGGCGTTGGGGTAACCCAGCAAGTGCGCCAGGCGCCGGGCGAAATGGGCGGCCGTCGCCGAGCGCCACCAGAAGGCCCGCAGGTAGGCCGGCCCGAGTCCCTTGAAGCCGTCCACGAAAGCCTGGAAGACCATGGCCAGAATCAGCGACCGCACCGACGACAGGCCCAGCCGGACGATGCACTGGCGCAGGCTGGAACTGGCAAGGGCGCGGCCATATCGACCGGAATTGGCGACCGCGACCAAGCGAAGGGTCAACGCGGTATCACGCTGGATGACGCTGGCCAGATCCTGGACGCCCACCTCGTCCTGATACACGGTCTCGACAATGTGGATCAGAACCTGAGGCAGCGAGGGAAGATCGTCGACCGCGCTTTGGGAGTCGATGTTCATGGTGTCATGAAAACATTCGGTTCAGGGAAATATCCTAGCGACATACTGGCGAACATTCCCTTAGCACTGAAACAACCCAGGAGGGTCATTATTCCAATGCCACTTCAAGACACCGCTGCCAGATTCTGCAATTTCCTCAATATCAATTTCCACTTCGAAAATCAAGAAAACCGCGGGCGGCAGAAAAAGACGGCACCGGAATCCCATGCCATGCACCGGCACACGCCGAATTGATTCCGGGCATCCTTGTAGCGGATCGTGGACCGGACCGTCGGGTCCGAAACCGCAGGGGGTTTGCCAGTTCGACACCACAGGAAGCCTGGACGTGAACACCTTGGTTCTCCTCTCCCATTGGAAGAGGGCTGGCGAGAGGAAAACTGCTATGGCACGAGTTCTTTCATGGCTCGGCGTGGCAGGAGCGCCATGGCCGATCAAGTATAGCCAGGATGGTCCGATACCCCCGCAACGACAACTGTCAAAAATTCTTTACACCTATTCCGCAGTGATTCCAAGGTCGCATCGGCGAAACCTCGAGGTGCACCACTACGCCGAGGTGCGCCCCCAACCGCTGTCCCACAGCAACCGGGGTGTCGGCGCCGCCGCCATAAAGCGCATAGGAATCATTATCATATCAGCCCCATGATTCCCCGACCGTCCCCGCCCACCAGCGGCGCTACGTAGCAACAGGCACAGCTTTCTATCCCGAAAGGACGATGAGCGGCAGGCCAAGGTGCGTCAGAACCGGGTTGTCGGCGCTGTAACGACGATGCCGACGGCAGCGGAATCCGGGAAATCCGGAATATCGCCCAAGAATCCGTCAGCGGTTTTTACAGAACACCCGCAACCGCATCCGGGAAACGCCATACTCCATTGATTTTGCAATTGAATGTATTTAGGCACGGACGTTGCAAAGTTATCGACAGAACATCCGCCGAGCGGCCGGCACAGCATCCGTAAGCGATTTGAATTACGAACCACACCAAGCACTTCCGAACCAGGAGACCTTTGTGATTCCAAAGAACTTGTTTGAAACGCGTATCTTCGGCTTTGTCGACAAGGCCATCAACACCGGATCCGATCAGTTTCGAAAATCCAAGTATCTGGACCATGTGCGGGTGGAACAACACCGTGCCGCGATTTCCGGTTCACCGGTCTCGACGGTGATCCTGTCGTTTCGCAAACCCCAGACCTGGGCCCGCGTCAACAAACATCTCGTCGACCTGAAGAAGCAACTGCGGGAAACCGATGCCGTGTACCTGATCGACAACACCACCATCGGCATCATCCTGGTGGACACGGGTAGTGCCGGTGCCGAAAAACTGGCTGCAAAGATCACCGCCAAGTTCGGCCATCTCCATTTCTCCGTCGGCATCGACACCCACGGCGGCCATCGCACCCAGGCTCCGCAGCCGTACGAACGCTTCCTGTTGGACTCTGCCGGCGCCGCCCACAACGAGGCGCTGACGGTACTTCCTTACGGCCGATTCATGGATCAGGTCCGGAACGAGAAGCGCCGTACCGACCGCTCCAAAGCGCCGTTTTCGGTGGTCTTTTTCGGATCTTCCGGAGGTGCGGGCAGGAGCGATCTCGACGAGGCGCAGGCGATTCTGGGGCTTCTGACAGGGCACCGGAGTCCCGTCACCGCCCTGGGCCGCATCGATGGCAGCACGGTCGGCGTGATCCTGCCGCATACCGATGCGGCATCGGCCCTCCAACTGAAACAGGAAATCGAAGCCGGGAGTTCCACAGGTCGGTACGCCATCGGACTGACGACTTATCCCGACCATGTGCTGGAGCCCAACACCCGCCTGGACATCGAAGCAGCGGCAGTGCCCAATCACCTGGTTGGCGGGCACCTGACCCCGCAGCACCGGGTCCAGGCCGCCGCCAAGCGTGCCGTTGACATCGTCGGTGCCCTC
>Ga0233425_10002613_pt1 | contig 34838 bp, 31 predicted proteins | sample Watercolumn_Towu_2_FD_181712 | JGI IMG/M metagenome (GOLD analysis project Ga0233425, IMG submission 181712) | Freshwater microbial communities from Lake Towuti, South Sulawesi, Indonesia - Watercolumn_Towuti2014_140_MG | ecosystem: Environmental > Aquatic > Freshwater > Lake | place...
GCGTTACTCACCCGTGCGCCACTTTACTCCCCCGGCAAGCCGGGGTTTCTCGTACGACTTGCATGTGTTAAGCACGCCGCCAGCGTTCATTCTGAGCCAGGATCAAACTCTCCAATTAAACTCAAAAATAACTAACAAATATCGGGACCACAAAATCGTCTCACTATTTAGTTTTCAAAGATCAAGCATTACTACTATAATCGCTTTTTATTTTCTTGTCAAGAAGTATTTATACCCCCCGAACTGAAAAAACCCACTATGCCTTTTTTCTAAAGTATTGTCAAGAAAAAAAACTAAAGAAAAATAATTTTTATAAATCTTTTTTTGCCGATCTTCAGCAGAAGGGTATCTCCTTGAATATCGTTCACATAGACCTTCTGATCAAAGGATCCGATCCGCGAGTCATTTAAACTGACCCCGCCTTGGGCGATCAACCGCCGAGCCTCACTACGGGTTTGACAGGCACCAGCCTCCACCAGCAATACATAGGCCTCCAGCCCTTCCTCCAGTTTTTTCTTGGAAATCCGACTAACTGGCATCGCCTCGCTTTCCGGTCCTTGCCCATAAAAAAGGTTGCGGGACGTTTCTTGGGCCTTTTGAGCAGCGGCCTGCCCATGAGTAATAGCTGTTGCTTCCAGAGCTAAGACTTCCTTGGCCGAGCGGAGCTCCGCCCCCTCTTTTTGAGTCAACTCTTCGATGTGACTTAAGGGAAGAAAGGTAAAGAGGGCCAAAAATCGGCGCACATCCTGATCATCAGTATTAATCCAGAACTGGTAATATTCATAAGGACTCGTCTTGTCCGGATCAAGCCAGACCGCACCTTTAGCAGTCTTGCCCATCTTCTCCCCGGAACTGGTGACGATCAGCGGGAAAGTCAAGCCATAGGCTTTGCCGCCTTTCATGCGCCGAATCAGTTCGATTCCAGCAACGATATTGCCCCATTGATCGGCCCCTCCCATTTGGAGGACACAATCATGATGACTGAATAAATGCAAAAAATCATAGGCCTGGAGCAGTTGATAATTAAATTCAATAAAAGACAAACCGGTTTCCAAGCGCTGGCGGACTGATTCGGCTGTCAACATTCGATTGACGCTGAAATGACGGCCGATATCCCTCAAGAATTCGATATAATTCAAAGGGACCAGCCAGTCCATATTATTTAAGAGTAATCCCTGTTTTCCATCGAGGATCATATAACGGGCCAATTGTTTTTTTAAGCCTTCGGCATTATGCCTGATTTTTTCATGGCTCAATACCGGACGCATCTCCTTTTTCCCGCTGGGATCCCCAATTAAAGCGGTCCCACCGCCGACAAGGGCAATCGGACAATGGCCGGTTCGCTGTAAATGCGCCAGGGCCATAATCGGCACCAGACTGCCGACATGGAGACTCTCGGCAGTTGGATCAAAGCCGATATAGGCCGAGATCTTTTGCTGGCTAAACAGACTCTCCATATCGTCCGCTTCGGTGGCCTGTTCGATAAAGCCTCGTTCTTTTAAGAGGGAGTAAAAATTATCCGCCATGTTCTTTAGCCTTCACTGATTAACCTTTCTCTGATTCGGGAAATCCCTAAGGCTTTTCCACTTTCCGGATCAATGGTCAATAAAACACCTTCCAAAACCAACTCCCTTTTGGCCACTTCGAATTGATTGGGCCTTTGAGTCAGAAAGCGCTCGATCGCCAATTCCTTTTTGACCCCGATCACAGAATCTATCGGTCCGGTCATTCCGGCGTCTGTTATATAGGCTGTGCCTTGGGGTAAAACTCTCTCATCAGACGTTTGAACATGAGTATGAGTTCCCAGGACGGCACTAACCTTCCCATCCAAATACCAACCCAAGGCGACCTTCTCCGACGTCGCTTCAGCATGAAAATCCACCAGGATAACCGGTGTTTGTTGAATTAACTGTTTTCTCTCCTCTATTCCTTTCCTAAAAGGGCAATCCACAGCATCCATGAAAGTCCGTCCCATCAAATTCAGAACTCCTATTCGATAGCCTGATTTAGTCTCTTTGATGACAGACCCATTGCCTGGAGTTTCAGGAGGAAAGTTGGCCGGCCGAATCAAATCCGGGTTTTGTTCAATATACGTCACAATCTCTTTCTTCTTCCAAATGTGGTTTCCCGATGTCAAGACATCAATCCCCGAGGATAATAGTTCATCGGCCCCTTTAATGGAAATTCCAATACCGCCTGAAGCATTTTCACCATTGGCCACGACCATATCGATCGAATACCGGGCTTTTAAGGAAGGCAATAATTCCCGGACAAGCTTCCGTCCCGGTTTTCCAACGATATCGCCTATAAATAGAATATTGACGGACACGGTTCGTTCGACTTTCTGATTCCGACTTAAGGGTTTCGGGTTGGGAGTTTAACATAAGCCGGTATTAATGACTCACCCATAAACCCGTAACTCGGAATACTTTATTTCGCGTATTCCACGGCTCTGATTTCTCGAATAACCGTGACCTTGATTTGACCGGGATAGGTTAGGCTTTCTTCTATCTTTTTGGCAATATCCCTGGAGAGAATATAAATATCATTATCGGAAACCTTTTCGCTTTCGACGATAATCCGGATTTCCCGCCCGGCTTGCAGGGCATAGGTCTTTCCGATACCATCAAAGGATTTGGCAATTTTCTCCAAATCTTCCAGTCGCTTGACATACGTTTCGAGCATCTCTCTTCTGGCCCCAGGCCGAGCCCCGGACATCGTATCAGCTGCTTGCACCAGAACATCCAATATCGATTCCAGGGGAACGTCTTCATGATGCGCTGCGATGGCATGAATGACGCGATTGGACTCACCATATCGTTTAGCCAAATCAGCCCCGATAATGGCATGGGATCCTTCGACTTCATGGTCGACTGCTTTACCGATGTCATGAAGTAATCCGGCCCTTTTGGCCTGTTTAATATTTATTCCTAATTCAGAGGCCATCACTCCACATAAAAAGGCCACTTCTAGAGAGTGTTGCAGGACATTCTGGCCATAACTGGATCGGTATTTCAAGCGCCCGATCAGTTTGACCATTTCCGGATGGATACCATGAACCCCCACATCGAAAGTAGCCGCCTCTCCGGCCTCCCGGATGGCTACTTCCATTTCTTGTGAGACCTTTTTGACCACTTCTTCAATCCTGGCCGGATGGATACGTCCGTCACTGATCAACCGCTCCAAAGAGAGCCTGGCCACCTCCCGGCGGACGGGATTAAAACCGGATAAAATGACCGCTTCCGGAGTATCGTCGATGATCAAGTCTATGCCTGTCGCCGCCTCGATGGCTCGGATATTTCTTCCTTCTCGGCCAATAATACGACCTTTCATTTCTTCATTGGGAAGGTTTACATAGGAGACTACCTTCTCCGCCACATAATCTCCGGCATAGCGTTTTATGGACAAGGCAATAATTTCTTTGGCTTTTCTGTCGGCCGTTTCTTTGGCCTCGTTTTCCAGACGACGGATCGTTTTGGCCGCTTCGTGCTTGGCTTCATTCTCCATAGTCTGCAGCAACATTTCTTTGGCCTCTTGGGAAGATATACCGGCCAGATATTCCAACTCCCTCTTCTTTTCTAAATTCAATTGTTCAAATTTTTCTTTTAGCTCTGAGATTTCCATCTCTTTTTGGACTAAGGAGCGTTCCTTCTTTTCAAACTCCGATTCCCTTTTCTCAATAACCTCTATCTTGCGATCTAAGTTTTGCTCCTTTATAAGGATTCGTTTTTCTTGTTCTTGAATTTCCTGCCGTCGTTCTTTAGTTTCCCTTTCAAATTCCATTTTCATTTGATAAAGGCTGTCTTTAGCCTGGAGCATCGACTCTTTTTTAACCGTTTCGGCCTCTTTTTTGGCCTCTTCGACGATCTTTTTGGAAAGGGTCTCGATCGATTCAACCCGGCTTTCGGTAAATTTTTTACGAATAAAAAACCCGATCAGGATTCCACAAAAAAGGGCCAGGATTATCTCACTGATCAGAGTGATATAGGGGTTTAAAAGTACCATAATTTCCTTAACTATTAATAAATATTGAACGTTCGGTCATGGTCCAAGTCCGAACAACAATATGCTTGAAGGTGTACGTCAGGGGGATCCCCCTAAAAGGCGGGCATAAAAAGGGATGGGGTTAGCAGCTTAAGTAATCATAATGGCAAAAACATTATTAATCGTATATCTTGGACCCAAACCTTCTTGAGGATAGCCAGCCTTTATTCCTTAAAAATGTATATAGTGACCTCTCTAACGAGGGAATACTAGGGCTTATATGAATCTAATTTCGACACCCATTGGTTCGTTTTAGTTTCCATCATCTTTTCCATCCGAGCCAATTCTTCTTTAACCTGAAGATAATCATAGGCAATATTTAGAGCCGTTAGGATGGCCAGATGGACTTTATTGGTCGACGGCATTGAGGATTCAACCTCTTTAATTCTTTCATTTAACAGGGCGGATACTTTTTCCAGAAGATCCGGATCAAGATCCCCTTTTAGGGTATAAACATTCCCTAAGATATCAACTTTAATTATTTGGGACACGGGTTTTTATACTACCCCAGTACTTGATTAATTTTATGTAAAATGCCTTCGATCTTGCCTTTCACAAGCTCTTTTTCTTCTTCAAGGGCATCTATCCGTTCTTGAGCGCTACGGAGAATCTCTTCATTTTCTGTAATTTTTTGATTGGCTTCCCGATTTTCTTGGGTTAAGCTCTCAAGCCTTTTGACCATTAGATCAATTTTTTCTTCTAATATTTCAAACACTTGCCACTCCATAAGAAACCATATGTATTTTGAATATATAAAAATAATATCTTGGAACAAAGGGAAAAGTCAAGGAGTAATTAATTGTCGTGATATTCCAAGCGGCTATTAGAAAAAGGTTCGGTTTTTCTCCTTGCCATCAGAGGTCTCCCATGTTAAAATCCAATATTAAGCAATAAAAAGCACTCACCTTTTCTTAATAATTCCCATGCCCCGCAGGGGCGTGGCGCCAAGAAGCATGAAAATAGGACGTAGGCTCGGACTCTATTTTCGAACTAAGCCGTCATGCCACGCCAGTGGCGTGACACCACCAAAGATGAAAACTGGCACGAAAGACTCCCAGCCTATTTTCGGATTAATCCGCCATGCCCCGCAGGGGCGTGTCACCACGAAATATGAAAATATCGGAGGGCCTTGATTGGCCTCAAACACTATTTTCTTTTTAATAGTATCACCGGTCGAATTCGGAACGAGTTAAAAAAATGGAATTACTTTGAGCATTGAATTTCTCAAAACTATTTTTTTAACATAGAATAGAAAGGAGGTGATTATATGTCAGCCCGAGTTGCCAGAGTAACCGAGATTATTGCAGCTTCACCAAAGAGTTTCGAAGATGCCATTTCCCAGGGTTTTAAAAGGGCTACTAAGACCCTACGTGGAATAACCGGCATGAAGGTCATCGAGCAAAGAATCTCTGTCGAAAACAACAAAATCACTGAATATCGAGTCCGGTTGGAGGTCATTTTTATTTTAGAGTCATAGGGCTGGTCGAAAATTTTCCAAGGCCCCGAAAGGGGCCTTTTTTATTGCTGATACATCCCTGGCTGGCCAACCGCCGGGAACTGGTTTAAATGCCTTCATATACATATAAAGATCTTCCAAACCTACTTGGTCAAGCGGAAAAAGGCTTTCCGGCCCCGATCTATCTTATTAGCGGTGACCCTTTTCTTTCCGAAGACTTTCACAAACAACTGCTAGATCGTCTCCTTTCAGCAGAACAACGGTCTTTGAATTTTGAGTGGGTTGAGGGAGAGAAGGAAGATATCCTGACCATCCTGGAACGTATTCAAACCTACCCATTTATCCCCGGACGGAAGATCGTAACAGTAAAAAATCCGGTTCAAATCTTTTCTGCAGGCAATCCGGATCGTCTTTGGAAAAAGGCCGAAGAAGCCTGGCAAAAAAATAATTTAACAACTTGTAGCCGACTGATCAGGATCTTCTTACACCAAGCCGGGATCTCAAAGAAAATAATAGAAGGGGGGATAAAGGACAATAGTGAAATCTTCAGAGAGAAACTCTTTCCCGAAAAGGATGGCCTTCCCGATTGGTTTAAGGAGGCCCTAACCACTCTGAAGGACCATTTAACTGAAGAATCCTCCGCCCATGACCCAGAACAATTGCTGGAAAAGGCTATTCGCCGGGGATTCCCCCAGGGTCATATCCTCATTCTATTACTGGAGGGTCTTCCGGGGACGAAAAAAATCATCCAAACCATTGCCGAACATGGTGTGGTTCTGAACCTGTCTGTGCGCCAAAATAAAAAAGGGGCCCAGGTCGAAACATTAAAAGTTTACTTAAGGAATCGTCTTGCTCAAGAAGGGAAATCTATTCAGCCACAAGCCGAATCATTATTATTGGGACGGATCGATCCGGAGGTTTATCTTCTGGAAATGGAGATCCAAAAATTGCTCGCTTACCTTGGAGAGAGACGGCAAATCATTCTAAACGATGTTTCCGATCTAGTCGGGGTCAATCGAGAGGAACCTCTCTTTGAATTAACGACGGTGTTGGGGGAGAGAAACATGAAAGAAGGCCTCCAAAAACTCCGTCAACTTTGGATTCAGGGTTACAATCCTTTACAAGTCCTGGTTGGAATCACCAATGCCTTAAGGCGATTATTGGTTGCCCAGGAACTCCTAAAAAGGTTATCGGAGACCTCAAATCGGACCTGGCAGGATTTTGGGACCTTTTCAGCCCATATCCTTCCCCGCTTAAAGGAGACGCCTCTTCCAGAGATCCTTTCAAAAGTTCATCCTTTTGTCCTCTTTCAGACTCTGAAAACAGCGGCCAGATTTTCTTCCTCCCAATTGATTTCCGGCCTTCTGACCCTGCATGAGGCTGACCGGCGGTTAAAAACAAGTGCCGCCTCCCCGGTCTTTCTTCTGGAAGATTTCATTATTTCATTTTGCTCCAACCTCAAAGAGAACCGCCCTGCCTAAGCTATTCGTTTCAAATGGTTTTGACAGAGGAAGCCGAGGCCCGTTAGGCCAGGATAAGAGGAAATAATGAAAGGGAAAGAGGTGCGCCGGATATCCGGCGCACCCAGTCAGGATTTAATTGACCTTAACCACCAGGGCCGCTGCCGTGTCACCGGCTGCACAACCGGCAAAGAGGCCATAGCCCCCTCCCAATTTTACCAATTCTTCAATCATTTCAACCGTACAGCGGGCACCGGTCGGTCCCTGTGGATGGCCGAAAACAAGAGAGCTTCCGTAATTGTTAAAAATCCCTTCAGGAATATTCATTAATTTACCCATGACCACATCATTGACCGAGAAGGGATTGTGGGTCTTAACGACCTTCAAGTCCTTCACCCCAATACCGGCATTCTTTAAAGCCATTTCAGCGGCCGGGGTGACCGCGGCGGCCATATGGGCCTTTTTAGCCCGGTCATACCCATAACTGAGCAGTTGAATGGTGATTCCTTTATCCTTACTGAGTTCCTGGGCCTTTTCTTTGGTCGTCACAATCACGCCGGCATTTCCGTCAGCCGGATGAGTCTGGGCACCGAAGGAAATGCAACCGCCGGCGATCACCGGTTTTAAAGGTGCCAATCCTTCCGGGGTACACGGGGAAATACCTTCATCGGTCTCCACCAGGACTGTTTTCTTTTTGGAGACCTGAATCTCCACCGGGATCATATACCCTTTCTGAAATTCCCGATCATTGGCCGTACTCATCAAATATTGTTCATAACGCCTAATGGCCATGGCGTCCGATTCTTCTTTGGAGACCCCTCCGTACATGGCGGCCACATTTTCAGCGGTCTTGAGCATGGCCTCTTGGCCATAGGGATCGCGATTAAAGTTATCCATCATCCAGTTCTCACTCCGGACTTCTCCTCCCGGGCCGTTCGGATTAGGCCAGATCGTATGAGGCCCGTTGGAACAGCGGTCCGCCGTGGCAACCAGGACATTAGAGTAGGTCCCGGATTCCACCCAAAGTCCACCGGTATAAATGGCCGTGGCGCTGGTGGCACAGGCTTGGCTCAGAGTCGGTCCGCTGATCTTATCATTTCCCATGAGAGCACAATACCAGGGATTGGCATAAAACCAGGACGGTTGTCCAATGGTCATTCCGAACACACAACCATCAAAGACATCCGGAGTCAAACCGCGCACTTCCAAAAACTTACGGGTGGTTTGGGCGGCTAATTCAATGGCATGACTGTTTTGAAAGGACATCTGCCAACGGGAAAAGGGCGAGGACCAATAGCCCTTGTAAGGTATATACGCTTTTTGAAACATCACAACCTCCTTGCATAAAATGTTTGTTCTGTTATATGTAGATTTACTAAAAATATAGGAGACCGATTCCTTCCTGTCAAGAAAAATTGACACGGAGCTATTAGTTATGATTTAATAACTTATTAGAATTGTTATTCTTTTTACTTGTCCAGACCGGAATCTCTCCGTCCCAGAAAAGGCCCCCCAGGGATAAGGCAATGAAACAATTAAACTATTTGAAAAGAAACCAAGGGGCAAGCACCTATGGCAGTCGTGACCCGAGAAATCTCTGTTAAAACGAAGGGCAACCCCGACGTTATTGATCTGACCCATCAGATCCGGGATGTTCTTGGCGATCTTTCACTGAATGATGGAATCGTCACCGTTTTTGTCCCCGGCTCCACAGCCGGGATTACCACCATAGAATTCGAATCCGGGGTGATTCATGATTTACAGGAAGCTTTTGAAAGGATGGTTCCCAGGACGATCCCCTATGAACATAATCGGCGTTGGGGGGACGGCAACGGCTTCTCTCATGTCCGGGCGGCCTTGTGCAAGCCGTCCCTGACGATTCCTTTTGCCGGCAGCACCTTACTTTTGGGCACCTGGCAACAAATCGTCCTGGTGGATTTTGACAATCGCCCCCGCACTAGGCAAATTATTCTGCAGTTTATGGGGGAAGAATAAAGGAGTGGGGATGATCCGGACTGAAAGGGGCAACTCGTTTCCTCAACGATCGAGGATTGTCCTAAGTTTCTGAGACAAAATAGAAATATCGAAAGGTTTTTGAATAAAGCCTGCCGCCCCCTTTTCAAGAATACGACTTCCTTCCTCTTCCACCGAGTATCCGCTGGATAAAAGAACTTTAATGTGCGGATTAAGGGCCTTCAATCGCTCATAGGTTTCAGCCCCACTCATCCCGGGCATAACCATATCCAGAATAACTAAATCAACAGATTTCCCATGCTGGAGATAAAACACCAAGGCTTGATCCCCGCTTCCGGCCACAAACACATTATAGCCTAAAGCTTTGAGTAAATCCTTACCCACCTTAAGGATAATTTCTTGATCATCTATCAGCAACACGGTTTCCTTTCCCTTATGGATGGTGACCGGTAACCCGGCATCATTATTGACCTCTTTTTCGCAAACTGGGAGATAAATGGTAAAAATGGTCCCTTTACCTTTCTCACTCTCAACTTCTATAATACCTCCATGATTCTTAACGATGCCGTAGACTGAAGCCAAGCCCAACCCCGTCCCCCGGCCCATTTCTTTGGTCGTGAAAAACGGTTCAAAAATTCTTTCCATGGTCTTCTCATCCATGCCGACCCCTGTATCTACGATCGAGATCCGGACGTATTTCCCGGGAGGTACGGAATAGGGCTCTACAAGGTCTTCATCAAGGGAAACATTCTGAGTCTCCAGCGAAAGCTCTCCTCCACTCGGCATGGCCTGCCAGGCATTGACATAAAGATTCAAAAAAACCTGTTCCATCTGTCCCTGGTCCACTTCAACAGGCAACAGATCTGATGCATACCTGGAACGGATTATTATCTCCTTTTTGGTCCGGGCAAACATCGTCGAGGTCCTTTCCAGGATCAGGTTAATATCAGTGGCCTTCACTTCATATTTCCCGCCCCTGGCGAAACCAAGAAGTTGCTTAGTAAGATCGGCCCCGCTGCGAACCAGTTCTTCGATACTGCCGATCATCTCGTAAAAAGGATGATCGGGCTTCAAACTGAAATGAATCAGCGAGGCATAGCCCTGAATGCCCATCAGGAGATTATTGAAGTCATGGGCGATTCCACCGGCTAAGGTTCCGACGGCCTCCAGCTTTTGAGCTCGCAAAAGCTGTCCCTGAAGTTTTTTTCTCTCCTCTTCACTTCGAACCCTTTCGGTATCATCTCTAACCAAGGAAAAAAAATATTGTTTTCCACCGAATTCAAAAAAGTAGATACGTATCTCGGCCGGGAAATTTGTTCCGTCTTTCCTCTTCAGCCGAGAGGAAAACATTGTGGAACCCTTCTCTTTCAACTCCTTCCAATAGGGTATCATCTTTTCAACAGAGTATTCCATATCCCAGTCGGAAAAGTGAAACCGCTGAAGTTCTTCCTCTGAATAACCCAATAATGCAGAAGCGGTGGTATTGGAGTGAAGGATATTTCCTTTGAGGTCAAACCAAATAATGGCTATTTTGGAATGTTCAATGGAGAATTGGGTCATCCGCAGTTGTTCGTCTTTTTGCCGATGTTCCGCGGCTTCGATGACCAAGGCCATGAAATCGGCAATGGAGGCCACAAAATTGGCATCCTCCGGAGTCCATTCCCGGGGTGTGTCCAAGTGGTCATTCCAAAGAACTCCGGCCAGGCGGCCGCCAATTCGTATCGGGGCATCCAGAATAGAAACAACCGCATCAGGTCTGACCGAAGAGATCAATAATTCTCCGACCCTTGGATCCTGACGGATATTTGAAACCATCAAGGCCCTATCTTCCTGCAAACATTTAAAATAGCCGGGATAATCTACAAACCGCAGGTCTTCCTTCCGATAATGGCTCAGGGACTTTCGATCAAAAAAATCAACACAGTGGATCCGGGTAGGGTCTTTTTCAAAGAGCCAGACGCCCACCCCTTCCACATCTAGGGTTTGAGCCATAACCTCGGTGATTTCTCTGATGACTGAATCGACATCGCCTTTAAAGAAGGTATCCCGTTTGATCAGGTCGGTGAGAACGGCATTTTGTCGTTCTAATCTGGCTTCTCGTTCTTTCAAGATCTTTTCAGCCAGCTTTCTTTCAGTGACATTACGAATAACGACGATGAGCTGATCCTCTAGAAGGGGCAGGAACCGCCCTTCATAATAGGATTCTTCTTCTTTTCGAGGTATGGCATACTCCAGGATAACCGGCTTTCTCGTTTTTAGAACCCGATTGATCGACTCCCGGAATACCCCTCCCACTTCTCTGATCGGAATATTTGTAATCTTGTTACCGATTAACATCTTCCTTGGGTGGAACAAATCCATCTCATTACCGGCGCGGACATCCAGAATGGTCCCTTGTCGATCTAAACGAAAGAAAAGATCGGGGATGGTCTCAAAAATAGCCCGAAGCTCTGAATTGGTCTGAAGGAGTTCCTGAGAACTTAAATCCAGGGAACGTTCGAGCATATTTCGGTCGGTATCAAATTCCAGATAGGCGTCATTAACCATTTTCAGGAAGGGGACCCAATCCTCTGAAACCGCCGAGGTATCGCCAAAGGCTTTTTTCAATTGCCTTTTGAGCAGACTGTGCATCTTATCCATCGGGATTAGCTTTCAGAAAAAAGAGTAATGGTCATCGTCTGATTATGAAGAGCACATTTAGCCCCAGGAGTAAAGGGAGAGATTTCTCCATAGGAATAAAAACCGGAAACAATTGTTTTCTTGCCCAAGATATCCTGGGCGGCTTCAACCTCCTCTTCGGTCCGCTGTTTCAAGATCAGTTTCCTTCCCACACAACTGATTAAGATGGCCAGATCAGGAGAGATGGAGCCGACGGCCTGAAAACCCGTTTTGGCTGCCCCTTGGGCGCCATCAATAAGTCGTTCAAAATTGGCCTTCATAAATCGGGCATAGGCCCCTTCCGGAACGTCTCCGGCAAAGGTCATACTCTGCTCCTCCTCATTTACAGAAAGAATGGTTCGCACAATTCCCGATTCCCCGCTTTTAGTCCGGATGGACAAGGGGAAGAGAAGACCGGTGGCCGGTAGTCCTTTGGCATGTTCCCCGAGATACCGCTTATAGACTTCCAGGGCCGATTGATCATCCAATTCAAAAAGGACGTTTTCTTTGGATCGGGTAATCAGGCGTTCCGGGCCAAAGGGGTCCCATCCCCCCAAAGACCCGTAACCGATTTTAAGATGAGAACCATAAAAACCAACAATGGCCACCCGCTGTTTTTGAGGGACATCGTCCCAGAAAACCAGAGTCTCTCCGAATCGCGCCCCATCTCCGGCCAGTCCCCCGGTCACCGTGATATTTCCCGGCAAGTGTTTCAACAACCCGTCCACAAGTTCGCTCCCATTAATCTGAAGCCCATCGGAGAGGACAAATGCATGAAGGAGACCGTCCCTGTCTATAGCCCGGGCCAGCCGTTCCCCGGCTTCAAAGCTGCTTCGAATATCGGTCAAATCGATCTGAGCCCCCTGAATCGTGCTTTTTTCAAAGAAAACCGTTGTCAGCGATATGGTATTATCAAACACCTGGGTTCCGAATATCTCCCCTGAAGTCGAACATCCCAGAATGGGAACCGAGGGGACCATCTTTTTGATTTCCGCAAAGTGTTCCGGGTTCTTTAACAAATCTGTGGCCCCAAAAACAAAGGCCAGCTGGGCCTTATCCTTTAATGTCCCACCTCCTGGGTGTAACCAGCCCTTTTCCGTACTCCAGAGATTTTGTTCGATTCTCATCAAAACCCTCCTGGCCGACTAAAGCCGGCTTTCCTGGTGGATTGGTAACAATCCCATTATAGAGTCATTTTCAAGGATTTCAAAGGAAAAACCACTTCCGGCGACTCCCAAACCCGATCCGGGAGTCGCCGGTCTAACTGGAGAGAAGGGTTTTTATGACAGGATCGATCAGTCCTGTGGTGATCTCGATATCAGACACCAAAGGACTTTCCGAGTGACATTAGGACGAGCGTTTTTCAGGAGGACCGTTCTAGCTCAAGGGTCAGGGTCTATTGAGCCATTTGTTTATAAATCCCAAAACGATCTTTCATCTCCTTTTCGGCCTTCTTAAAAAGTTCTTCCGCCTTGTCCGGAAAAGTCCGCGTCAGGCTGGCATAACGTACCTCTCCCAATAAGAAATCTTTAAAATCACCCGTTGGTTCTTTAGAATCCAGCATAAAGGGATTCTTCCCCTCATCGGCCCTTCGAGGGTCAAAGCGGTACAGAGGCCAATATCCGGCTTCCACGGCCTTCTTTTCCTCGGCCTGGCTTTTCCCCATATCAATACCGTGGTTAATGCAGGGGGAATAGGCAATAATCAATGAAGGCCCTCGATAGCTCTCGGCCTCGGTAATGGCTTTTATGAACTGATTCTTATTTGCGCCCATGGCCACTGAAGCGACATACACATACCCATAGGTCATGGCCATTCGCCCAAGATCTTTCTTGCGCGTCGGCTTGCCGCTAGAGGCGAATTTGGCCACCGCGCCGGTGGGTGTGGATTTTGACGATTGGCCCCCGGTATTGGAATAGACTTCCGTATCCATAACCAGGATATTCAAATCATGATTGCTGGCCATGACATGATCCAATCCCCCATAACCGATGTCATAGGCCCAGCCGTCGCCGCCGAAAACCCAGATTGATTTTTTGATTAAATAGTCGCTGCGGAGTGCGATTTCCCGAAGGAGAACCGTCCGCTCATCTGAACCCCTGTCCCGTTTCTTCCCCAGAATTTCCTTTATTCTCCGGCCGTATTCCTTGGATTTATTTCCGTCGTCACAATGCTCCAGCCACAGAGTCAGCACATCTTTAACAGCATCGGGCAGGTCATGGGAAAGGGTTTGGCGCACCAGATCGGCCAGCTTTCTTCTTCTTTGTTCTACGCCCAGAGCCAGTCCTAGACCGTATTCGGCATTATCCTCAAAGAGGGAATTGGCCCAGGCCGGGCCGTGTCCGTTTTCATTGACGCAATAGGGGCAGCTGGGGGCTGATCCGCCGTAAATGGAAGAACACCCGGTGGCGTTGGCAATGATCATCCGGTCCCCAAAAAGCTGGGTGATCACTTTTATGTAAGGGGTTTCCCCGCACCCCGGGCAGGCCCCGGAATATTCAAAAAGAGGTTTTAAGAACTGGCTTCCTTTGACGGAGGTGGCCGGCAAAAGACAGTCTACCAGAGGAAGGGTCTCCGAAAACCGATGATGGGGAATCTGGGTCTCCACCTGGCTGACCAGGGGTTTCATCTCCAGAGCCTTTTCTTTGGAAGGACAGATATCAGCACAATTCCCGCATCCCGTACAATCCAGAGGGCTGACCTGTATTCTGAACCGATAGCCTTTAAGCTCCTTACCGCTGGCCTCAACCGTCACAAATCCTTCAGGGGCCTCTTTCAGATCTTCTTCTCTGGCCAGGACCGGACGAATAACCGCATGGGGACAGACAAAGGCACATTGATTGCACTGAATACATTCTTCCGGCAGCCATTCCGGGATCAGGGTAGCAATTCCTCTTTTCTCGTACTTCGTTGTCGCCGTGGGGAAAACCCCATCCGGCCTAAAGGCACTGACCGGAAGGAGATCGCCCTGCTGGGCCAGCATGGGCTTCATAACAGTACGCACAAACTCAGGGGTCTCTTCGGAGCTATTAGCCTCCGGCCCACCCTCGGCCCAGGATTGCGGAACGTCGATTTTTCTCAAGGCCCCCAGGGCACCGTCAACCGCATGCATATTCATTTTAACGATCTCATCCCCTTTTTTTCCATAGGTCTGGCGAATCGCTTCCTTCATGTAAGCGAAGGCCTCCTGCGAGGGAATGACCTTGGCCAGCTCAAAGAAGGCCGCCTGCATGATCATATTAATCCTTCCTCCCAACCCGAGCTGACCGGCAATCTCGACGGCATCAATGGTAAAAAAATTCAATTTCTTCTGAGCAATCACTTTCTTCATATTTACGGGAAGTTCCTTTTCTAAATGATGAAGATCCCAAGAGGCATTTAAAAGAAATGTTCCTCCTTCCTGAATCCCGTCCAACAGGTCATACTGTTTGACAAAAGCCGGATTGTGACAGGCGATAAAATCGGAATGGGTCAGGAGATAAGGGGATTGTATTTTTTCAGGAGAAAACCGGAGGTGAGACATGGTAATCCCCCCTGATTTCTTGGCATCATAGGCAAAATAGGCCTGGGCAAACAAATCGGTCCGCTCTCCGATGATCTTAACGGCGTTCTTATTGGCCCCTACGGTCCCATCGGCGCCAAGGCCCCAGAATTTGCATCGAATGGTGCCTCCGGGTGAGGTGTCGATTTCCACCGGAAGAGGTAAGGAGCTTTGAGAAACATCATCATCAATCCCAATAGTAAAATGATTTTTAGGAGCCGCGGAACGAAGATTATCAAAAACCGCTTTGACCATAGTGGGTGTAAAATCTTTGCTGCCCAAGCCATACCGTCCTCCCATAATCCTTGGATGTTCTTGAATTTCCTGGAAGGCGGTACAGACATCCCGGTAGAGCGGTTCACCAAGAGCCCCTGGAGATTTGGTCCTATCCAGCACAGCCAGCCGCTTTCCGGTTTTCGGCAGAGCCATAAAGAAATGCTCTCGGGAAAATGGGTGGTAGAGCCTGACTTTCAGGAGTCCCACCCCTTCACCTACTCTATTCAAGTAATGAACGGTTTCCTCAATCACCTCACAAGCGGAAGCCATGGCGATGATAATTCGTTCCGCCTCAGGATCTCCCACATAGTCAAACAGTTTATAGCGCCGCCCGGTCAACTGGCCGACCTTTTCCATCTCCTCCTGAACGACCGAAGGGATCTGGGAAAAAATAAGATTGGCCGCCTCTTTATTCTGGAAAAAAATGTCCGGATTTTGAGCCGTCCCTCTCATCTGAGGATATTCGGGATTCAGACACCGCTTTCGAAACAACTCGATGGCCTGAAAATCAACCAGCCGCGCCATGTCCTGATGATCGATTACTTCAATTTTTTGAATCTCCATTGACGTTCTGAATCCGTCAAAGAAATGGACAAAAGGAAGGCTCAATCTGATGCTGGAAAGATGCGCAACCAGAGCCAGATCCATCACTTCCTGGACGGAAGCCGAGGCCAATAAGGAATATCCGGTTTCTCTGACGGCATTAATATCCGAGTGGTCGCCGAAAATGGAAAGTGCATGCCCGGCTAAGGCCCTGGCCGAGACATGAAAAACGGTGGGCATGATCTCCCCGGCAATTTTATACATGTTCGGGATCATCAGCAGCAATCCCTGCGAGGCGGTAAAGGTCGTTGAAAGGGTTCCGGCAGACAATGCCCCATGAACCGCACCGGCTGCTCCGGCTTCGGATTGCATTTCTATAACCTTAAGCGTCTGGCCGAAGATATTTTTTCGACCGTAAGCCGCCCATTCATCACAATATTCTCCCATAGTGCTGGAAGGGGTAATCGGGTAAATGGCTGCAAATTCACTTAAGGCATAAGCCACATAGGCTGCCGCTTCATTCCCTTCCATGGTCTTCATCGTCTTGTCCATACAATCTCCTTTATCCTGCCGTTACCTTGGCATAACCGATCTCTTTTAAGGCCTGCTGAATTTCCCCGAGAATCGTGGGATCATCAATGGTGGCCGGAACGGAATATTTTTCACCATCGGCAATTTTCCTCATGGTCCCTCGCAATATTTTTCCGGATCGGGTCTTAGGCAAGCGGGCGACGATCACCGCCTTTTTAAAGGCAGCCACGGCTCCGATATCTTCTCTGACCATTTTTACCAATTCGGGAATAATCTCCTCTTTTAAGCGATGAACACCAGCCTTGAGGACCACAAAACCAACCGGAAGCTGGCCTTTCAGATCATCCGCCGCACCGATAACCGCACACTCGGCCACATCCGGGTGTCTTGAGAGGACCTCTTCGATGGCCCCGGTAGACAACCGGTGGCCGGCCACATTGATGACGTCATCCACCCGGCCCATGACGAAGACATACCCTTCAGCGTCGATATGTCCGCCGTCCCCGGTAATATAGTAACCGGGGTAAGGGGCCATATAGGATTCGATAAACCGGTTATCATTATTCCAGAGAGTGGGAAGATTCCCGGGGGCCAAAGGCAGCTTAAGGGCCAAGACGCCGTTCTGATCCGGCCCTAATTCTTGGGCGGTAGTGGGATCCAAGACCTTCAAATTATATCCCGGCATAGGCATGGTGGCCGATCCCGCCTTGATCGGGAACTGTTCCAGTCCTCTAAAATTGCCGCAGATGGCCCAGGCCGTTTCCGTCTGCCACCAATGATCGATCACCGGTCTTTTTAATAAGTTAGAGGCCCAATAATAGGTATCCGGATCGAGCCGTTCCCCGGCCAGAAAAAGGGTTTCAAAATTGGATAAGTCATATTTTTTGAGATACTCCCCTTGCGGATCCTCCCGTTTGATCGCTCGAATAGCCGTAGGTGCCGTAAAAAGGGCCTTGACCTTATGTTCGGAAATCACCCGCCAAAAGGCCCCGGGATCAGGGGTCCCCACCGGTTTTCCCTCATACATGACCGTCGTCGCCCCCCTGAACAAGGGTCCGTAAACGATATAGGAATGTCCGACAACCCAGCCGACATCGGAGGCGGCCCAGTACACCTCTCCGGGTTGAATATTGTAAATATATTTCATGCTCCAGAGCAATGCCACGGCATGGCCGCCGTTATCCCGAACCACCCCTTTGGGTAAGGCGGTTGTGCCCGAGGTATAGAGGATATAGAGGGGGTCGGTTGCCGCCAAGGAGACACAATCCGCCGGTTTGGCCCCGGTTTCCAGCTCCACCCAATCATAATCCCGACCGGGCTTCATTTTCGCCTTTACCTGGGGTCTTTGGAGGATCACACACTTTTCCGGTTTTGATCCGGCCAATTCAATGGCCTCGTCAAGCAACGGCTTATAGGGAATGATTCGTTGGACCTCGATCCCGCAGGAGGCCGAGAGAATGACTTTTGGTTTGGCGTCATCGATGCGGACCGAAAGTTCTCGGGGAGCAAACCCGCCGAAAACCACTGAATGGATGACCCCCAGCCGGGCACAGGCCAGCATGGAGATAAGGGCCTCCGGTATCATGGGCATATAAATGATCACCGTATCTCCCTGGCCAACACCAAGACCTTTCAGGAATCCGGCTGTCTTAGAGACCCTCCCGAGGAGTTCGGAATAAGTCAGCTTCGCTTGGGTATTGGTCACCGGACTGTCATAAATAACTGCTGTTTGTCCTCCCCCTCCATTGAGGACATGACGGTCTACGGCATTGAAACAGGTATTTAATCTCCCCCCACTAAACCATTTGAAGAAAGGGGATCTGGACTGATCCAGAACCGTGTTCCACTTATTGTCCCAATCGATTTCTTCCGCTGCCTGCCCCCAAAAAGCCTGAGGATCTTCAATGGACTGTTGGTACATTTCTTGGTAAGTCATTTCATTCCTCCATTCTTTTTTTTGTTCTCCCAACCCGGCCCAGCCGGGACCAAGACGGATATAATAAACCGGTTAAACATGCATACGGTTCGTCTCCGGGTCTAGGGCCGGTTCTTTCTTGAATTCTATCCTTAAGTTTCTGATATCTTAACCGGCCAATTAACCGATAGGTAAGATAGCAATCCTGATGCCAATGATCCGGGAAAGGCTTATTTTCTTATAATTGATTGATAATATAGATATTTTATGATTAAAGGGGGAATCCAGGATCAGTTTAACACTTATTTTGAATCAAGAGCTGGGGGGATTCCACCCATCAATAAGAAAAAAAGAAAGGAATTGATAGAAAACCAAAGAGTTGAACTGGGGGGATTCCACCCACTTGATTAGAGAAGACTATTTGGAGGACCTTAGGGTCGTTCTGGCCACATTGAGCATCTTCATGTAATGCCTTAGGGCATCACGAGAGACGCCCAGAACCCTGGCCGCCGCCGAGACATTTCCTCGGCATTGGTTTAGAGCCTTTAAGATGGCTTGTCGTTTAGCCATTCCCACGGCATCTTTTATCCCGCATTGATCGGAGAGATTGACTGAGATGGAAAAAGTAGTTTCAGGTGCCGATTCTTCACCTTTTTTCTCGGGAATGGCCAGGTCATCGGCGGTAATAATATTCTCCTGACATAAAATCAGAGTCCTTTCTAAAATATTTCGAAGTTCCCGGATATTTCCCGGCCAGGTATATTCTACCAGGGCCTTTAAGGCCGAGCCATCCAGGTCCGGCGGAGGGCCGGGCTTTCCCATTTTTAATGAAAGACTTCTGAGGATATCCTTAGACAGAAAAGGGATATCCTCCACCCTCTCCCTCAGGGAGGGAATGCGAATGGAAAACACGTTGAGTCGGTAATATAAGTCCTTTCTAAAACGGCCTTCAGCCACATCCTGCTCGAGATCTCGATTGGTCGCACCGACGATCCGGGCATTGACCCGGATCATTTTCTCCCCACCGACGCGGGTAAAGGATTGGATATCCAGAAAGGTCAGAAGCTTAGCCTGGAGTTCCAGAGAAAGTTCTCCAATTTCGTTGAGGAGAAGGGTGCCGCCTTCAGCCATCTCCAAGAGTCCACGTTTCCGGCCCCGGGTGCCGGAAAAAGCCCCCGGTTCATGACCGAAAAGCTCCGATTCAGCAATGGAAGCCGCCAGGGCGGCACAATTGATGGCAAAGAATGGGCCCCCGGAGCGACGGGAATGTTCATGGAGGTATTTGGCCAGATAATCCTTTCCGCTGCCGCTCTCCCCTAACAAGAGAACAATGCTCTCGGATTGGGCCGCCAAACGGGCCTGTTCCAGAGTCGTTTCCATCAGCCTTGATCGGGTTTGGGTTAAGGCAGTCGGGCAACGGAGTTCTAAGGCTTTTCGATCGGTAATATCCCGGGCAATCCCGCATAACCCGATCGTTTCCCCCATAGCGTTACGCAGCGGGACCCTGATGCAATGTAAGGTTTTAAAGAGATTGCCTATCGTTAAATTATAGGTGGCCTCAACCACCTGTCCCGCTAAGGTCCGATATTCCAGGTCATTAATATAATCCGCTTCCTTCCGTTCGAAAAGTTCTTCTCCTTTCTTTCCGATGACCTGTGATTCCTGGATCTCTAAGGTCTTGAGAAAAGCTGGATTAACGTGAGTAAAGAAAAGATCCCGGTCTTTCAAAAAGATGAGATCTCCGGCCGTTTCAAAAACCGCCCTAAATCTTTGGTGTGTCTCGGCCAGTTCGGCTGTTCGCTCGGTCACCCGCTGCTCCAGCTGATCATGGGCCCGTTGTAATACTTCCTGGGCCTTCTTCCGTTCAGTAATATCACGATGAATTACAATACTTTCACTGACCAGACCATCCCGATCGAGCAGGATGGCCGTTCGAAGCTGTATGTCCAACGGGCGGCCGTCTTTAGTCACCCTCTTGGTTTCCAAGAGCACTTTTTCACCCGTAAAGGTCTTCTGCCAGGCTTCCAGGGTTTTCTGCTCTTCCTCCGGAGGCACAAAACCGTTCAAGGGGCGTCCTAAGACTTCTTCGTGAGACCAGCCATAAAGATCAATAAAGCCGTCATTGACATAGGTGGCCTTGCCCTCCGGGTTATAGGCCACAACGCCGTCGGGAATGGCCTTGATCAGATTGAGATAACGTTCTTCGCTTTTTTTAAGGCCGATCTCGGCCCGTTTGCGATCGGTAACATCCCGGGCCACGGATTGGATCTCCACCATTTGTCCCTGCCCGTTGAAAATTCCTCGAAAGGTCCAATTAATCCAGCGCAATTCAGCCGAGGCGGATTGGGCCTCATGCTCATATTTGAAAACCGGCTCTTCGGGAGACAAAGATCCTACCCTGGTTTGAATGACAACGGTGTGTTCTTCAGGCATATTTTCAAAAAAAGAGTGCCCTATTAATTCCTTTTCCTTTTTATGGAAATAGTGAGCATAGGCCCTATTGACGAAGGTTAAGGTCCCATCGACCAGGAATCGACAAACCGGATCGGTTTGGTCGTCCAATATTTGTCGATAGCGATTTTCTTGTTCCATGGTCTTAAGCCGCACAGCCCCCAAGCTTGGTATTAATTCCCATGCCCTGCCAAGGGCATGGCACAACCAAAGATGAAAATAGAGCAGAGCCCCCGGGAGATCTCGGATTCTATTTTCGGATTAATTTAATTTAAACGCCCAGAGTTTACTCCCCAGAAAGTTACTCATAGTGGTCACGGCAATAGCGGTCAACTGGGCGACGACCTTGTGCCAGTGATGGAGATCCACCAAAATCCATAACACCGCTATATTGATCCCATAACTGACTAAGGTGACCAAGGCATATTTAAAGTACTGGTCCCTGATGGCTCGGAATCCCTGATCATGGGTCTTAAAGGTCCAGCGCAGATTGAGGATGAAATTACTGGTCATGGCCCCGACAAAGGAAAAGGTGGCCGCCAGCAGATAATGGACATGGAGGAGGTAAAGGGAACCGGAATAGATCGCCAGGTTGACAAACACACCGCTCCCGCCGACCAGGACGAAGCGGATAAATTGGTTTCCCGTATGGCCGCTGGTAATCAGACTGGTGATTATATATTCCTTGGTGAGCTTCTTCGTACCCCCTCCTCCTGGATCAAATTCTCCTCATTTCTGTTTCCTTTGACCAAGAAAAATCCCTCTTCAGAGAACCGAAGCAAGTAGTTGAGAGCAAATGATTCAAAAAGAGAGGAAGTCCCGTGGATAGCGGAAAAGTGGAGGGAAGATTTGGCCGAGACAAAGTCTCCTTTACAAGCATAGGGAAGCAGGAGGAGACCATCATGAGGTATTAACGTTGAATAAACCTGCACCCTTTTTCCAGACAGTCCTCGAAGGCGCCTTTATGACTAAAGGGTAATAAACACAACGTCTGAAAAAAAGTGCGTCTTAGTCGCCTCGAGCCTTTTCCGCCGCCTCTTCTTTTTTCTTACAATCAATACAATGGGTCGTCACCGGTCGGGCTTTTAACCGCTGTTCGGATATATCCTCGCCGCATTTTTCACAGATACCAAAACTCCCATCTTCAATCCGTTCCAGGGCTTCCTCAATCTTTAATATTAATTTCCTTTCTCTTCCTCGGATCCTGAGCATAAAATTACGATCCGATTCCAGAGTAGCCCGATCAGTTGGATCCGGAAAATTCTCTTTCGAATCGGTCATCCCGCTGACTGTCTTTTGAGCTTCCAGGATCAGGGCATTTCGTTGTTCATAGAGAAGTTTTTTGAAAGATGCTAGTTTTTTAGCGTTCATTTCCTCGCTCCTATCCCTTTACTAACGGCTCTGCCGAAGAAATTCCTTATTAAAATAGTCCCCGCTCTTACCGCCTGTTTTTTTGAGCAATCCGATATCGCTGATCCGGATACCCCGATCAATGGCTTTACACATATCATATATGGTCAGAGAGGCAATGGCTACAGCCGCCAAGGCTTCCATTTCCACTCCTGTTCGATCCTTGGCCTGGACTTTTGCCAAAATATCGATTCGGGAGGACTCGTTATTCAGGGTAAAGGAAAGGTCCACCCCGGTAATTTGAAGAGGATGACACATCGGAATCATTTCGGCAGTCCGTTTGGCCGCCATGATGCCCGAAACCTTGGCCACGCTTAAGACATCCCCTTTTTCAATAGCATTATCTTCTATTCTTTTTAGGGTCTCCGGCTTTAGATAGACCCTTCCTAAGGCCCAAGCCTCTCTTTGGGTGACCCGTTTAGCGCTGACATTAACCATCCGGGCTCGGCCCCTGGGTCCGACATGGGTCCACTCCTCTTCCTTGGGGGCAGTCTTTCGCCCTTTGGAGTTAAGCGGCGATTTCTTGCCAGCTGGGTTTTTCACTGTCAAATCCTATCTCTTTCCGGATAGAAGAAAAATCGTTTTCTAAAAAATCCATTTTCCCGGTTGCTATTTCCCGAAGGGCCACAACCACTTCCTTATTCTTGGACTGGACGATAGGCGAGACTCCGGTCCTAAGTTGCCTAACTCTTTGAAATGCAAAATGAATTAGAGCAAAACGATTAGGCACCTTCTCGAGGCAATCTTCAATGGTTACTCGTGCCACGTTTGGTCCTTTCAAAATAATTTTTTAAATTAAACTGTAATTAATAACCTAATCAAAAATAAAAGTAAATGGTTTTTATTTGATGGCAAGGGGATTTATCCCAATTCGATTCGCCCCATTTTTTCTCTTTCCCGGAAATTCATTAGGGTCTAAAGAAAATTTATGATGGTAAAATAAGAATTTAAACTAGACAAAAATAAATTTAATGTGCTAAATAATGAAGGACAAATAATAATATTGATCACTTAAAATTTCTTATTTATTCTCTCAACTTTTTGCCCTAATATGCCACACCGATGATTGCCAAAATATACAGCAGTGCCGTAGCAGGAATAGATGCCTATGTTGTCCAAGTAGAGGTGGATATAGCTCGGGGTCTGCCGGCCTTTTCTACCGTAGGATTACCGGAAGGAGCGGTCCGAGAAAGTAAAGATCGGGTCAAATCGGCGATAAAGAACTCAGGATTTGAATTTCCCAGTCATCGTATTACCGTTAATCTGGCTCCGGCTGATATAAAAAAAGAGGGGTCGGCCTTTGATCTCCCCATAGCTGTGGGCATTCTGGCGGCCACGGATTTGATCGCATCTTCCCTGGTCTCGGCCTATTTAATCCTAGGGGAACTCTCCTTAAATGGAGAAATCAAGCCCATCCGGGGAACTTTGCCCACGGCCTTATCGGTCAAACGCAATGGGTTTCAAGGTCTTATCATCCCTGAGGCCAATGCCCTGGAAGCCTCGGTAGTGGATGGAATCGAAATCATTCCGGCCCGGTCCTTAGGACAGGTCACCGAATTTCTTAACGGATTTCATTCGATAACACCTTTGGCCCAGAATCAGGAGAGAGTTTTTTCAGGGGCTCAAAGCTATCCTTTCGATTTCAATGAAGTAAAGGGACAGGAGCATGTCAAGCGGGCTTTGGAAATCGCCGCCGCCGGCGGGCACAATATCATTATGGTCGGACCGCCGGGGTCCGGGAAAACCATGCTGGCCCAAAGACTCCCGACTATTTTGCCAAATCTGACTTTTGAAGAGGCACTGGAGACCTCCAAAATTTACAGTGTCATGGGCCTGATGCCCCATGATCAGGCCTTAATCACCACTAGACCGTTTCGTTCTCCCCATCATACGGTCTCCGATGCCGGTCTGATCGGGGGAGGCCAGTTCCCCCGCCCCGGAGAAGTCAGCCTGGCCCACAACGGCGTCCTTTTCCTCGATGAACTACCGGAATTCAAAAAAAATGTCCTGGAGGTCCTCAGACAGCCCCTGGAAGACGGACGGGTGACCATTGCCCGAGCGGTCACGTCCCTGACCTACCCGGCCCGTTTTATGCTGGTAGCAGCCATGAACCCTTGTCCCTGTGGTTTTCAGTCAGATCCCCAACGGGAATGCCAATGTACTTTCCCTCAAATTCAAAGGTATAAGTCAAAGATATCCGGACCTCTTCTGGACCGTATCGATCTCCAGGTGGAAGTCCCCACCGTAAAATTTAAGGATCTGGCCTCTCCGGCCGGGGAAGAGTCCTCCTCAACCATTCGAGAGCGGGTCATGGCCGCCCGAGAGCGGCAAAAAGACCGATTTCAAAGCAAAACCATTTTTTGCAATGCCCAGATGGGGCCGCGACAGATAAAAAAATTTTGCCCCCTCGATGCCGAATCACAGTCCTTATTGGAAAAGGCCATGGACTATTTAGGCCTGAGTGCCCGGGCCTATCACCGCATCCTCAAAATCTCCCGCACCATCGCCGATTTGGAGAATATTCCGGATATCCGTCCCCACCAGGTCTCCGAGGCCATCCAGTATCGCAACTTAGACCGCCGCCTTATATAATTTGATGACTTGACATCTTTTATTTTGATGCTATGATGACATCATGAGAACGACACTGACCTTAGATGATGACGTTTTGGATAAAGCCAAGACCATGGCCACAGAACTGGGCCGGCCTTTTAAGCGGGTGGTAAATGAAGCCTTACGGAGCGGTTTACAAAGCCTCGCCGATTCCCCTCAGAAAACTCGTTCTTATCGGACCATCCCCCATAAGATGGGACTGAAATCCGGGAGGAACCTGGACAACATCCAGGAACTCCTGTCTCAAATTGAGGGGGAAGATCGCCGGTGATCCTCATTGACGCCAACGTCCTTCTCTATGCCGAGGATCAGAAAAGCCCTCACCATCTGCCGATACGCCAATGGTGGGACGCCCAATTATCAGGGGATACTCCGGTGTGCTTTTGTTGGACCGTTCTGGGTGCGTTTATCCGTATCGGCACAAACCCTCGCGTCTTTGAGAACCCCTTGTCTCTCAATCAGGCCCTCTCTCGCGTCCAAAGTTGGTTGGATCAGCCCTGCACCCGGATCGTTCATCCTACCGGTCGACACTGGATCATCTTTCGAAAAATGTTGACTGGAGGGCAAGCCGTAGCCAATCTGGTAACCGATGCCCACTTGGCGGCCCTGGCCGTCGAACACGGCTGTGAATTAGTATCCACGGACACCGACTTTTCCCGGTTTTCCGGCCTCAAATGGAAGAACCCTTTAAAGGGGTTGGCCCCCAAATAACACGGCAACTTTCCCTGTGCTTTTTATTTTGCCTCCCAGAGAAGGAGAAGGAATTGACCTCATAGAATTTTTCTGATCAGAAGGGATGGTGATCCCGTCATCCTCCTCCCTTTTTGACAACCACCCGATTACGACCGCCATGCTTGGCCTCGTAGAGGGCCTCATCGCTTCGTTTAATCAGGGTGTCGATGGAATCCTCTCCCTCTTCTTTTTCAGCCACCCCCAAACTGGCGGTAACTTTAAATTTCAGGTTGTTGAATTCAAAAAGAAGTCCTCCAATCGACGCTCTGATCCGTTCGGAAAGGAAATGGGCGCCTTCCAAATTAGTTTCCGGGAAAACCAAGCAAAATTCTTCTCCGCCGTAGCGGGCCTTTATATCGGATTTTCGCAAATCCCGACGGCAAACGGCCGCCGTCTCTATCAGTACTTGATCCCCGGCAGCATGACCATAGCGGTCATTGATCTGTTTAAAATAATCCAGATCCATCATGACGACGGAGAGGGGGAAATGGTGTCGATGAGCCCGTTCAAATTCTATACGGGCCGAAAGATCGAAATAGCGGCGGTTGTGCAGGCCGGTGAGGGAATCGATATTCGAAAGTCTTTCCACTTCTTTAAAAAGGCGGGCGTTTTCCAAGGCAATGGCTGCCTCGTGGGTCATGGCTTGGACAAGCTTAGCTTTGGTGAGATCAAAGGGATGGGTCGGTCCGGCCTTTAAGAAGATACACCCGGTACTCCGACCCCGTCCGGCAATGGGAACAACCATCCAGACCGAGTGATCCTGATACGTTCCCCAGGGCAGATTCTTCAATCCGTTTTGAAAATCGGTTACCAGGAACGGTTGGGATTGCCTTTCCAGATCGACCGGAAGATAAGAAAGGGGAAACCGATCGCCCAAATTTCCAATCGTGGAGTTCTCCTGGACATGGCGAAGGCAAAGATGGTCTCCCTCAATCAAAAAAATGCTGGAGTCTTCATGAGGAATGATTTTTTGCAAAAACCCCCCGAGTTGAACTAAAACCCCTTGCATATCGAAGGTTGAGGCAAAAGCCTCAAGCCCCTCCCTTAAAATCTCCGCCTCTTGTCGGGCTTGCCGTTCAGCGGCGGCGGTTTGCTCCAGCTCCTGAGTCTTAGCATATAATTCACGGCTCTTTTCCTCTATTATTTTTTCCGCTTCTTTTCGAGCCAGTCGTTCCCGGTCAATCCGACGGCGCAATAATTCAATTTGATCATTCATGATAATCCATTAGATTCTTGGAAAGTATATTTAAGGATTTATCCCTAACAATTTTGCTGTTTGAAAAAATCTTAATAAATCCCTCCCGTCCTCCCTTTGTCAAAGGGAGGGGGTTAGCTTCCCCCTTTGGAAAAGGGGGATTGAGGGGGATTTAGCCCTTCACCGGATGAGGTTAAATCTGTAATTCCTCTTTTGCATACCGCTAAACTGTTACAAAATTTCAATTATCTTTGGCTAGTACTTAGTCAGGATAAAACGGGTTTCAGGAGGATCGCCTCCCAGACTTTCTCGTTCTAACGATATGTGCTCCCCAAAGTAATGAATACAGGCCCGAATCAATCCTTCCGCCAGATCCGGCAAATTCCGCCTGGAGCGATAGAACATCGTCATCTCTTTCGGACCTGACTGGGTGCAGGAAAAAAACGGGGTCTCCGCATCGGGATAAAGCTTTTTTACTTCCATATGGACATAACTGTCCACCAGAGGGAGAAATTCAAAAGATGAATGGATTCCTTTAAAAAAATTAGGAAACTTCTCTACGAACACTTTAAAGAGGTGCCCGCCAAATTCCTTAAGGAGTTCCGAGATCGGAGCCCCCACCATTGAAGAAAGGTTGGAAACCAGGGGCACCATTTCTTGAAAATCATAGGTTCCGACAGAGGTGTAAATTCCCCCGGAAGGCAGATCAGACATTTCCAACAGACGTTCGCTCGTCTCGAAAGAAAACTTGTCTTCAATCATCTCCAAGAATTCAGTAAAAACGATCCCTTTCATAGCCCCTTTTTCCTTTCTTTAATCAAGACGATCGGCACCTAAAAATATAGAACAAATCAAAGAGGGGTTCAATATGAAAAAGAAGAGGGGGCGTTGAATGGTCCCACCCCACTTTTCAAACCATTCCAGTCAACAACTCGCCAGGGCGGACCTTCATTCGAAAAAATTTTCGGATTTAAGAAGGGAACTGCTTGGCCTCATCAATTAGGTCATTTAACTCAGCCAGCTGTTTCTTCATTTGACTGTCGTCCATCAACAATTGCTTAGCCCATTCTTCGGCAACCACCGGCAAACAGTCTTTAATATCATCAACAAAAAAATAGAGCATCCCGGTTCGGCGGATAAAAAAATCGGACAAAGAACAGGCCATTTCATGATGAACGGCATACCAGACTTCAGCCCTCAGCCAGGCCTCATGGGTTTTGTTGGTTTGCCCGAAAAATTGGACAGCTTTTTCCGTTAGCCGATCAATGTTTTTCCCGTACCGGTGGAAGAGGCTATTGAAATCTTCTTCGATAATCCCGGTCGGTTTCGCCCGAGCAAATTTTTTTCGGGCATAAGCGAGCAGGTTTTCCGGTGACGGTTCAAAGTTAAATTCCCCCCCGGACAGTTTAATCTCCTGAGTCCGACAGGGAGAGGGGGCTTTCTTTTCTTTTTTGGCCTTTCTCCTGGCCAGGATATTGACCAGCTTCTTGGCCATTAAACGATAGCCGGTCAATTTTCCACCGGCAATGGAGATAAGCCCGGAAGGGGAAAAAAAGACCTCATCTTTTCTGGTAAGTTCTGAAGGGTCTTTCCCCTCCTGGTGAATAAGGGGCCGGAGACCGGCCCAGGTTGACTGCACGTCATCAACGGTTAAGGCCGCTTTAGGCATTACCCGATTGACCGCTTTCAAAAGGTATTCTACATCCTTAAGGTCCGCCCGGGGCAGATCGTAATCCCCTTCATAATCCGTGTCGGTCGTCCCGATGTAAACGATATGCTCCCTGGGAATGGCGAAAATCATCCGCTTGTCCCCCACATCGAAATAAAGGGCCTGCTTAAGGGGCAATCGTTCCCTGGCGACCACCAGATGAATGCCTTTGGTGATGTGCAAGCGTTTTCCCTGCAGGGAGTTATCCTGGAGGCGCAGCCGGTCAACCCAGCAACCGGTGGCATTGATGATCGTCTTGGCCGTCAGGGGAAAGGATTGGCGGGTGAGGTTATCCCTGACGATCACTCCTTTGACCCTGCCCCCCTCATAGAGAAACTCATGGACTTCCGCATAATTTAAAAGCAAGGCCCCATATTCAAAGGCCTTCTTTAATACTTCCACAGTCAATCGAGCGTCATCCGTTTTATATTCATAATAAAGGGCCCCGCCTTTTAGAATATCGCTCTCCAACAGGGGTTCAAGGGTGATCAACTCGCTTCGGGAGAGCATCTTCTTTCTTTCCGATTTTTTGACCCTGGCCAGGTAATCATACAGATTGAGGGCGATGGAAGTGGCCAATTCACCCAGGTGGCCGTCTTTAATGATCGGCAGGATCATTTTTTCCGGAATGACCAGATGAGGGGCGTTTTGATGGACAATCCGGCGTTCCCGGCCGATCTCTTTGACCAGATTGAATTCCAGATGTTCGAGATAGCGTAATCCGCCGTGAATCAGTTTGGTGGACCGGCTGCTGGTTCCGGAGGCGAAATCCCCTTTTTCAACCAGGGCCACGGACAATCCCCTGGAGGCGGCATCCAGGGCTATACCGGCCCCGGTAATTCCTCCGCCGATGATCAGGACCTCAAATTTCTGAGAGATCATTTTCCGGCGGAATAATTCCCGGTTGATGGTGGAAAAGGTCATTGTATTGTCCATAATGAAGAGATGTCTATCACAACCAATTCATTCGTCAAGAAGATTGTTCTAATCCGTCATGCCACGCCAGTGGCGTGACACCACCAAAGATGAAAATAGCCTCGTTGGACGCCAAACGCTATTTTCGAACTAAATAAAGAGACTTATGGACCACCCTTTTTTCCCTTGACCCCTCTGGGGTCTTTTTCTATACTTCAGCCTATTGAAATATCTTTTCTTTTCTTTTAATGACCCATTTTACATTCATATCATGAACTGGAGGAATACGACATGAAACGTTTGGCATCCCTTTTGGTTCTGTTCTCTCTTTTTTTCCTCGGCATGACTAATCAAGGCTATTCTCAGGCCGTTGAAAATGAGTTTTATCTCATTACCCCGGTCTCCAAAGATGTCCATGATCCGGTCTTGAAGGCCTTTGCCGCCTACGCCAAAAAGAAATGGAATGTGGATCTCAAGACCAGCGCCATACCCCAGGGGACGCCGGTGGCTTACGGCCAGATCCTCGAATGGAGGGGGAAGCCCCGGGCTGATGTCTTTTGGGGCGGCGAGGGGACCCTCTTTGACAATCTGGCCAAGCAAGGTCTCCTGGACAAGGTTCAACTTCCCGATAAGGTCTGGAATGAAATCCCGGCCGAGATCGGCAAACCCGTAGGCCTGCCCCTCAAGGACCCTAATAAATTCTGGGTAGGGACCATGCTGGAACCCTACGGCATTATCTATCAGCCGAAACTGCTCAAGCGGCTGGGCGTGGAGATCAAGGACTGGAACGACCTGCTCAACCCGAAGTTGAAAGGTCAGATCGCCCAATGTACACCGGACCGTTCCAGCAGCAGTCATGCCTCCTACGAAGTCATCCTCCAGACCTACGGCTGGGAAAAGGGTTGGGACTGGCTGAAAAAACTGGCGGCCAACACCGGCATCTTTACCGCCCGCTCCCGTGACGTGCCCAATGTGGTGGCCAAGGGGGAATTCGCCGTGGGCTTTGCCGTGCCCAGTTATATGGCCTTTGCCGAGGTCCTCAACGGCTATGAGGTCAAGTATGTCTATCCCAAAAACGCCTATTTAACCCCGGAACCGATGGCCGTACTCAAGGGGGCCCCCCACCCCAAAGCGGCTCACGCCTTCATCGAATTCCTCTTGAGCGAAGAAGGTCAGAAGCTAGTCTCGACCATGGGTGTCTATCCCATTACGCCGAAATACAAGGTCCAGGGTCCGGCGGGATCCGGCCAGGAAAAGGCCGTGGCCTTCACCGGCGGCATGCGTTCCTTTTTTGATATTCAGGTCGGAAATGTCTATGATGACGATGTCGCCGGCACAAAGAAGCGCATCGAAGAGGTTAATGCCTATTTCCGAAAAGAAATCGCCGAAAAGCACAAGGAGATCATCAAGAAATAGATTATGCGGATTCTTTTGAAAGATCTAATCAAGCGCTTCGGGACCCTGGAGGCCGTGAATCGGGTCTCCCTGGAGATCGGGGACGGCGAACTGTTCACCCTTTTGGGACCTTCGGGATGCGGAAAAACAACCATCCTGCGGCTCATCGGCGGTTTTCATAAACCGGACCATGGGGAGATCTATTTCGGGGACCGGGAGGTCTCGGCGATTCCTCCCTATCAACGCCATATCGGGATGGTCTTTCAAAACTATGCCCTCTGGCCCCATATGACCATATATGACAATGTGGCTTATGGTCTGAAGATCCGCAAGGTCCCTTCCCGGGAGATTCCCGGAAAAGTAGCCCGGGTCTTTGACCTGGTTAACCTGACCGGTCTGGAAAAACGATATCCCGGCCAACTTTCCGGGGGCCAGCAGCAGCGGGTCGCCCTGGCCCGGGCCTTGGCCCTTAACCCCGATGTGCTCCTCCTCGATGAGCCCCTTTCCAACCTGGATGCCAAGATCCGGCAGCAGGTCCGGGCCGAGATCCGCAAGCTCCAAAAAGAATTGCGGGTCACCTCGATCTATGTGACCCATGACCAGGAAGAGGCCCTGACCATCTCGGACCGCATCGCCGTCCTCAATCAGGGCACCATCCAGCAGGTCGGCCTGCCTCGAGACCTTTATGAACGGCCGGAGAATGCCTTTGTCGCCGATTTCATCGGGATTAACAATCTCATTGACGGCCGAGTGGAGACGATCCATGACCAGGATGGATTGATGACCGTTCAGACCCCTTTCGGACTAATTCAATGTCCTGATAATGGCCGGTTTAAGAGTGGTGATATTTGTAAGATATCCGTCCGCCCGGAAACGGCCTCCCTCAGCGCTTCCGAGGACCGGCCGGAAGGAATGAATCGGCTCTCCGGGACAATCAGTTTTTCTTCTTATATCGGCAACTCCATTCGCTATGATGTCGATCTGGACGGCCGAACAATCTTTAAGGTCGATGTCCAGAATCCCTGGAATCAGAAGGTCTTCTCTTTGCAAGAGAAGGTCCACGTCCTCTTTCCCATTCCCATTACCCTGGGGATTCCGGCGTGAGCGAAAAGTACGGGAAATCCCTTTTCGGGTCCGGGACCGGGGTCCTGCTGGGATACGGGGGGATCTGGATCTTCTTCCTCATCTTCCTCATCTACCCCCTGATCCGACTTTTTTATGACAGCTTCACCAACGAGGCCGGTCTTTTCACCTTGGCCAATTTCCGGGAGTTTTTCACCGATTCCTTTTACCTGCGTTCCCTGACCAATTCCTTGATCCTGGGGGCGGCCACGGTCCTGACCACTTCTCTCCTCGGGATTCCCGTGGCCTTCTTGCTGCTCCGTTATGAGTTCCCCGGCCGAAGACTCTTTTCTTATCTGACCATTATTCCCATGATCATGCCCCCATTAGTGGGGGTCATGGGTTTTGTTTTTATCCTGGGCCGGGCCGGAACCATCAATGTCTTGCTTCAGGACTATCTGGGCTTTCAGCAGCCCGTGAATTTCATGTATGGGGTCCATGGGGTCCTGCTGGTGGAAACCCTTCATCTTTTTCCTCTCATGACCCTCTCCATTGTCGATGCCATGAGCAAGATCTCCCCCTCCCTGGATGAGGCGGCCGAGAGCGTCGGTTCCAGAGGACTGCGCAAATTCTTTGACATAACTTTACCCTTGACCACACCGGGTTTCGTCACCGGGGCCTTACTGGTCTTCATCTGGACCTTTGCCGATTTCGCCACGCCTTTGGTCGTCGGGGTGGATGATCTCTTGGCCTCCCAGGCCTATTTGAATATCGTCCAGTTTGTCGACCGCAGGCTCTTCCGCATGGGTATCGTCATCTCGGCCATCATGGTCATCCTGGCCATCTTCTTTCTGATCATCGCCAAGAAATATGTGGCCATCAAGGACTACAGCTCTCTGTCCTATAGCCAGATCGAACGGCGCACAATGACTCCTCTGGGCCAAACCGGTGTGGTCATCTTTCTCACATTGATACTTATTTGTGCCTTTATCCCCTATCTGGGCATTGCCCTCGATTCCTTCGGGAAAGGCTGGGCACTGACCCCTATCCCGCTCCAATACACCCTGCAATATTTTCAGCGGGTGTCGGTGGAGACGCCCAAATTTATCCTCAACAGCCTGCTTTATTCATCCGTCTCGGTGATCATCTGCATCGCCGTAGGTGTGCCCGTGGCCTGGGTCATGGCCCGGACCAAACTTCCCGGCCGTGAGGTGCTTGATTCCCTGACCACCCTGATCCTCGCCCTGCCGGGCACAGGTATCGGGATCGCCTACATGCGGGCCTTCCGCGATCCTTTCCCCTTTATGAGCACGGCCCTGATCGGAATCTGGATCGTCATCCCTATCGTCCTGGGTGTGCGGCGTCTGCCCTATACCGTTCGGGGCACTTTCGCCTCCCTGCTCATCGTCCATCGCTCTTTTGAAGAGGCTGCCGAAAGCGTAGGGGCCACCAAACTCAAAACTTTTAAAGATGTGACCCTGCCCCTGATCTGGAAGGGGGTGCTCACCGGTTCCCTCTATTCTTTTATACTGGCCCTTCAGGAGGCCTCGGCTACTCTGCTGCTGGTGGTTCCGGGTCATGAGATGATGACCGTGGGCATCTTCAATTTCTACATCGGCGGGTCGATCAATGAAGCGGCGGCCCTCGGCTTTATCCTCATCCTTTTAGGAGCCGCCTGCCTGTTTCTGATCAATCGTCTGGCGGGTTCGAAAATGGGAGGGGTGTTTAGTTAAAGGCATTTCAGGCCTACCTAAAGTTTTCCCTTGTCTTAATTAAACCGGTCTATTAAACTAGTTTATTTAAGAGATAGCCGATTACAAAAAAAGAGGTGGCTCATGGAAAAAGTCAACGCCTTCGAGGCGAAAACCCGTTTTTCCGAATTGCTGCGAGAAACCGAAAAAGGAAAAAGTTTTGTTATTTGCCGCCGTGGCAAAGAGGTGGGCCGGTTATTACCCCCCGCCCCTGATTTGGAAGTCGGGGAAATTTCCTCCATTCCCGAACGGTTCCAAAAAATCAGAAAGCAAATACCCGGCCAGATCAATATCCGAAAATTGATAGAAGAGGGGCGCCGATGTTAGCCGGTTTGGTTCTGGATTCATCCCTGGCCCTGGCCTGGGGGCTTCCCGATGAACATTCCGACCAGGCGGACCGACTACTTAACCAGATATCAGGCGACAAGAATTTGTGGGTGCCCGCTCTGTGGTGGTACGAAATCGGAAATGCCTTGATGATGGCTCAGAAAAGGAATCGGATCAAGGAAGCGGACAGACTTCGACTCTGGCAGCTTTACGGACTCCTCCCCATTTTAACCGACGGACCTTTCTCTGAAGCGATTCGGAGAATTCAGGAACTAGCCTTGTCTTATTCCTTGTCTGTCTATGATGCCTCGTACCTGGAATTGGCCTTGCGGAAGGGGCTGCCTTTGGCCACTTTTGACCGCCGCCTTCTGCAGGCAGCCACTCAGGCAGGAGTTGAAATCGCAGCCAAGGCCGATTAAATAGGGTTTTGAGGAAAGGTTAAAGAAAGATGGTAACCAGGGAACATAGACCCAAGTATACCGATGCCATATGTTTTCATTGCCAGCAGGCAGCCGAAAAAAACTTTAAGGAATATGTTCTGAATAGGATACGCTAATCCCTTCCCAACCCTTAACCACGAACCCACGGAAGAAAGGGGATTCAAATTGAGTTATAATGCCTCTCTCCCGGAACCTACAGGATCGAACGTAACCGTTTCCAACCCAGCTTCCTGGCCAGAGGGTCGCAACCTGACCTACAAGGCTGAACTCCTTTACCTATAAGCACCAACGGTTGTATTATGTACGTTCTGCACCAACGTCCCCTCTGTTCCGAGCATCTAAAGGGTGTTATCTTTGATCTTGACGGCACGGTTTATCTGGGGGACCGTCTCATCCCCGGTGCCGACCGGGTGATTCGCCGTTTAAGGGACGAGGGGCGGA
>Ga0233425_10002614_pt1 | contig 34836 bp, 47 predicted proteins | sample Watercolumn_Towu_2_FD_181712 | JGI IMG/M metagenome (GOLD analysis project Ga0233425, IMG submission 181712) | Freshwater microbial communities from Lake Towuti, South Sulawesi, Indonesia - Watercolumn_Towuti2014_140_MG | ecosystem: Environmental > Aquatic > Freshwater > Lake | place...
AACATTCAGAAAACTTTCGAGCTTCGTTTCTCGCTACGCTTAAGCCACTATCTCAAACGATACGCCATTCGGCGTTTAATCTAGCTTAAACAAAATCGCCGAAAATTAAAAAGGGATTTGGAATTTGCTCTTCCCCCGACCACACCCCAGTTGGGAGAGGGCACTTTGAAAACAATAATTATAAAAAGGCGACAATTGTCGTATATTGATGTGGAGACTGAAACTAAGACTTATGCCTGAAGGCCAGTTTTTGGGAGAGATAGCTAAGAAGCATAAGGTTTCTATGACGGGCTACCCTCTTTCCTATTGGAAAGATAAGAAGCATATTTATCTTATTTCGGCTGGATTTATGTTTGGTGAGGAAGTAAATAAACAAGAACTCATGAAGGATATAAAAAAACAATCTGGATTAATAGAATTTGAACAAACAGGAGATTTTTTTATTATTACGACAAAACAACCATTATTCACAGAACCAGTATATAGCCCAAGAATAATAAGGCCCGCTCCTGTCGTGATTCACAAAGATGGATATCATATATGGGATTTGGCTAGTTTTGATAGGAAAGAACTTGAGAGAGTTATAGATTTTTCTGTAAAAAAACTCAAAGCTAAAATTCTTCTTTTTAGGAAAGAAAAGATAGAAAATATAACTTTTACTAAGATTCTGCCTGAATTAACAGAAAATCAAAAGAATGCAATGAATCTAGCTATTAATTCAGGTTATTATGAATATCCTAAAAAAATAACCTTGCCAGAATTGGCTAAGAAGATGGGAATTTCATATTCAACTTTTCAAGCCCATTTGAAGAAAGCAGAGGGAAAAGTTTTTCCTTCCATTCTTAAAAGTTTATAAGACGACAATTGTCGCTATAAAAATTATAAAAGGGAATTATCCGTAAATTCCATGAGTGAAGATCAAGAATTAAAAATTGATTTGTCGAGAGAGGAAGTAAGTACTTTAGTTTCAAAATTGGCAAAAATACCTATTGAAAGATGGGTTAAGAAAGAATGGACTCATCTTGAAACAGAGATTAGCCTTGATGATACACGTGAACATCACCCTGTGGAACATAATCAGTATACTGTTTATTTTGGAGATCTAACGGTTTCTCTTGAAAATTGTCGTGATAGTTATTTTCTTAGAGGATCAGTAAGAAATGGATATTCATTTCAAGAGCATAATCCTTATTATGAGGGAGAATCACTTAAAGTAAGAAAAAAATTTAGACCTGTGCTCGTTTTATTTCACGAGATTGATAGGAGATATAATAAATATAAAAAAGCTGAAGAAAATGCAAAAATTAATCTTACTAGAAAAGTACTCGGTGAGCTTTCTGTGAAAAAGTGCCCCCTCAAAAAACCAACCATCCCAAATTCTAAATAGTTCGTTAATTCCGCGAAAAAGCGATTTATGGAGAGCTATTAATCCAATCTCCCACCCTGATAATACGAGAGTTGCTCGCGGTTCTTTGGGATAGATAGTCTGGTGTCGTAGAAAATAATTTTATCGCTTCGCGATTTTCCATAATTCTCTAAAATATCTTTTTTGATTTTCAGCCATTCTTTCATCTTCTATTATTACTGCAAAGGGCTCTTTCGTCCATGATTGAAGAACAACTATATTTCCATAAATTAAAGTTGCGGTAGGGGACTCTAATTCAATAGGCATGAACTTAAGATCAGCGTTTATTAGAGTCTCAGGCATTTCTTTAACTTTCGCCCTCGCTTTTTCTGTGTTATTGTACAATACTTTCATAATAATTTTCTTTTTTATTCTTTGTTTATGCCAGTCATCCATAAAAGCAGGCATTATTTCATAGGAAGATCTAGAACTTCCATATGCAAAGAATTCTTTAACATCTGTTCGAAGAATACTATTCATTACTGATTTCATACCTTCAACACCTTCATAAACTTCAACTCTTGGTCTTTTAACACCCTTAGTTTTTTGTAATACTTCCAGTTGAGGCAATATTCTCTCTATGGATTCTTTCTTTTCTTTGAGTAACTTTAGAAATTCCTTTGGACTTGCAGCTATAAAATATTTCTTATTAGATTTTATAGCATAAGAAATTAGTCCTAAACTAATAAGTCTTTCTAGAATATCATATACTAGGGTTCTTGGAAGGTGACTTTTAAGAGAGAGGTCATTGGCTGAAGCTTCACCTAGCTCTAAGTTAGCAAGATATATTTTAGATTCTTTTTCTGATAATCCGAAATCTTCTAGAGGTTTAATAAGCTCCATAAAATCATAGGAAATAAGCATTATATAATTCTTTCTATTGCCGTAAATTATTTACGGCAATGATTTATAAGATATGCCTTTTCTTTTATCGCTATGAAGTTTAGAATAAAAGACAAAGAATTGAAAAGTTATAGCAGTTCTAAATCTAAAATTCAAGTTATGCCTTCTTGGACCAAGTATCTTTTGACTACACATCCAGTGGAATTTATAACAACTATAGGAGAAATCAATGGGACGTTAAGGACCGATGTAGCTCCCTTTGCCACGTGTTTAGACACTAGTTATGATCCTCCTTATGTCCAAATTTCTTGTGCTATAAAGCAGCATGTAGCTCATGGAGAAAAACCTACTAATGCAAAAATGAATACTTATTTGAATATCAGACAAAATGGACTGTTTATTGTTAATGTTCCTTCAATTGAGCTACTTTTTGAAGATACTCAAGGAAGATGGCCTTCACATTTGTTAGATATAGTTGCTGAACCATTTCCAAGAAGGAAATTAAAAGATAAAATTGCTTTAGCTAATCTAACAAAAATAATTCCTTTTGTCTTACCCAAAAAGCATAGGATATACCCTCCAATGTTACAAGAAGGTTTAGCACATTTAGAGTGTGAAGTTATAGATCTACATAGGCCACATAAGAGCGACCATTATAACATTACTGGCAAGGTAGTTGGAGCTTCATACGATTCTTCTTTGGGTACTGACTTAGAGGAAGTAAGGAGTAATCTTACAAAAAAAATATGGCATCACTTTGGGTCAAAATCTTATGATCCTTCCAAGCGATTAATAGCTAGTATGCAAACATTTGAACTTGATACTAAAGTCAGTTTTCATTTGGAAAAGAAGTCTTAGGAAAACCATCATTTCAGAATCCAAGAAAATACATATTATAGATAAACCGAACTTCTTTTTCAAAAAAAGAGGTAAAAAAGGTGGCAGTTTACCAAGACTAAAATAATTTCTCTAATTAATGTTCTTACTCAGACGGCGTGTGAAAAGAAAAATTAATAAACAATTATTTTTTATTAATCGCATGGGTTGGAAAGATTTGAGTTATTGGTTGAGAGGAGGAATAATAGGTTCTTGTATTTATTTGGTTCTTTTGCTTTTAAGTTATGTAATTGTAATTTCAACAGGAAATGCTTGGGTAGGAATAGGTATATCTAAAATAATATCTTCAATAACGTTGCCAATAGATTATATTATTACTTTATTTCCATTTTACTTACCATTTTATATAACAAGTTTGGTTGGATATTTTCTATACGGAGCAATATTTGGTTGGATTTACGGAAAAATAAGATCTCGAGTTAGAATAAAATGAGTTTTACACACTATTTCGCTTGTATTTAACCCGAAGAGTTTAAATATCAAATTTGTCTATGTTGATTATGGTAGAAGAGAGGGTTGAGAGGATTGTTATAAAGAAGTTACATTTGAAGAATGTTGCTATGTTTAGTTTGTTTAAAGGACTTATAGTTGGTATTTTACTTGCTTTAATATTGTTGGGCTTTTATTTTATTAATCCTGGCTTGCTTGCTAAACTACCTGGGGCACTTAAAGTTGTGGATACTGCCGGGGCTTTTGTTTTAGCTTTCTTGATTTTTATGGTTTATACTGTGATAAGTGTAGTTATGGGTGTGTTTATGGCTTTGGTTTATAACCTTGCTTCAAAAATGGGTGGAGCTATACACTTTGGTTTGATGGAAGCCGAAGTTAAGTTACCTTAAATGGATTTTTATGAAAGGAGGTTTTTAATTAGCCCGTAAGAAATCCTTGGCTTTTAAGCCAATGAATGAATTACGGAAGAAATTTATTCTAAAAGAAATATGAATCAGTGAGCTTGTTTCTAGCTCACTGAACAATCAGTTGTAGTTGGAACTAGTTCATTCTAAATAAATCTTTGGGAGGAGATAAAAATGGAATATCAAATACAATTTAGCGAAAGCTATGCAGAAAAATATGAAAGGAGTAAGCACAGCATTGGAATATCGATGTGGCACTTTGAATGGTGTACAAAGTATCGTTATCAGATGTTTCGTAAAGAAGAGCAAAGAAATCTGATAACTGCTTGCATTAGAAGAGTAGCATCAATGCACGGAATAAAAGTAATTGAACTAAATGTTCAACCAGAACACGTGCATTGTGTTGTTGGAATAAAATTAAGCATGAGTCCAACTCAGGCTTTACAAATATTGAAAGGAGGTTCAGCTTATCTTTATTTTAGAGCAAATGAAAAAGTAAGGTTGCGTTATCCTCTTGGACATTTATGGAGTCCAGGCAAGTTTGTTGCTTCGTTAGGTTTCATACAACTTGAGACAGCAAAGCATTACGTAAGAAATCAAGACGCCCATCACTCAGGAAGCCTCGCCCTTTAGGGCGAGGAGGACGTCACTTAATGGCAAAAGATAAAGCAATCTCAATTATACTTGCTATATTTCTTGGTTTCTTCACTTTCATATATACTTGGAAGGAAGATAAGGCTAAATTCTGGTGGTGCTTAGCTCTAGAAGTATTATTATTCTGGACATTGGTTGTACCTTTAGGAGTTTGGTTATATACTCTGTATGTTACAATATCAAGAGATAGTAATTGGTATAGTAAGTATAAATAATATCTAATAAATTTTTATTTTTTTATTTTTTTAGAATAGTTTTGCTTGTTTGGTGGATTTCATTAAATCTTCCATTGTTTTTCCGAAAAGATTGAGAACTTGATTTGCTATAGGTTCTATTTGTTTCTTTATGTAATGGTCATAATCTAATGCATGTTCTAATTTTTGTATAGGTTCTGGACCATCAGTTGTTATGTAGTATTGAATTATATTTGACTCTAGAGAGGGTAGTTTTCTTGCCGCTTTTACATGAGGAGGGGTTGTTTTTGTGTATTCATCTAATTTCTTTCTTATAGATTTTTTATAAATTAATTGAGAGTCTAGTTTTCCTTCATTTATTTTCTTTATATATGATTTTATGAACTTATCAACTTCTTCTTGATGGAAGACTTTCATCAATAGTTCTTTCTGGAATTCTTTCGCAGCTTCAGTCCAGTCTCCTCTTATTGCTTCTAGACCAATTATTTCTAATTCTTCTTTTCCATCTTTTATTTTAAGCCCAGCATAACGCTTTCTTGCTCCCTTGCTACTCTCTTCATCATCTTTGGTTCTTACATTAGGGAACATTATTGAAAGATATAGCTTTTCAAACTGCAATTCAAGATAAGATTCTCTATTATAATTATCTTTTATGTATTTTTTGTAGAATATATTTATTTTATCTTGTATTTCTTTTCCTAAAGCTAAGGATTTGTTTTTATCAAGTTTTGTCGTTATAAAAACAGAGTCTGTGTCTGAATAGATTGTTTGATAACCTATCTTTTCTATTTCTTTTGCTGTCAATTTTATTATGAATTGAGCAAAGTGAGTTATAGATGAGGCTAAGTCAAAATCAAAGTATCTTGAGTTTTGAGAAGCAAGACAACCATAAAAGGAGTTCATTATTATCTTAATTGCATAGCTTGATAGTTCTCTTTTTTCTTTCTTTGCTTTTTCTCTTGCTGAATGAAGGCGTTTTATTATTTCAGGCATTATTCCTTCTGTGTTTCTAAAGAATGCTCCGTTTGGAGATTCTATGCTGTTTTTTTCTTTTTTCTTTAGAAATGAAGCAGGGTCTATGTTGAATGTGGTTATTATTGAGGGATATAGTGATTTAAAGTCTAAGACTATAACATTGTTATATATTCCAGGATTTGGTTCTTTTACATAGCCTCCAATTATTTTGGATTCTTTTTTACCATATTCTGTTGAGGGAGATACTAGATTTCTTTTTCTTGCTTCTCTTATGTATAATGAGTCGAAAGCTACTATTGATGCAGTCATTTTATCAAAAGGCATACCTGTTAATTGTGAACGCTCTATTGCTAGGTCTAGCATTTTTGTTTTAATTAATATGTCATAAGCTAGTTTGCAGTCTTGTAAATTGTAATCTACTAGTTTTTGTTGGTCTTTTTTATTTTTATAGAGTTTTTCTATTTCTTCATGTCTTCCTTTTCCTTTTATATGCTTTCCTTCTCCTAAAATTGCTTGTGCTATATCTTCTAAGGTATATGTATCAAAGTCAGCATGTTTTATTGAGGGAGCTTCTTGAATGAATGGGTCTTTTATTAATGAAAGGCCGTCAAGCACTTGTCTGCCTGGAATTTCTACTGTTGAAGGTCTGAAGAAATTGTCAGATACTTTTACTCTTATATTGGAAGTTGTTCTCCCTATATCAAATTGTATTTTGTGCTTTCTAAATAGTTCTTGTAAGTATTTGAAGTCAAAGTCAGCTATATTCCAACCTGTTATTATATCAGGGTCTATTTTGATTATTTCTGCTTTTGCTTTTTCTAAACAGTCAGCTTCATCTTTACAGTTAATTGTGTCTTTTAATTTTTGATCAGATATTAGAAAGTTCTTTTTAAAGTCCTTTCCATAAATACCTATGCAGAATAGATTTCCTGCTTCATCTGATTCTAAGTCTAATGATAAGACTTTAAGTTCAGGGATATAATTTGAAGGTTTTATATCGGGATTTTTATAGATTCTATCAACTCTTTCTGAAGATTCATAGTATCCAGATATTTCTATGCTTCCTAGTAAGTCTTGGTCTATTATGAATCTATAATAGGGTTTTATATCTGATTCATAGGTTTCTATTTCTAGACTCCTTATTGCAGAGCCTAATTTGTTTAAATCTGGAAGATTAGCGCTTGATATTTTAGTTACTTCTTCTCCTTGAAAGTTTGTAAGCTTTGTTTTTTCAACTTTGAATTTACTTAGAAGCTTCTTTGCCTTCTCTAATTGACTTGTTTTTATGAAAAAATAAGGGTCAAGCTTGTTTAATGAGGCGAACGATTGTCCATTCTCAAGTCTTCCAAATAACTGAATATATAATTGATTATCAATTTCAGTGTAATCTTGATAGACTATAAATCCCTTCATTTTTATTTTAATGTGGTTGGGTTTTATAAGTTATCTATTTATAATACATTTATTAATGTAACTAGTAAGTGGTTACAAATAGAAAGATTTAAATAAGAGTTTTTTATTGTTTTTGTATGAATACGCCAGGAGCAACAGTATTGCATTTAGAAAAAGATGAAAGTACTAGATTTTTGCTAGAAATAGCAGTAAGAAGAGAAGGTTTACAATATCATGGATTTAGCAATGTACAGGATTTTAATGCAGCTATATCTGCTAGAATAAGAGGTGGAAAATGAATAGACAATCTACTTTACCTTTAACTGCATCTAGACCTGATTTTTCTTTCCCTTATCATCAAAATATTAAAAATTTAGATGGAAAAATGAAACTTGCTCTAGCAAGACAAGATGCTATGAGGTTTGCTGAATCTTGTTTAGAACTTGGACTAACAAGAGAAGATAATCCTGATTTATCTTTATTTGATATGGGTTTAGTGGAAATGAATTTGGCTAGAGAGGTTGCCCCTAGAGTTTCTGTTAGCTCTGATAATCCTAATAGTTATGATAAAGTTGATAAAACCGCTAAGAGATATACTGCTCTATTGGAATTGACTGCAAGTTATGAAGTTAATCCTAATGATATTTTTAGAGATATAGATACAAAGAGAAGAATATTATCAAAAGCAGGTTATAATGGTTTATATATAGGAGAAAGTCGTTTTATTTCTTTGATGGATGCTAGTGATGATAGAATAGGAGCAACATATAAGAGAATGTATGCATCTGCTGAAAAGTGGAAAGCTAAACAGAAAGCAGAATCTTCTAAAAATAAATAATCATATTTATTAATTGCATTTTTCTTGATAGTTTATGGGTTTACAAATTGGAGATATAGTTCCTAGACATGAAGTTAAACTTGAAGATTTGAAAGGAAAGATAATTGCTGTTGATGCTTTTAATGCATTGTATCAGTTTTTGGCTTCAATAAGGCAGCCTGATGGCGTTCCTTTAATGGACTCTAAGAAGAGAGTTACCTCACATTTATCTGGGCTTTTTTATAGAAATATAAGTTTGATGAGTGAAGGCATTAAGTTAGTTTATGTTTTTGATGGGGAGTATCATGAGTTGAAAGGAAAGACTCATGAGATAAGAGAGGAAGCTAAGCAAGAAATGAAAGAGAAGTATGACAAAGCAAAAGAAGAAGAGGATTTAGATTCAATGTATAAATATTCTAGAGGTTATATGAAATTAACTCAGGAAATGATTGAAGAAAGTAAGGAATTGCTTGAAGCTATGGGAATTGCTGTTGTTCAGGCTCCTGGTGAGGGAGAGATGCAGTGTGCAGAACTGGTAAAATCTGGAGAAGCTTATGCTGTTGCTTCTCAGGATTATGATGCTCTTGCTGTTGGAGGAACAAGATTGATTCAGAATCTTACTTTAGCCAGAACTAGAAAGACTGTTTCTGGAACTATATATATCTCTCCTGAAATTTTAGAATATGAGAAAGTGCTTAATTCCTTAAGCATAGATGCAGATCAATTTATTTGCTTGGCTGTTTTAGTTGGAACTGATTTTAATCCTGGAGGAGTTAGAGGAATTGGTCCTAAGAAAGCTCTTGCATTAGTCAAAGATAAAAAGTATCCTGTTCAAATATTTAAAGAACTTGAGGAATCTGGAAGGTTAAATTTTGATTGGAAACAGATTTTTGAAATATTCAAAAAACCAAATGTTAAGAAAGTTAAAGTCACTTTTCCTAAATTTAATATTGATAAGATAAAGGAAATTCTTGTTGAAGAACATGAATTCTCCGAAGAAAGGGTAGATAAACAAATAGAAAAGTTGAATGAAGTTAAGAAGAAGAATTCTCAGGGAAAATTATTCTAGCAAGAATAGTTATTGAATAATTGTAACTAATGTTTTTATAGTCTGTTTTATAACTTGGCTTATGGAATATGATGTTCAAAAGGGTGAAATTTATTCTAATAAAATTGTTAATGAACTTGATAATTTCGTAATTGATTTTATAAAAATCTTAGATAAAAATGAAATAAAATATGTTATTGTTTCAGGTTATGTTTCAATTGTTTTGGGAAGAACAAGGGCTAGTGAAGATGTTGATCTGCTTATTCCCAAAATTAATTTTGATGAATTTTGTAAGATTTTCAATTCTTTAAAAGATAATAACTTTGAATGTTTAAATACATATATTATAAAAGAGGCTTTTGAGGAATGGCACGATTATGCTATTAGATTTAGCAGAATAGGAAGACCTACTCCTAATATGGAATTTAAAATGATTACTAATAAAATACAAGAAGAAGCTTTTGAGAAAAAGATAAAGCTTTTCTTTGGAGATAATCTACTTTATATTTCACCTCTTGAATTACAGATAGCTTATAAATTATCAATTATTGGGAAAGGAGATTTTGAAGAAATTAGCTCAGATAAAGATTTTGAAGATGCAAAACATATATATGAATATTTCAAAGATAAGCTTAATAAAGAAAGGCTTTCTTATTATATTCATCTGCTTAAAGCAGAGGAGATGTGGAAATGGTTAAAAATGTAAACCCTAAAGAGATAAAAGTTGATTTTGGAGAAATAAAGAATGATAAGATGAGAAATTTTAGAGATAGAATCTGGTTTATCAAGTATTGGGCTGAATTTATGAAGAAAAATTCTGATGAAGTATGGAGTCAAGGTCAGAAAGATTTGATTGATTCTCAGTTTAAAAAAGCAGATGAATTCTTTGAAGAAATGAGTAAAAGTGAGGAGGGAAGAGAAAAATTGGATATTATTAAGTATAGAAAGATTAAGAATATTTAATCTTTCTTGAATTATTCAATATAGTTTCTTAGGTTTCTTTAGCTTTTCTGGTTTCTTTAATTCTGTTCTCTTTATTATCTTTTCAATTTCTTCTTCTGAATTTTCTAGTGCTTCTCCTAGTTTCTCAGCTATTTCAAGACCTGATTTTATTCTATCTTTCTTTAATTGTCTTTCTTCTGGTGATAGATTCTTTGTTTCTGCTAATCCTGTGTTTTCTTCTACTTTCTTTATATTTCTTTTACTTTTTTCTATCTCCTCTTTTTCTTCTTTTAATTGTCTTTGTTGATTTGCTATTATTGTATTTTGTTTACTATTTACATATAATTGATGTTCTTCATAATAAGGATACTTTATTTTTATTGAATAGTATATTAATATTACTGATAGCACTAGGAGAATGAATATTTGTGTAAATAGACTAGGTATTTTATTTATTATTAATATTATCTTACTTGATACTAAATTTATTAGCTTTAATCCTCCAAATAGGGATGCTATAATAAAGGCTATTATTCCATGATAGAGTGGAGAGTATACTTTTATTTTACTGCTTATTGCAGGCATAAATTTCTTTCTTGTTAGTGCAAATATTAAAAGCCAGATTGAGAATATAAATAGGAAACTAAGGTTGAAATTGAATTTCGCTCCAAAAATAAGTTCTATTAAAGGGTCTGCTGTCTTGATTGTTTTTGTTGTAGAGAATATAGTTTTTCCTATTGTTGTTTTGTTCATAAATTCAGCCCATTTATTTGCAAGATATTCTTCTCTAGATTCTTTATATGATAAAGTGTTTGCTAATTGTTCAGCTTTATCGGCTTTATCCTGTATATTGTCTACTTTTTGTTGTAAGGTGTCTTGTAAATCTGCACTTACAAAAGTAGCTATGAGCAATATGGATAATACTAATGAGATAATCCAAAGTCCTCTTTTATTCATGTTTATTTATAACCTATCGAGTATTTTAAAGTTTTAGAGTATATTATTTACTATAAGATTGTCATTATATGGTGGTTACAAATAGAAAGGTTTAAATATGGATATTATTGATTAAAATTATGAAAAATGGAGCTTATAGCTTTGCAGATGCACTTTTTGATGTTCAAGAGAGAAAGAACTCTATTCAAAATAGTAGAGGTTATTCTGGTAGAATGCGTATAGAAACGCTATTAGGTATGAAAGCTCAAGAAAAAGCGCATGAATTGGATATTTTTAAGACTAGGGTTCAGGCTAATAAAACTGGTTTTGATAATGTTGCTAGAATAGCTAATGGAGTTGGAAATGCCGGAGTTTATGTTGTAGAAGCACCGTTTAAAGCTGCTGGTTTTTGTTTGAGAGGAGCTTATAAATTAGCTGAAGGTGCTGGTAAATTAATTGTTGGATTGGCACCTCATTTAGTTAATGCATATGTTGCTAATCTTCAGTATAAATTACAGCAAGCTCAACAGAATGGACAGAATCAGCAAGGACAATCAGGACAAACTGGAAGTTCTGGCTCGCCTACACCTCCACCAATACCTCCTGCTGGAAATTATGTTTATCCTCCTGGAACTCCTCCAAGACATTTTAATCATGCTAGTAAGTCTACTTTAGATGATATAACTGCGAATTATAAAGATGCTATGGGTAACCCTAGAGATTTCTTTGGTCATGTTCAAGCTAATTTGAATGCATATCCAAGCACTCAAGGAACAAGAGTGGAAGATTTAGATGATCGATCTTTGACTAAATTTGCTTGTATCTATAGACTTAGAGATAATATGAGTGCGCAGGGCGGGATAGCTACTTTTGTTGCTGCAAGTCATGAGTGGAGAAATAGAGGTTATGATACTAAATTTGATGCTCTTTATAATAGTCATCCAGGTTTAGGATGTGAGAATTTATTTAAGTTATCAACTTCTTAGTTTATTTTACTACCTATAAGTTACAACAAATAGAAAGGTTTATATACTAGTTATTATTGTATAAATTAACATGAAAAGAGATAAACAAAACTCAAGAGAAAATCCAGGATACTCTGGTAGAATAGATGTAGATGCATTATTTACTTTAGAGCAAATGAATTTACATAATACAGCTTTAGATAATCAGAGAACTGCTATTATGGTTGATAGATTTGGAATGGCTGCTAAATCTGTTGCTGGAGCAGGTTATGAAGTTTTAGTTAAAGCACCTGCAAGAGCGATTTATGGTTTAGCTTCTCTAGGTGTTCAAGCTGGAGTTGGATTGGCTGGAGTAGTTGCTAATACTGCTTTAGGTTTAATACCTGCTATTGCTGCTGCTTATGCTGCTGTTGATTCTATAAATAGAAAAGAAGATCCTATTCAAGAACAGGCTAATAGAGTTGATGAATATGTAAAAAATATGACTGATTTCCTTAAAGGAAGTCATGGACCTACAATTAATGTTTAGTTAAGTCTTTTTTCCTGCTTTTGCAAACACATCTGCTGCTTGTGCAAAGTAAGATAAATTATCTATTCTTTCTTGTGCTTTCATCCTTCTTTTTTCACTTTGATAATGGATAATTATCGTTGTTATTAGTTTATGTAATTTTGTTAGAGTCATTAAAATTATTAAAAACAAGAAAGTTATTATTCCAAATGTTACTCCTCTTATTGCATATATTCCAAAATTTAATAAGAAATTACCTATCCAAGTATTTCTATTTATACCTGAGATTGTGAAAGGATTTAATAAATCTACTCCAAAGTTGGTGGTTAATGGCCAGAATAATGGTTTGAATAGGCTTATTATAGGTATATTTAATAAAATAAATATTGCTCCAAATATTAAAGTGTAAAATCCAAGGAATACTGGTAGAGTTAGCTTATCACTGAATATAGGCCATTTAAGTATTTCATCGATTATATCGCTTGTTCCAGATATTTGTTCCAGAAGTTTCCCCATTATTTTTATTAATACAAAACAAATTATACCTCCATAAATAATAGGAATTAATCCTAGAAATCCTCCAACAAATATACCCATTATTCCTCCGATAAGTCCTCCTCCTATTGCATATCCAATTTTATTCTCTTTAAATATAAAGAAACCTATTGTTGCAAATATAATCAATCCTAATAATCCTTCACTAATTCTATTTGTATTCTCATTTCCGTAACCAAATACTCCTCCTATTCTTTCAAGAATATTTTTATTATCTTCATATGCTCCAGTACCTAATATATATTTTGTTACATTCCATTCTTTAAAGCTATCAAACCAATTTTTTTCAGGCTGAAATTTTGAAAATCCTCTTGGTTCTTTTGCTCCCCATGGAATGTTAGATACACTTTTTTTCCCACTAATTGTCTCATAATTAGTACTTTCTATATTATAGTAGTATCTTTCTCCTTTATATTCGAAAGAAGGACTCTCCTCTGGTTGACTAATGTCTGAATATTCCATTTGAGCAGTAATTATTGTTGATAGAATAATCAAAGATAATGCTGTAATTGTAAATAACTTCAGACCTCTTTTATTTATCATTATAAGATTAGAAAATGTTTGTTTATATAGCTTTTTGTGTTAGGAAGAGATTAATATTTTCTGAGATTATTCCTTCTTACTTTTTGTATCTTCTGCTTCAATTCTTCTTTTTGCTGCTTGTCTTTCCACGCTATCTTCGAATTTCATTAATTCAGCATCCATCTTTTCTTTTGCAAGCCAGTGTGAAAGGAAATCTCCTTTAACAACTGCGATTATGAAGACGAATATACTAACTACTACCAATAAAACTGCTGTTGTTGCGTCTGCATTCGCTTTCATTCCTTCTAATAATGTTGAATTATTTCCGTATAATGGTTGGACTATCCAATCATTGAAGAATTTTGCTACTGCGTTTCCAGATTTAGCTTGTGCAAGTGAGAATATTACAATACCGCTTAAGAATGTGTAGACAGAATAGGCTACCCAAAGTATTTTTTGTATTAATATTCCGAATGGTGCTGCTGAAGCTGAAACCATTATTGTAAAGAATGTCAGAATAAGAATTGGAAGGAATATCCAGATTGCTGTTCCTAATGCCGTGAATGAAGTCAATGAAGTCAATAGTGCTTCAGTTGAAATGAGGAATGTTGCTAGTATACCTACTATTACTGATACTAGAAATCTTAATCCACCATACATAAAATTAGCATATGTCATTGATGAGAATACAAGAATTATTAATAATAGTAGAAGCATTGTCTTGACAAAAGTTCCTGCAATGTTGAAATTAGCAGAAGAGTAGCCTTTTAGCCAGAGGTCTACAAAAGCCAATCTTTTGAAATTATCAACCCATGACGAAGAAATAGGATCGTTATATTTAATCTCATTGAAGTTTACTTCTTCATTACTACCTATGCCTACTGTCCCAATTTTTCTTCCACCAATTTCGTATATATCGTAGTTGTTAGCACTAATTTGAGTTATCTTTATTTTATCTCCGTACTTTTCAGTTGTTAAGTCATATATTCTGTCAGGAACTGGTTGTGCTAGGACTAGATTAGCTGATAAGATAAGAGATGCTAATAGAATTGAGAAAAGGAATAATCCAAATAAACTCTTTTTGTTCATCTGTTTTATATGAAAGAGTTATTTATAAATCTTATTGAAATGTATGTTTTTATTTAGTATTACTTTGTTTTGATGATAAATTAAAAATTTATTGAATTCAGAATGTTTTTAAATAAGAAGAGTCTTATTTTTTAATGATTAAGAATTTGAGGATGATAGTTTTGTTTTTGTTTTTTAGTTTATTTTTATCTAGTTTTGTAAGTGCTCAAGTTGATATTCCTGGGGAAATTAGCGGTGTTTTGAATAAGGCTACTGAAATTGCAAAGCCTATATTCGGTATTTTTGTTGGAGATTATAGTTCAGATGAGTTTTTCTTTACTAAAGTTCTTGTCATGATTTTAATATTTGTTATTGTGAAAGTTTCTTTGAGAGTTATTCCTAGATTCAAAGATTTAGGGGGAGTTGTTACTATAATTGCAGCAGTTATATCTATTTTAGCTATAAGATTTATGAAAGAAGAAGGATTGTTTGCTGGTATTTTATTGCCTTACGGAACTCTTGGAATTGTATTGGTTACTATGCTTCCATTCATTGCTTTTGTCTACATATTACACGCTGGAAAGGCAAGTGGAGCAATAAGAAGACTTGGTTGGATCGTATATATAGGAGTATTTATTGCATTGTTTGTTTCAAGGTATTCTACAATAAATCAGATGGGAAGAACTATCTATTATATTGTATTTGGAGCTATATTATTAGCTTTGATATTTGATAAGGGTATACATGAATATTTTAGAGCGCATGAAATGAGTATGTTTTATAGAAGTGCACAAGCAAGAACTATTGCTGGATTGCAATCTGAGTATTTAGATATATTGAGCTTAAATACATCAGAAGGCGAGAAGAGAAGGAAAGATATTGAAGCGCATTTGAAAAGACTTGGTGCTGATGTTCCTTAGTTAGAAAGAGTTAAATAGTATTAAATAATGTTATTTAATATGGTTTTGAAAACTTTTAACCTTGAGGAAAGTGTTTATCAAAAATATGCAGAATTTTGTAAAGAAAATGGTATAAGTATGAGTAATCAGATTAATACATTTATTAGATCTCAAGTTGAAACTGCACCTAAGGTAAGACAAGAATATCTTAGGAAGCTTGATAGAATTAGGAAAGGAAAATTTATCAAAGTTGGCAGTTCTCAGGATTTTGAGAAGAGGTATAATTAGTTTTGACTTACAATATTGAAATCTCAGAAGATTTGGATAAGTTATTTTCCAAGTTGTGTAAAAAAGATAAATTACAATTTGAGATACTTAATAGAAAGATTAGAGAAATTTTGGAAAATCCTTATATTGGAAAGCCATTAACTGCTAATATGGTTGGACAAAGGAGAGTCCATATTCGTAACTTTGTTTTAACTTATGAGATTGTGGAAAATGAAAAAATAGTTAGACTTTTAGATTATGATCATCACGATAGAATTTATATCAATTAATTATTGTTTATTCTTCTGTAACCTACTACTTTTTCTCCGTGATATATAGGTACGTCTGTTAATTTATCCTTTGAACCTGCTTTTACTAGGATGAAACTTCCCACTGCTAGTACTATTACTCCTATTATCATAAGAACATTTGGAGTTAGAAAAGCTGGGAGTGTTAATTTAATTGCTTTTTGTATTTGTGTAAAACTAAGAATTATTACTATTACTCCCACTAAAATTATGGCATAACTTAGTAACTTTTTATTTACCATATCTCTCTATTATGTTAAATTTTATATTGTATATAAATGTTATCTTCTTTTTTAAGTTAGTTTGGAATTTCAACGAGAGAATTATTTTCAATGGCTCTCTCAATTAGGCTACTTTCTAGTTGAAGTATATTTTTTACAATCGTGTTTTTGGAATTTATAGAATATAACTTTGTTTTTCCAAATTGTCTTTTTACTGTAACTAGGCCATTTTCTTCAAGTTGCTTCCAACACTTGAATAAAGATGCTCTGGATATATCGGCACCTTCAATAATTTCTTTTTTAGTTACATCTAAACCTTTGTTTTCTATTAGAAAATCTACTATTTTAAACGATGGACTTTCCCCAATAAATTTTATCAGTAATGATTTTTCCATAGCATCATATTATAAGAAAAGTATATAAATATTACTATTCAAAGTATATTTAGGTAGACTTATATGTGGACTGATGAGCAGATAAAAGGTAAAATATTGCATAAACTTTCTCGTTTAGGAAAGTTTAATCATAGTCATACAGCATTTGATAATTTGCAAAAAGGCTTTCCTTTAGATGTAAGAGGAAGAGTAAAAGGTATGGGAAAAGAATTAAAGAAAGAGGGAATTTTAATGAGCAAACCTACAAGTTATGGTGAAGAAGTTTCAATAAATGGAATGATGAAAGATAAGATAATTTATTATATTAATAAATTCTTGGAGATGGAATGATGAAAGAATCAAAAAATGTTGTTCATGGATATGATATAATCGGTAATGTGGCTCTTGTTAAGTTTGAAAGAGGAGAGAGCATGAAGAATAAGAAGAAATTTGCAGAGAAATTGCTTAAAAGTCATAATAATATTAAAACTGTTTTGGAGAAAGCAAGTAAATTTTCAGGAAGGTTGAGAACTAATAAGACTAAATTTATTTTGGGAGAGAATACTAAGGAAGTTCTTTATAGGGAAAATGGATGTGAATTTAGGTTTAATATTGATACTTGTTATTTTTCTCCTAGACTTGGAAGTGAGAGAATGGAAATTGCAAGTTTGTGCAGGAAAGGAGAAGATGTTTTAGTTTTATTTGGAGGAGTTGCTCCTTTTGCAATAGTTATTTCTAAAAATTCAAAAGTAAATAAGGTTGTAAGCGTTGAACTTGGAAGAGCGTGTAGTAAGTATGCACTTGAAAATGTAAAGAGAAATAAATTAATTGGAAAAGTAGAGATAATTCAAGGAGATGTTAAGAGAATATTACCTAAGATTAATAGAAAGTTTGATAGAATTGTGATGGCTAGACCTAATTTGAAAGATGATTTTCTTGAATCTGCTTTCAAATGTATAAAGAAAGGTGGAATGATATATTATTATGGCTTTTATGATGAGTTTGAAATTATTGCAGGAGTTTTGAATGATTTAATTGAAATGAGAGCAAAAGAATCTGGAAAGAAGATAAAGATTTTGGGTATAAAGAAAGCGGGAGACATTGGTGTTAGAAAGTACAGATATAGAGCTGATGTTAAGGTGTTGAGTTAGTGATTTATATCTTCAAATTTGTCTTAACTGAAGTTGGAGCTTCTCCACCATGCCAGGTAAATCTAGGCCTTATTTTCATTGGATAGATTCTTTCTGAATTATCATCAAGAATTATTGCAGATCCTTTTAGTGATGGAAGATTATCCATTTGTTGTTTTATTCCTGATAATAGATATGATTGCATTATTGAATTTAGTGCTTCTAAATCTGATTTAGAAGTTACTCTGTGAGAGATTACTATATCTGATTGAGACATTACATCATGATGGATTTGTCCGGGTTGTTGAGTTGCAAGAACTAAAGATATTCCAGGTTGTCTTCCTTCTCTTAATAATTGAACTAATGCATCTGTTGCAGGAGTTTTTCCATCTTTTGGAAGAAACTCATGAGCTTCATCTACAAACATCCAAACTAGAGGGTCTGATTTTTCTGATTTGTATGAAAGATAGTCTTGACCGTGTTGTAATGATTCAAGTTCTTCTTTTTTTCTGGAATCCATGCGTTGTTTGAAAAGTTTTCTTGAGATTAATGATAAAACTAATGCTCTTATGTTAAATGAGGCTATTGAACTGTATACTGAAACATCTAAAATTGAAGTTGAACCGGCAGTCACAAGATCTTTTATCTCTGTTCCTTCTAAATTCTTTGAGAATATTCCCCAAGAGTCTGCTGCGTTGAATAATCCAGATATTATTTGTTTATTTTCAGATGATGAGTTTTTATCTTCTTTTACATGTTCTATTATTTCTTTTATTGTGTAATCTTTTGATTTTTCTTTAAGATGTGTTATTACATTTTCTATTAGAACACCTGGAAGACTTGTTAATTGAAGATTGAAGAGAGAAAGCCAGTCTTCTGCTTCTAATTCTGAACATTTTAGTGAGAATACTTTGTCAAAGGGTATTCTATTTTGTTTGTATTCTTCTGCCTTTCCGAATGGAACAAAAACTTTTACAGGAAGATTTTTTGTTTCAAGATTCCATTGTTTTAAAAGAGAAGAGTCTTTTTCGTTTTTGAATTTCATTGTCCAGAATACCCCCATAGTGTCAAAAATTAATGAAGCTATATTAGGAGTGTTTTCTTTTGGTAAGTTTGCAATTTCTTCTGCTAAAACTCCTAAGCTGTAAGATTTCCCCGTGCCTCTTTTTCCAGCAACTAGAACTACATGGGAACGAGCTACATCCATTAGAATATTATTTGATAATGATGAGTTTAGACCCATTTTTACAAAACCTCTTCCTATTTTTATTAAGCCTAATTTTCCAAATTTCTCTTTATCTGAAGAGTCACGCCCGAGAATTATATCATATGTCATATTTTAGTTTAGAATCTTGTTTTTATTAATCTATTGTATAATATGTATTTGTCTTTCAAAAGATTTTTAAATCGATTATTGCTAGCCTGAGCATGCATCAAGATAAAGATAAAAAAGAGATGAGTGATGAAGTTATACAGATACCTGTTGGAAAATGGCTTTATTTTCTTAAACATAATCATTGGAGAACTTTAAGTATTATTTTAGGTGTTCTTTTGATTGTTTCTTTGTTTTTTGTTTTTAGAGGTAGTTCTGGAGCTGTTTCCGGAGAAAAAGCTGCAAGTAATCTGATTGATTTTGTCAATTCTCAAGGAAATGGTGTTGCTGAGTTTGTTTCTGTTGAGGAGAAAAGTGGAATGTATGAAGTCACAGTTAGTTTTAATGGACAGAAAATACCTGTTTATGTTACTCTTGATGGAAAGAATTTAGTTTCTAATGTATTTCCTTTGGATGGTTCTTTAACACAAGAAGCAAATCCAACCGGTAGTAATGAACCTATTGATGTTTCTGTAGGAGGTTCTCCTAGTAAGGGAAGTAAGAGCGCTAAAGTTACTGTTGTTGAATTTACAGATTATCAGTGTCCATTCTGTGCAAAATATTATTCAGAGAGTTATAAAAAGATTGTAAAGAATTATGTTGATACTGGTAAAGTTCTTTATGTTATTAAAGATTTTCCTTTGAATTTCCATGATCAAGCGCAGAAAGCTGCTGAAGCTGCAAGATGTGTAGGAGACCAGAAAGGAGATACTGGTTACTTTAGAATGCACGATAAGTTATTTGAAAATCAACAGAGTTTGAGTGAAGCTAATTATAAAGTATGGGCTAAGGAAATTGGTGTAGATGCTAAGAAATTTGATGAATGTTTAACTTCAGGTAAGTTTGCTGATGGAGTTAAGGCAGATTTAGCTTATGGTCAGCAAATTGGTATATCAGGTACACCAGGGTTCTTTGTAAATGGTAAATTAGTTAGTGGTGCTCAGCCTTATTCTGTTTTTGAACAGTTGATAGAAGCGGAGTTGGATGCATGAAGTTAAGTGAATTGAAAGCTGGACAGGGAAAAGTTGATGTGGAAGTTGTTGTTAAAGTAAAGAATGATGTTAGAACTTTCAATAAATATGGAAAAGATATGAAAGTTGCTTCTGCTGTTGTTTCAGATGAATCTGGAGAAATGATATTGAGTTTATGGAATGATGATGCTGATAAAGTTAAGGTAGGAGATAGAGTTAAGATTACAAATGGTTATGTTTCTGAATTCAATGGTAAATTGCAGTTGACTTCTGGTAAGTTTGGAAAATTAGAAGTCGTTAATGGAAATGCTTCTGATGAAGTTAAGAGTGAGAAGAAAGCTAATAAGAAGAAAGTTATTGAAGCCGAAGAAATGGAGTTCTAGTTCCATATTAGCATAATACTTTTAAAGATATGTTTATTCTTTAATTATATGCTAATTACTTTTTTAGATCAGCATACTTTGTATGATCGTTTGGGTGGTAGAGAATTTTTTGGTAGTGAAACCAGAGCTATTTATGAATCAAGTAATTTATCTTTGAAGGGCTCTCCAGCCCCCTTACATGCACCTTTAGGTAAAGTTGATTTTTTTCTTGAAAATAGAGAAGGAGGATATGTTGCTGAAATGCGAATAATTGCCCAATCTAGAAAACCCTTTGGAGGTTTGTCGGAGTTATTGTCAGAAATGTGGGGTGAAAATTGGATAGAATTAAATGAAAATGGAGTAGGATTTCTCAATTTTCAAGGAAGGAAAAGTGAAGATGGAACAAGATTCCTCGTTCCAGCACAAAATCAATTAATAAGTATTCATGGAGATATTGTAGGCACTGATCAATTTCCATATTATCATTATATTACATTAGGTGATGCTGGAGCAGTACCTAGAAGATATGGAAATAGAGCTCAATTTGATTCTGATTTAGAAGTATTTGGGTTTGTTGCAGGTAAATTTCTTCGTGCAGTATATCAACATAATAAAGTTGATAATCCTTCTATTGATAAATTATCTTATTGTTTTAGTCTTACAGATCCTATTGGTTGATTTTAATGCAAACATTTAAATTACTTTTTTACTTTCATAAATTATGTCTTTTACTTTGCCTAAATTGAATTACAGATATGATGCTCTTGAGCCAGTTATAGATGTAAAGACTATGGAAATTCATCATACTAAGCATCATCAAACTTACGTTGATAAATTAAATCTTGCTTTGGAGAAATACCCTGAGCTTCAGAAGAAAAAAGTTGAGGAACTTTTGAGGGATTTGAATAAAATACCCGAGGAAATTAGGAATGCTGTTAGAAATCACGGTGGAGGGCATTATAATCATAGTTTATTTTGGGAAATGATGACTCCTAATGTTAAAGATAGAGAGATGAAAGGTAAAATTGTTGAAGCTATTGAGAAAGCTTTTGGAGGTGTTGATAAGTTTAAGGAACAATTCAATAATGCTGGTTTGAATAGGTTTGGAAGTGGATGGGCTTGGCTTGTTTCTAATAAAGGTAAATTAGAGATTTGTTCTAGTGCAAATCAGGATTCTCCTATAAGTGAAGGAAAAGTAGTTTTACTTGGATTGGATGTATGGGAGCACGCCTATTATCTTAAGCATCAGTCAAATAGAAAAGCTTATGTTGAGGGTTTTTGGAGTATTGTAAATTGGAAGAAAGTTAATGAGCTTTATAATTTTGCTGTAAAGTAAAGATAAGTTTATATATTAAATTCATATATCTTAATTATGGAAGAAAGGTTATCATGCAGTGTTGAATTGCATCAGGAAGATATTGATGGAAAGACAGTTTTTGTAGCTGACTGCATTGAATTAGGTATATCTGATTTTGGAGATAACGTTAATGAGGCTATTAGTAACTTGAGGAAGGGCATTAATCTTTTATTGGAAGAGATGCCTCAGAAAAAAGAATTGTTGAGAGAGCAGAGACCTGTTATGATTACAAGACTTCTTCTCTAAATTCAATTCCTGATTGTTTTTCTATACTTTTTAGTGTTCCTATAGGTATTGTATCTCTATGAATTGGAATTACTGTTGTTACATTGTCCTTTCTCATAATTAAATGCGTTCCTGATTGTCTTTTAATAGAAAAACCTTTATTTGCTAATATTTTTACCACATCTCTTGTTTTTATATTTTTTAACTTCACACTGTATTAAAGCCACAACATTATATAAATATAACTTGATTGTTTATACATTAGTTATCTATTCACAAATTCAATTTCTTCTTCTGAGAATTTAAGTTCTTTTTGTGCTAATGGGTTCTTTAGAAAGTGTTTGAGGATTATGTAATCTTGCAGTGCTTTTTGATATGAACAATGGGTGTGTAGAGCAAGTTTTCTTGCAATTGTTTTCTTTTTTTCCATATTTTGATTATTTATCCATATTTTTAGTATTCTTTTCGGAGATTCATATTTTGTAAATCCAATTGAGGGCTTTGATTTAGCATAGCTTATTCCTGCTGATTGGAATATGTTTTGATATAATAAGAAACGCCAGTGTTGATTCTTATATATTCTTCCTCTGAAAATGTCTGCTTCTCCTAAAGCTTTGTATGCTTTTGCTAATGCTTCATTTTTGTATTCTCTTGGAATATTTTCTTCTATCCAAAGCAATATTTCATCTAAAGATAATTTAGTGTTATCAAATAAACTTAGAAAATCATTTCTTTCTTTGAATAATGAACGAAGAATATTGAATATATTTTCTTCTAGGTCTCTTTTTTCAGTTGTATCAACTGTTATATTGTCTACGTGCGAGTATGCTTGTAAGTCATTTAGTGCTGCTCTTAAATCTCCTTGTGATTTTAATGCAATTTGCTGAAAGAATCTATCATCTTTTATCATATTTTCATTTACAGCTACTTTTTTTAATATTCTTATTATTGTTTCTTGTGGGAGAGCTTTCATTTCTATTATTGAAGATATTTTTCTTACTGGTGCTAGTTTTGTTTGCCAGGCATCATTACAAGTCATTATAATAGGATGTTTAGTTTCTTCTAGAATTTTGACAAGTTCTGGAACTCCTCCTATGTCTGTGCCTGTTACTCCATCTATTTCATCCATTAGTATTAGTTTACCTTTTCTGAATAGACTCATTTGTTCTGAAGCTGGTTTTAGAATTTCCTCAAGTTTTTTCTTGTTTCTTAAATCTGAGGAGTTTAATTCAAATACTTCCAAATTGTTTTCTTTTGCTGCTGCTAGGACTAGAGAGGTTTTACCTGTCCCAGCAGGACCATGTAGAATAAGACCTTGCTTTTTTGGGAATTCCTTTATGAATTTTTTAACAGTTTCTATTGCTGTTTCTTGACCTATCAGTTCTGAGAACTTTTGAGCTCTATATTTTTCTGCAAAACTTTCATGTAATGTTTTCATTTTTCACCTTTTATGTTGTTTTTTATTGATTTGAGGTTTTAAGCATTATTGTGCTTCTGAAATGTATGTAAATCTAGGCATTTTCTTTCCTTCAACTTCTATTTCTTCAACAAACATTGATTTTGGACGCATCCAGATAGAGTTTTTTCCATATTCATTTTCATATAATGCTTGATAGATTACATATTCTTCTAATGTTTCAGAGTGTCTTCCAATACCTATAACTTTATACATTTTACCTTTGTAATGTTTATAGAGACCTAGTTTTATTTCATTCATTTAGATAGCTTTTCCTTGACCTGCAAGAACGAACGAGGCTAACAAGGATAATAATTGGACGAATTCATCAGAACCTTGAGTCATTCTGAATTCAATTTCTCCTGTTTTTTCTGTTAATCTTACTTTTACTTCTGGTTCTATTTGAAGACTCCAGATTTCTTTTTGAACTGCTTTTATTATATCTGTTCCAGCTATCGAATCTTTTAACATTACATCTAAAAGTTTATCTCTTGCTCCTACGAAGTCTCCTGCTAATGCTGAATCTAAGGCGACTCTAATTCCAGCAGGTTTTGCAGATGAGGCTATCATATTTACCATTTCTGCGTTTATATCTAAAGCTATTGAAGCTGTTGCTTGTAATAGGTTTATGGCCTTTCTGCAATCTCCTTCACTTGCTTCATATAATGCTTCTAAAGCTCCATCAGAAATTTTTAACTTTTCATTTATAGCTATTTTTCTTATTATTTCAATTACATCTTTCTTTTCTAATAGTTTGAATCTGAAAAGAACGCATCTTGATTGTATGGGGTCTATGATGTTACTTGAATAGTTGCAAGAGAGAATGAATCTACAAGTGTTTGTGTAGTTTTCCATTGTTCTTCTTAGAGCTTGCTGAGCTTCTTTTGTTAATGCATCTGCTTCATCTAAGAATATTACTTTGAATGGGATTGTGTCAAGAGCTTTTGTTCTTGCAAAGTCCTTTACTTTTTGTCTTATTACATCAATTCCTCTTTCATCGCTCGCATTTAGTTCAAGATAGTTTTCTCTCCATGCTTCCTTGAATAATGATTTTACAACTATCAATGCTAAAGTTGATTTACCTGTTCCTGCAGGTCCTGCAAACATTAAGTGTGGAATGTTTAATGCTTGAACGAGAGAGCTAACTCTTTTTACTATCTCTTGTTGGCCTGCTAATTCTTCAAATTTGCTTGGACGATATCTTTCTGTCCAGATGTCGCTTTGACTCATAGTTAATTCTTGCAATTTCTTTTTATAAAGATTTGTATGTTTTAGAAATAGTTTTACGACGATAAATCAATTCTTAAGCAGATCTATGCATTCTTCTCTTTCTCTTTTCCTTCTTTAGTCTCTTTCTCTGCCACTTCCATCTCATTTGATTCTTTTTCTTCCAACGTCTTGATGATCTTTTCATAATTATAATTGATAAAATTGGTTTATAAAGGTTTAGTAGATAGTGTTTTAAGCTTAATTTACTACAAAACTTCATGGGATTTTGGCCAGTAGTTAATAATATCTTGAAACAGTCAGACTTACTTGTAGTTGTTGGAGATGCTAGAATGCCTGAAGATTCTCTAAATCAAGAGATAATTGGTAAGATTGAAAATCTGGAAAAAGCTTATGTTATTGTATTTACTAAAGTAGATTTAGTTTCTAAGGAAAGTCTAGCTAAACTTAAGAATAAATATAGAGGAGCTTTTTTTGTTTCTGGAACTAAGAATATTGATGTTGGATTGCTTAGAAAACATTTGATTATACAAGCTAAGAAGATGAAGTTACCTGATTTGAGAGTGGGTATTGTCGGATATCCTAATATTGGTAAAAGTGCTTTGATTAACGCATTAGTAAGAAGAGCTAGAACTTTAGTTGCTGATAGTCCTGGAACGACTAAGGGGACGCAATGGGTTAAGGCTAATGGTTTTCTTGTTTTAGATACTCCTGGAGTTATTCCTTTTGATGATAGACACACTAAATTAGGTCTTTTAGGTGCTAAAAGTCCAGATCACATGAGAAATCCTGAGAAAGTTGCTTTTGAGATTATTAGAAAGATACTTTCAAGCGATAAGAAGACATTATTAGAACATTATAATATTGATGCAAATATAAGTGAGATGAGCATAGAAGAAATATTCAATGAAATTGGGAAGAAAAGAGGTTATCTAATGAAAGGTGGAGGAATTGATGAACATAGAACTGCTGTTGCAATAGTTAGGGAATGGCAGAGAGGAAAACTGAGGTTAGATTCATGATAGAAGTAGAAGCTAGGGGCAAAATAGAAGAAGATTTTGATTCTTTGGTTGAAAAATTTAAGAAAATTGCTAAATTTAAAGGCGAGAAGAAAAGAATCTCATTCGTATTTCTGAAGGGTGATTCAGATATTGATATAAAAGAAGCTCTAGATGATCCTGTTGATTTGAGATTAAGAGTCACTAATGGTAATGCTGAGATTGTTATAAAATATGGTAAATGGGGTGGAAGTGATACTCGAGAAGAATATTCTATACCTATTAATCTGAATGACTTTGAGTCTTCAGCAAATTTACTTAGATGTCTTGGATGGTATAAAGGAATAATTGCTCAAACTACTACTTATGTCTTTGATTATCAAGGAGTTGAGTTTGCACTTGTCAAATATTATGATGGTGAATTTTACTTTGAAGCTGAGAAAATGGTTGAAAATAGTAATGATGTTAAAGTTGCTATGACAAATCTTAAAAATATTAGTTCTACCCTTGGTTTGAAAATATTTGAAGAAGAGGAATTCATGGATTATATAAATAAATTAAATCATAGTATTAGTTATAAGTTTGATTTTCAAAAACAAGACTTTTCTTATTGGAAGAATAAATTCAAAGAATATTTCTAATTACCGAACTTTATCTTATCAATGGCTTCTTTGAATAGAGGTGCTTTTTCTTCTCCTAATACCTCAACGTAGTTTTTTGGGCTTGAATGTATAGCTCTTCCAAGACTACCAAATTGTTTTATTACTTGAGATACTTCTTGTTCTGAAAGAGAAGTTTTAGAGAGTATTCTCCAGCCTTTTATAGGATTAGCTTGTATAGGTTTTTCATATGCTAAAGTATTTAGAATATTTTCAGCATCTAGTATCTCATCATATGTTAAACTATCAAGAAGAACTCTTGATTTAGATGTATCTAACTTAGTATAGTCTCTTATTACTAAGTTTGTTTCTTTTTCTACTCCCGCAGTTATTTCTTTCATTCTTGTTTTAAGCAAAGTTCCTTCATTTCCAAGTTCAACTATATATCTTCTTATGTCTTCAGCTATTTTTTGTATTAATCTTCCTTTCTGGACTACTGGGACTGCATGATTTATGCTTTCATAATTTCTTAATTCGGATTGTGTTAATAAGTGAACATGCTTGTCAAATAGTTCTCTTTGTTTTTCTATTAGTTGAATATGTTCATTAGCTTTTCTTAATAATTCATCAGTGTTTTTAAGATGATATCTTAAATTTTTGTAGAAAAGAGTTATTTCATTCTTTCTTTCAGATATTGCTACAACTAGAGTTCCTATTTGTTTAGCTGTTCTTTCTGCTGCTTTATGTCTTGTTCCAGTTTCGTTTGTTTTTATTTTACTGTTTGGAGTTAGAAGAACGTTTGCATAATTAATTCTTTTAACGTCTTTAGATACTATTATTGCTCCATCCATTTTTGTTAGTTCTATCAGACGCTGAGGTGTGAATCTGCAGTTTACTCTGAAGCCACCATCAATTACTGGGAGAAGATTTTCATTTTCTACTACTAACAACGCTCCCTTTCCTGTTTTTAGTGCACCATCTAATGCTGTTCTGAAGTTAGTTCCAGGAGCTAATGTTCTTAGAACTGAGAAAAATTCTTCTTCTGATACTTGATAATTTTGTTGAGGAAGTATTGTTCCTTGAATTTCTACAATATCTTTTTCTATTTCTTCTTTACTTTCTTGTATCTCTTCTTTTTTTGTTTTTTCTTCTTGCATTAATCACCTTTTTCTTTTTTATTTATAGTATTTCTTGTATAAATACTTATTTCTTTTTATTTTTTATGTTATAAATGTTCTTGTGATGTTTTTTGAGTAATAAAATGCCCGTGCCGGCTGAAAGAATTTTCATAAATTCAAATTCTTAGTGCCGTCACTTGCATTGAATTGCAAAGCAATTCAATAAATGCCCGTGCCGGGATTTGAACCCGGGTTTATGCCGTCCTCCATCGTCTCTAAAGAGATAATGGCTGATCTACGATATTTGTCCGAAGATGGACGGAAAGTATCATCTCGTCGATTTAGCTTTCAATATGGTATCATGCTTTCTATCTTTTGAATTTCTAGCAATGCGAGAGGGCATCGTCCTTGACCACTAGACTACATGGGCCTTATAGTTAGAAACTATGATGAAACTTGTTTAAAAGAATTATGGTTTTAGCTTCCTAGATACATTATTATGTAAATTCCAATTGTGCTCGCTACAAATGTAAGTATTGTAAGTATTTTATGATTTATTCTTTTTAATCCTGCAAGCATAAATGTGCTAAATTCATTTGGTATTGGAGATGTGAGAATTAATCCTATGAATGCGTATAATAAGTATACTCTTATTCTGTGAGGTATTTCTTTATCTATGACTTTTATTACTTCTCTGAAATCTTTTGTTTTTTCTAAGTCTTCTATTTCATCTTTAAATGAGTATTTGAAATAGTTAAATAGTGTTAGTGTTGCTAGAGTACAACCTAGACCTGCAATTAATGAAGATATAATTATATTTGGTAAATGGGCTTTTAAGAAAAAACCTACTGCTAAAGGAGTTGTAAAACCAAATGAAAAAAATACTCCTGCTATAAATGTACTAATATATCCTAGCGATTTTAGATTTAATAGTGTTGATTCTATTTGAGGTTGTTGGAATAACCAGTATGAGAATAGAATAACCATTAGTAGAATTGTTAGTTTTGGGTGTTTAAGTCTAAATAACTTTTTCATTTTCTCTTTTTATGGCAATAGCCCTGCCCGGATTCGAACCGGGGTCACGGGCGCCAAAGGCCCGTATACTTGACCACTATACGACAGGGCTTTTTAGATAATAAACTTATCTTATGCCTAATGTTGGAAAATTCGATGTCTTTTAAATATTTACTTATTCATTTATTGATTACTACGATAAGTTTAAATCTGTTTTAAGGCTAAATTAGTTATGTTAAAGAGGACTCATTTAGCTATAGGTATTTGTATTGCTCTTTATTTTCTACCTCATGTTGAACATAAGCTTCTTTTTATTCCAATAGTTATAATTGCTAGTTTACTTCCAGATATAGATTCTGTTTCATCTTCTATGGGTGCTTGGAGATTTTTTAGGCCAGTACAGATGGTTGTTAATCATAGAGGATTTTTTCATTCTTACACTTTCTGTTTAGCTATTACATTAGCTCTAACTTTCTTTTATCCAATATCTGCCCTACCTTTCTTTTTAGGATATAGCTTTCATCTTTTAGCAGATAGTTTTACAGTTCAAGGAATAAAACCTTTTCCTCCTTTTAAGGCAGAATCTAAAGGCATGATAAGAACTGGAAGTAAAGTTGAGCAAGGTATTTTGTTTGTTTTTATTATGATTGATGTTATTTTGTTTGTTCAATTGTTTATTTAATGATTGTTATTCTTTATTAGGACAATGTTTTTATACACTATTATATTAATTAATTGATGAGGTGTAAAGCATGGTAGTGGGTTGGATTGTATTGGCTGTAGTAGCTTTTTTAACAGTTATAGTTTTATTTAAGTCGCAGAACTTAATGGGATTTTTAGGAATAATTAAAAATAATATATTTTATATATTCTTGATTGGAGTAGTTTTATTCTTTGCTTTTTCTCTTAATCATATTCATCAAAAATATGATGTCGATTTAAAGAGTTTTGAAGGTCTTATACAGGCTGGTCAGATTTATTTTTATTGGTTTACTTCTATTTTTAATAATGCTGCAGATGTGAGTGGATACGCTATTAAACAAGATTGGTGGCTTGATAGCATTAATGCTACAAAGATAAGATGAAATTAACTATTCTTTTGGTTAAGATGTTGTTTGTGGGCGCCTTATTTATAATAAGTAATCAGAATTTATATATGTCAGATTCTGCAGATAGGCAGACTTTTTTTGACTTTTATACTAATTGGATTGGTACTCTTTTTAATCAGGCTTTTGAAATAAGTGGATATGTTATTAAGTTTGAATGGCTTCCAAGTAATAATGGAACAGTTAGTAGCGTTTTAACAGGTAGCAATGGAAATTTAGGTTCTGGGTGATTGTTTATCAATTTTCTGAAAAGGAATGTTTTTATACGCTTTTTTGTAAATAAGTTTGGTGCCTCTGTAGCTCAGTTGGTTGGAGCGCAACATTGGTAAAGGTTTACTCTCTTTAGAAAAGAGAGTTTCCCTGTAAATCAGAGAAACTTAGATAGGTAGGAAAACTACTATATCTAACCAAAAATGTTGAGGTCCCGGGTTCAAGTCCCGGCAGAGGCTTAGTTTTAAATTGTATTTAAAGAGTTAACTCTTTAAAGCTTATTTTCTAGGTTGAAATATATGGAACTTAAAGATTTTAAGAGTATGTATAATGGATATGAGAAAAAATATAATTTGCCTAGTTTTGATAAATTAAATGAGCAATTTGAGATTGAGAAGATTGAAAGAGAGAGTGAGATAATGATGAGAGTTATCAGAAAAATTATGATGGATAAGATTGTTAATTCTCTTGCTTTTCTTGATATGATTGTGAATCCAGTTAATGCTCCTAGAATTTATCTTTCTTTTATTAAATCTATAAGCGACAAAGATAAAGAAATAATAGATAAATTGTATGATTCTTTTGGAAGTTTGAGCTTATCTTGTCTTGCTCTTGAGCTTGACTATAGTGAGAAGAAAGAAGCTGAAATGGTAAAGAGTATTTATGATAATTGGGAAAAGGCAAGACCTGAATTTTCTGATTTATTAAAGAGAGTGCATAAACCAGTTAAGAATGATGTTAAGAAAGAAAAGAGTTATTTTGGTTAACTTATTAGTTTTTTAATTTCATCTAGGTTTATTTCTATTATTGCAACGGGCATTTTCATGTTAAATGCTAGAAGAGTTTCTGGGTGTATTTCTCCAATCATTCCAACTTGCTTGTTGTTTATTAGTATTTGAGCTGATCTTCCTGGAATAAACTCATTCGCTTCTTTTTCTTTTAAATCATATTTTGTACCTAGAATTCTTGTTAAGTAGTCAAGAACTTTTTTTATTTCTGTAAAGTTTCCAGGAGTGATTGCAATTGTTAAATTTGCTTCTTCTTTTATTTGTGTTTCAGTACTTTTATCATGTGTGAAAATAGAGCCCATTTCGAATATCTTCTGAGGGTATTCATGATCTTTATTTTCTGATAGTATTCTAAGTGCTGGAATTAATAGGTTTGGTCTGAGAACTTTGTATTCTGTTTTTGCGTTTTCTAGTTCTATAACTGAATTTATTCTCATGCTTTTTGCTTCTTCAGGTCTTATCAAATGATATGAGGATATTTCTATCAAATTTAATCCTGTAAGTATTTCAGAGATTTTTCTTTGAAGAATACTTTTATCTGATTCTTGTCCTGTTGTTGCTACTTTTGGAATCTCTGGAATTAAATTGTTGTATCCATATGCAATTGATATATCTTCAATTATGTCTACTTCATGTAAAATATCAGTTCTCCATGCTGGAATATATACAGTTTTATTATTATAGTCATATCCCATTTTCGGAAGCAATTTTTCTAAGTCTTTTTCCTTTAAGTTTAAACCTAGAAGCTTGTTTGCATTTTCTATTGAAATCTTCATCTTTTCGGGAGTTAAGTTAGGCGTTGTTAATTTATTTGATTTTGAATATTCGCAAGTCATAGAATAAATAGTACCAGAACATTCTGCAAGAGTTGTTGTGATTATGTTTAATACTTTGTTTAAAACTTTCAAGTCAAATCCAGAACATTCTATGAATACTGAGTTAGTTGTTAGTTCTACTTTTCCAGTATCGTTGCTGTTTATTATCGGAGGCATTGAGAGTATTTTTCCCTTTGAATCTATGAATATTGGAAATAGCTTTTCTTTTTCTAGCAAATGGGCATATGCTCTACCTGTTGGATGTTGTTGAAGAATTTGAAGACCATTCATCTCTCTGTCTGATTCAAGAGGAGTGAACCAAATATCTTTTGGAGCTCTTGCTTCGTATTTTATGGGTAGAGATATTTTATCTAAAGGGTATATTCCTATTGCTAGTTTCTTTCTATTTCTTCCAATTGTTGTATGAAGCTTTTCCTGTAAATCTATAAGTTCTCTTATTTTTTCTTCATCTAGTTTTATATTCTTTACAATTGCACATGCTGTAAAAGGCCTTACTTCTTTTACTGATGAATCTATTATTACTTTGTAATTGCTTTCAGGTTTTTTTACTATATATTTCTTTAGTCCAGTTTCTTTTCCTAAAAATGAAGACAAAGCACGACCAAAGCCTTGTGCAGAGAGTAAGTCTGGTCTATTTGGGAGTATTTCAAGAGTAATCCAGTCATCAGCATTGTTTTCAACTGTTGTCCCAAGAAGATTTATTTTTTCAATTATTTCTGGATTTAGTTTTACATATCTTTCAATTTCCGATTTTTTGAATGTTACTGATGCCATCTTAAGACACCTGCGGTTTCTTAAAGTTCAACTTCCCTTTAATATGCTTGACTCCTTTCATTTTATTAACACCTTTTTATCCCTTAGAATTTGAATATCATTTTTGTAGACTTCTCTTAAATCTGAGATTTCATTTACAAGCATCATTATTCTATCAAATCCTGGACCCCAAGCTAGAACTGGGACATTTTTACCTAAAAGAGGATAGACTACTTCCGGTCTGAATATTCCTGCTCCCCCTATTTCAAGCCAGATTTTCTTTTCAGGATGAAAAGCGTCAATTTCTAATGATGGTTCAGTGTATGGGAAGAAGCTAGGTCTGAATCTTAGTTTTTCAAAACCCATTTTCTTATAGAATTCTTTTAGATAACCTAAAAGATGTCTGAAATTTGCATTTTCATCTATAACTATTCCTTCGCTTTGATTAAATTCAAAGCCATGACTCCAATCTACAGTTTCATTTCTAAAGCATTTTCCTATTGCAAAATATTTAGCAGGGAGTTTTTCATTTCTTAATTTAACTAGATTTTTTGCAGAGAGACATGTTGTGTGTGTTCTTAGAAGAACAGACTTTGCATTTTCATGGTTCCAAGAATATTGCCAACCTTTACTTTTAGAAACTCCAGATTCATGTGATTGTTTTACTGCCGATACAATTTCTTTTTCTGGTAATTGTCCTTTTACATCTTTTATAAAGAAAGTGTCTTGCATCTCTCTTACAGGATGGTCTTGTGCAGTGAATAAAGCATCAAAATTCCAGAATGAAGTTGTGACCATGTCTCCAGACATTTCTTTAAAGCCTAGTTCAAGCCAGATTTTCTTACCTTGTTCTATTGATTGATTTACGAAATGCTTTTTGCCTCCATAAATTTTAGGAACTTGTGCATTTAAGTCGTATTTTCTAAATCTTTTATTTTTAGACCAACTTTTTATTATCTCAGGAGTTACTTCCTCAATTAAATCGCTTTTTATTTCTTTTCCTGCTAGTTTTTTACCCATTTCTGTTAATTCAAAAGATATAGTGTTCTTTTCTTTTATTTCAATTATTTCTTTTCTTTTCTTTAGATTTTCAAAAGCTAATAACATTTCTGGTGGAAGTTTATCTTTTTCTGCTGGAAGAAGGTCTATTAATTGTTCTTCTAGGAATTTTTTAGTTATTTCTGTTTTGCTTGCTGAAAGAGAGATTTTTCCGTTTACCAAAGAAATCATAGCTTTGTTTTTTAGAACACCTAGAGAAACTTTGAATTCATTTTCAGAAAGTTTAGATAGTTTTTTTGCTTCTTCTAAAGTTAAGTGGTTATTTAATTCCAAAACTATTAGAAGAGTTCTTTCGGGAAGATGATTTTTTTTGTAATATATTCCATTTGTTCCAAGGTCAATTAAATTAGTTTTTGAGGAAAATAATTTTAAAAGGTTCTTTGATTCTAGAAATTTAAGGGCTCTTTGAATAGATACTTCATCTAATTCAGATTTTTCCCTCATTTTTTCAATTGAATGATTGAGAAAGGGTATAATCTTTATTTCTAAAGGAGATAGTTTCTCTATTATCTCTTGTATTTCTGACTCTTCTATTTTAGCCATTGTATTTATTAGAGGAAAGGGGTTAAAAAGTTAGTGCTTTTGAAGCTTGTTCTGTTGAGGAGCCTAGAGAGAGAAGAAAAGCAAATGAGTCCGATTTATCTTTAATTCCTTTTAATGCTAGTTGAACTTTGTATTTTCTACATAGTTTTATGTTTTGGATTATTTTTTCTAATATTATTGCCTTTTGTTTATTCTCTAAATTTCTTAAATTTTCTAGGTCTATTCCTATTCTAATTCCTCTTTTAGAAGCTATTTTACATAATACATGATTTAATCCAGAATCTATACTTCTTATTGTGGTATTTGAAGTATTCTTTTCAGGGCTTAAAAGAATATCAAAATTTGCTCTTTCAAGCATTTTTCTGTTGAATTCTTCATCTTGAGCTAAGACTATCTTTGGATTTTTTTCTTTTTTTAGTAAATCTTTTGCTTTTGAAAAATTGGATGTGTTTATCATTTTAATTTGAAATTATTGTTCCCGTGAATTTCTTTTCTCTTATTATATTTTCCAGATTTATTAGTTTGCTTCCGATTATGTAAGTTTTTATTTTATGTTTTCTTATTATTATTGAAGCTTTTTGGTCAAGGACGAAATGTTGACCAGCATGGTAAGATAATTTTAAAGCTCTTTTTTCAAAATCTTTCCAAGATTCATACTGTATGAACTTCGCTCTCTTATTTGTTAGAGGATTTGCAGAGTATAATCCTTTAACGTTAGTCATGTTTATGAAGGGTGTTTTTAGAAAATGTGCGAGTCTTGCGGCTGTTGAATCTGAAGTAGAGTTTGGAACATATCTTAATGCTCCGCAGAATACAACAGAATTTTTTTCCAATTCTTCTTTTACTTCTTTCATATCTCTTGGAAGTTTTGAATTTGCATCTTTTCCAAAAAATTGAATCATAAAATTAGCATTCATTCTTGTTGCTCTTATTCCTGCTTGTGAAATTTTATACTTTGATTTATGTTCTTTTGAAAGATTTGAGATATATTTTCTTGCTATTTCTCCTCCACCACATACAACTACAAATTTATGCGTTCTATAGAACTTTCTTAAAGTAGACTTGAAT
>Ga0233425_10002615_pt1 | contig 34835 bp, 25 predicted proteins | sample Watercolumn_Towu_2_FD_181712 | JGI IMG/M metagenome (GOLD analysis project Ga0233425, IMG submission 181712) | Freshwater microbial communities from Lake Towuti, South Sulawesi, Indonesia - Watercolumn_Towuti2014_140_MG | ecosystem: Environmental > Aquatic > Freshwater > Lake | place...
GATCCCGCCGGGCCCGCGCCTGGGCAACGTCGTCGTCGAGGCCACCGGCCTCACCAAGGGCTTCGACGACAAGCTGCTCATGGACGACCTGTCGTTCACGCTGCCGCGCAACGGCATCGTCGGCGTCATCGGTCCCAACGGCGTCGGCAAGACCACGCTGTTCAAGATGATCGTGGCCGAGGCCGAGGGCGGCAGCGACGACAAGGACGTGCTGCCCGACTCCGGCTCGCTGCGCATCGGCGAGACGGTGAAGCTCTCCTACGTCGACCAGAACCGCTCGGGCATCGACCCGCAGAAGAACGTGTGGGAGGTCGTCTCCGACGGCCTCGACTGGATCAAGGTCGGCCAGGTCGAGATGCCCAGCCGCGCCTACGTCTCCGCGTTCGGCTTCAAGGGCCCGGACCAGCAGAAGAAGGCCGGCGTCCTCTCCGGCGGCGAGCGCAACCGGCTCAACCTGGCGCTCACGCTCAAGCAGGGCGGCAACCTGATCCTGCTCGACGAGCCCACCAACGACCTCGACGTCGAGACCCTCGGCTCGCTGGAGAACGCGCTGCTCGAGTTCCCCGGCTGCGCCGTCATCACCTCGCACGACCGGTGGTTCCTCGACCGCATCGCGACGCACATCCTCGCCTACGAGGGCGACTCGCAGTGGTTCTGGTTCGAGGGCAACTTCGAGTCGTACGAGAAGAACAAGATCGAGCGGCTGGGCGCCGAGGCGGCCCGCCCGCACCGCGCCACCTACCGCAAGCTCAAGCGCGACTGAGGTGGCACGGCACCGGTTCCTGCTCCAGACCAGGACCGCCGACCTCGACTGGCTGGGGCACATCAACAACGTGGTGTTCGGCGCGTACCTCCAGGAGGCGCGCATGGAGATCATCATGCGGTGGCGCGGGGGCCTGCGGCACGAGTCGCAGGACACCGTCGTCGCGCGGGTCGAGATCGACTACCGCGAGGTGCTCTACCACCGGCCGGAGCCGGTCGCGGTCGACACCTGGCTCGAGCGCATCGGCCGGACGTCGTACGTCTTCGCCCACGAGGTGCGCGAGCCCGACCACGACGTCGTCTACGCGACCGGTCGCTCGGTGCTCGTGCAGGTCGACCGCGAGTCGCTGGCGCCCACGCCCGTCGACGACACGCTGCGCAGCTACCTCGAGCAGTTCGCCGACGACGGCGCCGCCCCGGTGACAGGCTGACGCCGTGAGCACCGTGACTGCGCTGCGCCTGGCCAAGGACGAGGTGGCGTATCTCGCGGCGTACCTGAGCCGCATCACGTCCTGGGACGAGCGCAGCGCCGTGCGCGTGCAGGCCCGCGGCAAGGTCGTCGGCGTCTACGCGCCGAGCCCGATGGACGTGCTCGTGCTCATCGCCCTCCCGCTCGCCGAGGAGGTCGAGGAGTCGCTCGACACCACGGTCTCGGCGGGCCGGCTGCGCGACGTGATCGGCGACGTCACGCGCCTCGGCCCGCACCTCGACGTCACGCTGCCCGACCCGATCACGGGGTCGCCGTCGCTGGCTGTGCTCCCGCCGCGCACGCCGTGGAGCCCGGGGGAGAAGGGCATCGCCGGCGACGTCACGCCGCGCGTCGACGCCGCCGTCGCGGCCTTCCGCGCCTCCGTGCCGGTCACGGGCTCGGTGAACGCCGAGCTGCACGCCGAGGCCGCCTGGGACGCGCCCGGCTGGGGCGGTGTTCCGATGCGCGCCCTGCACGCCGCCCGGCTGCTCGGCTTCCTCTCGCACCCCGGCGCCCGCATCGAGACGGGCACCACGAGCGGCTGGAAGCGGCTCACCACGCCGGCGGGCCAGGTGTTCGTGCGCGCGAGCGCCGGCCCGGTGCGCCTCAGCATCGTCCGCTGACTCAGCGGTGCGGGGCGCCCGTGCTGGCGCGCACCACGAGCTCGGGGTGCACCTTGCCGAGCCGGGGGCTGCCGCCCTCGACGAGCGAGAGCACCGCGGCTGCGGCACGGCGGCCTTGGTCGCGCAGGTCCTGCGACACCGTCGTCAGCGGGGGGCGGCTGTAGGCGCCCTCGTCGATGCCGTCGAAGCCGACCACCGACAGGTCGCCTGGCACGTGCAGACCGGCGTCAGCAGCCGCACCGAGCACACCGAGGGCGAGGGCGTCGCTCACCGCGAAGACGGCGGTGGGACGTCGGCGCTGGGCCAGCAGCGGTGCGGCCGCCTCGGCACCGGCCTCGGTGCTGTTGGTCCACGCCTCCACGACGGCGACCTCGTCGACCCCCGCGCGCCGCGCAGCCTCGACGAAGCCGGTCACCCGCTGGGTGAACCCGCGCCGCGACACGACGACCGGGCCCTGCGGCTCGAGCGCCATCACCGGCGGCACGGCGACGACGGCGAGCCGCTTGTGGCCGAGCCCGAGCAGGTGGTCCGCAGCCATCGCCGACGCCGCGACGTTGTCGACGCCGGTCCAGGGGTGGCCCTTGACCTTGGGGTTGCCCACGGTCACGAAGGGGAGACCCCGGCCCTTGATGACCGCGACGGCCTCGTCGTCGTCCTGCAGCGAGCAGATGATGAACGCGTCGACGATCGCGTCGCGGACGACGGAGGCCGGGTCGTCGGCGCCCGACATCGGCGCCAGCAGCATCGCGCGGCCCGCGGGGCTGAGCTCGTCGGCCACCCCGCGCAGGAACGCCACGAGGCCGGGGTCGGTGAAGGCGTACGACAGGCTCTCGGTGATGACGACGCCGACGGTGCCGGTGCGGCCGCGGCGCAGGGAGCGGCCGGCGGGGTCGGGGCCGCCGTAGCCGAGCTCCGCGGCCACGGCGAGAACCCGCTCGCGGGTGGCGGCGGAGAGCTGGTCGGGCCGGTTGTAGGCGTTGGACACCGTCATGCGCGAGACGCCGGCGGCCTTGGCCACCGTGTCGAGCGTCGGGCGGTCGGTCCCCACCTACGGCCTCCGGGAATGGATGCGGCCTCCGCCGCGTTCGTGCTGTATCGTTCCAGACTGTATCGGTACAGAAGCAGGAAGCGCGCGCATGAGCCTCTCCGTCGACCTCCTCGCCTACCTCGGCTCCGCCCTGGGCGTGGCGATGGTCGTCCCGCAGATCCTGCGGATCGTCAAGAACCCCGGCATGGGCGGGGTCTCGCCCTGGACCTGGGCCATCGCGGCCATCTCGTGCACCTCGTGGATGTACTACGGCGTCCGGGCGCACTCGCTGCCGCAGATCCCCGGCAACGTCTTCCTGGTCTCCGGCGCTATCGCCATCGTGCTGCTCGTGCCCGCGGCCTGGAGCCGCGCCCGCCGCGCGGTGCTGCTCGGCTCCGTGACTGTGCTGTTCCTCGCGATCGGATCCCGGCTCGAGGCCGAGCAGGTCGGCTTCCTCGCCTTCGGCATCGGACTGCTCGGCATGTGGCCCCAGGTCTACGAGACCGTGTGGCTGCGCCGCGGCATGGGCCCGTCGGCGCTGTCGCTGACCACCCAGGTGCTCAAGGTCGTGTCGCAGAGCCTGTGGCTCAGCTTCGCCATCCTCGCCACCGACATCCCCGTGCTCGTGGCCGCGATCGTCACGCTCTCGACCAACCTCGTGGTTACCGCCGTCGAGTACTCCCGCCGTCGCGCGGCCGCGCTCAGCGTCGGCTCGCCGTCGTTCGAGCGCGAGCTCGTCGGCGCCGAGGCCTGACGCTCAGGCGCTCGGGGCCAGCTCGGGATCGGGCTCGGGCTCCGGCGATCTGCCGGCCAGCTGGTCGCCCCTCGGCACGGCGTACGACGCCACCGCAGCCAGCAGGCACAGCGCCCCGGCCGACCACCAGGCGAGGTCGTAGGTGCCGGTCGTGTCGCGCAGGTAGCCCGCCACCCAGGCCGAGATGCCGGCACCGACCATGTGCGAGGCGAACACCCAGCCGAAGACGACGCCGGCCCGCGTCGCCCCGAAGCAGTCGCGGCAGAGCGCGACGGTCGGCGGCACCGTGGCCACCCAGTCGAGGCCGTAGAGCACGACGAAGAAGAACATCGGCGGCTGCACCGTCGGCGCCCAGAGCAGGTGCACGATCAGCAGCGAGAGACCCCGGCCCGCGTAGTAGACGGCCAGCAGGATCCGAGGGTTGTACCGGTCGGTGAGCCAGCCCGACCCGATGGTGCCGACCAGGTCGAAGACGCCGATCAGGGCGAGCAGCGAGGCGGCAGTGGTCGGCGGCATCCCGTGGTCGTGCGCGGCCGGGATGAAGTGCAGGCCCACCAGGCCGTTGGTCGACCAGCCGCAGACGAAGAAGCCGAACATCAGCAGCCAGAAGGCCCGGGTGCGCGAGGCCTCGCGCAGCCGCAGGATCGCGATCGACGCCGCGCCGCGGCCGCCGGTGTCGGCCACCTCCTCGACGTAGCCGCGCGGGGCGCCGTAGGGGAGGGCGCCGACGTCGGACGGCCGGTCGCGCAGCAGGCCGAGCACGAGCGGCACCAGCGCGAGCGCCACGGCGGAGAGCAGCAGGGTCGCCGACCGCGGGCCGCTGCTCTCGACGAGCCGCGCGAGGGTCGGCAGGAAGATCAGCTGGCCGGTGGCCGACGCCGCGGAGAACACGCCCATGACCAGGCCCCGCCGCTCCACGAACCAGCGCTGCGCGACGACGGCGCCGAACACCAGCGCCATCGCGCCGGCGCCGAACCCCATGAGCACCCCCCAGGCCAGGGCGAGCTGCCAGGGCTGCGAGACGAAGGTCGTGAGCGCCATGCCGATGGCCAGCAGGCACAGGGCGGCCGCGACGACGCGCCGGATGCCCCACTTCTCCATGAGCGCCGCGGCGAACGGGGCCACGAGGCCGTAGAGCGCGAGGTTGACCGTGACGGCGAAGGAGACGACCGAGCGCGACCAGTCGTTGGCCGACGAGACCGGCTCGAGCAGCACGCCGGTCGACGACCGGAAGGCTGCGGCCGAGACGAGCGCGACGAACGTGACGCCGGCGACGGCCCAGGCCCGGTGCCGCCAGTCGATCCGTCCCCCTGCGCCCGTCGCCACCTCAGCCGAGCCAGGCAGCGGACGACGGCGGCAGCACGAGCATGCCGTCAGCCTGCCGGGCGGCCCCGCCGGTCTCCACCAGGATCTCGCCGTCGAGCGCAAGGATCCGGTCGGAGCCGGCCACGTTGAGCACGACGGTCACCGGGTCGGCGCCCGGGCGCTCGAAGGCCACGACGTCGTCGTCGCCGAGGTCGAGCCAGCGCATGAGGCCGTCGCCCATCGCCTCGCGCGCACGACGTACCGCGAGCGCCTTCTTGTAGACGTGGAACGTCGACGCGGGGTCGACCTTCTGCGCCTCGACCGTGAGCGATGCCCAGCCGTCGGGCATCGGCAGGTGCGGCGTACCGGTGGTGAAGCCGTACGGCGCGGCGTCGCCCTCCCACGGGATCGGAACGCGGCAGCCGTCGCGGCCCTTGGCCTCGCCGTTCGTGCGGAAGAACGTCGGGTCCTGCCGGTCGGCGTCGGGGATGTCGAGCACCTCCGGCAGGCCGAGCTCCTCGCCCTGGTAGAGGTACGCCGAGCCCGGCAGGCCGAGCGAGACCAGCGAGAGCGCGAGCGCGCGGCGCCGGCCCTCGACGAGGTCGAGCTCGCCGTCGGCGCCGTGGGGCGCGAAGCGCGTGACCGGCCGCCACACGTCGTGGTTGGAGAGCACCCACGTGCACGGGGCGCCGACTCCGGCGGAGGCGAGCAGCGACAGGCCCACGACCTCGCGGATGCGCTCGGCGGCCCACCACGTCTTGAGGAAGTGGAAGTTGAACGTCGTGTGCAGCTCGTCGGGCCGGGTGTAGTCGGCCTGGCGCTCCGGCGTGGAGACCCACGCCTCGCCGACGTAGGCGCGGTCGGGCGTGTACTCGTCGGCGACACGGCGCCACTCGCGCCAGATGTCGTGCACGCCGGGCTGGTCCCAGAACGGCGAGTACTGCTGCTCGGCTCCGGCGAGCACCTCCTCGAAGCCGGGCCCGGTTCCGGCGTCGGGGTAGCCCGGCTCCTTGACCAGCCCGTGGGCGACGTCGATGCGGAAGCCGTCGACGCCGAGGTCGAACCAGAAGCGCAGAGTGCGCTCGTAGTCGGCGTGCACCTCGGGGTTGTCCCAGTTCACGTCGGGCTGCGAGGCGTCGAAGATGTGCAGGTACCACCAGCCGGGGTAGCCCTCGATCTCGCTCCAGGCGGCGCCGCCGAACGCGCTCTGCCAGTCGTTGGGCGGCTCGGTGCCGTCGGCTCCCTTGCCCCGGACGGCGTGGAACCGCGACCACTCGGGAGAGCCCGGCGCCGTGGCCTTCGCGGCCTTGAACCACTCGTGGTCCCACGAGAAGTGGTTGGGCACGATGTCGACGAAGATCTTGAGCCCGAGCCGGTGGCAGTCCTCGGTGAGGCCGCGCAGCTCCTCGACCGTGCCGAGGCGCGGGTCGACGTCGCGGGGGTCGGCGACGTCGTAGCCGCCGTCGAGCAGCGGCGACGGGTAGAACGGCGAGAGCCACACCGCGTCGACGCCGAGGTCGACGAGGTGGGGGAGCCGGTCGCGGATGCCGCGGATGTCGCCGAGGCCGTCGCCGTCGCTGTCGGAGAACGAGCGCGGGTACACCTGGTAGACGACGGCGTCGCGCCACCAGGGCCGCTCGCCGCGCGGAGCGAGGCCGGCGTTGCCCTCCACGGTCGGGAGGTCGTGCGCGGCGGGCTCGACGTGCGTCATCGGGGCGGCTCCTGTGCGTCCTGGACGGGGATGCCCGGCTGCTCGGCCGGGACCTGGTTGACCATGGCGATGGCGGCGCCGACGAGGTAGCGCCAGAGCTCCTGCTCCCACGCCGGGTCGAGGCCCTGCTCGGCGATCGTGCGATCCAGGGCCCGGCGCATCGATCGCAGCCAGGCGTCGCGCGCCTCGTCGTCGATCACGTAGGGGTTGTGGCGCATCCGCAGGCGGGGGTGCCCGCGCTCCTCGGAGTAGGTGCCGGGGCCGCCCCAGTACTGCTCGAGGAACATCCGCAGGCGGCGCTCGGCCGGGCCGAGGTCCTCCTCCGGGTACATCGCGCGGAGGCTGTCGTCCTCGGCCACGCCCTCGTAGAAGTGGTGCACCAGCGTCTCGAAGAACGCGGCGCCGCCCATGGCCTCGTACGGCGTCGTCGGCTGGTCCTGCGTCACCGGTCCATCATGCCTGGACGGCCGGGGCGCGGTCGCACCGGTACGGGCGCGTCAGCGGCGCTGCGGGCCGGTCAGCTCGGGCAGCGTGCCGGTGCGCTCGAGGGTCTCCGCGTTCTCGCGGATGTTCTTGAGCATGGAGCCGAAGATGATGCCGTGGAACGGCAGCATCGCCTTCCAGTACGCCTCGCCCGGCATGCCCTTGGGGTGGAACAGGGCGCGCTGCGTGTAGACGGTGATGGGGTGGCCGTCGGGGTCGTGGTCCTCGCGGATGCCGAGCTCGAGCCAGGCCAGCCCCGGCATCCGGAACTCGCCGCGCAGCCGCAGCAGCTTCAGCGGGATGCGCTCCTCGACCCGCCAGAAGTCGAGCGGGTCGCCGACGCGGAGCGTCTCGGGGTTGCGCCGTCCGCGGGCGAGCCCGACTCCGCCGACGGCGCGGTCCATCCAGCCGCGCACCTCCCAGGCGAGGGGGAACGAGTAGTAGCCGCGGTCGCCGCCGAGGCCCTCGATCACGCGCCAGAGCGAGGCCGGCGTCGCGTCGACGCGGGTCTCGCGGGCGTCGGTGTAGAGCGCGCCGCCGGCCCAGTCGGGGTCGCTCGGCAGCGGGTCGCTCGGGGCGCCGGGGACGCTCGATGACGACCACGACGTCCGCACGTCGGCGTACTGCACCTTCATCAGCGCGAGCTCGACCGCGCGCTCGTACGGGGTGAGCCCGTCGGCGGGGTCGGGGCTGTAGTGCTGGATGTCGTGCTCGGAGCAGACCGAGGGCGCCGACAGGCTCTCGACGAGCGGCCGCGCCATCGCGCTCGGCACCGGCGTCACGAGCCCGACCCACCGGCTCGACAGGCGCGGCGTCAGCACGGGTGCGCCGACGACGACGCGGCGCCGGAGCCCGGCGACCTTCGCGTAGCCGTGGATCATGCCCTCGTACGTCGTGACGTCGGGGCCGCCGATGTCGAAGTGGCGGTTGACGTCCGGCGGCAGGTCGGCGCACTGAACGAGGTAGTAGAGGACGTCGCGGACAGCGATCGGCTGGGTCGGCATCCGCAGCCACTTCGGCGTCACCATGAACGGCAGGCGCTCGGTGAGGTAGCGGATCATCTCGAAGCTCGCGCTGCCGCTGCCGATGATGACCGCGGCCCGCAGCTCGGCGGTGGGGACGCCGGACCGCCGCAGGATCTCGCCGACCTCGCGGCGGCTGGCCATGTGGTCGGACAGGTTGCCGGGCGCGTTGTCGGGGTGCAGGCCGCCGAGGTAGACGATCCGCTTCACGCCCTGGTCGCGGGCCGTCGTGCCGAAGATCCGGGCGAGCAGCACCTCGACGTCGTGGAACCCGTCGCCCGCCATGAGCGAGTGCATGAGGTAGTAGGCGACGTCGATGCCCTCGAGCGCGGAGCGGACGGCGTCCGGGTCGCCGGCGTCGCCGCTCACCACCTGCACGTCGTTGACCCAGGTGCGGTCGGCGAGCCGCTCGGGATGGCGGGCGAGCACCCGCACCTCGTGGCCGGCGGCGAGCAGCTCGGGCACGAGCCGGCCCCCGATGTAGCCGGTGGCTCCCGTGACCAGGCACCTCATGCCCCGCATCCTCCCGGCCCGCCCCCGCCCCCGCACCCCGAGAGGACCCGCTTTGGATGGCTCTCGCGTCGGTATACCGACGCCACACCCATCCAAAGCGGGTACGGGTCAGGCGCTGGGGGGTGGGGGGCCGCCGGGCTGCGGGTTGGCCGGGGGCAGGTTGTTGCGGACGAGGACGGGCACCCGGATGCCGGCCTCGTCGAAGGCCACCTTGAGGCGCTCGCGGATCGCGCGGGCCGCGGTCATCTGCTGGTCGGGCGCGGCCTTGGCGGTGACGCGCACGAAGACGGCGTCGCCGCTGACGCTCTCGACGCCCGCGTAGGACGGCGTGCCGAACAGGATCCCGTCGTACTCGGGGTCGTTGTCCATCGAGACGCCGACGCGGTCGACGATCTGGCGCACCCGGTCGAGGTCCTCGGTGTAGCCGATGGGCACGTCGACGACGGCCATGGTCCAGCCCTGGCTGCGGTTGCCGACGCGCAGGATCTCGCCGTTGCGGACGTACCAGACGACGCCGGACAGGTCGCGCACGCGCGTGATCCGCAGCGTGACCTCCTCGACGACGCCGATCGCCGGGCCGAGGTCGACGACGTCGCCGACGCCGAACTGGTCCTCGAGCACGAGGAAGAAGCCCGACAGGAAGTCCTTGACCAGCGTCTGCGCGCCGAAGCCGAGCGCGACGCCGACGACGCCGGCGCTGGCGAGGATCGGCGTGAGGTTGACGCCGGCCTGCGCGAGCACGACGAGCGTCGCCAGGCTGAAGACGGTGAAGGTGACGATGCTCTTGAGCAGCTGGCCGAGCGCCTCGGCCCGCTGCTCGCGGCGGGCCGTCATGAGGACGGCGGTGAGCTCCTGCGTGTGCTCGGCCGCGCGGGCCTGACCCGGGCGGTCCTGGCGCAGCCGCTTCTTCGCAGCCTCGGTGATCCGTCGGATCACCCGGATGCAGATCCACCAGATGAGCGCGGCGACGGCGATCGTGAGCGCGATCGAGAGCGCGTACTGCAGGAACCACTCCCACACCGCGGCCCACGCCTGCGAGAAGGCGTTGCCCGCCTTGCTCTCGGTCGTCTTCGAGGCGATCAGGGAACCGGTCACGCGGGAGAGCCTAGGCGCTGCCGGCACCCGTCCGGCTCAGGCGCCGGGCTGCAGCCCGGTCCACCGAGCGAGGAACGCCAGCGTGTCGGCGGTCTCCTCGACCGACCGGCTGATCGAGCGCGCGCCGTGGCCCACGTTGGCCTCGACGCGCAGCACGATCGGCCGCTCGCCCGCCTGCGCGTGCTGCAGCGCCGCGACGAGCTTGCGGCCGTGCATCGGATCGGTGCGCGAGTCGTTGTCGAACACCGACATGAGCACCGCCGGGTAGTCCCGGCCCTCGACGACGTTGTGGTACGGCGAGTAGCCGAGCAGCCAGCCGAGCTCCTCGGGCTCCTGCGGGTCGCCGTACTCCACCGTCCACGTCGGCCCGAGGTAGCTCTCCCCGTCGGGGACGACGACGTAGCGCACCATGTCGAGCAGCGGTGCGACGCAGACGACCGTGCGGAACAGGTCCTGCCGCTGCACGAGCGCCGCGCCCACGAGCAGGCCGCCGTTGCTGCCGCCCATGACGGCGAGCTGCTCGGGCGTGGTCCAGCCCTCGTCGGAGAGGTACGCCGCGGCTGCGAGGAAGTCGTCGAACACGTTCTGCTTCGTGCCGAGCATGCCCGCGCGGTGCCACTCCTCGCCCTCGTCGCCGCCGCCGCGGATGCACGCGACGGCGTAGACGCCGCCGGCCTCCACCCACGCGAGCGCGGAGGCGCTGTAGCCGGGCTGCATCGGGATGCCGAAGCCGCCGTAGCCGTAGAGCACCGCGGGGCGGGGCCGGTCCGGGCCGTCGGCGGGCGACAGCACGAACATCCGGACCTGCGTGCCGTCCTTCGAGGTGTAGACCACCTGGCGGCTGTGCACCTTGGGCACCTCGACCGTGCCGGGCGGCGAGGCGAACAGCTCGACGCGGCCGGTGCGGGCGTCATAGGTGTAGACGTGCGGCTGGGTCGTGTAGTCGGTGTAGACGAACCACACGACCGGCCCGCCTTCGGGCCGCTCGACGATGCCGCCGAGCGTGCCGACGCCGGGCAGCTCGACGTCGCCGAGCTTCTCGCCGGTGATGCCGTCATGCAGCGTCATCTCGCCGACGTTGTGGCGCGACCACGCGACGAGGATCCGCGGCGCCTCGAGCTCGTCGCCGTCGAGGACGGCGAAGTCCTCGAGCACCGCCGTCGGGTCCTCGGGGATGAGGTCGGTCCAGTGCTCCGACGTCGGCGTCGCGGGGTCGACGACGCAGATGCGGGTGCGCGGCGCGTCGAGGTCGGTCCCGACGAAGCAGCGTCCGTCGCGGCCGAAGGTGAGGCCGGTGCTGGCGTCGACGCCCTCCTGCACGGCGATGAGCGCCGGCTCCTCGAGCGGAGAGGCCGTGAGGTCGGCGAGCCACAGGTCGTTGCGCGGCTCGGTGCCCTCCTGGCTGGAGATCTGCAGCCAGCGGCCGTCGCGGCTCACGCTGACGCCGTAGTAGTTCGTGATCGTGCGGCCGGCGCCGAAGATCTCGATGTCGTCGGCGACGTCGGACCCCACGCGGTGCAGGTAGATCCGGCGATGGAACGGCCGCTCGTTCTCGGGCACCAGCGACGGGTCGAGCCGGCGGACGTAGTAGTAGGCCTCGCCGCCGGGCAGCCACGCGATGGGCGAGAACCGCACGCGGTCGATCGGGCCCTCGAGCTGCTCGCCGGTCGCGATGTCGAGCACGAACAGGTCGGGCTCCTCGGTGCCCCCGACCGAGAGCTGGTAGGCGAGCAGGTGCCCCTCCTTGCTCGGCTGCCAGGCGTCGAGGGTGGTGCTGCCGGACGGGTCGATCGCCATCGGGTCGAGCAGGACGCGCTCGGCGCCGTCGGGGTCGACGGTCCACAGCGCCGCCATGTCGGCGCCCGGCTCGCGGCGCATGAAGAACCGGCGGTCGCCGCGGTGGGCCGGCGGGCCGACGGTGCCGGCCGACAGCAGCGCGCCGACGCGCTCGCGCCAGCGGTCGCGCGTGGCCCAGGCGGACTTCTCCTCCTCGAGGATCGCGGCCTGCTGCGCCGCCCACTCCTCGCGCAGCCCGACGTGCTCGTGCTCCCCGGACTCGAGGTAGCGGTAGGGGTCGGGGACGACGACGCCGCCGAGGTCGTCGGCGGCGTCGAGGCGCGGGGCGCTCGGGTACACAGGCACGGCGACACCCTAGGCAGGCACCGCCGCTCCGGCGCGCTGCGGCCGTGCCCGGGCGCGCCTTGGCATGATCGGGCCGTGCCCGAGCAGCCCGAGCAGCCCGACGCCGGCCCCGAGGCGGCCCCCGAGACGTGCGACGTCTGCGGCGGCCCCGTGCCTGCCGGGTCGCGCGTGGCGCTGGCCGCCCGCTACCTCGAGCCCGACGGCGCCGAGATGGACGTCGACGTCGTCCTCTGCGGCGACGAGCACGCGCGCGACTGGGTCGCCGCGCACAACCCGGTCGAGGTGTCGCTCGACGAACGGCCTGCCTGGCGCGACGGCCCCGCGGCGACGGCGAGGGGCGCGATCGGCTGCGTCGGCATCGTGATCCTGGCGCTGGCGATCTTCGTGGGCGCGGCGTATCTCATCGGGCGCCTGCGCGGCGGGGGCTGAGACGGCGATCATCGGCGGATGACCGAGCTCCACGACCTCACCGCCCTCGAGCAGGCCCGCGCGATCCAGGACGGCGAGACCACCTCCGCCGAGCTGGTCGAGCACTACGCCCGGCGCAGCGACGCGCTCGACGCCGTGGTGGGCGCGTTCATCACCCGCACCGACGACCTCGCGATGGAGGCGGCGCGGCGGCTCGACGCCGCGGTAGCCGCGGGGGAGGAGCCGGTGTCGCCGCTCGCGGGCACCGTCGTCCCGGCCAAGGACCTGGTCTTCGTCGCCGGCGTGCGGTGCACCCTCGGCTCGGTCGCCTACGACATCACGCCTTTCGGCGACGACCACGTCGTCACGCGGATGCGCGAGGGCGGACTCGTGATCACCGGCAAGACGAGCACGCCGGAGTTCGGGCTGCCCTGCTACACCGAGCCGGCGGTGGCGCCGTCGTCGCGCACCCCGTGGGACCTGTCGCGGTCGGCCGGGGGCAGCAGCGGGGGAGCGGCCGCTGCGGTCGCGGCCGGCCTCGCGAGCGCCGCCCACGGCTCCGACGGCGGCGGCTCGATCCGCATCCCCGCCAGCGTCACCGGCCTCGTCGGGATCAAGCCGACGCGTGGCCGGATCAGCAACGGTCCGCTGCGCGACCCCGTGGGCGAGCTGCCCCACCAGGGCGTGCTGGCGCGCACGGTGGCCGACGCCGCGGCGCTGCTCGACGTCCTCGCCGGCCCCTTCCGGGACGACCCGTTCCCGACGCCGCCGGTGGAGCGCGGCACGTTCCTCGCCGCGGCCTCGCGCGAGCCCGGCCGGCTGCGGATCGGGCGCTACGCGACCCCGGTCGTGGCCGAGGCCGAGGTCGACCCGCGCGTGCTCGAGGTCTGGGACGACGCCTGCCGGCTGCTCGAGTCGCTCGGCCACGTCGTCGAGGACGTCCCGCCGCCGTTCGGGCCCGACCAGGTGCCCAGCTTCGAGGCGGTGTGGTCGGTGCTCGCCCTGCTGACGCCGGTGCTGCCGGAGGACGAGGAGCGGCTGATGCCGCTGACCCGCTGGCTGCGCGAGCGCGGCCGCTCGGTGACAGGCATCCAGCTCGCCGGCTCGGTCTCGTCGATGAGGCTGCTCACGCGGATGGTCGTCAACGCCACGGCGGGGTACGACGTCGTCGTGACACCGACCCTGGCCGCGCTGCCCTCGCCCGTCGGCGGCCTGCGCGACGACGCCGACCCCGCGGGCGACTTCGAGGCCCAGAAGCGGTTCACGCCGTTCACCGCGCCGTACAACATCACCGGCCAGCCGGCCGTGTCCGTGCCGCTCGGGTGGCCGGACGTGGACGGCGTCACGCTGCCGGTGGGGGTCCAGCTCGTCGGGAGGCACCGGGAGGAGGCGGTGCTGCTCTCCCTCGCCGCCCAGCTCGAGCAGGCGGCGCCCTGGGCGCACCGCCGGCCGGAGGTGTGGTCGCACGGCTGAGCGCCGGGCCGACCGGGGGAGAAAACGTTTGCATCGGCCGCTGGAAATCCGGCCTCGGACAGGGACAGGATGGGCCCGTGGACAACGACCTCGCCGCACTCGCGGCCGCCTACGGCGTCGCGACGGAGTTCTGGGACCAGGCCGGCCAGCACCAGGTGGTGCCCACCGCGACCGTCGTGGCGGTGCTCGAGGCCCTCGGCGTCGACGCGACGACGCCGTCGAGCATCCAGAGCGCGCTGCACGAGCGCCGGATGCGCGACTGGCGCAGGGCTTTGCCGCCGGTCTACGTGGCCCGTCAGGGTGACGCGCCGCAGGTCTGGGTGCACCTCCCGCACGGCGACGCCGCCCGGCTCTGGATCGAGCTCGAGGACGGCGGCGCCCGCCACGACATCGGCCAGGTCGACCGCTGGGTCGAGCCGGTGGAGGTCGACGGCACCCTCGTCGGCGAGGCCACCTTCGCCCTGCCCGGCGACCTCCCGACCGGCTGGCACCGCTTGCACGCCGAGCTGCGCAGCCACGACGGCGACCCCCGCTACACCAGCACCGTGCTCGTCGTGACGCCGCGCAAGCTCGAGCTTCCCGAGGCCCTGCGCACCCGCCGCGGCTGGGGCTTCGGCGCGCAGCTGTACTCCGTCCGCTCGTCGCGCTCCTGGGGCCTCGGCGACCTCGGCGACCTGTCCGACCTCGTGGCCTGGAGCGGCCACGACCTCGGTGCCGACTTCCTGCTCATCAACCCGCTGCACGCGGCCTCGCCCGTGCCGCCGATGGCGCCGTCGCCCTACCTGCCGGTCACCCGCCGCTTCGCCAACCCGATCTACATCCGGGTCGAGGACGTGCCGGAGTTCGCCTACCTCGGCGAGGCCGGCCGCAAGGCCGTCGAGATGCTCTCGGCCGATGTGAAGGCCACCAACGCCACCGCCGAGCTCCTCGAGCGCGACCCGGTCTGGAAGGCCAAGCGCTCCGCGCTCGAGTTCGTCCACGCCGTGCCGCTCTCGCCCGGCCGCCGCGCGCGCTACGCCGCGTTCCGCGAGCGCGAGGGCGCGGGCCTCGAGGACTTCGCCCTCTGGTGCGCCCTCGGCGACACCTACGGCCACCCGGCCGACTGGCCCGAGGACCTCGCCGACCCGAAGGGCGAGGCCGCCGAGAAGGCGCGCACCGAGCTCGCCGACCTCGTCGAGTTCCACGTCTGGCTGCAGTGGGTCCTCGACGAGCAGCTCGAGGCCGCGCAGGAGGCCGCCACCGACGCAGGCATGGCGATCGGCGTCATGCACGACCTCGCCGTGGGCGTGCACCCCGAGGGGGCCGACTCCTGGGCGCTGCGCGACGTGCTCGCCAAGGACGTCGCCGTCGGCGCGCCGCCGGACATGTACAACCAGATGGGCCAGGACTGGTCGCAGCCGCCGTGGCGCCCCGACGCCCTGGCCGAGGCCGCCTTCATCCCCTACCGCGACATGCTGCGCACGGTGCTGCGGCACGCGGGCGGCATCCGCATCGACCACGTGCTGGGCCTGTTCCGGCTGTGGTGGATCCCGCGCGGCATGCCGGCCAAGGACGGCACGTACGTGCGCTACGACCACGACGCGCTCGTCGGCATCCTCGCCCTCGAGGCCCAGCGCGCCGGCGCCGTCGTCATCGGCGAGGACCTCGGCACCGTCGAGGCGTGGGTGCAGGACACGCTGCGCGACCGCGGGATCCTCGGCACGTCGATCCTCTGGTTCGAGGCCGACGAGCACGGCGCGCCGCTGGCGCCCGAGCACTGGCGCGAGCTGGCGCTCACCAGCGTCACGACGCACGACCTGCCGCCGACGTGGGGCTTCATCCAGGGCGAGCACGTCCGGCTGCGCCACGAGCTCGGCCTGCTCGCCAAGCCCTACGACGAGGAGCTCGCCGAGGCCGGCCAGGCGCTCGACGCGTGGCGCCGTCTGCTGCAGGACCGCGGCCTGCTGCGGCCCGACGCCGGCTCCGAGGAGTTCGTCGAGGCGCTGCACCGGCTCATCGGCCAGTCGCCGGCACGCCTGCTGTGCGTGTCGCTCGCCGACGCCGTCGGCGACCGCCGGGCGCAGAACCAGCCGGGCACCGACCAGGAGTACCCCAACTGGCGCGTGCCGCTGACCGACGAGGCCACCCGGCCGGTGCTGGTCGAGGACCTGCCCGACGACGCGCTGCTGCGTCGCATCGTCGCGACCGTCACGTCGTGAACGGGCCGACCCGGCCCGCCGCCCGCGCCCGGCGACCGTAGGATCCGGTCATGGCCTCCTCGCTCCGTGCCCGCACCCGCGCCGCCCTCGTCGTCGGTACCACGGCCGTGCTCGTCACCGGCCTGGCCTCCCCGGCCCTCGCCATGACCGGCAACGGCTGGGGGTCGACGTACGACGAGGGCGAGGAGCGCGGCACCCCCATGTCGGGCGCGCAGGTCGTGCTCGTCTTCGTGATCCTGCCGCTCGCGATCGTCGGCCTCATCTGGCTGCTGGCCCGCGCCGGCAGCTGGACCAGCAGCGGCCGCATCGGCGCGGACGATGCCTGGACCGAGCAGCCCGTCTCGGTGGGCGCCGTGGGCGCCGCGTCGGCCGACCGCCCCGGCCTCGTCGAGAGCGGTCAGGCCCCCGCCGCCGTCACCGCCGAGACGTCCGACGACGAAGCCCCGGCCCCCGGCACGGGCGGCACGAGTGCGGGCTTCTAGCCAGCTCTCGCCGCAGCAGCGGGCCAGCGTCGAGGCGGCGGTCGCCGACGCCGAGCGCGTCGCCGGCCTCCGCTTCGCCGTCCACGTCGGCGTCCTCGAGAACGGGCGCGAGAGCGCGCAGCGTCTGCACGCCGGCTGCCCGGATCCCGACGGCACCGTGCTCGTCGCCGTCGACCCGGCCTCCCGGCTCATCGAGATCGTCACCGGCGCCGACGCCGCCGCCCGCATCACCGACCGCACCTGCGGCCTCGCGGCCCTGGCCATGGCGTCGTCGTTCCAGGCCGGCGACCTCGTCCGCGGCCTGCGCGACGGCCTGCGGCTGCTCGCCGACCACGCTGCTTCTCCTTAGGCCTCCAAGCGAGCCGCCTCCTTCGTCGGCGGCTCGCGTCGGCCCCGCTCCGGACGCCGGCCCTGGCTCGCTGGCGCTCGCGGTCGGCCCGTTTGACGGTCCTCGCTACCGCATCGGCCCGTCTCCGGTCCTCCGGGCGGTCGTCCTGCGCGGTCGTCGCCTCCGGCGGGCCCAGGTCTCGCGCTGCGCGCTCGCCCGGGGTCGGCCGGCTCTGGCCGCTCGCCTGGCGGCTCGCAGCCGTCGCCGTCCTCCGGGCCCGCGCGGACGCGCCGGATCATCGGGGTCCGGGTCGGTCCGGGGCGTCGCCGGCATTCACGTGGCGAGGCTGTCGCTCGGTGGCCTGAGGCCCCGGGGGCTGTCGCCGTTCACCTGACCCCTGACCGCTGCGGGCGGGTGGGCCGGAGGGCGTGAGGCGGGGGCCGGAGCGCAGCGGAGGTCCTCGCCGAGACGGCCGACCGCGAGCGCAGCGAGCCTGGCCCAGGCGCACGCCCCGCAAGGCCGACCCGACCAGACGCCGCGGCGGAGCTTGCGGAGCCGCCCCTCTGCTCGCCCCGCCGGCGAAGCCGGCGCCCCCTCGTCCGCTTGGAGGACCGAAGGCTCGGGCCGATGCGCAGCGAGGTCCGGGCCGCACGGGCCGACGGCGAGCGCAGCGAGCGGGGCGGACGACCGGGGCGAGCGCTGCCCCGACGCCCGCCGACGGAGGAGGCGGGCTTGGAGGGGCCGTCTAGTACGCCGCCGCGTCGGTCGCCTGGCAGCGGAGGCTGCGCTCGAGGCCGTCGCGGCCCTCGTCGACGAGGCGGCGGGCGCCGGCCGGGACGTCGTCGCGCTCGAGGAAGGCCTTCGTGGCGGCGAGGATCTCCGGCTCGACGATCTGCGCCGGGAAGAAGCCGAGCACGATGGTCTGCGCCGTCTCGTTGGTGCGCGTGGCCCAGACGCCGGGGATGGCGTCGAAGTAGCGCGGCAGGAACTGGCGGTGCAGGTCCTTGGAGTCGGCCGAGCCGAAGCCCATCACCGTCGCGGTGAGCAGCGCGTTGGGCAGGTCGTCGGTGTCGACGCACGCCGAGAACGCGGCGTCCTTGGCCTCGACCGTCGGGATGAGCGCCCGGGCGGTGGCTGCCTGGCGCTGGCCGGTGGCGGTGGAGTCGCGGCCGAGCTCGGCCTCGATCTCGGCGGGGTCGGCCGCGCCGAGCGCGATGAGCCGCTGCAGCAGCGTCCAGCGCAGGTCGGTGTCGACCGACAGTCCGCCGGGCGCGCTGCCGCGGTCGAGCCAGCCGCGGAGCACCGCGGTGTGCTCGTCGGTGCGCGACGTCGCGGCGAACGCGCGGGCGAACGCGAGCTGCAGGTCGCTGCCGGGCTCGGCGTCCTCGAGGAGGCGCAGCAGCAGCGCGGCCCAGCGGTCGCGGTAGCCGTCACGGCGCCCGGGGGCGGAGAACTGCTCGATCGCGGCCTTGGTCTGGCTCAGCAGCGTGGTGACGATGCTGATGTCTCGCTCGGTGCTCAGGCCCGACTCGAGCATCTCCAGCCAGTCGCGCAACGGCATCTCGGCGTCGCGGAGCATGTCCCAGGCCGCAGCCCAGATGAGCGCGCGCGGCATCGGCTCGGAGAGCAGCGCGAAGCGGTCGACGGCCGTGCGCAGCGAGCGCTCGTCGAGCCGGATCTTGGTGAAGGTGAGGTCGTCGTCGTTGAGCAGCAGGAGGTCGGGCTGGGCGACGCCGCGCAGCTCCTCGATCTCGGTGCGCGCGCCGACGACGTCGACCTCGACGCGGCGGACCCGCTCGAGGCCGCCGGGGGTGACGGAGTAGAGGCCGATGGCGATGCGGTGCGGGCGCAGCACGGGCTCGAGGCCGGGCGGGCTCGACGGCGGCTCCTGCAGCACGGCGACCGAGGCGAACGTGCCGTCCTCGGCCACCTCGACCTCGGGGCGCAGCAGGTTGACCCCGGCGGTCTCCAGCCACGCGGTGGTCCACTGCGACAGGTCGCGGCCGGACGCCGCCTCGAGCTCGGCGAGCAGGTCGGCGAGGCGGGTGTTGCCCCATGCGTGCTTGGCGAAGTAGGACGTGAGCCCCTCGAGGAACTCCTTCTCGCCGACCCACGCCACGAGCTGGCGCAGCGACGCCGCGCCCTGGGCGTAGGTGATGCCGTCGAAGTTCACCTCGACGGCCTCGAGGTCGACCATGTCGGCCGCGATGGGGTGGGTCGACGACAGCTGCGCCTGGCGGTAGGCCCAGCCCTTGCGCTGGATGAGGAACGTGGTCCACGCGTCGCGGTAGCGGGTGGCGCCGACGTTGGCCCAGTGCGCCGCCCACTCGGCGAAGGACTCGTTGAGCCAGAGGTCGTCCCACCACGTCATCGTCACGAGGTCGCCGAACCACATGTGGGCGAGCTCGTGCAGGATCGTGTTGGAGCGCTGCTCGAAGTAGTAGTCGGTGACGCGCGACCGGAAGATGTAGTCCTCGAGGATCGTCACGCAGCCGGCGTTCTCCATCGCGCCCGCGTTGAACTCGGGCACGAAGAGCTGGTCGTACTTGTCGAACGGGTACGGCGTCGCGAAGTGCGACTCGAAGAACTCGAAGCCCTGCTTGGTCTCGAGCAGGATGCGGTCGGCATCGAGGTGCTCGGCGAGGCTCGCGCGGCAGAAGACGCCGAGCGGGTAGGTGCCGTGCGGGCCGACGTACTCGTCGCGCACCACGTGGTAGGGGCCCGCGACCAGCGCGGTGATGTAGGTCGAGATGCGCGGCGTGGGCTCGAACGTCCAGCGCGCGACGCCGTCGCCCAGCGGCACGGGTGCGGGCGTGGGGGAGTTGGAGACGACCTGCCACTCCTCGGGCGCGATCACGGTGAACGCGTACGTCGCCTTGAGGTCGGGCTGGTCGAAGCAGGCGTACATGCGGCGGGCGTCGGCCACCTCGAACTGCGTGTAGAGGTAGGCGGCGTCGTCGACCGGGTCGAAGAAGCGGTGCAGCCCCTCGCCGGTGCGCATGTACTGGCAGTCGGCCTCGACCACGAGGACGTGGTCGCCGGCCGCGACCTCGAGCGGAAGGCGGGTGCCGGTGAAGCCCGAGACGTCGAGCTCCTCGCCGTCGAGCACCGCGCGCCGGACGCCGGAGGCGATGACGTCGATCCACGTGCTGGCGGCCTCGCGGGCTGAGAAGCGCACCGAGGAGATGCTCGGGAAGGACGCGGAGGCGGGGGAGCCCGCGTGCGCGAGGTCGACGAGGACCTCGTAGCCCGAGACGGCCAGGACCGCCGACCGCTCGGCCGCCTCGGCGCGCGTGATGTTCGTGACCGTCAACGCGGTGCACCCTTTCCGGCACTGCGGTCCGGGACCGCCTTCAGGACAACCCCGACATCCTCGCACGCGGGACGGGGTGCGCCGTGAATCCGACGGCCCCCGGACGGCGCAGCCGGAAACCCTCCTGCCCGGGCGTGCGTGCTGCGGACGTCAGGCCCCCGTTCGCGGCCGTCGGGGGCGGCGCTTACAGTCGTTGAATGAGCAACGACGCGCCGGTGACCGCCGACTTCTGGTTCGACCCCGTCTGCCCCTGGGCCTGGATGACCTCCCGCTGGATGCTCGAGGTGGAGAAGGTCCGCCCCGTCACGACGCGCTGGCACGTCATGTCGCTGGCCGTGCTCAACTCCGGCCGCGACCTCCCGCCCGAGTACGCCGACTTCCTGGTCAAGGCCTGGGGCCCCGTGCGCGTCGTCACCGCGGCGCGCCTCGCCCACGGGGAGGACGTCGTCCTCCCGATCTACACGGCGATGGGCACCCGCATCCACCCCGGCGGCCAGGAGTACGACGTCGCCATCGCCGGCGCGCTCGAGGAGGTCGGCCTCCCCGCCGAGCTCGCCGAGGCCGCGACGAGCGAGGAGTTCGACGAGGAGCTGCGCCGCTCGCACCACGAGGGCATGGACCCCGTCGGCATGGACGTCGGCACGCCGGTCATCCACGTCCCCGGCGCCGACGGCGAGCAGGTCGCCTTCTTCGGCCCCGTCGTCACGCCCGCCCCGAAGGGCGAGGCGGCCGGCCGGCTGTGGGACGGCACGCTGCTCGTGGCCGGCACGCCCGGCTTCTACGAGATCAAGCGCACGCGCACCGAGGGCCCGGTCTTCGACTGAGCCGGCGGGGCTGGCACGATCGGCGCATGCGCGTTCACCTCGGCAGCGACCACGCCGGCTTCGAGCTCAAGGCCGTCCTCGCGGAGCACCTGCGCGAGCAGGGGCACGACGTCGTCGACCACGGCGCCGCGACCTACGACGCCCTCGACGACTACCCGCCCTTCTGCGTCGCCGCGGCCCAGGCCGTGGTCGACGACCCGGGCAGCCTCGGCGTCGTGATCGGCGGCTCGGGCAACGGCGAGCAGATCGCGGCCAACAAGGTGCAGGGCGTGCGCGCCGCGCTCGTGTGGTCGGTCGAGATCGCCGAGCTCGCACGCCAGCACAACGACGCCAACGTCATGGGCATCGGGGCGCGCCAGCACGACGAGGAGACCGCCAAGCGGCTGGTCGACACCTTCCTCGCGACGCCGTTCAGCGGCGACGAGCGGCATGCGCGCCGGATCGCGCTCCTCGCGGGCTACGAGGAAACTGGGTCCTTCTGATGGCCTGACCCCGGGACGCATCCCGGGACCTGAGCGACGTCGAGGAGGGGCAGGGTGCCCGAGGGACACAGCCTGCACCGCCTCGCCCGATCGCTCGACCGCTCCTTCGCCGGCGACGCCGTGGGGTCGAGCAGCCCGCAGGGCCGGTTCGCGTCGTCCGCCGACATCCTCGACGGCCGCGTGCTCGAGTCGACGGAGGCGTGGGGCAAGCACCTGTTCGTCCGCTTCGAGGGCGACGAGGTCGTGCACGTGCACCTCGGCCTCTACGGGACCATGGTGCGCAGCAAGCCACCGGCCCTCGAGCCGCGCGGCGCCGTGCGATGGCGGATCGTGGGGCCGCGGTGGTACGCCGACCTCCGCGGGCCCACCGCCTGCGAGCTGGTGGGCGACGAAGGCCGCGAGCGCATCCTCGCCCGGCTCGGGCCGGACCCGCTGCGCCGCGACTCCGACCCCGAGAAGGCGAAGGGCCGGATCGCGTCGAGCCGCGCCCCCATGGGCACGCTGCTGATGGACCAGTCGGTCATCGCCGGCATCGGCAACATCTACCGCGCCGAGCTGCTCTTCCGGCACGGCGTCTCGCCGTTCCTCGAGGGCCGCGAGCTGCCCGCCGCCACGTTCGACGCGATGTGGGCCGACATCGCGGTCCTCATGCGCGACGGCGTCCGGCGCGGCCGCATCGTCACCCTCGACGACGCCGACGTCGAGGCGATGGCCGCCCTCGACGCCGACCGTCCCGCCGCCGACGACCCCGAGCTCGACGGCGGCGAGGACACCCAGCAGATGCGTCGGCGGCGGCGCAGCACCGGCGTCTACGTCTACCGCCGCGAGGGCCGGCCGTGCCTGCGCTGCGGGTCGCCGGTGGCGGCGCAGGACCACCAGGGCCGGCGGCTCTACTGGTGCCCGACGTGCCAGAAGCTGCCCCGGCGGCGCCGCGCCGCGTCCGCCTCCACCGCTTCCCGCACCGCCACGCGCCGATAGGCCGCGCTGCCATGCCTCCCGTCCAATACCGTGATCATGGGCAGGGCGGGCCCAGGGGCGCCGGCGGTCGGCGGCCCTCGGGACGGGAGAGGGGTGCGGTGCAGTGACCGACCTGCGCCGCCATGTCCCGCGGATCGCGCTGGAGTGGGACGACGACGCCCCCGGCACCGCCTGGCAGCAGGTCGACTCCTCGCTGGTCTTCGCCGACATCTCCGGCTTCACCGCCCTCACCGAGCGGCTGGCCCGCCGCGGCCGCATCGGCGCGGAGGAGCTCATCGAGACCCTCAACCGGGTCTTCGGCGGCATGCTCGGCATGGCCGGCGCGCGCGGCGGCGAGCTGCTCAAGTTCGGCGGCGACGCGCTGCTGTTCGCCTTCCGCGGCGACGACCATGCCTACCGCGCCTGCGCCGCCGCGGTCGACATGCGGATCGCGCTGCGCGAGGCCGCCGCGATCCCGACGTCGGTCGGCCGTCTGCACCTGAAGATGTCGGTCGGCATCCACTCCGGTCCGGTCGACTACTTCCTCGTCGGCGCCCCCACGCGCGAGCTGCTCATCCTCGGCCCGGGTGCCACCGCGACGGCCGACGCCGAGAAGAGCGCGGAGGCGGGCCAGATCGTCGTCACCGCGTCGACCGCCGAGCGGCTGCCGCGAGGCTCGGTGCGCCCCCGCGACGACGGTGCGCTGCTCCTGCGCTGGCGGTCCGTGCCGCCGCCGGCCACCGCCGCGGCCCCGCCGCCCGACGTCCACGGCGACCGGCTGCGCTCGCTGTTCCCCTTCGAGCTCGGCAACTACCTCGCCGCCCGGGTGCCCGACCCGGAGCACAAGATCGCCACCATCGCCTTCGCGCGGTTCAGCGGCACCGACGCGCTGCTCGCGGGCCCCGGGCCGCTCGCGGTGGCCGAGGCGCTGCAGGGCACCGCCGAGGTGTTCATGGCCGCGATGAACGAGGAGGGCGTGACGCTGCTCGCGACCGACCTCGACAGCGACGGCGGCAAGTTCTTCATGGGCTCAGGCGTGCCCCAGTCGACCGAGGACGACGAGGGACGGATGCTCCGAGCGATGCGCTCGGTCCTGGAGACCGGCACGCCGCTGCCGGTGCAGATCGGCGTCAACCGCGGCCATGTGTTCGCCGCCGAGGTGGGCGCGCTCGACCGCGCCGCGTACTCCGCGATGGGCGACACCACCAACACCGCGGCACGCATCATGGCCAAGGCGCCGGCGGGGACGATGTACGCGCACCCGGCGGTGCTCGAGCGTTCGCGCACCCTGTTCGCCACCGAGCCGGCCGGGCCGTTCGCCATGAAGGGCAAGGCCGTCCCGCTCCTCGTGCACGCGGTGGGGGAGGAGCTCGGCACCCGCGAGTCGACCGGCGCGGGCAGCCTCCCGCTGCTCGGCCGCGAGGACGAGGTCGGCCGGATCCGGTCGTCGGTGGAGAAGGCGCTGTCGGGCTCCGGCGGCATCGTCGTCGTGAGCGGCGGCACCGGCACCGGCAAGAGCCGCGTGGTGCAGGAGGCGCTGTCGGCGTTCCCGGACGTCCGCACGATCCTCGTCCGCGCCGAGCCCTACGGCGCCACCGCGCCCTACCGCGTTCTCCGCGACCCGGTGCGCGCGCTGCTCGGCGTCGAGCGCGGCACGCAGGACGAGATGGCCGACGCCGTCCGCGCGGGCGTGCGCCGACTCGCGCCCGAGCTCGTGACCATGGCGCCGCTGCTCGGCGACGTCGTGTCGGTGTCGATCCCCGAGACGCCCGAGACCCGCGCGATCGAGCCGCGGTTCCGGCCCGACCGCATCGCCGAGCTCGTGCTGCGCCTCGTCGAGCGCACCTTCGCAGGGCCGCTGCTCATGCGGGTCGAGGAGGGCCACTGGGCCGACGCGGCGTCGAGCCAGGTGCTCGCCCGGTTCGCCGCGGAGACCGTGGGCCGTCCGTGGGCGATGCTGGTGACCCGCCGCGACGAGGGCGGCTTCGCGCCGGAGGGCGACGTCGTCGAGTTCGGGCCGCTTCCCGACGACGTCGTGCGCCGCCTCGTCATCGAGGCCACCCGCGCCACCCCCATGCGCCCGCACGAGATCGACGAGGTCGTGCGCCGGGCCGGCGGCAACGTGCTCTTCGTCGAGGAGATCGCGCGCGCCTTCCAGGAGCTCGGCTCGCTCGACTCCGTCCCCGACAACCTGCACGCGGCCCTCGACGCGCAGGTCGACGCGCTCGACCCGCACTCCCGGCGCGTCCTGCGCTACGCCTCGGTGCTCGGCCGGTCCTTCCGCACGTCGGTGCTCGACGAGACCCTGCGCGGCGACGACCTCGTCGTCGACTCCGCCACCATCGCCCGCCTCGACGGCTTCCTCGAGCGCGACGGCCAAGGACGGCTGAGGTTCCGCAACGGCATGATCCGCGACGCCGCCTACGAGGGCCTGGCCTACCGGATGCGCGCACGTCTGCATGCAGCCGCGGGACGCGCCGTCGAGAAGCTGTCCGAGGACCTCGAGGCCGACTCCGACACCCTCTCGCTGCACTTCTGGCGCGGTGGCGACGACGAGCGCACCTGGACCTACTCGCGGATGGCGGGAGACCGCGCTGCTCGCGCGTACGCCAACGTCGACGCCGCCGTCCTCTACGAGCGGGCCCTCGACGCCGCCCGCGGGCTGCCGTCGGTGTCGGCCGAGGAGCGGCTGCGCCTGCTCGTCGGGCTGGCCGAGGTGCGCGAGAACGCGGGCCTCTACGACGCGGCGCTCGACGCTCTCCGCCAGGCGCTGGCGCTGGTCTCCGGCGATACCGAGCGCTCGGCGGCGCTGCTGCGGCAGCGGGCCCAGGTGCGCCAGCGCGCCGGCAGCTACACCGCGGCGCTCGCCGAGGTGCGCCGCGGCGAGAAGCTGCTCGACGGCGACGACAGCGTCGAGGCCCGGCGCCTCCGCGTGCGCCTCGCCTCGGTGCGCGCCGGGATCCGCACCGAGCAGGAGCGTCTCGCCGATGCTCGATCGGTCGCGGAGGGCTACCTCGACGAGGCCCGCGCCGTGCAGGAGAACGAGGCGCTGGCCCAGGCCCTCGCGCTCCTCGACGTCACCGACAACCAGCGCGGCGACATGACGGTGGGCGCCCGAACCCTCGAGGCCATCGAGCTCATGCAGGCGGCCGGCAACCTGCGCCGCGTGTACATCGGCTACATGAACCTCGGCGTGTTCCGTTTCTTCAGCGGCGACTGGGACGAGGCGCAGCAGCACTACCGGCGCAGCCAGGAGGCGGCTCTCGCGGTCGGCGACACGGTCGGTGCGGCGGTGGTCGCGACCAACCTCGCCGAGGTGCTGGTCTACCTCGGCCGCCTCGACGAGGCCGAGGAGGTCGTGGGAGACGCGGTCCGCGTGCTGCGCGTCTCCGGCGTCGCCGGGTACGCCGCCTACGGCGGGCTGCAGCTGGCCCGCGCCGTCCTCGCGCGCGGCGACCTGGAGGAGGCCGCGCGCCTCGCCGAGGAGGTCGAGCAGGAGCTCGTCGCCCTGGGCCAGCGCGACTCCGCGGCCGAGGCCGCGCTGGTGCGGGCGGAGTCCCTGTCGCGTCAGGGCCGTCCCGAGCTCGCCCTCGAGCTGGTCGAGGCCGCGGCGCCCGCGACCGTCGAGACCGTCACGCTGCAGCCGCGCCACCGGCTCGAGAGGGCCCGCGCCGCGACCGCGCAGGGCCGCCACGACGCCGCGCTCGCCGATGTCGTCGAGGGCCTCGCCCTCGCCCGCGAGCACGAGCTGCCCTACGAGGAGATGTGCCTGCTGCGGCTCGAGGCCGAGGTGCGCTCCGCGCTCGGCGACCAGCCTGGATCCGCCGCCGCGCAGACGGAGGCCGACGCGATCCTGCGCCGGCTCGGCGCGCACCGCTGACGCCTTCTCAGGCGACGTCGGACCCCGCCACATGCCGAGGGGCGGCAGGCCCCTGGCCTGCCGCCCCTCGGCATGTGCTCTGTCGCCCCTAGAAGGCGCCGTACTTCGGGTCGCCGATGAGGTAGAAGCTGTCGACCTGCGTCAGGACGCCGTCGACCAGGGTCGGGTCGGAGTCGTAGAGGCAGGTGTACTGGACGCCGGGCTGCTGCGACGAGCCGTCAGCGCCCTCGGGGATCCCGGCGGCGTTGAAGTCGGTCAGGCCGCCGTTGCCGGACTCGGGGGAGTAGACGCTCTCCGGGCACCACGGGATGTCCTGCGCGCCGGTGTCGGGGTCGTCGAGCCAGTTGATCCGCAGCGCCGGCACCGGGTTGGGCAGGTCGGTCGTGTACTCGCGGGTGATCTGCACGAGGAACTGGGCGTCCACCGCGTCGGCGGGCTTGCGGAACGTCACGCCCGTGCCGTCGGAGTCGAGCGTGTAGACCACCGACGAGCCGCAGGCAGTGTCCGTGGCGCCGGCGTCAGGCAGGCGGGTGATCGTCGAGGTGTCGAAGATGCTGCCCGACGTCGTGGTGGCGGAGTCGCCCACGCAGAGCTCGCCGTCGGCGTCGACCACGAGGCTGAAGGTGGTGCGGTGGGTGTCGGCGGTGCCGACGCAGCCCCAGTCGCTGCCGCCCTCGAGCGAGAACGCGCCGCGCACGGCCGAGAGCGTGATCGAGTCGAAGTTCACGCCGCTGATCGACCAGTAGCAGTTGTCGCGGTTGCTCGTCGACGACGGCTGGTCGTACTTGCTCGAGCCGCAGATCGTCGTGCCGGCGGGCACCTGGGTGGTCGTCGACCGCTTGTACCAGTCGTCGTCCTTGAGGGCGAGGTAGAAGGTGCCGGTGACAGCGCCGTCCTTGCTCGTGACGGCCTTGACCAGGGCGCCGTCGCCCTTCATCTCGATGTCGAGGTTGGCGGCGTTGGCGTAGGCCTGGCCGAAGGGCGTGTCGTAGACGCCGCCCGCGGTCCGGTCGAGCGAGAGCGTGAGCGCCTCGGCCGGCCGGTTGTTGACGCGGTAGCACGAGGTGCCGGTCGACAGCGCGCTCGTGACGCCGACGGAGTCGGCCTTGAGGCCCGGCACGCCGCCGGTGGCTCCCCAGGTGAGGAGCGGCCCGGTGGTGGGGGCGAGGTTGCAGCTGGTGCTGCTGGCGTTGCCCACGGCCTGCACGACGTCGTCGGCGGTGCTCGCGGTGCCCTTGTCGTAGACGAGCTTGTCGGTGGCGCCCGTGATGAACGACAGGGTGCCGGCCGGCACCTGCACTGGCGTGGTCGCGTCGGCGACAGGGATGGAGATCCCCACCAGTCCGAGAGTCGCGACGAGACTGGTCGAGGCGAGAGCCGCGACCCAGGTGCGCTTCTTCATCTGTGAGTCCCCTTGGATCCCCTCCGGCCCCCAGGCGGACCGGCCCCCCGGTGCACGCGCACTCGCGCCGACGGGAGCGGGCCGTCGGCGTCCGCCCGAGGGAGCGCACCGGAAGGCGCCACCGTAGCCACCGGGGTGTGCGGAGCGTGAGGGTTCCGCTGTCCCCGCTCCGTGGATCGGGCGGATGTCATCACGTCGGGTGATGGACGAACCATCCGCAATCAGGGCGAACCGGGCATCTCCATCGTCACCGGATCGTGGCGCTCTCAGGCGCGGTCCCACGATGCGGACCGCTGTGCGCGGCCGGCTGCCGCCGCGGACAGCCGAGGGCCGGCCGGAGCAGCTGCTCCGACCGGCCCTCGTGGCCCCTGCGGGATCCGCGACGCGCGGCCTAGAAGGCGCCGTACTTCGGGTCGCCCACCAGGTAGAACTTGTCGGTCACGTTGATCGTGCCGTCGTCCTGCAGCACCTGCACCGAGCTGTAGAGGCAGGTGAACTCCAGCGTCGTCGTGCTCGGGACCATGTCGGTCGCCTTGGTCGGGTCGAACTGCGGGTTCGACGCCGGGTTGTAGAGGTCGGCCGGGCACCACGCGATGCTGTCGATCTCCGGCGGGTTGATCCAGTCGATCTGCAGCGCCGGCACGGGGTTGGCCGCGGGCGGCGAGATGCTGCGGTCGACGGTGATGAGGAACTGCGCGAGCGGGGTGTCGGCCGGCTTGCGGAAGCTCACCGACGGCCCGTCGACGCGCAGGGTGTAGGGGATGCAGCCTTCTATGTTGCCGTTGGTGTCGGGCAGGCGGGTCACCGACGTGCTGTCGATGAGCGGGTTGCCGGTGCCCGAGAACGTCGCGGTCTGGGTCGAGCCGACGCAGAACTCGCCGTCGGCGACGTCGACCATCGCGAACGTGGTGCGGTTGGCCGACGGGACGGCGAAGTCGCCGCCGCCCTCGAGGTCGGTGGAGCCGACCTGCGGCGTGATCCGGATGCCCGAGACGGGCGACGTGAAGTCGATGTCCCAGCGGCAGTTGTCGTTAGGGCCGGAGTCGGGCCCGGAGTCGGACTGCGCGGTGCAGTTGCGGTCGGCGTTGGTGCTGTTGGCGGCCAGCGGGCCGTTCGGGTTCTGCGACGTGCTGCTGCCCGTGTAGAGCTTGTAGACCTGGCCGGTGACCGGCGCCCCGGCGGCGTCGAGCCCCTGCAGCACGACGAGAGCGTTGGACTTCACCTCGATGTCGAGCGACGCGCTGGTCGCCCGGAGGCTGGCACCGAACGAGCCCGCGAGTGCGGAGCCCGTGAACCGGAGCGTGAGCGATTCGCCAGCGTCCTGGTTGATCTGCGAGCACGCGGTGCCGCTGGTCTTGTTGCCCGAGCTGACGCCGATCGAGTCGGAGCCGTAGCCGGGCGCGCCGCTCGCGGTCGACGTCGATCCCCAGGTGACGAGGGAGCCGGTGAGCGGGGTCAGCGCGCACTTGCCGCTGGTGCCCAGCGCCTGCGTGACGTTCGCCGTCGACGCGTTGTTGTCCGCGTCGTAGACGATCGAGTCGGTGGCGCCCGTCGAGATGATGACGGAGCCCGCGGCGACCTCGATGGGTGTGGTGGCGTTCGCGACGGTGGCGGCGCCGAGGCCCACCACCCCCACGGTCGCGACGAGCGTGGTGCTGGACAGCCCGACCAGCCAGGTGCGTGCCTTCATCTCGCGCGGGTCCCTTCCCCGTGTCGCGGCCCAGGGCAGGCCGGGACGGCGCACGTCCTGCGGTGGCCGGTGCTCTCGATCCGCCCGAGCTCCGGCGCCCGCCCAGGAAAGGGACGCGCTGAAGGGCTCACTGTAGAGCCGGGGGTGAGCGGAGCGTGAGGGTCTGAGCCGGTTCCGCCCCGCCCGATCGGGGGACGTGCTCGCCCTCGGTCACGGCTGAATGCCTACTAAGCGGGACGAAACGGGCAGAACGCCCCTCGCCCGTCAGGGGAGGACGAAGGCGATCCGGTAGTCGTCGGCCTCCGAGCACGACGTGTCGGGCGGGCTCGACGGGTCGGCCAGGAAGGCCGCGGCGATGTCGCCGGCGCAGTACTTCGGGTCGTGGGCGGCGGCCACGTGGCCGATGTTCCGCCACTCGACGAGGGTCCTGGCGGTGAAGCCCTCGGACGCGAGCGCGCCCCAGCCGACGGGCGTCTCGTTGTCGAGCGAGGAGACGTAGACCAGCGCCGGGATGTCGCTGGCCACCGGGTCCATGACGCTCCGGTCGAGCTCCGACGGGTACGACAGGCAGGTCAGCAGCGTCTGCTGGTTGACCTCGACCGGGAACGCCACCAGCTGCGGGAAGGAAGTCTTCGCGACGTCGGCCTCGGCCACGTCGATAGGGGTGAAGGCGAGCTCGTCCGAGCAGTTGACGGCGTTCTGCATGCCGGCGGAGTAGGAGCGGACGTCGCGCTCGTTACCGAGCGCCATCGCGATGTCCTGGATCCCCCACAGCGTCGCGCGGACGTCGTCGCGGGTCATCCGCTCGGCGATCGCGTTGGCTCCGGCGGCTGCCTCGGGCGACAGGTTGCCGTTCGCGAAGTCGATGAGCTCCTGCGCCGACGTCCCCTGGTTGGGCACGACGGACAGCCGCAGCAGCTTCTCCATGAGATCGGCCTGGTCCTCGCCCTTGACCAGACGCACCGCGAGGTCGCCCACCGCGATCGTGAGCCACTGGGTGTCGATCGTCGGATCCTGTGCCGTCACTGCGTTCTGAGCCACGCTGATGAGGGTGAGGAAGGGAACGCCGAACAGCGGCTGGTCGGACTCGAAGGGGAGCGTGGCCGCGCCTCCGCCGGTCTGCACGGTCGGCTGCGGCGTCTCCTGCACCTGCTCCTTGGCCGCGAGCGGCGACGTGCGGAACCACGCGGTGTCGCCCTTCTCGGCCGCGACGATCATGCGCGGCACGGCGGCGGCGAAACCGCCGCCGAGGGCGATGTTGTTGACCCGCGCGATGCTGCGGAAGAACTCGGGGTCGATCCTGGTGAGCACCGGGGGGAAGCCGAACCCGCCGAGGGCGGGGATGACCACGAGGGGCGGATCCAGCACGAGCGGCTGCTTCTCGAGCGTGGCCAGGACGGCGGCGAACCGCTTCGCGAGGTCCGGGTAGGCGCCGCTGCACGCAGTGTCGGCGGCGCACTGCTCGAGGATCGACTCGTAGGGCGCGACGTCCTTCGTGCTGCTCCACATCGAGTTGGGGATCGACGGCCCGCCGACGCCGTCGAGCACCACGGCCCGGACGCCCTGCGGGTCGCCGCGCATGGCGTACTGGGCGAGCCGGGTGCCGTAGCTGGTGCCGTAGAGGCTGTAGCCGTCGGTGTACCCGAGTGCCCTCACCATCAGCGGGATGTCGGCTGCGCTCTGCACGCTGTTGTACTTCGCGAGGTCGACCCCGGCGAGCAGCGTCGTGCCCACGCCGCAGAGGTTGCTGCGCAGGGCGCCGTAGCCGATGCCGAGCGTCGTGTCCTGGAGGTCCTTGATGGTCCGGGCGATCTGCGGGTTCCGGTCGCGGTCCTGCAGGATGCCCAGCGCCGACTCGAACGGCGCGCACAGCAGGTAGTTGGAGTACCCGGTGCCGCGCTGGTCGTAGGCGATGACGTCGCGCGTCTCGCGCACGCGGTCGAGGTTCTGGTTGAGCAGCGGGTTGCTCGTGAGCTCGTAACTGCCCGACGACCCCGGGCCGCCGGCCAGGTACACCAGCGGTGTCGATGCGGGGGAGGACGTCTTCGCGTGCAGCTTGAGGTAGAAGAGCTCGAACGTCGTGCCGTTCGGCGCGCTGTGGTCCTCGGGCGCCACGACGACGCCGCAGGAGTAGGTCTCGCCCTCCACCTCGTTGCCGGCTGCCTTGAAGGCCGCCCCCTCCGCCAGGCCGCCCGGGCAGGGGACGGTCTCGGTGGTGCCGACGGCTCCGAACGACGCGGAGTCCGGCGTGCCGGACGCCGTCATGCCCGGTACGGCGACGGCCGCGACCGTGATCGCGCCCACGAGCCCGAGCGCCACGGCTCCGCCGACGATCTCGCGCCTGCCGTACGTGCCCATCGAGCCGTCCTCCCCTCCGCACCGGCGCACCGGCGTACGAATCCCGAGACTAGGTCGGCCGCCCCGTGCCCGCCGTCCGTCCCACGCGCTGTAGCCGTGACGGCCGGACGGCGGAAGCGTCGCGCGGATGTGGCACCCCTAGGTGCACAGGAACCGGGCCGCATCGGTAGCGGAGCGGGTGTCCGGTGAGGGATACGGAGCGGGTGACGGGATCCGTCGTGGTGGGGCCGGGGCGGCGCGGGGGCGATCGGGCGGCCTTCGGCCGGAGGGATCGCTAGCGGCGCGAGAGCGGCGGGCGCCCCTCCCGATTCCCGATACCCGCGAGCGACGAAGCCCCCGCAGGGGCCGGCTTCGCCGGCGCCGCGGCGGCTTCGTATGCGAGCGGGTGACGGGAATCGAACCCGCATGACCAGCTTGGAAGAGGCCCTGAAGCCCTCCATACACTTCGGTCAGAGTACATCGCTGCAGGTCAGAGGCCTATATGTGTTGAGCGGTGACGGTGGATAACCCCTGGTTACCGCTGCATTGGGCACGCCGAGGGCACGAAACGGCCTCACGCGTCGCTGGCGCGGAGTAGCCATGCGCCCCCAGTGCGGCCGGCTGCGTCCTTATGGCGCCGGCCCAGGGCCCCAGTTGATGAGTGCAAGAAGAGCGGCGGCGCCGTGGCGCGGGTCAGGGCTGGGGGTCGAATCCCTCGGTGGCGAGCCAGTCCCGGGCGCGTCCGAGCTGGCGTTCGCTGGACCAGACGTGCCAGTCGCCCCAGTAGGTGTCGTGCCGGTCGAGTGCGGACTTGAAGCGGCTGAACGCGCCGCGCCCTTCGATGGCGACCTGCAACACCTCGCGGACGTGATCGTCCTCGACCGCGGCGGCGAAGTCGGCCATGTCCTTCCACGCCTCACGGCTGTCCCCGGGCACGTCCATCCACCGGTCGGACTCGAACTCGTCGTCGTCGACGTCCTCAAGGCCTCCGTCGTCGAAGATCGATGTCGGCCAGGACTCGCCCGTGGCGAGCTCCAGGTAGCCGCCGAGCTGCTGGCCGATGACATCGCCGAGCATCTCGAGGTCGGCGACGATCTCCGTCCGTCCCGTCGGGGTGCCGGATCGGGCAGCGAGCAGGGTCTCGGCCGCTATCTCGTCCCCATCCCAGCCGCGAGTCCTGAGCGCGGCGGCCAGCTCGTCGGCGCCGACCTCCGCCAAAGGGTCGGCGCGCAGGGCGGCCAACGCCAACGGGACGGCAGCCTGCAGCAGGCCCGCCCGGACCGCGTCCCGAACCGCAGCCGACGTCGCGTCCACGCCCGACGGTCGTCCCGCCGGCCGCAGCCGGCTCCAGACCTCGTCGATCGCTGACTGATCACCCATAAGGACAGCCTCTCCATGCGTTTGGGCCAGGGCAAGGAGGCGAGCTCCATCAGTTCCGGGCCGTCTTCACGTCGACATCGGCGGGTGAGCGGTCGCGTAGATCCACGTGACGAGTCCCAGTGTGACGAGCACCGCAACTGCCCCTCCGAGCGAGACCAATGCCCAGCGCGGCACGGAGTGACCACGCAGCGAGGCCACGCCGAACACCACCGCGATCAACCCGACATGGGTAGCCCAGACAGCAACAGCACGGCTCAGCCCCGACGCGTACAAGAGAGTCGCAACCACCAGGACGCCCAGACCGGCGAATTTAAGCCACGATCCCGACCGCAACGAACGATGCGCTGTCTCACTCGACTTCATCCCCATGCGAGGGAGAGTGCCCGGTCGCTTGGCTCAAGGCGAGCGCGATCGGCACATCGTCGCGGCTGGCAGTCGCTGCCGACCCGGTGCGACTCGGCAGCGCTTAGGCTCCTGCTGGTCACTAGATCAAGGGGGAACGGTGTCCAGGACGTGGCACAAGGCGATCGAAGGCGCGGCACTTACGGCATTGGCTCTGAGCTGGATTGCAGCCCTCCTGGGGCTCGTCGCCTACGCCATCGACCCGTGCCCGCAAGACCTACTGAACGAGTCTGCCGGGGGCGGCGAGGTCCGCGGCTGGTCGCTAGTCCCATTCGGGCCAATCTGCGCGTACACAGACGGCAACGGGGTCGATCTGATCAGGCTCGCTCCATCGTGGTCCGTCACGGCGTTCGCGATCTCACTGCTCGCCGCCACCGGTCTCGCCGTTGCCCTACGCATGAACCGCGCAGCGTCAGGCAAGGCGCACGAGCCGTCGGCGTCGAGCGAGGCCTAACGGTTCCCCTCTGCGCTCCGCAGAACGGCGCACCAGCGCCACTGCTAGAGACAACTAGCATGGTCGGGTGGTTGCCCCGTCCTCACGACGAGAGCCCATCGTGGGAGCGCTGAGCCTGCTTTCGTTCAAGTGGCGATGGGCCGTGACATCACGTTGGCGGCACGTTCGTGGATTCAGCGGCGAGTTCGCGGCGGTCGAACAGAGCCCTCGGTCAAGCGAACTCAGCCAGCGCTGGGGGCGGGCATGGCCAGGCGCGGAGCCTTCGCGTTTCACGCTGCGTGCTGGCAACGAGCGTTGGGTCCGGTTCCACTCCTTGCCCGATGGGAAGCGCTACGCCGACAACGCCGACGAAGGCCGCGAGATCCTGCGCCGGCACCACGCGGTTCTGGAGGAACTGTCAGGGGGTGCTCCGTCCGAGCACCTTCTTGTGCTGGCCCCTGACCACGCCAGGCATGACCTTGGCAACGGCTGGAGCAAGGCGTACCTGCCCAATCCATGGCCGTGGTGGACGTTCACAGATGACAGCTCGGAGAGCCGCATCTTCTGTTGGGCGGCTTCTGGGCTCACACAACGCCAGCTTGACGCGCTCCTGGTCGCCTGCGCCGAGGATCGAGCGTTCCCCCTGATCCTTGACGAGACCATGAGCTGGATCTACTGCCCTTACGACGGTGGCGCGGACGTCGTTCTAGCGACCGAGGCCGAACGCCTCTCGTTGGCGGAGCGTCATGCTGATTGGCTGCCCGACTAGCTCGGGGCGCGGTTCCTGGCCAAGCCGATGCGATACCGATCGAAGCCTCTTGCTTGTCAAGGCCTGGTTTCGGGCGTGGCTCGATGGCCTCTTGGCAGGTGTTGGCCCGAGGCGTAGTTTCGTCTGTGAGTCCGGGAGTGGCTCATCCGAAGAGCCGGCTATCAGGGTGTG
>Ga0233425_10002616_pt1 | contig 34817 bp, 30 predicted proteins | sample Watercolumn_Towu_2_FD_181712 | JGI IMG/M metagenome (GOLD analysis project Ga0233425, IMG submission 181712) | Freshwater microbial communities from Lake Towuti, South Sulawesi, Indonesia - Watercolumn_Towuti2014_140_MG | ecosystem: Environmental > Aquatic > Freshwater > Lake | place...
CAGCGCAGCGGTGCTCGCAATCGTAATCGCTCAATTCTCTCGTCACGGGATCTGTAGGGTGTGACCAGCGCAGCGCCGGCACACCTTCGCCCCGCGCAAGACCCTGGTGTGCCGGCGTTCGCTGCGCGAACTTGTCACACCCTACGTCGCACATTCCCAATCGTGCTCGAAGCATCGGGTGGATCGGTAAAATCGGGTGGATCGGTAAAATCCGCCACCGGCTCTCTGTGCCTCAGTGGTTTACCTTTGTGTCTCTGTGAGAAATGGTCCGAGCAAGTGTCCGTTTCGAACACGAGCACGAGCACCGCCGCTCGCGCGGCTGAGCACGAGCACGAAGGGAACGACCGCGAGGGATGTGTAGATTTCAGCGCGGGGCGTACTTCTCCCAATACTCGGGCATCAACTCGCGGACCTTGGCTTCGAGTTCCTCGTCGCTGATCGACGTTTCGCGCCCGTGGACCTCGTACTGATCCATGACCCAGCGCGCCACCTTGTGGCACTTGATCTTGTTGATGCGTTCGTCCCCCTTCAGGCCGAAGAACTCATTGATCCAATGCGCGACGCCGTCGGCACCGCTTTTGTCGGTCAGGTTGACGCGGGGAGGACGATTGAGCAGCAGCGTGGTATCGAAGATGTTGTAGATGCGTTCATCCTGCCGCAGGCCGCCCGCGTGAATGCCGGCCCGCGTGGTATTGAAGTGTCTGCCGACCAGCGGGTAGTTGTCGGGAATCGGAAGATGGATCGAGCGCATGTAATCGGCGATTTCCGTGATTACCTCCGTGCGGATGCCGCAAAGATCTTCCTTCAAGGAGATGTAGTCGATGATCGCGCCTTCCAGCGGCGGGTTCCCGGTACGTTCGCCAAAGCCGAAGAGGGTCGCGTTCAATGCATCGCAACCGTACAGCCAGGCCGTCGTGCCGTTGGCGTGCACGCGGTGGAAATCGTTGTGTCCGTGCCATTCCAGCCGCTCGCTGGGCACGCCGCACTCTTGATTGAGCTTGTAGATGATCTTGGGAACGCTGCGCGGCAGTTCCGTGCCGGGAAAATGCAGGCCGAACCCCATCGTGTCGCAGATGCGGACCTTCACGGAGAGTTCCGGGGGAACCTGCTCACTCATGCGCATCAGACGGTCCACGAACGGCAGCACGAACCCGTTCCAGTCGGCCCGGGTCACGTCCTCCAGATGGCAGCGCGGCCGCACGTTGGCTTCGAAAGCCGCCGCGACCACTTCGCAATAGGCATCCATGCACTGCCGGTGGCTCTTGAACTTGAGCTTGTTGAAGATGTGGTAGTCGGAACTGCTGGTCAGCAGGCCAGTCTCCTTCAGACCCGCCTCGCGCACCAGGCGGAAGTCCCCCTTGTCGGCACGGATCCAGCCGGTGCACTCCGGAAACGGATGGCCGAGCGCACGGCAGCGGTCCAGCGTCTCTCGATCGTTCTTGGTGTACAGAAAGAACTCGGTCTGCCGGATGACGCCGCGCGGCCCGCCCAACTTGGCCAGCAAGTCGTACAGATGCACCATCTGCTCGATACTGTACGGCGGACGTGCCTGTTGCCCGTCCCGAAAAGTCGTGTCCGTGATGAAAATGTCGCGCGACTTCACTTGGCGCGGGTCAAACTGCACTGGCTGGCCATCGATGTATTCCACGAGCGGGCCGTCAAACCGGATTTTCGGCGGCAGGTTGTAGTCAAACACGTCGTCCAAGAGGTTCGGCTCGGTCGCATCGGTGAACGGATGGTCCTTGCGGCGACCCGCAGAGTTGGCGCTGGTCATTCAGTGGGACTCCTTGAACAAGGGAACGACGCGTGCGAGGTTCCCGACAGTTTGCGTTTTCAACAGGTGACCGAGTAACGCAGCGGACTGTCACTAGACATGGACGCCCTGCGTCTGGCAGACCTTGGTGATGTACTCCGCCGCGGCGCCGACCGACTCGACAGCCAACGCTTCATCTTCATCCATTTCGATCCCGAACTCCTCCTCGAACATTGCCACCAGCTCAATCGATTGCACGCTCTCGGCCCCCAAGTCCACGGCAAATCGCTGTTCGGGCTTGATGTCGCCGGGATCCAAACGCAACACGCTGGCCGTCACGCGAATGACGCGCTCCAAAACGCTACTCATGGCAATTCGCTCCTCGTTTGACTCCAAAAAAAAAGCCGTCGTTGTCCGACAGCTTCGCTCCGCGGCGCCGCCGCAAACCAACCATCGTGAATCGACGCCGCACCGTCCCCCGGCGGCAATGATGATATCACGAGCCGTTTTCAAAGTCCGCAAAGTGGAATTCTCGAAAAACCATTTATCCGGTGAGCGGCGGAGAAAATCAACGGGGCAAATCCGTTCTTGACGCGGTTTCTCCCGCGGAACGGACGGAGCGGACCCGGCACGTTGGCGGGTAGAGGTCGTTGCCAACGGTCGTGATTCACCCGATAATTGCTCCACCATTTGCCCATCAACGGCCAGGGGCGCCAACCCAAACCGTGCTTCCCTACCGGTGGAAGCGGCGGTTCCCGTTGGTTGCCGGAACGCGCACGTGAGTTCTCTCCCTTAGTGGTACAGGGTGTTCCATGGATGACAAAGTTGCCTACACGGCCATCACTTTTGACGATGTTTTGCTGGTTCCTCGTTACAGCGACGTGGTGCCCGCCGAAGTCGATGTGAAGACCCAACTGACGAAACGCATCTCGCTCAACATACCGCTGCTCAGCTCCCCCATGGATACTGTCACTGAAAGCGAGCTAGCAATCGCGCTCGCTAAGGAAGGGGGACTGGGCATCATCCACAAGAACATGCCGATTCAGGCCCAGCGCGAAGAGGTCTACAAGGTCAAGCGCAGCGCGAATGGCATCATCGTCGACCCGGTGACCTTGCCCCCCGACGCTCCCGTGTCGCAGGCACAACAGTTGATGGCCCAACACAATGTGTCCGGGATCCCGATCACGCGCGCTGATGGACGACTAGTCGGCATCCTGACGCGGAGGGATTTGAAGTTCCTGGAACAGAGCGACCTCCCCATTTCGGAGGTCATGACGCGTGAGAATTTGGTAACAGCTACGGGGGAAGTAACGCTTGAGCAAGCTGAGAAAATTTTAACGGCTAAAAAAGTGGAGAAACTTCTGCTGGTTGACGAATCATACATCCTGACCGGACTGATCACGATCAAAGACATCGACATGATGAAACGCTTCCCCAGCGCCTGCAAAGATAGGCAAGGCAGGTTATTTGTTGGGGCAGCAGTTGGTGTGTTCGATTACGAACGTGCTGGCAGCCTGATCGAAAGCGGCGTCGATGTCTTGGTCGTGGATAGTGCCCACGGGCACTCCGCCAACGTGATTCAGACGGTCAAGGAAATCAAGCGTCGTTGGGATATCGAAGTCATCGCGGGCAACGTGGCCACGGAAGAGGGGTGTGGCGATCTGATTCGGGCTGGTGCGGACGTGGTGAAGGTCGGCATTGGGCCGGGATCGATTTGTACGACGCGAGTGATTTCAGGAGTTGGCGTACCACAGGTATCGGCCATCTACAGTGCGGCGAAGGCCGCGCGCGGGGCCGATGTGAGCATTGTTGCTGATGGAGGGATTCGGTATTCGGGTGATGTGACCAAAGCGATCGCCGCAGGTGCTCACGCGGTAATGATCGGTGGTCTGTTTGCCGGTTTGGCGGAGAGCCCGGGAAAAACCCTTCTTTATCAGGGTCGCACTTTCAAAGTGTACCGCGGGATGGGTTCCTTGGGCGCGATGATCAGAGGATCAAGCGAGCGATACCGGCAAGGGAGTGTCGATGGGGGGGCTGGAAAACTGGTGCCGGAAGGCGTGGAAGGTCGTGTGCCTTTTAAGGGACCTTTGAGCGATTTCGTGTACCAGCTAGTCGGCGGACTGCGTGCCGGCATGGGTTATTGCGGCACGCGGACGATTGAGCAACTGCGGACGGATACGCGGTTCATCCAAGTCTCACCAGCGAGTGTAAGAGAGAGTCACCCTCATGACATCGCGATTACGCAGGAATCTCCCAACTACAGCCCCGAAAATACCGCCAAAGGGGAAGCCAACTGAACTGAGCCTCACCGGCCGCATGCGACAATTCCGCGGCGGTTTGATGCGGGCTTGTCAACTCGCCCCGCTGATTGCTTTGCTGTGGGGCATTCCGGCATCTGCCGCCGGGCCGGCACAGCCGTCTACGCTCAATGTTCCGCCGAATACCCGGTCTCTGGCGGGCCAGGCGGAGACCGGCGCACGGCCGGAATCCCCGGCGCGGGTGGAGACATCTGTCAGTGCCAAGTGGTCCGGCAGCAAGTCACGGCAACTGGGCAGCGGTTCCGTCTGGCGGGAGAAGGTCGTGGGAAGACCTGTCGGCGGGCGCAGTGCTGTCGTACATGCCGACAGCTCGTCGGCCGCCCGTGTCGCAGCGAGCGGCGGGGCCGCAGTTCCCCACCTTCGATCGTTTGTACGTCCGGCGTCCGGCGCCGCGCCGGTGGATCCCCTGGAGGACCCCTTCGGGGACAACGCGGGCGAAGCGCCGGCCCCGACTGGAAGTGTCCCCGCTCCGCCGCCGGCCGCGGGTCCGATCCTGACCTCCCCAGTCCTTGACATGGCACCTCCGCCCGCCGAAGTCAACAATCCCGAGGCGGAAGCGGAGTCAATTCCACCGCTCAGTCCGTCGCGGGCAGCGCCAATTCCATACACGGAGAGCACGGGTCACGAGAACTTCAACGGTCGCGACTGTGGTGATGAACTGAACGACTGTCAATCGGCGCGTGACTTCGTAAAAGGGGCGTCCATCCGCAACATCTCGCTGGACATCACGCCCGGTGTCGCCATGGTGCAATCGGAAAACGGCGGTGCCTTGGACGATCAGGATGGCGCTGCCGAGTCGCCCAATGCGCCGCAGCGAACGTTTCACGACCGTCAGGGTAACGTGGTGGCCACGGGGCGGTTCACGGACTTTCAGTACGGGCGCGTCTGGATTACCGACAGCAGCGGACAGACAACCAAGGTCCCCTTCGCCCGCTTGAGTGACGAAGACCTGTGTTTCATTACGGCCTGGTGGAGCATTCCAACCGAATGCACGTTGGCTGACAGCCGTTACGATGGTCGCTACTGGGAAGGTACGACCTTGACCTGGAAGGCGTCAGCGCTGTGTCACAAGCCGCTGTACTTCGAGGAGGTGCAGCTGGAGCGCTATGGGCATTCCGCGGCTCCAGTACTGCAGCCTGTCTTGTCGAGCGCGCATTTCTTCCTGAACATCGCCGCGCTCCCCTACAACATGGGAATTCACCCGCCCAACGAGTGCCGCTATCCGCTCGGATACTACCGGCCCGGGAACTGTGCTCCCTGGCTCGTGCCGCCGATCCCACTCAGCATTCGCGGCGGACTGCTCGCGGCGGGCACCTACCTCGGCGGAATCTACATTATTCCCTGAACTTCGGGGTTCGGCACGGGATTCACATTTCGGGAGCGATTGGCTCGAAACGGCGAGACGATTTCGTCTCGCCGTTTGTTTTCATTCCAGCGGGCATTGCCCCCCCATGCCGCACGCGGCGGGATTACAGCCTTCCCCAGGCATGCCTCCGCAGATCGGCAGCTGCTGGGAACGCGCGGTATGGGCCGCCGGCACGCTGAACTGTTTCACCAGTCGTTTGCCACCGCACTTCGGACAGGACACCTTATCGTCGGCGCTGCGGACCAGGGCCTCGAACGTGCTGTAACATTTCGAACAGGCGTATTCGTAGATGGGCACGGTTGCACCTCCTCTTCACCCGGGACTTGTGCGATAGTGTGCAATTCTAGAAGAAGAAGGTGTCCGCGAGAATGTCGGTTGGCACCGCTGTCGGAACGAAACTTGCCGCCACCCCGGGGAGGACCTGCTCATGGACGGTCCGGTTGTCGGCCGCTGCCTCACGCGCGCTGAAGTGCGCCGCGTCGACGTGCGCGCGGTCGAAGAGTTCGGGATGCTGGGACTGGTCCTGATGGAAAACGCCGGGCGCGGATGCGCGGACGTCCTTTGCCGCCTGGGCATCGACGGCCCGGTTGTCATCTGCTGCGGTCTGGGAAACAACGCCGGTGACGGCTTCGTGTTGGCGCGGCATCTCGACTTGCGCCGCCATCCGGTCCAGGTCGTCGTGTGCGGGGATCCCGCCCGGTTGCGCGGCGACGCGGCGGACAACTTCCGCGTGCTGACCAGAGCGGACGTGCCCATCGAAGTCCACGGTGAGCAGTCTGATCCGGAGCCGTTGTTACGTCGGATGCGGGGCGCGCACTGGTTGGTGGACGCCCTGCTGGGAACCGGCGCGCTGGGCGCGCCCCGTGCGCCGTTCGATCGCGCCATCGAGTTGATGAACTCGCAGTCCTGCCGCAAGCTGGCCATTGATCTGCCGAGCGGGCTGGATTGCGATACAGGATCGCCCGCCACGCCCACGTTCCGCGCCGATCACACGTGCACGTTCGTCGCGTCCAAGATCGGATTTCTCGCGGCGGCTGCCCGACCCTTTCTGGGACAGTTGCATGTCCTGGACATTGGCATTCCGCGCCGACTCCTGGACGAGGTGCTGGCTGCGGGCTCGTCGCCGGATGAGCCGCACCGTGCTACTTTGACCTGAAGGGGGAACTCACTCCGAGCGGACTCGCTGGACACCCGGGGAGGTATCCGCCTCTCGCGGAAGACCCTCTCCTTCCCGTAACGCGCTGATTGGACACGAACCGCACTGATGTCGATCAATCCTTATTCATCCCCGGCACTCCTGGCGCAGCCGGAGATGGCGGCCGCGCAGCCGCCGGCGGCCCCTCTGCGCGCTTTACTGCGTTGGACGCTGGTCTGCGGCGTGAGCGCGGCGCCGAGCTTCTTCTGGGGTTGTGCCTTGGATCGCGGAATCCAACATATCGCCGCGATGATCAGCGGGATTGTCGTGTTCATACTGGCGTACACGGCGTTCGAATGCACGCGCACCTATCGGCGGTTGATGCAGGTACCTTATATGCGTCGGACGGCGATGATCGGTTACGGCACGCGCGTGGTGATGTCCATTGTGTTTCCGGTGGGACTGGCGGTCGACATGCTCGTGGGCATGGGGACGATGACCATCGTGGGCGCCGTGGCCGGCGCGCTGCCGTCGGCCAATGTTGGCGGACCGACCTTCCTCGTTGTGTTCATCCTGACATTGGTGCAGGGCACGTTGATGAACCTGTTGCTCGTCGGCTACATGGGTGCGGTCTTCTGGATCCAATGGCTGGCGGGAGAGCGGAGCGGGACACATGAACCGTCCCTGGTGCGTGGGGAATCGGCGGAATGACGGGCACCGGGAGTCAATCGGCGCGCGGGCGGGGGGCTTCGGGCGGCGCGGGTGGCTCGTACACGAAATCCTTCCATTTCATCGCTCGCCGTAGCGGTTCGACGCGCAGAATCACCTCGCCGTTCTTGAAAATGCGCACGGTTCCCGACGATTCGCTGACCACCACGGCAATCGCGCTCGTCGCCTTGCTGATCGCCGCAGCCGCCCAGTGTCGAGCTCCCAGTCCTTTCGAGAGGGTGAGGTTCTCGTAGGGTGCGTTGACAATCTGGCAGGCCTTCTCCACGGTCCCGTCCGGCGCGACCACGAAGGCGCCGTCGAGTTGTGCCACTTCCTTGATCGAATCGCGGGCCCGCGAATCGTGCACATTGCGTTCCTTGCGGCCGTAGCCTTTGACCGCATCGAATCCGGCCGGGTGGGAGTGCAACAGGACGCGTTTGGTGTCACCCACGACGAACATGGTGCCGACGGGTTTGCCCTCGCGCCCTTCCCGTCCGATATCCACTGCCAGATCCACGACGGCTTTCAACGTGTCGAGCGGCACGCTGGTCTCGATCTGCCGCAGGTCCCGCGCGGTCAGGCGTCCCAAGTGTTCATCGAGCCGGATGCAGCTGATGGTGTCGATCAATTCCGCTTCAAAGCCGCTGTAGACCGCCACGACGCTGGCGCCGGGGGAAAGGATGTCGTCGGCGATGCTCTCGAGTAACGCCTGCTCCAGACGATCGAACACCGGTGCCTCGTGCATGTCCAACAGGACGGTCAGCAGTCCGGCTTGTTTGGCTCCCTCCAGGATCTCAGCCGACGAGGCCGCCACCAGGATCTTGTTATTGGCGGCGCGTGCTTTGAGTTGATCCCATTCCGTGGCCCCGTCCAGCATGACCAGCAGGGCATCGGCTTCCGATGCTTCACGCAAGCGTACCGCCAACTCAATAATGGTGGCGAACTGGGGGGTAAACTTCTGCGTTTTCATGCTTGGGAGGATTCGGCTGTGGCAGCAATGGGTGTGAATCGCCAGCCCTGCAGGGCCCGCCCATCACATCCTGGCATCGACCCAACGTCATCGAGCGGCCGCAGCGGCCGGATTCGCGCACGGGACCAACGTGTTGATCACCTCGCCCGCATCGTATGAAGTTTCCGGCAACAGGGCAACGTCTCTTCCCTGCCGGGGCCATTCACCACAGGGTGAAGAAAGGGCAAACAAGGCCAGCGGTTGCGTAATAATCTTGACTGGACGGAATCGGACAAGCTGCGAATTCCGTCTCGCTCGCTTTCCTCTGAGTTCTCTGTGGCTCTTTGGTGTCTCTTTCCGTTTCGTGCATAATCCGGACTAGAGTTCGTGCCGCAGAAAGGACCGTTCCCCCGCCTTGCTGCCGAATACGCGCTCGTCATACAAGGCCAAGGCATGCAGGGCGTGCCCCTTGGGCCCCACCTCCCAGTCGTCGTCTTCCAACAACAAGTTCGTCAGGAAGTCAATTGACTTCACCATGCGCGGCTCGACGAGTTGTTGCAGAGTGAGCGAGAACGCGAGCCACTCCGCCATGTGCCCCGTGGTTTCGAGGACACGTAGAGGTTCGCCCGCAGCTTGGCGCGAACGAAACCAATCGGTGCTGAAGCTGCCATCGTGGTTCTGCAACTTGAAGGCGTATTCGTGGTAGTCCTGCACAAATCGCTGCGCACGCAACCACTGCCCCACGACCGGCTCCTGGCGCTGCTCGCGTTTGCGCGCCGCATAGCTGAAGCCCATCATGCGGTGGGTGCCGCCGCAACAGGCGCCAACAATGGGCTGCGTGAGTTCTTCCCGGATGATACGCGGAATGTCCCAGCGTTCACCGCGGTCGTTGGTCCACGTCGCGTCGGATTCCAGGTAGTGCACCAAACCCACCAGCTTGAAATTCAGCTCGCTGCCGGCAGCACACGTACTCTGCTCGTATTCCACGACATCCTTCAGCGTGAACTGGTACCCATTCACTCGGATCGGGTACGTGAGGGGCACTTCGCATTGGGCCATCATGAAGAGGAACTGAGCATCATGCCCCTGCAGTCCGGGTCCCGACTTGGGACGCAATCGCCCGTTGGCCACCTCGAAGAGCTGTAGATCCTGCCCCTTTCCGTTTGAACACAGCCAGGAAATCGCGTTGACGCGGCGTCCCTCCACCAACACGTCCGTGTCGATGCCAAAGGCAATCAAGCCGTGCATGATGCCCCACGGACTGCGATACGTCGCATCTTCCGGACGACGGTAGTAACGCGCCAGGCAGGCGCGCAGCCTGTCGCGCAGTCGCTCGAACGAGGGTGACAGGCTGGGCATCTCCTGGGCGGTCGCCTCCGCCGACATTCCGGACAGTGCCGATGAGCCCTGAGTCCGACGACTGGTTGGCACGGAGCCCAGAGACAGCTCGGAACTCGGCTTGTCACTCAAAGACCCGCGGCCGATGGCTCCCACCAAGGGCACCCGATAGGTGGTCCTCTGGCCCCAGCATTCGCTGGCCGCCCACGCGTGGAGCAATAGCAGCATGAACACGGCGCCGCTCCGCAGACGGCAGCGGTGATAGCTCATGAGTTGACTTCCCGTGCGGCGTGTTCCCACTAGACATACCCCCCCGGCACACGCGCCACGCTGCCGCGCACTGGGTCTACGAAGCGTCTCGGGCTGGCGCATTCGGCTGCGCCGCAAATGCACCAGCACGTGGCTCATCGAGTTACTCGCGGCGGTGCGTGGGCAGGAAATCCGGGGATTCTCCGCTGCCGTCTAAGTAACACTGAACAGTGATATCGGTTGTAACGGCTTCGGGAATTCAACAGGCATCCTCAGTAACGCGTGGGCAGACCGCGCTGGGCCGCGAACCCGGGGGATTTGGCGAATCAGGGGTGTACTGATTCCGTCTGGCCCTCGCACATGCCATCTGATATAAACCCGCACCTCCGTGGCGACGCCGGGCTTATGTCCGCCGTACGGAGTGGTCAGTACGTGTCTCATGTGACGTCTCCAGCATGACAAGTCGGTGCCATCTGCCGTTGCTGATCGTTACCTGCTGCCTCACGGCAGGGTGTGTCGATGGTCCCTTTTCCCAATTGGCGGAATGGAACCCGTGGTACACGCAGCAATGGCAGAAGGATGAGGAGCGGGGCCCGACCTATCACCGGCGCTGTGAAGAACTCCAGTTGCTCCAATCGCAGGCCACCCAACTGTCCCCGAAGGAGCAGGCTCAGTACATCGACCAGTTGACGCGGCTTGTTCGCGATGACAGCAATCCAGCCATTCGCGCGGAAGCGACTCGAACGCTTTCCATGTTCACCAATCCCGCCATTCTCCCGGGCATGAGAATGGCAACCACGGACAGTGATCCGTTCGTCCGCATCGCAGCTTGTCGCGTTTGGGGCAAGATCGGAGGAGCGGAAGCGCTGCAATCCTTGGCCGATCGAGTCACGAAGGACGAGGTCCTCGACGTGCGGATTCGCGCCGCGACGGAACTGGGCAATTTTCAGGACCCGGCTGCCGTTGAGGCGTTAGGGACCGCACTCAACGACCACGATCCGGCACTGCAGTACCAGGCCATGCAGTCTCTCAAATCCTGTACGGGCCGCGATTACGGCAACAACGTCGCCAGTTGGCGGGAGTTCGTGGCCGGTAGAACGCCGCCCGAGTCCACGCCGTCCCTCGCTGAACGGATGCGCGCGTACTTCTAGCCGAAGCCGGGCGCGCCGGTCCCGTGGGTGCTTCCCCGTCACGAGCGCGCTGCGGCCTCGAGACGGTCGGCCGCAATTACTGACACCCGCTGCGGCGTCCCCATGATCAGAAGTGTCACCGCTCCGTCTCCGGAAACATGCAGCTGTTGCCGGAGGGCTTGTGGATCGACGAGTGCCCCGCGCACTTTGATTTCCAGCCGGCCAATTCTGCGGGTGCGCAGCCAGGCGCGCAATCGCTTTCGGTCCAACGGGAGTACGTCCAGCACAGCGAATCCCGCGACTAAGGCCGAGTCGATGCGCTGGGTCCCGGTCAGATAGGCGATGCCCGGGGCCACGGCGGCCAAGCCATATTTGCCGGCCAATTCCTGGGTCAAGTGAGCGGCCAGCACGGACGCGTGCGGTTCGTACACGTAGGGTTGCAGGCTGTCAGCCAGGGGAATCTCCGAGTCGGGCGATCCGCACAGTGTCGCCACGTGCCCGCGGTTGTCGATTACTGCCGCGCAATGCAGACCCGGCTGGCGCGCCAAAGTCCCGAACCAGGCCACTTGCTGCCGGCACTCCCTTCGCGTGCCGATCCACTCCAGCTCCGCTTCGGTCTGCCAGGATGGCGGGGCGATCGCAGCCGGAGCCAGTTTGATGCTGGCGGACGATTGTCGGGCGATGAGTTGCTGCAGCACGTCGGGTCCCGGTTGTCCGCAGTCCGGTTGCGCTGAACGCCTGCCCTGCTCGCGCCGATCCGGATCGATGTGCCACGCGACACACGCATCCACAGGGAACGTAGCGGCGTCGGCGAGAACGAAGTCCACCTGTGTCAGGCCGCAGGCGCGGCAATTCGCGCGTGCCAGTCGAATCGCCAGGGGATCAAGGTCCACGGCGACCACGGGGCCCCGCTCCCCTAACCCCAGCAAGTCACCTCCCAGACCCACGCACAGGTCTGCCACGCAGACGTCACGCGGAAATCGTGCCGACTTGTATCGGGCGATCGACTCGTCGGTGGATTGTTCGAGCAGCTTCCGCGTGAAGTACATCTGCTCCGCCCGCGCGAACTTCCGTCGCGCACGCGGGCGGAGTGCGAGTTGCTCCAACACCAGTTGCAGGCGTTCCGCGCCCATGGCTCGCCGGAGTGCTTCCCGGCGAGCTGTGGTTGGCGCTGGCGAGGCTGCGGCGAGTTGTAGATAATGCTGTCCGGTCTCACTGGCGAGCCAGTCGATGTCTGCCGGATCGGTGATGACCACTTGATCGTGTGCCTTTCCCGAAGATGATGGGATTCATGGCGTCGTTGGCGGACCAACTGGCAACGTATCTGCACCTGGCACGGGCCAGTGAGTTGCGCGGGCGTTTGCACGTGCGGGACCGGCTGCTGGTGCTGGCCGCCGTTAGCGCGGTGCAACTCAAGCTTACGCGCATCGCGGACTGCTGTCGACAACGCGTACTCGCGCACAATCCCACGCACCTGCTGCGGCGTTGGCCCACGTTTGCGGCGGGTTGCGACGACCCTGAGTTCGCGCATTTCTTGCGCCATCTGTGGCGGCGCTATCCGCCTGAGAGGGCGGAACGGATGCTGGTCACTTTGGGCATCGAGCGGGGTCAAGAACGCGCCGCGTACTACTCGGATGAGGAGTTCGGCGCGGCCCTGCTGGGAGTAACGCTGTCCGACCTGGACCAATTCGGCCCTGCCGATCACCCGTGACTTGCCGGTGGCGGAAACTCTTCGAATCGGGGGAGTCGTAGTGTCTCCCGATCCGGATTCCGGGCACCTCACCACCGTCTCGCTGCTGCGATGCCGGCCGGCCGGCCGATGCAGGAAGAGGACGAGTGTCGACATGGGGAGTCCAGGCGATGTTCAGCAAGAGATCGCGGTTGTTATTGACGCTGCTCGCGGCCGTGGGAATACCCTACGTCTGGTTCAACGAGCGCTTCTCCAAGTGGCTGACAACCGAAGCGTTTTCCTCCGCGCCAACCACGAGCAGCAGTGCGTTGACCTCGTCCCTGATGAGTTCGACTGTTTCGGCAGCGCAGCCTGCCGAAACGTCCGCAGACGGCCAGGCCGCACCTGCTGCGACGCCCAGTTCCCTTGAGGAGGTTCTGCGCTTCGACATCACTCCCAACTGGGTGATTCAGCGCTGGCCGCGCGTCTCCACGGTGCAATCGGAGCAGTATTTGGAAGGCCTGCGGGTGGCCGTGGTCACGGGGACGGCATTGGACGACGTTGCCGGTTCGTTGACCTATTACTTTGACAAGAAAGGGCAGGTGCAGCGCCTCATCCTGCATGGCCGGACGGGCGATGATCGCAAACTGGTGCAGTTGGTGGGCGCGAAGTTCGGGCTGCATTCGGAGCCCACATTCGGCGCCGGTATGTACGTCGCACGCTGGAATGCCATTCCGACCAGCGTGCTGCGTGTGAGCTTCGCCCCGGTGGTGCGCAGCGACCGGCCTCATACTCGCCTGCAAGTCCTGCTAGAAATCAATCGGCCGGAAGCCTTCTTCGGACTGAGCCAGGAAGTGCAGGCCGTTCTGCTGCACGATCGAGGCGCGGATCGGTGGTAGGCGGCCAAGTGTTCGCGCGGGAAAAAGGTGTACACATTCGTAGGCCGGACTGCCAATCCGGCGGCATGAAAACCAGACGGATTCGCAATCCGTCCTCCTTCAGGTTGTACAGGTGGTTTCTACGCGGTGGCCAAGTCGCGGGACGCCGGCGTCATTTCTCCGGTGGGACCGCGGGCAAACGCTGCTCGAGTTCCATCAGCCGGCGCTGAAGTTCCTGAACTTGTTTCCGCAGTGATTCCACCTCCGCCTCCAGTTCGGCAAGGCGGTCGGCTTCGACCACCGGCCCCAGCGGCATTCCAGGGGGAATCAGTCCGGGAGGAACCGGTCCCGAAGGAACGAATTCCTCCAGGACGCGACCAATTCCGTCCAGGACACGGCGCCGGTCCATCGGCAGCGACCGTTCGCGCGGAGGAGGAGGCAACTCACCCTCGGGTACAGCCACGGTCCTTTCGTCGCTCAGGCCAGCCGTGGGTATCAGCTGTACTGACTTGCGAAACAATCGATTGCCGTCGTAGTACTTCAACTCGATCTTCGCTGCCGGAGGCAACGACTGCATGATGCGGGCAGCGTCTGCAGGAGAACTGACCTTTTGGCCGTCAATCGCCACGATCACACCTCCCAGAGGCAGACCGACGCGGTCCGCGGGAGAGCCGGGCACGATCCCCGTAATTCGAGCTCCTTCTCGCACGACATACGTGCCGGGAACCAGTGCCAAGTCGGTGACCGACTGCAACTGCACACCCAGCGTGGCATGCGGCGCCGCCGGCACGGCGGCCTCAGGCGTTGTGGGGGACGTCGCGGAGGGAGTCGGCGCGGGAATCGCCTCCGGCTCGCTGGGCACCACTTGCGGGTCGGCAACCGGAGGAGGCGGCGCCTGTGCCAAGACACCCGAAGCCGTCCAGCACCATACAGCGGCAGTCACACAGGCGATCACTTCACGGCACACCATGGCCTGATCCTCCCAGTGGCAACAACGACGAAAGTCCGTCCACAGCTGTCGGGGGCGCACCCCCGTCCGATCCGGAATCTAGCCTCGCGGCAACCGGCGGTCGTCGGCTATGCTGGGCCGGATGAAATCACTGACTGTTGATTCTACACTCCAGCTGCGTCGAACACCTCAAAGTTGTCGCGCGGCGACGCTATGGCTGCTGTGGTCCGAGGAACCTCCCGAGGTGCGCCGTTCACTGGTTCGCGCCGCACTGAACTCGACGCGACAGGAGGATACGGCACTGGCGGCACTTCTGGAAGGACGGCGGCAAGCAAGCCTCGTGGGAGCATCCTGGGCTCAGGTCATGCCAGGCCGCATCGCCAATGTCTGGCCGCCGCGCCTGGTCGCGGGCGAGCCGACCGGCACGGCCGAGAGGCTGCTGTCCTGGTCCGACACGTTGCTGCGGCGCGCGGGTGTCAGGTTGGCTCAGGTACTGCTGCGATCGTCGCGCGGCGGTGATGCGTCGCTGCTGGTGCGTCACGGTTACCGGTTCACGGCGGAATTGCTGTATCTCGTCTGCGAAGTGACCGCAGCGGCGGATGTCGCCTCGGATCACGAATTGGTGTTCACCGCTTGCGGCGAACAGGATCGGCAGCGGTTGCTCCGCGTCATCACCGCAACGTACGATGGTACGCAGGACATACCCGCGCTGAATGGTCTGCGATCTCCGGAAGATGTGCTCGACGGCTATGCTCATCCCGGCGCGGACGCGACGCCGCACTGGTTTCTCGTCACACACCACAGCGACGACGCGGGGTGCCTGCTGCTTTGTGACTACCCGGCAGCGGCCCAATTGGAATTGGTGTACATGGGACTAGTGCCCGCGGCGCGCGGGCGCGGCTGGGGAGCGGACATTGTCCGCTTCACGCAGTATTCAGCCCTGGCCACGCAACGGACCCGCGTAGTGCTGGCGGTGGATGCGGCCAACGACCCGGCACTTGTGACGTACGGCCGCGCCGGTTTTTTCGAATGGGATCGGCGCAGCCTCTTCCTGAAGGTGCTTTCCTGACGCCGTTTCGGCTTGCTGCGCACCGACTTCCGCCCACGTGCCTCGCGACTTCCTGGTGCCCTTGGTGACAGTTCCCGACAGGTTTTCCACGGGACTGCCACGGGGGTAGGGTCCCTTCCACCGCCGTGCGGCAGAAAGTTAGCCACGGTGCTTTCGAAGGTTAGGGAACTGCCGCCCGAAACTTTCGCGACTTGCGTTCGGCGGCGTTTGACAGGCGTGCTAGCAGACGTACAATCAGCGGCGGTTATCTAATCGAGTGATCAGGTCGCACCTCACGCAACGGTGCGATTATCGTTTTAGGATACACACCGCTCATTGTGCCGAAGGGGATCCACGTCACCACGGTGGCGCGTCTCTTCTGCCGTGACGGCGTCACGAAGGGTGACGGTGTGTGCGAGGGACGCGACAGGAAGTGACCAGGGACGAGATGGACGTCGTTTCTGCAATTCAGCGTGAACTGTGCGATCGGATCGGTCGCGAACGGTACGGCCTCTGGTTTCGTGAGGGCGTCCGTCTCGGCTGTGAAGGGGATGCGCTGGTCGTCGCGGCTTCCGGTCAGTTCTTGCTCGACCGACTACGGAAGCAGTTCGCACGGGAACTCCAGGCGCTCAGCCTGCAATTCCTCGGAGATGCGGCGACCGTGCGTTATGTCGTCGCCCCGCAGTCATTGCCCACGAACCCAGACGGTAACGGAAATGGGACCACCGGCGCGGGGCCCATCCGGACCGTTCCGGGTGTCAAGCCGGCGCCGGCCGCAGCCGCGCGGCCCAGCGGGGCGCGATTCGCCCGGTTGGATGATTTCGTAATTGGAGATGCCAATCGCGTGGCGGCTACGGCGGCGCGTTCTGTGCTGCAGCGGCCGGGAACCGTCTCGCCGCTGTTCGTCCATGGTCCTACGGGTTGCGGAAAGACTCAGTTGTTGGAGGGTATCTGGTCGGAGTTCCGCGCGCGGACCGGTTTGACGAAGGTCCTGCTGCTGGCGGCTGAGCAGTTCACGACGCATTTTCTGGAAGCACTGCGCGGCAGCGGTTTACCGAGTTTTCGGCGCAAGGTGCGCGAGCTGGACGTGTTGCTGCTCGACGACCTGCAGTTCTTTCCCGGAAAGCGGGCGACCATCGTGGAGTTGCAGAACACGGTGGACTGCCTGCTCCGCCAGGGGCGGCAGTTGGTGTTGACCGCGGACCGTCCGCCGCACGCCCTCAAGGGACTCGGCCCCGAATTCGTGGGCCGCGTTTCCGGGGGGCTCGTGTGTCCGCTGGATGCACCGGACTTTGCGACCCGCTTGGGGATCGCCCGCCGCATGGCGGCCAATCTGCAGACACCTGTCCCTCACGATGTCCTGGAACTCATTGCCGGAAAGCTGCAGGGTGACGCCCGGCAAATCTCGGGTGCGCTGAACCGGCTGCGTGCCACAAGTGACGCACTGCAGCAGCCGATCACTTACGAACTGGCCTTGACCGCGCTGGAGGACATCTTCCGAGCTACCCAGCGACTGGTGCATTTGCCCGACATCGAGCGCGCGGTATGTGAGGTCTTTGGATTGGATGCCCGCTCCTTGCGCGACGGTCGCAAGGCCCGCACGATCAGCCAACCGCGCATGTTGGCCATGTGGCTGGCCCGCAAGTACACGCGGGCCGCCTTCTCGGAAATCAGCGAATACTTCGGGAGGCGAAGTCACAGTACGGTCATTTCCGCCGAAAAGAAGGTCAACGGCTGGATGGCCAAGGGAGCGACGGTGCAACTCGGCCTGAGTGAATGCCGTGTCGAGGAGGCCATTCGCCGCGTGGAAACGCAATTGCGCGCGGGATGATCGCTCCGTGCAAGCCTGGAGCCGCTCGGCAATCGATGGTACGCGTTCACGGCTCCGGCGGGGGATTGGCGCATTTTTCGGCGATGGTGCCCCGCCTTCAGGACCAGACATTGACCGAAAACATGGGCCGATCCCCGTCTCTTCGCCGAGCCGTGGACGCTTACAATCGATGATCGCCGAGCGGTCGCCAAGGGCGCGCTCAGGAATAAGTTGCCGCATCGAACATCGTTCCACGGCTCTCCGAGCCGTGATTGCTCGACTCGGAGAGTCGAGCGACGGACGGCAATTTGGTAGCTTGCTGTTGAGCGCGCTCCGTCTTCGTTTCCGGCAGCCGCGGGCTGCTATGCAATCGCGATCAGGCTTGATTCGCCGTGCCCGGCAGCGCCACGGGCGGGAAGGGCATGTCCCCCCATTCGTATTTGGCCGGCGAGAGGTTCTGGGGCGAATTCAACGCTTCGTCCCATGTGATCTTCTGACCGGTGTAACAGGCCTCGCGTCCCATGATCGCCAAGAGGGTACTGTACGACATGTAGACGCCATTGTTGATGAGGTTGCCCGAGCGGATGCCGGCGAAGAGTTCGCGGTGTTCCTCGTCGTACATGCTGGGCTTCTCGCCCGGGAACTTCCAGCGCCCGTCCGCGTTGGTGACCTCGTTCTTGAGGATCACCGCCCGGCCTTTGGAGCCGAACACGTAATCATCGGTCTCGCCGTAGCAGCCGGCCATCTGGCGCGTGTAGGCAAACGTGCGCACGCCGTTCTCCCATTCGTAGCAGACGGCGAAGTGATCGTAGATGTGGCCCCACTTGGGTTGCTCGGTGCGCACCTGGCGGCCGCCGAGTCCGAAGCAACTGGCGGGCGGCTTGTCTCCCATCAGCCACAGGGCCTTGTCCAGGCTGTGAATGTGCTGCTCGACGATATGATCGCCGGAGAGCCACGTGTAGTAGTACCAATTGCGCATCTGGTACTCCATCTCGCTCCATTCCGGTTTGCGCTGGCGGGTCCATAAGGTCCCGGTCAGATAGTTCTCCTGGATGGCTGTGATGTCCCCAATCGCGCCGTCCTGGATGCGCTTGATGGTCTCGCGGACCCCGGCGTCGTAGCGCCAACAAAGGCCCGACACGATGCTGAGGTTCTTCTTCCGCGCCAACTCGGTCGTTTCCAGCACACTGCGCACTCCCGTCGCGTCGACCGCGACCGGCTTCTCGCAGAAGACGTGCTTGCCCGCTTCGATTGCTGCGCGCAGGTGCGCCGGCCGAAAATGCGGCGGTTCGCACAGCAAGACCACATCCACACCACTGTCGATGACCTGTTTGTAGGCATCGAAGCCGTGGAAGGCATGGTCATCGGTGACCGCATATTGGTCCTCCTGGTCCGGGCGCCCGTTCAGTTGTTTTTCGAGCACCTTGCGGCTCTGCTCCAGCGCGTCGGGAAAGGCATCGCCCAGTGCCGTCAGGCGGACGTTCTTCTCCGCGTGCATCGCATTGACGGCCGCGCCGTTGCCGCGACCGCCACAACCAACCAAGCCGACCTTCAGGATATCGCTGCCGGCCGCATGCACCGAGCGCGCGGCACCCAAAGCCATGGCCAGCGAACCGCCGACGAGGGCCCCGGTCGAACTCTGCAGAAAGCGGCGACGATTGGGGAAACGGGACGTGTCGTGTGCGGACATGGACAGCTCCTTGTGGTCAAGAGTACGAACAATGCCAGCCATGGGTGTCAAGCGGCATCAAGCGGCAACTAACTGGCGACACAGGTGGGTACAACTTCGCTCGCTGGGGGGCGGACCGTCAGTCCGCCCGATTGCTTTCGGGGGGAAGGACCCGACGGGTGGCCGCCTGGCGCTCCAGCCATCGAGTCTCAGCGATTCATCCGGCGGGTGCAACAGCGCGGATCATCTCGCGCCCGACCGCGCCATGATAGCCGTGCGGACCCGTCTCCCGCAAGCAGTTTCGTCAACGGACGGAACGCATGAAGCGGAGGAACTCCGTGTCGAACTTCCCCAGGTCCTGGCCGAACACGCTGGTGAAAGCCTCGAGCCGTTCCTGAGGCTCGTCAACCAACAGCGGCTTCTTCTGGGACAAAACCTGCAGGTACCGGATGTAGTCCTCCTGCCGCTGGCGGAACAAGAAGAAATTCAGAGCCCAGGCCTCCGCGTAGGCCTCGGCCGCCGTTCCCGTGTTGCGAAACCGATCGTTGTCGGCAATGAGCGACCGCAGCGAGTCGGCAGTTCGGTGGACGGCGTAACGGTGGAAGTCCACTAACCGCACGCGGTTCACGTTGTCGATGGAACGCCAGCCGCGGCGGCTCTGCAGATCGGGCGTCTCGAAGTAGACGGCAATGCCTTCGCTGACCCAGAGCGGAATATCGGCGTACCGCATCTGCAGTCCGCAATTGAAGGCCAATTGGTGCGTAGCCTCGTGAATGATCGTGGCCACCGTGTGCTCGGCCTGCGGTTGCGCCAGAATCCGGTTGATGTGCTCCGCCGACGTCACGCGTCCGACACGCTGCAGGGACTCCAGTCCCGTCAAGTCATACATGGTGATACGGTTCGTGCGCAAGCTGTAGTAGCCCGCAACGCCCGCCGTGGCCGCGCCCAATTCGGGTTGTGCGTAACGCGCGAAACTCTGCTTCGTGTCGAATATGACGGCGATGAGCGGTCCCGGCGGATCATCCAGGGCCAGACTACGCTGCTTCCAGAACGTCGAGAACGCGAGAAACAACCGTTCAAACAGCGCACCGCACCACCGCGCGTATTCCTGCGAGGTGTTGTACACGATCAAATAATGGGCCGTCGTGTGCGTGCGAAAACCGGACAACTCCTGGGTGAGCTGCCGTTCCATTTCCTTGGTGTCCCACCGCCGGAACGGTTCATCGTCAGGGCGCCGGGCCACCAGGTCTTCCGCCTTCACCGCCCAGAGGATACCCGCGCGGTCTTCCAGGAGCACACCCCCGTCCTGGCTTTCGATGAGAACCTGTCCGGCAACCTCGACGAGGCGCTCCCCCTGGCGCAGCGTCACATTTTCCAGTGCGCACCCGACCTGAGCACGACCGCAAAGGAACACCAACCACACAAGACATCGGTAACGGTGCATAGGGCAATTGTACCTCGCAACGGAAGACGGCTCACGCGAGATGCGCCGGGCGACCCAGTAACCAGGTGATCAGCAACGCCGACAGCATGGTGGCGGCCATCACCAACAGACAGACGGCGGCGGCCACATCGTCGACACCGGCATGCAACAGGCCAAAGACCCGCGTCGGCAACGTGAAGACACCGGGTGGAGCTGTGAGGTTTGTGGCAGATAATTCGCCCATGCTGATCGTGAACGCGGCTAACCAGGCTGCCGCCAGGGCGGGTCCCCGCATCGGCAGTTCGACTCGCCACAGACTGCCCCAGAACGTGGCACCATCGATCGCGGCGGCTTCCCGCATTTCCTGGGGCACCGACCGCAAGGCATGCCAGCAAATGAGCGCGGCAATCGGCAGTGCGCGCCAGGTCTGAGCGACCACGGGTGCAAACAGGGAATTCTCATACAGCCACAGCAACACTGGTAGCCGCCCGAGCTGCAGCCATTTCACAATCCCGATCCCGATCAAGGGTCCGGGAACAGCCAGGCCCAAGGAAACGATCAGCGCAGTTGCCACGTGACCCACCAGCGCACGTCGCAGCCACCCAGCACAGAGTACGCCGGCGGTTAAGGCCGAAGTCGCGGCGATCCCTGCAATCAACAGACTCCAGAAGCATTCCTGGCGGAACTCCACGAGTGCGCGTCCCAACAACGTCACGATCTTGCCACCCGACCACACTCGCAACCAATGATCACCGGTGCGCTGCACGGTGATGCCGGCCTGAACGAGCAGGTTCAGACACGGAATCCCCGCGATGACCAGGGTGGTGAGGAGCAGCCAGATCCCGCCCCAGAGCCGCCCGCCCCCGAGCGCGATCGTGCGGGAAGACTCCGGCGCAGTCTGCTGTTGCGGGACCAAGGCATAGGCGGTCACGCAGAACGACACCAGCAGCAGGAGAAGGAGCACCGCCGCATCGCCCGCCCAAGCGATTCCCGATTCCGCCGATGCCAACGACCCCAATCCGAATGCGGGCCCGTACGTGTAGATCTCCTCCGCGTAGGTGCGAATCTGATACAGGTCCGTGACGGCAATCTCCTGGGACGACAACACGAAGACCCACAGCGCGGCAATGGCCACCGCCGGTAATGCTCGCCGCAATGACACCCGCCAGGCCACCTGGGCCACGGACAGATCCAGCAGCGCTGTCTCCTCCAGCTCCGGCTCCACCATCCGCAGTCCGTAGCTGACGACGAGCACGATCCAAGGTACCGCGGCCAATGCGTGAATCCAAATCGCCGCGGGCCAGCCGGCCAGCGCCAGCCGCGACGGCCAGCCAGACCAGGAAGGCAGCCAGCCCTGCCTGCCAAGTCCCGCGTCCCATCCCGCTGCCTGCAGGTACAGCGGCATGAACAACATGGCGATCGTCACGGCTCTCACGGCGTGCCGTCCCCACGCATCGGTCCGTGACAACAGCCAGGCCACGGGCAGGCCGATGGGCAGCGCCAGGCAACACGCGCTGGCGGACAAGACCAACGTGTTGCGCAACAACAACCAGGCGCGCGCGTCAATCAGCGCGGTTAGCCACACGAGGCCGATCATGCAGCTTGCGAAGAGACCGATTGACGCAGCGGTTTTCCAGTGTGGTTGCACCATGCGTCTCGACAAGACCGGACCACCAACGCGGCCATCGGCAGTTTCAACGGCGCGGCCCAGCGGGAACGGAGCGCGCCGCGGTCGCATCCGTTGCCAGCAGTTCTTCGCTGAATCGTGCCAGATACTTCATCAGGCTGTCCGGCTTCTCGAAGCCAATCACGGTCTCGTCCCAGTCCATCTGTTTGGCAAGCACACGCCCCGCGTCAATGTCAAACTTGACGTCGCCGTTCGTGAGTTGCTGCACCAGTTGAACCTGGATGCGCGGGTCATCCACGGGAGTCAGGACTTCCGTCTTGACGCGAATCGTGGCCACGCCCGTCTGGACCTTCTCGAGCGTGTAGAGTTTGCGGATCTTGATGCGTTCCAGCTTGCCGTCCTGATGGCGGATCTGCAACTCGGATGGCTCGTACCAGTGACTCCCCTCACGAACGGGCTTGGGAGGCAGCAACATGGTGATGTCGCCCAACCCGAGATTGCCGCGCGAAGCGTTTCCTTCCTTCTCCACAATCTCCCCCGTGTCGCTGATCGTGGCAGTGGTAAGCGGCTGACCGATCGTCTTGGCCACTTGCTGATATTCGGGAGGCGCCTGGGCATCGGTCGCGCTGTTGTAGGACACCTCGGGGCGATCGGAGATCTGCCGCCACATGTCGACGTCTTCTACGGTGTGCGTGAAGGTGATGTGGCCCTCGGGAGACACCTGCGTCACTCGCCACGCCTTCGTCGAGACACTGCGCGATTTGGCCGTCTGCGTGTTGCCACTGATGCTCGTTTCCGTCGTGACCAGATGCGTCACTTTCCAGCGGATCACCTCATTGGCCTGGAATTTGTACCGCAGCAGATATTCGGACGCAGGAGTTGACGGCTCCGCCTGCTCACCCGCTGCCGCAGCCACCGCGACCAACATGCCGAGAATCCACGAAGAGGAATGCGAAAGCTGCATACTGCGCGTCCTTGCTTAGAGGTCAACGGAAGTTACCAGACAGGAATCCGCGAGATACGCAATCAGGGCGCACCCCACGGTTCTTCGTCGCGTGCGCCGATGCGTCCACCCCACCCCAGCTTCTCGCGCAGGGTGCGGTAGTAACTATGACCTTTCACTTCCACCAATTGAAATGCTGCCTCGGCCCGTGCCACGCACACCCGATCATCCGCCGTGAGACGACACAACGTGCGTCCATCGACTACCAGCGACGTCGTCTCTTGCGGCTCGCGAACCAGCATCTCCAACTTGCGATCCGCCGTATCGACAACCGGCCTCACCGTCAACGTGTGCGGACTGATCGGCGAAACGACAAATGCCTGCATGCTCTTGCGCAGAATGGGACCTCCAGCGGATAAACTGTGAGCCGTCGATCCCACCGGCGTGCTGATGATCAATCCGTCGCAACTATAAGTAGTTGCCAATTCTGAGTCAACGTAAAGATCCACCGTCAGGATTGAGAACGGCGGGCCAGCCAGCACAGCGGCCTCGTTCAATCCCAACTCGTCGTACAAGAGGTGCGAGCCGCGATAGACTCGACAACGGAACATCAAGTGGTCGACAACGCGCACGTCGCCCCGACAGACATCGGGAAGACATTCGATAAGGGCGTCAGGAGGCAGATCAGCCAGGAACCCCAACTTCCCCAGATTTACCCCCAAGACGGGAACCTGATGGGCCCCCATATGGCGTGCGGCCCGCAGGATCGTACCGTCACCACCCAAGACGATGGCCAGATCGCACGGGACAGGACCGAGACTGCGCTGCATTTCCACGTCCACCAGCACGATATCTGCGTATTGCGCAATGACGGGCTGCAAGCGCGCGGTGGCGTCCCGCACGTGTGGCCGTTCACCATTGGCGAGCAGCATGACGCGCGGGCGGCGGCCATCCTGCCCCCAGGCAGGTGAAGTACCGGCGGAATACGTGGGGATCATGCCTGGTGGCAGCCGTGAGATGGTGGGGAACGTACAACTACGAGCGTGACCTTTCCGCGGAAAAGTCGTGCAATTCTGTCCTCGCATCGCCGGTCGCAGCTAGCTGGCGGCACGCCTGCGCGATGCCTTCGGCGTGCAGTCCCAGGTCCGCCAGCAATTCGCCTCGTTCGCCGTGTTCGATGAAGCGATCAGGAATTCCCAATCGCTGCCAGCGTCGTATGTCGCAACCGGCATCACAGGCGGCCTCCAGCACCGCACTACTGAACCCCCCGGCCAGACATCCTTCTTCGACGGTCACGACAAACGGGCACTCGCAAAACGCGCGCTTCAGGACCTCGAGATCCAGAGGCTTAACGAACCGGGCGTTCACGACACCTACGTCGAGCGCGTCAATATTTCTGAGCGATTCGGACGCCTTGAGTGCGGCAGACACCAAGGTACCGCAGCAGAGAATCACGCCATCGGTTCCCCAATGCAGGATCTCGCTGCGTCCCAGCTCCAGCGGCATGCGCGGTTCCGCCAGGAATTCCGCGAGGCATTTGGGGTAGCGAATGGCACACGGCCCCGGGTGTCGGATGGCGAGGTCCACCATCGCCGCCAGATCGCTGGCATCACCCGGCGTCATGACTACCAGATTGGGAAACATGCGCAGATAGGCCAGATCATACGCGCCGTGATGCGTGGGACCGTCGGGCCCGACCAGGCCAGCGCGGTCCAGCATGAAGGTGACGGGCAGATTCTGCAGGGCGACTTCCTGAAAGACCTGATCGAAGCTGCGCTGCAGGAATGTGCTGTAGATATCCACCACGGGGCGCAGTCCGGCTTTGGCCAGTCCTGCGGCGAAGGCCACGGCGTGCGATTCACAAATGCCCGTATCGAAGAACCGCTCCGGAAACTCATCCCGGACGGTCTCGAGCTTGTTGCCCTGGCACATGGCGGCGGTGAGCACTGCCACCTGCGGATTGTTCCGCATCTGTTCGCGAATCGCCTCACTGGCGCAATCGGTATAGGCTTTGTCCTGGGATCGACCCCTGGGGATGGCTTTGCCGCCATCGCGTTCAAAGGCAGGCGGCGTGTGGAAGAACACCGGATCTTCCGCGGCTGGTTGAAAGCCGTGCCCCTTCTCGGTGACGACATGCAACAGGATGGGACCATCCAGTGCCTTGACCATCTGCAGGTACTTGCGCAGCACGGCGATGTTGTGGCCGTCAATCGGTCCCAGATATCGGAAGCCGAGTTCCTCGAAGAGCATCCCGCCGGTCAGACCGGCCTTGATCGCTTCCTTCATTTGCGCGAGGAAGCGTTCCGCCGGATCGCCGAACAACGGAACGTGGTTCAGGACTTTGGTGACTTCAAGCTTCAGTCCGGTATAAAAGGGATTCGTCCGCAGGCGATCGAGGTACTGGGCCAGCCCGCCGACCCGCGGGCAGATCGACATCTTGTTGTCATTGAGCACGACCAGCAGTTTCTTCTTCAGACCGCCGGCATTATTCAAGGCCTCGAACGCGATGCCGGACGGGAGCGCCCCATCGCCGATAACAGCCACCGCATGACGCTGCGGGTCTCCCAGGAGTTCATCGCCGCAGCGCAGACCGAGCATGGTGGAGATGCTGCAGCCGGCATGCCCGGTCATGAACAGATCGTAGTCGCTCTCCTGCGGATTGGGATAACCCATCAACCCGCCTTTGGTGCGCATCGAACTGAACTCGCGATATCGTCCCGTCACGAGTTTGTGCGGGTAGATCTGGTGACCGGTGTCCCAGAGCAGTCGGTCCACGCGAAAATCGAATACGCTGTGCAGCGCCAGGCACAACTCCACCACACCGAGATTCGAGGCAAAGTGAGCCGAACGGGCGCTCAGCAGATTGCAGAGAACGTCTCGGATTTCTGCCGCCAGCCGCTCGAGCTGCGCCAACTTCATCTGGCGAAGCTGGTGTGCGGACTCCAGTTTTGAAAGCAGGTCGTACATGGACTAACGATTCCGCTCAATCACGTATTGGGCCAGGGAGGCCAGTTGGTCGGCGTTGGGACCCAAAGGTCCCAGCGCGGCGCAGGCGTCGGCGATCAGTTGTCGCGCCCGGTCGCCGCTCGCCGCTGCTCCCAGCACGGAGGGAAAGGTCACTTTGCCGCGATCATGGTCCTTGCCGGCGTGTTTACCCAGATTGTTCGTATTTCCCTGGATGTCCAAGAGATCATCGACAATCTGGAAGGCCAGGCCCAGCTTCCGGCCAAAGACCTCCAGGCATTGCCTAACATCTGCCGCCGCGCCGGCGACCAGCGCTCCCAGGCGCAGCGACACGCCGAGCATCGCTCCGGTCTTACGTCGATGAATGTGTTCCAGCAAATCCACGGTCCCTGTCCCGCGCTCCGCAGCCAAGTCATCTACTTGCCCGCCCACGAGGGCACAGGCACCTGCCGCGTGCCCCAATTCCGCACAACAGCGAGCCGCCACCAGGGGAGGCTCGATGTGCCGCGCCAGAACCTCAAACGCCCGTGCCAACAGGGCGTCGCCAGCCAGGATCGCCAGCGCCTCGCCGTAAGCCGCATGGCAAGCGGGTAACCCGCGGCGCAGCGCATCGTCATCCATGGCCGGCAGGTCATCGTGGATCAATGAGTAGGTGTGTACCATTTCCACAGCGACGGCGGCCGGCATGGCCCGCTCCCGATCACAACCGCAAGCCTCGGCAGCCATTAACACCAGCAGAGGCCGCAGCCGCTTTCCGGGAGCCAGCAGGCTGTGCCGCATTGCTTCCCTCAAGCGCGCCGGGCAGTCCGGGTCATATTCAGTATACTCTAGCAGCGCCGATTCGATTTCGGCGCGCACCGCGTTGGCGTAGTCAAGAAAAGTCGCGACAGACATCGGCACTACGGATCTCAGCGAAATCAGTCACGGGTGCCATCCCGATGAACGGGCCGCAAGGCCGGATTCATACCCGCGGACTGTGGATTCTAGAACAGCCCCTTCTGGTTGTCCACCGCGCCGTCAGGTTCGCGGCCAGCCGGAGAACCGTCCTCCCCGGCCGAGTTCTTGGTGGACCGGCGCTGACCTCGGCGCTGCTGCTTCTGCTCGAGCGTCAGCGCCTGATCGTCGAGCGGTTCGACCACGGGATTCCCCTCGGCGTCAGTCCCGGTCAACAACATGATCTTCCGCTCCGCTTGTTCCAGGGCTCCGTGGCACTGCTTCAGGCACTGGACCGCTTCCGTGTATCGTGCCAAGGAATCGCTCAAGCCAAGCTGACCTTCTTCGAGCGCTCGCACGATCTCTTCCAGTTTCGCGAACGCGCTCTCGAAAGAGGGTTCGGCGGGATCCGCGGTGGAATTCTTGGATTCGGGTTTGCTCATGTTGCTCCTCTTGGTCTGCGGGGAGAAGTGCCGGCCGGCGGGGCCAGTTCCGCGGGTGCATGCTCTAGTACCTGCTCCACGCGACTGATCGTCCTGCCTTCGGAGTAGCGTGTTGTGATCTGTTCGCCGGGAGACAACTGCGCGGCGGTGCGCAACAACGTGCCGTCGCTGGTCCGCTCCGTCAGGCTGTAGCCGCGCGCCAGCACCGCCAGCGGACTGAGCGTCTCCACGCGAGCAGCCGCGGCCGCCAGTCGTTCGGCAGACACGCGCAGCTGCTGGCGCATGGCCAGTCCCGCGCGCGTCTCCCACTCGTCGAGGCGCCGTGCCAATTCGTGTACGCGGTCGAAAGGCCTGCGGAGAACGCGGCGCTGTTCCAACGCTGCCAGTCGCATCCGCGCTTCGGCCGCGCGCGCTCGCAATGCCGAACTCAACCGGCCATGCAGTTGGCGGAGCCGTGCGGCGAGTTCCGGCGCCGACGGTACCACCAGTTCCGCAGCCTCGGTGGGAGTGAGGGCCCGCACATCGGCCACCAGGTCAGCGAGGGTGACATCGATCTCGTGGCCGATGGCCGAGACGACGGGAGTGGACGACGCGAAGATGGCCCGCACCACGGGTTCTTCATTGAAACACCAGAGGTCTTCGAGACTGCCCCCACCGCGGGCCACGACCAGCACGTCGGGTCGCGGGGTCAAGCGATTCACCAATTGAATGCCGGCCGCGATCTCCTCGGCGGCACCTTCGCCCTGCACGCGTACGGGAATCACCAGGACTTCCGCGCAGCGCCAACGGCGTCGCAGCACTTCGAGAAAGTCCCGAATCGCCGCCCCCGTGGGGCTGGTCACCAGCGCAATCCGGCGCGGAAACCGTGGCAAAGGCTGCTTGTGGCGCGGGTCGAACAGCCCCTCCGCCGCCAGGCGTTGCTGCAGTTGGCGCAGCGCCAGTTGCAGAGCACCGATGCCGCGTGGTTCGATCTGCCGCACCACCAGTTGGTAACTTCCGCGCGGCGGGTACACTTCCAGACCGCCGCCACAGATGACTTCTTGACCGTCCTCCAACTGAAAACGCAGCCGGCTGGCCGCACTGCGCCACATCACGCCGCGAATCTGGGCGGTGGCATCTTTGAGCGTGAAATAGATGTGGCCGGATTGGGGCCGTGCGATGTCGGAAATCTCCCCGCTCACCCAGACCGCGGGAAAGGTCGTTTCCAGTGTCTCCTTGATCAGATCAGTCAGCTCGGAGACACTGAGTACCGGCGATTGCTCCGCATCATTCTCGTCACGAGGGGGAGACATGGGCGTGTGGCGTCGCCTCCTCTTCACTCAGGCCAATCGCCGGAAAACACTTCGACGGCCGGCCCGGTCATATAGACGTGATTGTCGGTCGCATTCCACTCCAATGCGAGGTCGCCTCCCAATAGATGGTTGACGATTCTGCGTTCGGTGCGCTGCGCCAACACGCCGGCGACGCAGACGGCACTAGCCCCGGTGCCGCAAGCCCACGTCTCGCCGGAGCCGCGTTCCCAAGTGCGCTGCCGTACTTCGCGCGGCGACACGACTTCGACGAACTCCACATTGACGCGAGCCGGGAAGCGCGGGTCACTCTCGATTTGCGGTCCCAGCCCCAATACGAGTTCATCGGTAGCGCGATCCACGAACACGATGCAATGGGGGTTACCCATGGAGACGCACGTGACGGCAAGCGTGCGACCGCCCACCGGGAAATCGCAATTGACCACGGGGTCGCCCGGCAGTGTGGTGGGAATGCGCTGGGCCTGCAGAATCGGCTCCCCCATATCCACGCGCACGCGTTGCGCTCTGTCCCCCGACACCTCCAGCGAAACCGCGAGCACCCCGGCCTTGGTCTCGATGCGCAGCTGTTCCCGGTGGCAGATGCCACGATCGAAGACGTATTTCGCTACGCAGCGAATGCCGTTGCCGCACATCTCCGCTTCCGACCCGTCGGCGTTGAACATCTGCATGCGTGCGTCGGCCACACGCGATGGCAGGATGAGAATCAGGCCATCGGCACCGATGCCGAAGCGGCGATGGGATACACGCTGCGCGAGTTCCGGCAGACCGTCGGGAATCGGCTGATGGAAACAATCGACGTAAACGTAATCGTTGCCAGCTCCGTGCATCTTGGTGAAACGCATCGCAGATACCTTGGCCCGGGATATGATCATCAAAGGTGAGGTCAGGAGTCCAGTGCCCCGCGCTATGCTCAGAACCGCGCAAGGTCACTTCGACAGTGATTCTAGCGGAGATGGCCGGTCGCTCCAACGCCGTGCCGCGTTCAACCCAGCAGGTCGAGATGGACACCGCTTTGTCCGGTCGCATCCTTGGACAGTCCCGCCGGCGCCGTCTCCGGTGCGCCGTCGCCCGAGGCGGCGGGTTCGGGAGGACGTTCCCAGAGGCGCCGGCCGTCCGCATCCCGGTCCTCGGTTTCCTGGTCCTCGGCCGTCTCCCCCACGCCTGCTGCTGCCTCGGCATGGCGGGCCGCGTCGGCGCGGCGTGCCTGGTCCCGCGCGGCCTGCTGACTGGTGTCGACGTCCGAGCCACGCGACTGCTGCAGTGGCGTTCCCGCGACGCTGGCGGTCACTCCCAAGGCTCCCATGCTCATCGCTTGTCCTCCTGGTCGAAGGTTTTCCACGGCGGCGGCAGCGTGTGCCGCCACTGGCATTGCGTGTCACGGTCGGGAGACCGTGCCACCGCGCGAGAGTCTGTTTCGGCGCGAACCTGTCGCGGCTCAACGGTTCAGGTGCGGATCGGGGAGACGACTGGTCTGCGGCGGTTCTCGCGTACTGGCTCCGGGAAACAGCTGTTGAAACCGTTCACTCAGTTGCGGAACGAACTCGCGGGTCACCTGCGGACTATCGACGGAACCATTGACTTCGATCACCATCAATCGCCGCCCAGCCTCTTTCAGAATCGGCCGCAGCAGCGTGGCGTAATAATCGTCCCGCCCCACGATCGTACCGAAAGTCAGGTGCAGCTGCCGGTCAAAACTCATTTCACCGCGACCATCGAGACTGATGGCATCGCCGTCAAAATCGATGCGATCGAAGTAAACACGGTCGGCCTCCACGCGGAAGTCAACATCACTGGAGGTGAACGCTGTTCGATCCGGAGTGGTGATCGTCAAGAGCTTCAACAGGGCAACCATGACCGGCAGTTCGTAGAGATCGGCCTCGCGCAGCAGCGCGCGGCCGCGCCCGCGCAGCGTGTGCGTCCCCTCGCTGCTGCCGTTCAAGCGTACGTTCGCGAAGGCCCGGCCGGAAATCTGGCGCTTGTGCACGGTTGCTTCCTGGCTGATGACCGCCAGATCGCCTTCGGTGAGGCTGACATCGAGTTCGAATGAAGACGGCTCTCCGAGTTCGACGGTACCACTGCCGGCCAGCGTCCCGCCCCAGACAGCCGCCGTGACGGGCCGCGGCGGACCGTGGCGGCGCGATTCCGGAATGCGTTCGCCAAACAGGAGATTGGCATCTTCCATGTGGACCGGACCACCCACGTGCGTCAATTGCACGCCGCGGTACATCAGCGAATCCAACCGCAACTCGCCGCTGCTGAACAAGGTGTTACCGTTGTATTGGCCTTCCGAAACCAGGCCGCCGTGTAAATGCTCGAATCTCGCTCCACAATCGATGACGCCATCTTCGAGATCCACGTCCAATTTCCAGCTTGCGGATGGCAGTGCGCCGCCCTGACCGTCGCCCAGCACGTCGACTGAGCCGCGCAACGAGACCAGTCCCGACACGTTGAGGCGACTCACCGCGTGGCCTAGTCGCGGAGGCAATGCCATGAGGAACTCCCGCGTGGGATCGATCCGATCGACGCACAGCGGGGACAGTCGCAGCCGCCAGGGTCCTTGGGGGGGCGTCTCGATCTGCCCGCTGAACTCCAGACGCGTGTCATTATGCGTGGCCTGCACGCTTTGCAGATAGACAACCCCATTGCGGTAGTGCGCGCTGCCGAACACATCATCCCACTGATACGGCAGCCAGGTCGGCTTGACGGTGATGCTGCGACCGTCAACGTTCTGCGCGGGCGGGCGTTTCAAGGCCCGGACATCCACGGATAGTTGTTGCGACTGCGAAGCGAACTGCACCGCGATCTGCAGTTGGTCGATGGTGCCGCGCGGACAGAGACTGTTCCAGACCCGCTGCATTTCCGGCTTCAACGCGTTGCGCAGCTCGTCCTCCAAGGGGACGTCCATGGCGTGGAAATCCAAGGCGAGCACCGTGCCGCCCGTCGGAACCGGTTCCCAGCGTCCACTGCACAGGACCCAGCCACTGTCGTTGCAACCTTCCAGTTCCGTGAACGACCAACGATCGTCGGTCATACTCAGCTTGCCGCGAATGCGATACAGCGGGTAGGGAAACTTGTCGTAGTTGATCGAACAATCGGTCAACCCGATTTCCAGTCGTTTATGGAGCACCGTGGGGTCGTCCGCCAGCCGCTCGTATCGCCCCCAGGCCGTGATGAACCCGTGTGGCGTCAAAGCCCGCACGATCCCCTGACCGGGACCTTGCACGGCCGACAGCAATTCCTCGTCGAGCGGAATCGGGTCCTGCAGTGAGAACTCAAACCATCCTGCGCCGCCGGTAAGCGGAGAGCAGAACTGACCTCGCAACTGCACGGGACGGCCGTTGGCGGATGCTCGCAGGTCCGTCAACTCAATGACACCGTCGCGCAGGTGCACGCGGCCACACAGTTTGGACAGGGGATAGGGAAACCGCTGATAGGTCGCGGAAACGTCCAGGCATTCCACGACCAGATCGTGACTCCAGGCTTGACCATCGAAGGCCAGATCCATGCGCGCGTTCACCAAACCGCGCGGCGAGATCTGCTGCCACGCCTCGCGCCAATTGGTCGGCAGCGACTGCGCGACCTGCTCATCCAACATCAGGTGTTCCGCCACACCCTGACATCGCCAGGGACCTCCCGTCAGGTACTCCGACGCACTGCCCGACAGCGTGAGCCGAGTTTCTCCGGCTCGAGCCGTGGCCTGTTCCAGTTCGAAGGTGTGACCGTCACAGCGAAACTGCAACTGCACATCGGTCAGGGGCTGGGGCAGCCTCCGGTCCTCGATTCGCCCGCGCGAGGTGCCGGAACATGCGAACTGGCTTTGTCGCCAATCGCAACCCTGCCCTTGCGCTCGAAAATTAAGCTGGGTCTGGCCGCGATAGGAGGAAAGCCATTGGAACCGCGCTGCCAGCGCGGCAGGCAGCGCGGAGAGCGCCTCGGAGGACGTTTCCAGGCCCTGCACCGTTCCCTGAACGGACCAGGTCCAATGTTCTGCGTCGAGTTGCCCCTCAACCGCAGCCGCGCTGAACAACGGACTTCGCAGCTGTCCCTGGAATCGGCGTACCGCGTCGGGAACCGCAGGCGCAGTCGTCGCGCCGGTCGCCGGCGCGACGGGTCCAATCGTAAGGCTGATGTTGTCCAGGCGCAGCCCCCGCCCCGCATCACCGGATTGGCAGAACTCCAAGGTTCCGTTTTCGACGACAATCTGGGGAGATCCACCACCGAACTGGGGCAGCGGCCAGAGCCCCGCCGTATTCCAGCAACCGTCTTGCTGGCAGGTCGCGGTGACGTGGGGCCGGCGAATCACCAATTGTGTCGTCTCCGTGTGACCGCCGACCAGGTCCGCGAGTTCGGTGTTGCAGCGCACCAACAGCTCGTCCACGTAGACCAACGGTCCGTGAGGCGACTGGCTCCCCGCTTGGCGGTCCGGTTCGCGCAGTCTCAACCCGCGAATTTCAACTCCCACACCCGGAATACGACGCGCTGATTCGACGGTCACCTGCAGAGCGGAATAATGTGCGCGGAATTGGCCTTCGATATGCCGGCGTATCTCGTCGTCGATGCGCACCTGGACACAAGAAAACACCAGCGCCGCGATGGCTCCTGCGGCCAGTGAAATCGACAGGAGCCAGCGCAGGTAATCGCCGATCCAGCCAACCAGGCCCCGACCGGCTCCAGCGCGGGCAATGACTTCGGCGTCAGGCATCACGGACTCGAACGGTTCGCTGGACAACGTGCCATCCGCTCGTGAGCGAACCGGCTGCCAGGACAATCCACGGCAACATGGCCGGTTCGCGATACCGGATGGAACTCACAAAGATCACGTGCAGGAAAGTGAAATACAGCGCGGGCAACAGGCACAATTGATACGCCCAGCCACGACGCCAATTCCGCACCAGGCACCAGGCACCCAGGGCGGCCAGCGGCGTATAGCCGCACAACACGGCGAGCCGAAACACCCAACCCTGCATGTCAGCAGCGTTGGGCCAGGGACTCCACATCCGCCAGAACTTGATACCCATCAACTCGATCACCCGCACGGGATGATTACTCGCCCACGTCAGCGCGGCACGTCGCAGCCGCTGGTCCAGACGGTATTCAAACGTGCTGTGCACGATTCCCTGCGCACGCGCGTCGCACTGCTGCTGCTCGGCAATGAACGCCGGCACAAAATCCATGTCGCTCGCCCCCGTCGCACGCGGGTTCCAGCCATCGTAGAGGCTGGCTCCCACTTGCAAGGTTGTGGGAACCAAGTGGCCGGTGAGCCGATAGTTGCGGATCCACCAAGGCGCAAGAGTCAGCATCATGACCGCGAGGGCCGTGAACCCGACGGCCAATTGCCGGCGACGCGGCCGATCACTGGCAGACAGCCACACGAGCGCGAAGGGCGCGAACAACAGCCAGCTGGGCCGAGCCAGCGTGGCGCAGCCGCTCAAGAAACCCGCGAGGCAGGCGAGACCGTGCTGCGTACTCTTGGATGTCGTGCGACCAGCCGCAATCCAGCAGACAAGCTGCAGTACCATGACTGGTCCGAAGAGGACTTCACTCAGAATGAAGACACTCATGCTGATAGCGCCAGGATAGACGGCTGCCAGGGCGCCGGCCACCAGCGCAGTGGACCGATCGAACAACTGCCGTGCCAGTACCATGACGCACAACACGGCCGTAGTCCCCAGGACGGCTCCTAATCCGCGCGCCCACATGGCCGGTGGATCGTCACCCGCCAGAGCAAACAAAGCCGCCAACGCGATGGGATATCCGGGCATACGGAAGATCCGCATCCCGGCACCGTATTCGTAGGGTTGCCCCTGCGCGATGGTACGTGCCAGGACCCAGTAGCTCTCGCTGTCGCCGAAGGCGAACCGCTGAGCGCTCCCCATCCGCTCCTGCCACCAGTACGCGGCACCGAGGCGCAGCGCCAGCGCAACGATGACGATTGTCAATGGGATCAGCCATCGCTGTCGATCGACCAAGATGGTTGACCTTGCGCGCAAACCGCTACCCCTTCATCACAAAAAGCGAGGCATGGTAGTCGTTCCTCGCGATGAGGGTCAAGTGAAAGCAGGCGATTTACCGTGGGCGGGGTGCAGGAACGCACTTTTGGGTCCGGAGCGGCGGAGTGAAGTCGGGTTCGGGATTTTGGTGTTTGGTGGTATTGTTTCCTCAGGGGTTGGGCAATCTGGCTTACTTGGGGAGCAAAGTACTATGA
>Ga0233425_10002618_pt1 | contig 34809 bp, 34 predicted proteins | sample Watercolumn_Towu_2_FD_181712 | JGI IMG/M metagenome (GOLD analysis project Ga0233425, IMG submission 181712) | Freshwater microbial communities from Lake Towuti, South Sulawesi, Indonesia - Watercolumn_Towuti2014_140_MG | ecosystem: Environmental > Aquatic > Freshwater > Lake | place...
GGGGTAAAGCCGTGCGACCCCGTGCGGAAGCATCAACACCCCATCGGCAGTAAACCGCTTGCGCACATCCGCCGGGGAGCGAGGAGTCCATCGGTCCTGGCTCCTCGCCACGCTGCATCCATATCGAACAGCATCGGGGGTGAGCCGGACAAAGTAGAACCAATCGCCGACGATCAGCCCGATGAACAACGCTGCTGCGAACAATCCGGCCAACATCATCGCGGGTAGCTATCCCATAGGGGCCTGGCCAGAATCAAGGCGGTAAGGCTTGAGATGATCCGTCTGACTCCCATGTGCGGTTGGAGCCCTCGATTTCGCATACACATAGAGCGCGCGAATAAGCTTGTTGACTCATTCCAATGAGTTGGCTAGAGTAGCCCCGCTCACGGTTCGGGCGGGCATCTCGCACCACTCAGGTTTCCCGCCTTTAGTTTTCCCCCGCGTCGACATGGCCATCTGCCGCCCCTGCACCCTTCGGGGTACGCAGGGTGCAAGTCGTCTGGGTTTGGAGGAAACGATGGATCTCAACAAGATCGAACGCGTTTACACATCCTACGCGGGGTTCTACGATCAGATTTTCGGAAAAGTGTTCCACGAGGGGCGCGAATCGGCCATTCGCAATCTCAATGTCCAACCCAACGAGCATATCCTCGAGGTTGGCGTCGGAACCGGGCTTGCGCTGCCGATGTATCCTCGCCATTGCCGCATTGTCGGGATCGACCTGTCCGAGGGGATGCTGGCGAAGGCCAAGGAACGGGCTCAGGCGCAGCGGCTGACACATGTGCAGCTGCATCGCATGGATGCCGGAGCCATGGAATTCGGCGACGACAGCTTCGATACGGTCGTCGCGGCCTATGTAGTGACGGCGGTGCCCGACTATCGCAAGGTCGTGAACGAAATGATCCGGGTCTGCAGGCCCGGCGGCCGCATCATCATGTTGAACCATTTCAGCAACGGGAACAAAGTGATCGCGGCAGTGGAGAAAGTCATTTCCCCGCTGACCAAACACCTTGGCTGGCGGACCGACCTGTCGCTCAATTCGGTGCTGGAAGGGACGTCCTTGCAAGTCGCCAGCAAGAAGAAAGTGAATCCCCTTCGGTTATGGGCGCTGGTGGAATGTGTGAACGGGAAGAACGGCTTCGGCCATGTGAAGGGAAACGGCACCGGACATGGTGCAGCCAACTACGAGAACGGCAACGGTGCGGCGAGTTATTCGAACGGCAACGGCCACTATTCCCCCGAGCACGTTCACTAGCCGCGCATCATCCCGCGCCGCGTTCTAGCTGGATTTCGCGCGGCCTTCCTGGGCAATCCAACGATCCCATTCGCGGCCTGGAATAATCGTGGCCCCGACCAGGCAGGTGCCGGCGTAACGCTGCGTGATGTGGTCTGCCAGAACCTCGAGGATTCGGCAGACCTGCCGATCCCGAGTGCCGAGCACCCGCAGCATCAGGCCGAATCCTTGCCCATCTAACGAGCCATAGGCCATGACGCGTACCATGTTTATCCGGTCGGTACCGGCATCGGGCGAGGGAATGAGATCGCCCTCCCACTGGATCGCCGGATGGACGGCCGCGGCCCGCTTCGCCGCTCTCCAGGAACAGGGCAGACCGGCGTGATCCAGTTCGTCTAGGAGCCGCTGCACCGTGGGGCCGTCGACGGTCTGTCCTTGGAACGTCCAGCGAGCTAGTTCGGAGACGGGGTGGGGGCTCACCATCGGCGTCGACACTTCTTCGAGCTGCACCTCCTCGCACACGACATACAGTTCCCCCTGCGGATCAAACCAGAATCGTAACCGTCCCGCGCTGCATTCGGCTTGAATAATGCCCAGCGACGAGCAATCGGCTCCCTCCTGTTCCAAGACGGAGAAATCCGTCACGCCGGTCATGATCAGCCTGGCCACGCGAACCAGGCCGCGCATCTGGTAGCGGATCGTCACAGCGACCGTGGTGCCGGCCGGCACCTCCCGTCCCGACTCTTCATCGAAGAGACGTCGCTTGGACATCTGCACGTCGGTCACATATCCGGAGCGGAACCCCCCCGTGTGCGCAATGAACCACCGCAGATCCTCGACCGTCTTGATCAGATGTTTCATCGGACGAATTGTACCGTAGAGGAAAGCAGAACAGCTAGCGCGCCTGCGCGTCGGCCCGACCGGAGATCACCAATGGCCAGCGGTGTCAGCATCAACGACTCAGCGGGACGGAGAATCAGGACCCCGGCCTCGACGCCCGTGCAGTACTCTTCTGAAGAAAGGGGAGGAGGCTGAGGGGGGGGGAAGAAGGAGTTCAGGGAGGCAGATGGAGTCGCTATCGGGATAGGGCACGAACGAAGTTTTCCGGTTGTTCCGGTGTGACGATCCACGGACGTCCGTTCGTGCGCTCGATCCAGATGAACAAGTCCGTGCGCGAGACGTAGATCTGCACGATGCCCCGTCGCTGCGTCCAGAGCCAACCGAATCCACCCCACAGCCCGCCGGCGCCGAGACGCAGGCTCGATCCGATTTCCTTCTGCAGTTCTTCCCGGTCGATCAGCCGAGCGCTGGCAATATCCGCGCGGGAAATGGCACGGCGCTTCAGCGGCCAGATCACTGCGAGCGAGTGTTCATCCACCTCAAACCGGCGTGGCCGGAACCGGAGCCAGACCCAGGCATAGATGCCGACGAGAATCAGGGCGGCAAGGGAGAGGACGTATCCTGCGAAGAGGGCTCCCAGGAGCAACAGGATCGGCAGCGCCAACAGCAGCGTCGTGATCCACAGAATCGGCGGATCCATCGGCGCCATGCGAAAGGTCTTTGTCATGATGGCATCGTCCTTCGTCCGGCTGCTCGACGGATCACTGTCATTATGCCTCGGAATCGCTTCCTGGAATCCTCTTCGGGTTCCTGCTGGCGGCATAAATATGCGCTGAGGCCTTGCGGCAAAGGGCCCCTTTAGAGTAACTACGGAATTCCAAGATAGTGAAGGGTAGTTCCAATATCCGGAGGTGTCAATGCGCGCTGTTTGTCTCCAGCATGTTCCCTTTGAAGGCCCAGGGGCCTTTGCGGCGGCCCTTGCGCGGCGTGGAGTGAAGCTCGAGCATTATCTCGTCCCCACAGACGGCTTGCCGAAAGATCCCGGAGACCTTTTGATTGTGATGGGTGGACCGATGTCGGTAAATGATCCCGATACGTGGATCGCGGAGGAGATGGCCTTCATCGGATCAGCGCTCCAGGCCAGGAAGCCGGTGATCGGTGTCTGTCTCGGTAGCCAGTTCATGGCAAGAGCGTTGGGCGCCACTGTGCGATCCGGCAAGGCGCTGGAGATCGGGATGACGCCTGTTCGTCTCACAAATAAGGGCAAGAGCGACCCCGTGTTTGGTTCCTGCCCTGAAACCTTCGAGGTGTTTCAATGGCATGGCGAGGTCTTTGATCTACCGAAAGACTGTGTGCCGCTGGCCGGCTCCGAGATCGCGCCGTTACAGGCCTTTCGCTACGGCGCGTTCTCCTATGGGCTGCTCTTCCACCTTGAAATGGAAGCGCACGGCATTGACTCCTTATGCCGGGAATGTGGCGCGGACCTATCGAAAGCCAAACTGACAGCGCAAGAGGTGAGATCGACCGCGCTGCCTCAGCTGCCGCAACTCCATCACATCGCCGATCGGCTCATTCACCATATGCTCGCACCCACACGTTGATTACCAGCGCATTACTGAAGTAGGCTTACCTTCTTTGTCGTCAAGTCAGAACGTCGTCACGTCGAAAGTCTGGCGGAGTTCCCCCGACTTGAAGACATGAAGACCTGACGACTTTTGAACCGCCCGGTTCACGAAAGGAGCGAAATCAAACATGTCCGGTTTCCCCATTGAAGTCGCCACTCGAATCAAGACCCTCCCTCCTTATCTATTTGCCGCCATCGATGAGATGAAGCAGGCCGCGATCCGGCGGGGAGTCGATATCATCAATCTGGGCATCGGCGATCCCGATCTGCCGACGCCGTCTCCGATCATCGAGAGTCTTGGTCATGCCGCCAAGAATCCGAAACACCATCAGTATCCCTCCTACGAAGGGATGCTGTCGTTCCGCAAGGCCGTCGCCGATTGGTACAAGCGGCGCTTCAACGTGGCGCTCGATCCGGCCGACGAAGTGCTGACCTTGATCGGCTCGAAGGAAGGTATCGGGCATATCCCGCTGGCGTTCGTCGATCCTGGCGATATCGTCCTGGTACCGAGTCCCGGCTATCCGGTTTATCCCGTGGGAACCAGTTTTGCCGGCGGCCTCTCCCACATCATGCCGCTTACAAAACAGAACGGGTTTCTGCCCGACCTCGGCGCGATTCCGAAGGATGTGGCCAAGAAGGCCAAATTGATGTTCCTGAATTCTCCCAATAACCCCACGTCGGTCATTATGACGAAGGACTACTTCAAGCGCGTGGTGGAGTTTGCGTATGAGAATCAGGTGATCGTCTGCCACGATGCCGCCTACTCGGAGATTTATTACGACGGCAAGCGTCCGGCGAGCTTCCTGGAAGTGGACGGGGCCAAGGAGGTTGGCATTGAGTTCCACTCGCTGTCGAAGACCTATAATATGACCGGCTGGCGGATCGGCTTTGCGGTCGGCCACAAGCAGGTCTTGGCGGGCCTGGGCAAGGTGAAGAGCAATCTGGACTCCGGCTGTTTTCAGGCCGTTCAGGAGGCCGGGATCACGGCGCTGAATCTCGATGAGTCCGCTACTGACGGCCTGCGGAAGATTTATCAGGAACGCCGGGATACCTTGGTGCCCGGCTTGAAAAAGCTGGGGCTGGAAGTCGATCCGCCACCGGCCGCTTTCTATGTCTGGGTGACGGTGCCGAAGGGGTACACCTCCGCCTCGTTCACCGCGCATGTGTTGGAGCAAGCGGGGATCGTGACGACGCCCGGTAACGGTTTCGGTGCTCCTGGTGAAGGCTATATCCGGATGACCGTCTGCACGAGCAAAGAACGATTGGCCGAGGCGGTGGAGCGGATCAGGAAAGCCGGGTTCTAGAGTCTTAAGTTTTGAGTTTTGAATTGTGAGTTGTCCCAGATATTTCAGTAACTCAAAAGTAAGAACTCAACACTCACAACTCAGGTGAGCATGTCCCGCGAGACAGCTTTCATCGGTTTTGGGTCGAACGTCGGCGATCGAGTCGATTTGTGTGACCGCGCGGTGACGTTGCTGAGTCTCCTGCCGCACTCGCAATTGCTGGGCGTGTCGCTCCTTTATGAGACAGAGCCAGTCAAGGTCGGGACTGACCCGGGCGACGGCTGGTTTCTGAACGGGGTGGTCCAGCTTGGGACCGATGTGACTCCTCGCAGTCTCTTGATGGTCCTCCGTGAGATCGAACGGTCGCTCGGACGGGATGAGGAGCATCGATCCGGGCCCCGAACCATGGATCTGGATCTCCTCTTCTACGGCAGCCAGGTGATCGATGAGCCAGGCCTGGTCGTGCCGCATCCCCGGCTGCATCAGCGGCGATTTGTCCTCCTGCCTCTGAGTGAACTCGATCCGTCGTGGATCCATCCCTCATTGGATCGGTCGATCGCCCAGCTGCTCGCCGACGTGAAGGACCGGTCTGAAGTCCGCCTTCTGTTTCCCCAACCTTCGACCCGCTACGGCTCACGCCCTGCGTGCAGCTCGCCGCTCGGCCCATGAAGATCATCCGTTCTCCCAGGGCCATGATGGCATGGAGTCACGAAGTCCGGCGCCAGGGTGTGACGATCGGCTTCGTCCCCACGATGGGCGCGTTGCATGACGGCCATCGATCGCTTATCCGGGCCGCGCGTCTTCGATGCGACGCACTCGTGGTCAGCATCTTTGTGAACCACACCCAGTTCGGCCCGAGAGAAGACCTGGCCAGGTATCCGCGCTCTCTTGAAAGGGACCATGCCTTGTGCCGGGCGGAGGGCGCCGATGTCTCCTTCGAGCCGACCGCGAACGCCATGTACCCTGAGGGATTTCAGACCACGGTGTCGCTCTCCGCGATCGCCCGTCGTTGGGAGGGGGAAGCGCGCCCGCACCATTTCTGCGGCGTCGCCACCGTGGTCGTGAAACTCTTCAGCATCGTCCGCCCCCATGTTGCGCTGTTCGGAGAGAAAGACTTCCAGCAGTCGGCCTTGGTGCGGCAGCTCGTCGCGGATCTGAACCTGGGTGTGGAGATCATCGTCCATCCCACGGTGCGTGAGCGGGACGGTTTGGCGATGAGTTCACGCAATGTGTATCTTTCGCCGAGGGAGCGGATCGTCGCCACCATGCTCTACAAGAGCCTGCGAGCCGGCGCTGCGGCAATTCGCAGTGGGGTGACCGACGCGGCAGCCGTCCAGGCGACGATGGCGGAGGTAGTGAGGCGGGAAGCGACCTTGACGATCGACTATCTAGCGGTGTGTGATCCGCGCACGTTGGAACCGCTCCCTTCCGTGGTGTCCGGGGCCGTTCTCCTCGGCGCCGTGCGCCTTGGCTCGGTCCGGCTCATCGATAATCTCACGGTCACGGCTCGCCCCAGGCGGACCCGATAGGCGCTCGCATCGACCTCCGTTCGAATAGCCCTGTGGCGCGAGCGACGAATCGATCAGGACAGGAGATTGGGGTGGACGTTCTGTCCAACCATCAGGCTGAGAACGACCTGGCTGAGCCGATGTTTATCGTTCGCTAGTAGCTCAAGAAAACGGACCCCCATCGATTCCGCCCTCAGCGAACAGACCATGGCCGTCTCGACCTTGATGACCTCTTCGTCCGAAGCCGGTTTGATCGTGAGTTCAAGGAAGGTGCCTCGGGGAAGCGCTTCGGTTGTTTCGAGTGTGCAGCCGCCCATGGAGATATCGGTCGGCTATTCGTGCGTACGGCGTTATCGGCGAGCAGGTTGGCTTGAAAGGACGCCGGCAAACGCCGGTACTGCCGGCGATCGACCACCTGCGTGGCGTTGGGCGACATGGTCCAGAACGTACGGAACCGTCTCGTGCAGAGCTGGCAACGGAATGGAAATATCTTGAAGCGGTTCAAGATCCGCTCGACAGTCCCTTCATGGTATGTCACCCGGACGAAGGGCGTTCCACAGCTCGGGCAGTGGAGGTTTCTCATAGATTCGGTGGTGATTCCGCTGAGGTCCACCGGGCGGATGGCTCGCCGGGCGGCGCATGCTGCCGTTGCGCCTCCAAAATGGGTTCAAGGCCGGCGGGCGAGTAGGTCGGTGGTTTGATCCACTTCCCGTCCGCCCGTTTGTAGCCGCCCACCTTGCTCAGGTTTGATCGATGCACCTCGCGGAACACCGGTTCCATGTCGATCCCGTACGAGACGGCAGTGCCGTAAACGACGTACAACAGGTCCGCCAGCTCTTTGGCCACCGCCGACAGGTTCTCTTCGGCCATGGCTTCGTGGAGCTCATCGAATTCTTCCTGAATCAATCGTACGCGCAGTTCTTTGGTTGAACCATTGGGAAGCGTCGGCTGACGGTTCACGAGAATGTCGAACGTGCGATGAAACTCCTCGACCATAGATTGCTCGTCGGTCATGTATGCTCCCTTACTCGGTTTCGAACGGCAGGGTCTTGCGTGGAACGAGTTCCGCCGGTTCAAGCAACGGGATGTCCTTGTCGGACGACACGCCCAATTCTTTGAAACGGCGCGCAGCCGGCAGAATACGCGTCTCCAGCGAGCCCACCGCGCGGTTATAGGCCGAGACGCTCTTGCCGAGCGCCTGTCCCACATCGTTCACATGTTCCGCCAACACCGCCATGCGCTCGTAGAGGTCTTTGCCCAATCGGCCGGCCTCCTGTGCATGCGCGGTCAGTTGTTCCTGACGCCAGCCGTAGGCCACCGCGCGCAGCAACGCAATGAGCGTCGCTGGCGTGGCCAGGACCACCCCGCGCGAAAACCCTTCTTCGATCAGACGCGGGTCCTGGTCGAGCGCGGCGCCCAGAAACTGCTCGCCGGGAAGAAAGAGGACGACGAATTCCGGCGCACGGTCGAACTGCGTCCAGTAGGCCTTCAACGACAGTTCTTCCATCCGGCTCCGGACCTGCACGGCATGGCGGCGTAACGCCTCCGACCGTGTCGCATCGTCCTGCGCCTCATGCGCATCGAGATAGGCCGCGAGGACCGTCTTGGCATCCACGATGATCTGACGCCCGCCCGGCAGTTGTACCACCATATCGGGGCGGAAACGCCCGTCATCGCCGGTCACGGATTGTTGCTCGACAAAGTCGCAGTGGTCGACCATTCCCGCGAGTTCGGCCACGCGCTTGAGCGTGATCTCACCCCACTGGCCCCGCACGGTCGGGGCGCGCAAGGCTTTGACCAGGTTGCCGGTCTCCTGCTGCAATCGCTGGTGCGATTCCGCCAGCGATTTGAGGTGCTGATCAAGCCCGCCGTAGGCCGACTGGCGCGATTGCTCCAAGAGTCGAATCTGCTCATCGTAGCGCTGCAGCGATTCGTACAACGGACGAACGAGCCCGTCGATGGCTTGCTGCCGTTGCGCCAGGTCGCCTTCCGCCTTGACGTGGAGCGCCTCGAACGATACGGCGGCCAGCTTTAGGAATGCCTCGTTGTTCTGCTTCAGCGCTTCGCCGGAGAGGGCCTGGAACGAAGCGATGAGTTCCTGACGCGCGTGGTCGAGGAGCGCCTTCTGTTCGGCCAGCTGCCTGGTCGCGTCGTCGATTCTGGTTTCCGCGGCGATTCGCGCCTGTTGGGCCTCAGCCATGTCCCGGCGGACTAGCGACACCTCCTGCCGTTCACGGTCGAGTTGGGTTCGCAGCGCCTCGACCGTTGCCTCGGCCCGCTGTGACTGAGCGCGTAAGCGACCGGTGACCCAGAGTGCGACGATCACGCCCCCGAGCAGCAGTCCGATTCCGATCCCGACCGCAGGGGGCATCATCTCACTCATTGCTTGGCTGCTCCATCAAGACGGTTACCGACACCAACCCCTCTGCAGCGCAGCAGCAAAACCCGTATCGCTGAGTAAGCATTCGGAGGGTACGGAAATGCCTGTAAAAGGTCAAGAAGCAGGAATTCCTAAGTGCGATCGGCCCTAGATTTGCAGGCGACGGAATCCGAATCACGCATCCGGTTGAAGGCGGATGGTTCCGGCTCCCGCATCCAGCATCACCTGCTGCCCTTCGCGAAGGCGCGACATCGCCCCTTCGACGTTCGCCACGGTCGGGAGTCCGTATTCGCGAGCAATGATGGCGCCGTGAGAGAGTGTGCCACCCATCTCCACGACTAAGCCTCCGGCGATGCCGAAGAGGGGAGCCATGCCGGGATCGATGACAGGGGCTACGAGGATATCTCCGGGGATCACTTTACCCCAATCGGTCAAGGAGCGGATGAGACGGACAGGCCCGGTCACCGATCCGACACTGATCGGTATACCGGACAGCGGTCCGCTTCTGTCGGGCTGAATCGGTGGAACGCTTCCCTGGCTCACGGCTTCCCAGTCACGTATCGTGTCGGGGACCTCCACCTCGGCATGACGTTCTCGCTCACGCCGGCGTTCATGGATCAACGCCTTCCAGTTGCGCCCGTCTCCCGACAAGAGTTTGGCACGATCTTCAATGGTCAGGAAGAAGACGTCCTCGCGGACATCACACACGCCTCGTGCGACCAGCAGTTCCCCGAGCCGCAACAGGAGATTGCGTGCGGCCGCCGAATAATACATCAGATGGTGTCGATTCGCTTCACGCAGCGCGAGGAAATGACAGAGCCGCCGGTACCACCACAGAAATATCGGCCATCGAAGCGGTCGCCGGCCTAATCGCTGCTTGATCTCGTTCAGCGCTGCGGTTCTGGCCTTCTCTTGGCGGGACAGAATTGCCTCGCGCCCAGGCGAGGTCGAGGCGACTTGCGAGCGCAGGATAGACAGTATGGCCTCAGGATTGTCGGCCAGGCGCGGCGACATGACGTCCGACTCGCCTATACCGCGATGACCGTAATCTTCCAGGTAGGCCTGAAAGGCGCGCCGGAAGGCCGTCTCCTTGAGGGTGGTGAGCAATGTCGACGGGTTCCAGGGGTCCGATGTCAGAACGGCGAGGGTTGCCGGCTCACGTCGTGCAATGTCCGCGATCTCAGCTAGGCGAAGAATCTGTTGCGCGCTGATCACCGTACCCTGGCCCTGCAGGGCGGCATTGAACAAGGCCCGCCAGCCGGAACCCAACCAGCGCGGCAGCATCATGCCCAGCACCTGGAGGCACTGCGCTACCCCGCCGGCAATCCCGAAAGTCAGCTCATGTCCCTGAAGCCAGCTCCCCAACTCATCAAGCCGCCCCATGATGTCCTCACATGACATGGCCTCGACATGCTGCGGATCGTACTGCTTGGCCAATGCCTTCATCTCGACGAACGACCTCGGTCCGTTGACGGTCGCTCGTCTCAGTTCCAGCAACATCAGGATGCCGGCCCGCACGATGGCGAGCCAGCCGAGAGGTTGGACCGCCGGCGCCATCGTGATCGGCTCTCCTCCCATCTGCTCGGACAGCAGGGACGGATCGCCCCGCAGCTGCGCGACGAGGGAGTGAAACAGGGTCACATTCAGGTAGGGACGTCCGCGGAGGACGCGCGTGGATGACAGCCCATCAGGAATGCGGCAGCCGAGCCGGCGATAGGGTGCGATGATGTACGCGTCCATGAAATGGCCGAGAAACGAGAGGCCCAAGGGACTCGGCAGCTCCGGCATCGTTTCCTTGAAATTCGTGCGCGACCACTCGCAATCATCATTGGTCAATTCTGAGGAGGGCTGAACGCCGGTGATGGGACGCGCTTGCAACATCCAGAGCCTCCGGGCGGCAATCGCCCATTCAAGATCGACGGGATGGCCGAAGACCTGTTCGACCTCCTTTGCCCTGCGGCCCAGTTCGAAGAGTTGTTCGTCGGAAAGCGATGGTCGCAGACGCATCGCCTCGGGGATTGGTTCCGTGCGCAGTCCTTCCTCCGTGACCGCCAAACACTGCGGCTTGGGGGCGATGATGCGCCTTCGAACCATGACCGGCTGCCGATTGGCACCGATCTCCACGACATACTGATCCGGGGTGATCTGTCCATCGACCAGAGGCGCGGCCAAACCGGGAACCGCGTTCACCGCCACATGGAACAAGCGGCCGGTCACCGGATGGATCGAGTAGGCCACACCGGAGACCTGCGCGTGGAGCATGGGCTGAATCACGACCGCCATCGCCGGAACCGCGAGAGTGCCGCTCTGCTGGACCGTATACTGCACCACACATTCCTGCCAGAGCGACGCCCAGATATCCAAGATGGCGGCCTCGATTTGGGACAACGAGACACCGAGATGGGTGCGATAGAGACCGGCAAAGCTGGACCCGCCGGTGTCTTCGTTGGTGGCCGACGAGCGTACGGCCCAGCGCCCGCTCGGCGGCTGGTCGAGTGCCTGGAGCGCCGTCCTCCAGCGCGCTGCAAGCCCGGACTCATTCATCTGTCGAATGCGTGCTCGACAGTCGGCCAGCAGCGCTTCCCGTTCTTTCCCGGACAGGGCCCAGGCTTTCTGCCACTCCTGTTCCTGCAAGAACCCAAAGGCGTTCAGACTCTGTGTGTACGCATCAGTCGTCAGGCAGATACCGGACGGAACGGGGAACCCCTCGGCGATAAGTCTGGCCAGTCCAAAGGCCTTTCCTCCGACGAGATCCAGTTCCGTACATTGCGACAAGGGAAGGATGAAGGGACGTGCCATCGGGACGGATACTAGCTAGAGGAGGAGGAGAAGGTAAAGGTCATTGACGTTTGTCCCCGTCGGGCCGGTGTGGATATGGCACTGAAGGGCTCTCAAGGCGGGATAGGTATCGTGCCGCTGCAAGGCCGAGCGAAGATGGACGCCAAGCTTCCCGGCTTGTGCGACGGTTCCTCCGGTGACGATCGCGCCGGCAGCCTTGGTCGGTCCGTCGGTACCATCGGTTCCCATCGCCGCCAGCCAGGCATTGGAAAGACCGGCCATGTGGAGCGCGGCGGCAACGGCGAATTCCTGGGCGCGCCCCCCTTTGCCATGCCCCGTGACGGTGACGGTCGGCTCGCCTCCGGCGACCACGCAGACGGGACGCTGCGAAACCGCTCTTTTGGTCAGAGCGGACCTGGCGAGGCGAAGAAACCGCTCCGCCGCCTTGCGCGCCTCTCCCGTCAGAGCGGTCGGAAGGAGCAGGGTGCGAAGCCCCGCTTCATCAGCGGTGCGCGCGACAGCATGGAGCATCCCGTTATTGTTGCCGATGATCTCGTGTTGCACGGCGCGCAGTCGTCGCGAACCAGGTTTCAGCGTCTCCGGAACGGCCCTCTTCCGCCCTTGGAGCAGATGACGGCGAACCGCGGCTGGGACGCTGTGCCAGACCCTGCGCCGTTTCAATGCACGGATGGCATCGGCAAAGGTCGTGGGATCGGGAGCCGTCGGTCCGGATCCGATGGTGCTGATGTCGTCACCGATAACGTCAGAAAGAATGAGTGTGACGATCGTCGCCTTCGTCAAGGCGGCGAGCTGTCCGCCCTTCAGCAACGACAGATGTTTCCGGACCGCATTCATCTCCTGGATCGTGGCTCCGCCTCGCAGGAGTAGCCGTGTCGTGCGCTGCTTATCGGCCAACGTCACGCCCGGCACTGGGGCCGGGAGAAGGCTCGACGCGCCTCCGGACAGGAGAACGAGCAGCAGGTCACGAGCGGTGAGGCTGTGGAGCAGCATCCGCAGCCGTTCAGCTGCCCGCAGTCCCGCGCGATCGGGAATCGGGTGGCCGGCCTCGACAATCGTGATCCGGTTGGTCGGAGCACCGTGACCGGGTTTGACCACGACGAGTCCGCCGTCCAACCTCGCTCCAAGGACCCGTTCCATCGCCTGCGCCATCCGTGCGGAGGCCTTGCCGGCGCCGACCGCGATCACCCGGTCAACGTGAGCCAGGTCATAGACTCGACGACCTACCCGCAGCGACCGTCTGTTAAGAGAAACGGTGCGGAGGAGCGCATGGTAGGGGTCAGCCGCATGCAAACCCGCGGTAATTAGTTTCTTGAGGAGCGGTCGCGCCGAGGAGGCGGGCAGAAGAAGGGGCATCGATGATGCACGCTACGGTGTTCTCTCTTGCTTGAAACAGCGGCTCGGACAACTTTGGCGCGGAACCCTGATCTGATAGGTGCCGCGTGGGAGCACATCCTTCTTGAACTCTGGGTTGAGCATCTTGAGTTCTAGGAAGTAGGTGCCGAACTCCTCGGCGATGGAGGTCAGCGCCCGCTGGGACTCCTTCACATTGACCGTGACGGTTTCCGTCTCCAGCGGAGCGTAGAGGTCCTTCTTGCTCAGACCCAGATACTTTTCCGGTTGGGAATAGATTTCTTTGGCTGCAATGATACGCGGCACATAGCGCATGGTTTCACGGGGGCCGTGCATCTTCCAATAGTCGTTGATCTTCTGGTCTTTGAGCAGCTTGCGCACGCGTTCCTCGCCGGCGTTATAGGAGGCCATCGCCAGGAACCAATCGTTTTCCTGAAAGTCTTTAAGATACTTAAGGTACTTCACCGCCGCCTCGGTCGACATTTCGAGATTCCGGCGGTCATCGCGAACCGCGTCGCTCTTCAGACGATAGCGCTGGCCGGTTGACGGGATGAATTGCCACGGACCGGAGGCTTTGGCTCTGGAGTAGGCGGCGGAAATACATTTACTCTCGACCAGTAACATGTATTTGAGATCATCGGGCAGGCCGGCCTCGGCCAGCTGTTTCTCAGCCGGCGGGAAGCAGCGCCCGGTACGTTTGGCGAGGATGATGCTTTCTCCCTGATCCTCCAAGAATTGGTAGAACTCGTATTCGACGCGCTCTCTGACCTGCCAGTTCTCCAGCGGGACCGGTACTCCGGCGAAGGTAATCTTCTCGGGCAGCTTGAACGAACTGAGGAAGAACCGCTCCCCTTCGCGTTTGATCTCCGGCAGGATCACCAGACGGTCTTCCGGCTCGGCTTGCGCATCCAACGGGTCCGGCAACAGCAGGTCTTTCTCGTTCTCGGTCCTCTGCAGATCCCTCCCGTCGGCCTGATCCGATATCGGGAGTGCCGGAGGTGGCACCAGGAGGATGACAACACCAAGCCCAATGAGGGAGAGGCTGACTTGCAGCTGATGGACAAACATTCGCAGATTCCTCTACGCAAGAATGACGGACTGTGAAATGCGAGGTCATGCTAGCAGCTCACTGAATTACCAGCAAGCGGAATGCGGTTCTTTTTCATGCTACACTGCCAACGCCCATGCGAACACTGGCCGTTCTGAACCGCGCCATCGCCGACTGCACGACGTGCGCACGGCTGGTCGCCTATCGGCGCGCCATTGCGAGGACGAAACGACGGCAATTTAAGGACTGGACGTACTGGGGACGGCCGGTTCCGGGCTTCGGTGATCCGCAAGCCCGAGTTTATGTGCTCGGGCTGGCGCCCGCAGCCCACGGCGGGAATCGAACCGGACGTGTCTTCACCGGCGATCGGAGCGGGGATTGGTTGTATGAAGCGTTATACCGGCACGGATTTGCCAACCAGGCGTCATCGACGCACCGAGGCGATGGGTTAACACTCACGGATTGCTACATCGGGGCCACGGTGCGTTGTGCTCCACCGGGGAATAAGCCGTCGCCCGATGAGTTTGACCACTGTCGTCGGTTCTTGCGGAGCGAATTACAGCTCCTCAAGAAAACCCGCGTGGTGATCGCGCTGGGGGGAATTGCGTTCGATCACTATCTGAAAACCTGCCGGATGGAGGGGCTGGAGATCCCGCCGCCCACGCCACAGTTCGGTCATGGGGCAGCTTATCGACTGCCGTGGGGCGTGCTGCTGGTTGGTTCGTATCACCCTAGTCAGCAGAATACGTTTACGGGGAAACTGACTCGCCCCATGTTCCACGCGGTGTTTCGGAAAGCCCGAAAAGAAATTGAAGAACGAAAGGAACGGGCTGGTTGATCCCTTGCACCCGTTCCATGGACGCTAATTAGGAAGCTGTCAGATCGTCGTGGCATGACCTCTCGCTTCCACACCTCTCGGAGCGACCCTTCTGGACTTTGCCAGACGGAAACCGTCGGAAATTCCCTCGCAGACTCGGTCAGTTGCCGCTTTCCTTCCTGGCAAAGTCTCAGTGGGTACCCCGCCCCTTCGGTGAAGTCAGCGCACGGCCACGCCACTCCGCCTCCAGCCGACCCAGAATTGAAAAATAAAACGGAGACCGGTCTACTTGCGGCCGGTTCCCGTTCCACTCCTTCATTCTCGTATCTTTGGCCGGGCTGAAAGGTTAGGCACAGAGGTACTCGGCACAGCGGGAGCGAGGGTGGGAAGTGGGAGAAAGAGTGCCGATCGTCGTTCTGCTAGTCCGATGAGGCGACCGGCCAACAGGACATGACCAGGAGCTTGAAAACATCAACGCATTGGGCCGACACCGAACCTGCCTGCCTTTCGTCAGCCGGCCAATCTGCGCAGCTACTGCTGTCCTTTCGCCTTCCAGTCGTCAAGGAACTTCTTCAGGCCGACGTCGGTCAGCGGGTGTTTGAAAAGCGACTGGAACACGCCAAAGGGCATCGTACAGATGTGACCGCCGGCTAACGCCGCTTCTACCACGTGCTGCGGGTGCCGCACGCTGGCGACCAGCACAAGGGTCTTGTAGTCGTAGTTTTGGTAGATGGTCAGGATCTGGCGAATAAGCTCCATGCCGTTCGAACTGATGTCGTCGAGCCGTCCGATGAAGGGCGACACGCACCAGGCACCGGCCTTCGCGGCCAACAACGCTTGCGTGGGCGAGAAACAGAGCGTGACGTTCACCCTGATTCCCTCAGCCGCCATCCGCTTCGTGGCTTTGAGCCCTTCCGGAATCAGCGGGAACTTGACCACGATGTTCTTGTGGATCTTGGCGAGTTCCTTGCCTTCCTTCACCATTGCGTCCGCTTCGACGCTCACGACCTCAGCACTGATTGGGCCGTCCACGATCTTGCAGATCTCCTGCAGCATTTCCTTGAAACTGCGGCCTTCCTTGACCACCAGCGAGGGATTCGTGGTCACACCGTCCAGCAAACCCACGCTGGCCGCTTCCTGAATTTCCTTCACGTTGGCTGTGTCAAGAAAAAATTTCATGTTCGGATCCTTTCGTGTCTGATGCCACCGCACCAGGCGACAAGATGAATATCACCCATTCTATGCAGAACTCACCCTCACCGCAATGCGTCCGCCCGCTGGTTTGACAGGCCTTCTCTCGGGGGTTAGAATTTCTTTGTTGAGTGAGTGCCAAAACACCGAAATGGGGGATCATCTCTGTTGCTTCAGGAGATTGCACGATGCGACGATCTGCATGGTTGTTGTCCTTCTGTCTTGCGCTGACGGCCTGCGGAAGGAGCAATCCCTACCTGGACGCCTCGTTGAAACCGGCCGAACTTCAAGGAAAGAACAAGGCCTGGTTCGAGAAAAACTGGGGCGCTCCGGACGGCAAATCCTCACGCTTTTTCGGCGGTGAAACCTGGACATACTATCGGATCGCCGGCGGGAAAACGGGCTTGCCGTTCTTCAATTTCACTCCCAATGAATGTCAGATCACGCTCAAATTCGACAAGGAAGAGGCCCTCTCGGACTACAGCTATTCAGGTTGCTAGCCGGCTTGCTGGCTCTGAAATTTGGCCGCGCACTGGCGGCTGCAGAAACAGTAGGTCTGTCCCCCGATCTTCTCGGTCACGGCAATCCTCCTCGGCACGAACGTCTGGCACACTGGATCCTGAACCATTTGATCCTGATCCACAGAGGCCCCTCGATCCCCCCAATTGCTATTCTTAAACCCTCGAAAAGCGCGTCTCAGCAAGAAGTAGAGGATGACGAGGAGCCCTAAAATCAGAAGAAATCTATACATAGTGGCCCATCATCCGAATACCCACAATCCTATGGGACAGGGTGGAGTCTGTCAAGGAGACACTAGTCCTCGCCGTATGTAACAGACGGCAAGCCCATGCCCAAACGGGCTATTGGAAGCGGCGCAGTAGGGGAACTCTTTCCACTCCCATCCAGTACTTCCGGAGGATAGGCACCTCTATTGAAGCGTGCTAGATTTCCGCCATGAAGACATGTGATAAGTGCCACGGTGCGATGTTGCCGGAGCGGGCGGTGGATTTGGACGCAGGACTAGCGATCACGGTATTTGCGTGCTTGAATTGTGGTCGTCGAAAAGCGGCGGACCAGGAGCCTCGACCGATCACGGCTCGACATTGACCCCACGATGGCCAACCCGAGGACTTGAGCGCCGGTAAGCAGGAGGCTGCAAATGCGGCTTCGGCCGACGCTTTGTCGAATCCCACACCAGGGCTGAGTCAGCCCACCTGTCCTACGTCAGCATCTCTGCGAGATTCGAGCGCGCCCATGAGCAGTCGGCCGACTACTCACAAGCGGCCTGGCCTTTTGTCTTGAAGGTCGTGAGTCATCAGCGGAGGCGCATGGCGCCATCCGCGGTTGTTGAATCGGGTGGGAAGACTGAGACCAGCGGAGGGTGGTTATCGAAGACCTAGGACATCCATCATGTCATACAGACCGGGATGCTGACGAACGACCCACCGTGCGGCGCGCAAGGCGCCACGGGCGAAGGTGTCGCGGCTGGTGGCGCGGTGGGTGACCTCGATCCGCTCGCCCATGCCGCCGAACAGGATGGTGTGATCGCCCACGATGTCGCCGGCGCGGATCGTTTGAATGCCGATCTCGCTCTTGGTCCGCTCGCCGATCATTCCCTTGCGCGCGTAGACACCCACCTGACTCAAGTCGCGGTTCAGCGCTCGCGCCAGGACTTCAGCCAGTTTGAGAGCCGTGCCGCTCGGGGCGTCCTTCTTGAGTCGGTGATGGGCCTCGATCACCTCGATGTCGTAGTCGTCGCCGAGGGTCTTGGCCATTTCACCGATGACCTTGTACATCAGATTGATGCCGACGCTCATATTGGGAGAAAACACGCAAGGAACCTGCCGGGCGAGCAGTCTGAGTTCGTCGAGCGCGGCGGGGGAAAATCCTGTCGTGCCGATGACCATCGCCCGTCGATAGTGGGCCGCCATGCGCAGATGTTCCAGGGTCGCCTCGGGCGCTGAGAAGTCAATGACGACCTCGCCCCGCTCCATCAGTCCGGACAGGTCATCCGTGATCGGAATGCCCATGCGTCCCGATCCGGCCGTTTCCCCCGCATCCTCGCCCAACGCATGATGCCCCTTGTCCTCCAGAGCTCCGACCAACGCCAAGGCGGTCGAGTCTCTGACCAACGCGACCAAACGACAACCCATGCGACCGGCAGCTCCTGCAACAATGACCTTGATCATCGGCTCATTCACCTCTGACATCGAGGGGCTTCAGATCAACCCCGAGTCCTTCAAGACACGGATCAGTTTCTCCCGCGTGTCCTGGGCCATCGGACACAGTGGCAAACGCAGTTCTGGATCGATCTTGCCCATCATCCCGAGCGCTTCTTTCACCGGGATGGGATTGGTTTCGTAGAACAACGCGGCAAACAGAGGCGAGAGCTTGAAGTGGATCCGTCGGGCCTCCTCGATCTTCCCCTCGGCAATCGTCTTGACCAGCTCTGCCATTTCGGACGGTACGATATTGGCGGTGACGGTAATCACGCCCTTCCCTCCGACCGCCATCGTCGGCAGGGTCAGGGAATCGTCGCCTGCCAAGACCGTCAACCGGTCGCCGCATAGCTGCACAACGTCCGAGGCCTGCTGAACCGAGCCGCTTCCTTCCTTGACCCCGACGATTGTCCTAATCGCCGAGAGCCGGGCGATAGTCGCTGGCAGCATGTTGACGCCCGTGCGCCCGGGAATGTTGTACAAGACGAGGGGCAGATCGACGGCGTCCGCCACCGCCTTATAATGGCGATAGAGCCCTTCCTGCGTGGGCTTGTTGTAGTACGGCGTGATGAGCAGCGCGCCGTCGACGCCGACCTGTTTTGCGTGTCTGGTGAGCACGATGGCTTCGTCAGTGCTGTTTGAGCCGGTTCCGGCGATTACCGGCACGCGCCGGCTCACCACCTCGACCGTCAGTTCGATGACCCGGTTGTGCTCGTCATGGGAGAGCGTGGCCGACTCGCCCGTGGTCCCGCAGGGAACGATGCCATTCGTGCCCTTGGCGATTTGCCACTCGATCAACTCCGCCAGCGCCCGCTCGTCGACCTTGCCGTTCCGAAAGGGAGTGACAATCGCAACCAACGAACCGGTAAACATAGTTGTGCCTCTTACGACAAAAACGCGGGAATCGTCTCGCCCTTGATCAGGTCGTCGTACGTTTCACGCGTGCGTATGACGTGGATCTCATCGCCCTTGATCAGCGCTTCGGGTACCCGGGGACGGGAATTGTAGTTCGATGCCATCACAAATCCATAAGCGCCCGCACTCATCACCGCCATCAGTTCGCCAGGCTTTACGGTCGGCAGCATCCGATCTTTGGCCAGAAAATCCCCTGTCTCGCAGACCGGGCCGACGATATCCACCTGGTGCTTTGCCCGATGGCCTGCCGCTTCATTGAGCGGGCGGATTTCGTGATAGGCCCCGTAGAGGCTCGGACGTATCAAGTCATTCATGGCGGCATCGACGATGATGAAACTCTTCGCCTCCCCCTCTTTGAGGTACAGCGTCTTCGTCACGAGAATACCCGCATTCCCGACAATCACGCGACCGGGTTCCATCACCAGCGTGATCCCCAGATCCCGCACGAGCGGCAGGATCGCGTTGCCGAGGTCCTGCGGCAACGGCGGTTTCTCGTCGGAGTAGGTAATGCCAAGCCCGCCTCCGATATTGAGATACCTGATGCTGGTGCCCCGCGTTTTCAGCGTCTCGATCAGCCCCACGACTTTCTTCAAGGCTTCGATGAACGGCGCGATGTCTGTCAGCTGAGATCCGATATGCGCATGCACGCCCACCACCTCGATGTGGCTCAGCGAGGCGGCCGAAGCGAATTCCTGCACCGCTCGATCCGCCGCGATGCCGAACTTGCTCTTCTTGAGGCCGGTTGAGATATAGGGGTGCGTTTTGGGATCGATATCGGGATTGATGCGGAGTGCCACACGGGCTTTCTTCCCGACCGACAGGGCGACCTCATGGATCGCTTGCAGCTCGGCTGGCGACTCCACGTTGAACATCAAAATGTCCGCCTGGAGCGCGTCGCGGATTTCGTCGGAAGATTTTCCCACTCCGGCGAAGACGATCTTGGAGGCCGGAACGCCGGCCTTCAAGGCCCGGAACAGCTCGCCGCCGGAGACGATATCCACCCCGCCGCCTTCCTTCGCCATCAACCGCAGAATGGCGAGGTTGGAGTTCGCTTTCATCGCAAAGGCGATCATGTGCGGAATGTTCGCGAAGGCGTTGTCATAAGCCCGGAAATGCCGAACCAGCGTCGCATGGCTATACACATAGCAAGGCGTGCCGAGTTCTTTCGCGATCCGGCTGACCGGGACCTGTTCACAATACAGCTCACCGTGACGATATTCAAAATCATGCATCGAATGAATCCTTAGCGGTCCTTCTTCTCGGGACCACGGTCAATATCATCTTGTCTCCACCGGCTGCAGGGGTGGCAGTTCAACCTCGTGCCCCTGGAGGTCCGGATAGGATTCGGCCGCTTCGGCTGCTGCCGCTTTCTCGCGCTGTTGCGCTTCAAGGGCCTCCTGCTGATGCTGCTGCTTCTGTCGCTGGATCAATGGCGCGGCCCCGATAGTCTCAGGCGCCACCGGTGGTCCCACCACGCCACAGGAAATCACCAGCCCCGCCATCAACATGACAGCCAGGCTTCTCATGACAGCAACCGCTCGAGCTCTTTGATACGCTGCTCCACGCGGCCGTGAGCCGTTCCGCCGATCTGTCCCTTGCGGCCGATCGCCGCGGCGACGGTCAACCGGGCGAAGACTCCTGGTTCAATCCGATCGGAAAAGGTCCGCAACTCCTCCAGGGACAACTCGGTTAAATCGCGCTCCTGCTCAAGCGCGGCCCGTACAATCCGGCCGGTGACTCCATGCGCTTCGCGAAACGGCACTCCCCGTGACACCAGGTAGTCGGCTAATTCGGTCGCGAACAGGCCGCCGCTCCGCACTGCCTGCTTGAGGGCTTCCCGATTGACCTTGACCCGGCGCATCAATTCCGTCAGGACGCGAAGGGACGCCGCGACGGTATCGAGCGCGTCGAAGAGCGCCGGTTTATCCTCCTGCAGATCGCGGTTATAGCTCAGGGGCAGTGCCTTGAGCATGACCAGCAGATTGACCAGGTGGCCGTACACGCGTCCAGTTTTTCCGCGGATCAACTCGGGCACATCGGGGTTCTTCTTCTGCGGCATCATGCTGCTGCCGGTGCAGAAGGCGTCGGGCAGATCGATGAACCGGAATTCCTGCGTGGACCAGACGACCAATTCTTCGCTCAGCCGGGACAAATGCATCATTACAATCGACAGAGTCGATGCCACTTCGACCATGAAATCGCGATCGGACACCGCGTCCATGCTGTTGGCCGTGACGGTCGTGAACCCCAACAGCCGGGCCGTGTACCGTCGATCCACCGGATAATTCGTGCCGGCCAGGGCGCCGGAACCCAGCGGCATAACGTTGAGGCGGGTCCTGGCATCGCGAACGCGTCCCTTGTCCCGTTCGATCATCTCCACGTACGCCAGCAGATGATGCGCGAACAGCACGGGTTGGGCCCGCTGCAAATGAGTATAGCCGGGCATCGCGATTGCGCGGTTGGCCTTCGCCTTCGCGACGAGCACGCGCTGGAATTCCGCCAATTGCTCGGTCAGCCGGGTCAATTGGTCGCGCAGATAGAGCCGGATATCCAACGCCACCTGATCGTTTCGGCTGCGCCCGGTGTGCAACTTGCCGCCCAATGGTCCGATCAGTTCGGTCAGCCGCCGTTCGATCGCCATGTGAATGTCTTCGTCCCGGGGTGAGAACCGGAATCGTCCGCGATCCAGTTCCTGCTTGACCGACTCGAGGCCGCGGACGATGGCTCTGCTCTCCCCGGATGAGAGCACGCGTGCCTTCCCGAGCGTCCGGCAATGCGCGATGCTTCCTTGAATGTCATGCTCGTAGAGCCGTCGATCCACGGCCAACGAGACGGTGAAGTCCTCGACGAGCCGGTTCGTCTTCTCGCGAAACCTTCCATCCCAGGCTTTGCCGGTGACGGCGGACGTCCGGATGCGCCGTTTCGCCATACCCATCAGGATGAAGCTTTCCTCCGCTGCGCTCTGATTTTCAACCGCAAGGCATTCAGGCGGATGAACCCTGCGGCGTCCTTCTGATCGTAGACCTCATCCTCTTCAAACGTGGCGATGTCCAACCGGTAGAGCGAGTTCTTCGACTTGCGTCCGGCGAGGGCGCAGTTGCCCTTGTACAGCTTCACGCGCGCCGTGCCGCTTACGTCCTTTTGCGCCTCGTCAATCGCCGCCTGCACCATCTCGCGCTCAGGACTGAACCAGTAGCCGTTGTAGATCAGGCTGGCAAAGCGCGGGACTAAACTGTCTCGGAAGTGGAGCACCTCGCGATCCATCGTCAACGATTCCAGCCCTCGGTGGGCGACATGGAGAATCGTGCCGCCCGGCGTCTCGTAGACTCCGCGGGACTTCATGCCGACGTAGCGATTCTCGACCAGATCGACCCGGCCGATCCCATGCGCCCCGCCTAATTTGTTGAGGTGGGCGAGCAAGGTTGCGGAACTCATCTTCTTGCCGTCCACCGCCACCGGGTTGCCGGCCTCGTAGTCGATCTCGATCTCCAGCGGTTTATCCGGCGCCTTCTCCGGCGAGACGGTCATCTGGAAGATTTCCTCCGGTGGAGATTCCCAGGGGTCCTCGAGGATGCCTCCCTCATAGCTGATATGGAACAGATTCAAGTCCATGCTGTAGGGCTTGGCTTTCGTCGCCGTGACCGGAATTCCATGGCGATCGGCGTACTCGATCAGCTCGCGGCGGGAACGCATGGTCCATTCGCGCCAGGGCGCAATGATTCTGAGCCCCGGCGCGAGCGCCATATAGGTGAGCTCGAACCGCACTTGATCGTTGCCCTTGCCGGTCGCGCCATGCGACACCGCCTCAGCGCCTTCCTTTAAGGCGATCTCGGCCTGCCGGCGGGCGATCAGCGGTCGCGCGATCGACGTGCCGAGTAGATAACACCCTTCGTACATGGCATTCCCGCGCAACATCGGAAACACGTAGTCCTTGACGAAGGTCTCCCGGAGGTCTTCGACGTAGACCTTCTTCACGCCGAGCGAATGGGCCTTAGCCTTGATGGCCGTGAGATCTTCTCCCTGCCCGAGGTCGGCACAGAAGGCGATGACCTCGGCGTCATAGGTCTCCTGCAGCCACTTCAGGATCACCGAGGTATCCAGCCCCCCCGAATATGCCAGCACGATTTTCTTGATGGGTTTCCGCTTCATGATGTGTGTCTTACCTGACGCCTTTCTTTAGAGTGAGTAGTTGAACCAGAATCGCCTTCTGCATATGCAGCCGATTCTCCGCCTGATCGATCACGATCGACTGCGGGCCGTCGAGGACGTCCGGCGTGATCTCCTCTCCGCGATGCGCCGGCAGGCAATGCATGACGGCGGCGTCCGGTTTCGCCCGTTGAAGCAACCGCCCGTTGAGCTGATAGGAGGACAGCGCTCGTAAGCGTCTGGCCTGCTCGCGTTCGCGGCCCATGCTGATCCAGACGTCGGTATACACGACGTCCGCTTCTTTCACCGCCACCTGGGGATTGTCAAACACCTCAATGGAGGCCCCGGTGGCCTCAGCCGTCACTCGTGCCCGGTCGACCACTTGTTGGTCCGGCTGATAGCCGACCGGACATCCCACCGCCACTCGCATCCCCATCTTGGCCCCCGCCTCGATGAGGGAATTGGCGACGTTGTTCCCGTCTCCGACGTAGGCGAGGCGCACCCCTTTGAGCCGGCCTTTAACCTCTTGGATCGTCAGGAGATCGGACAAGGCCTGGCAAGGATGGCTATGGTCCGTCAGGCCGTTGATGACCGGCATGCTGGCCTCGGCCGCCCATTCCTCGACAATGGCATGGTCATATGTGCGAATGACGATGCCGTCCAGGTAGCGGGAGAGGACGCGTGCCGTGTCCGATACGGTTTCACCGCGCGAGAGCTGAATATCGCCTGTGGGCAGGACCAGCGCATGGCCGCCCAACTGGTTCATGCCCGCCTCGAACGACACGCGGGTGCGCGTCGAAGGCTTCTGGAAGAGCAGCCCCAGCGTCTTTCCGGGCAGCAATTGATGTGCAATGGCCTGTCGCTGTTTGGTCTTCAGAGAGGCAGCCAGGCGCAACAGATCTTCGATCTGCTTCCGCGGCATCGCAGCCACGTCGAGCAGATCCTTGGCTGGGCCGGAGTCGGATGTAGTGCGGTGGGCTTTTCCTGCCATCAGTGGTGGGCCTCCTTCTCCGCGACCGCGCGCAGATTGAAAATCGCGCTCAAGGTCTCAAGCAGTCGGTCGATTTCCCCCTGGGTGATCACGAGCGGCGGGACGAAGCGCAGCACGCGCTCGTTCGTGGCATTGACGAGGATGCCACGGACCAGACAGTCGGCCACCACCGCCTTCGCATCGATGTCTAACTCCATCCCCTGTAGCAGGCCAAGACCCCGCACTTCCCGTACGACGCGATGGCGGTCCTTGCATTCCGCCAGCCCCTTCGCGAGGTACTCGCCCATCCGCTTGGCCTGTTCCAACACACGTCCTTCAAGGAGTGCCTGACAGACGGCGAGCGCTGCGGCACAGGCCAGCGGATTGCCGCCGAACGTGGACGCATGGACTCCCGGTGTAAAGACGGCCGCGATCGATTCTCTGGCCAGGCACGCGCCGATCGGGATCCCGCCGCCCAGGCCCTTGGCCAAGGTCATGATGTCGGGCGCAACGCCCAATTGCTCGTAGGCGAAAAGCGTGCCGGTCCTGCCCATCCCGGTCTGGATTTCATCGAAAATCAGCAGGATATCTTTTCGCGTACAGAGTTCGCGCAGGTTCCTGAGATATTCCCGGTCGGCCACGTGTACGCCGCCTTCGCCTTGGACCGGTTCGAGCATGATCGCGGTGGTCTGATCGCCGACCATGGCTTCGATCTCCCCGAAATCGTTGAAGGGTGCGTACGCGAATCCCGGCATCAGCGGCTCGAACCCCTTTTGCACCTTCTCCTGTCCCGTCGCCGTGATCGTGGCCAGCGTGCGGCCATGGAAGGAATTCTTCATCGTGATCACTTGGAACCGGCCCGCTCCATGCTTCTCATGGCCGTAGCGTCGAGCCAGCTTGATCGCCGCCTCATTGGCCTCAGCCCCGCTGTTGCAAAAGAAGGCACGGTCGGCAAATGAATGGTCGACGAGCATCTGCGCCAGCTTCACCTGCGGTTCGGTGTAATAAAGGTTCGAGACATGGATCAGCTGGGCTGCCTGACGCTGGATAGCCTGGACGAGATCGGGGTGACCGTGTCCCAGAATATTGACCGCGATCCCGCCGACAAAATCAATGTACTCCCGGCCTTCCATGTCGTAGACCTTCGAACCCCGGCCACGCATGATCGAAATGGGCTGGCGGGTGTAAGTCTGCATCAAATATTTGGCGGCACCCTCTTTCACTTCTTCGGTCGGCATGGCAAACGTATCTCCTTAGAAAGTAAGGGAAGTTAGCACAGGGTTGCCGTGAAGAGCAATAAGGGGAGAGACAAGAGAGTTCTTCTGCGGAGGCTGTCTTGTTCCGACTCCCCTCATCAGCCCTACGCTATAAGCCATCAGCTCCAATCCTGAGTGTGATAAGCTGCACCACGATGACGTCCTGTGGCCAGTGCCGCCAAGACAATCCTGACGACGCCAACTACTGTCATCAGTGCGGCGTCCCTCTTAGTTCGACCACCATTGGAGCAGAAGCCGCCTCTCACGCTTCCAGTTCTTCTCCGATACCGACCGATGAGGCTCTCTGGCGACAATTTATCGGTCCGAATGCCGATCAGTATCTGGTCCAGTTCAAGAAGTTTTCATCGAACGGCCAAACGAGATTTGCGTTCTCCTGGAACTGGCCGGCGTTTCTCTTTTTCTCCTTCCTCTGGTTTCTCTACCGGAAAATGTACCTGCATGCGTTCGTGTATGCGGTCGGCCCGATGATTTCGACCTATTTGACAGGAGACTTCACCGGCGGGCTTGTCTGGAGCATCATGGCGGGGGCCACGGGGAACTATCTCTACTATTGCCATTGCCGCGAACAGATGGCAGGGATCAAGAAGATAGGCTGGTCGGACCAGGCCCTGTTGGAAGCGGCGCTGAAGGACGCAGGCGGGGTGCAGCCCTACGTCATCTGGGTCGGCGTCGTTTTCTATGTCATCATCTTCGCGACGCTTATCAAAATGATCCAGGAAGGCGCGCCGGATTTGGATAAACCGTCCAGCAGACCGGCGAAGCTGGCCGCGATGAAAACCGCTTGAAACGGCTGTGGGATCGGCCCGCCTGTGAGAAAGCAGCGGCTTGACTTGACGAACCAATCCAGTATTCTGGGGCCTGGCCCGAATGTTTCATCGGTTCATCGACGGGAGGCACGATGGCTCGGTTGGTGTTACTGCGTCACGGCGAATCGCAATGGAACCTTGAGAATCGCTTCACCGGATGGGTAGACGTGCCGCTTTCGGCGCGCGGGATTCAGGAGGCCAAGAACGCGGGCGACAAACTCCGTGGCTTCACCTTCGATCGCGCCTTCACGTCGGTGCTTGTTCGCGCCAACGAGACTTTGCGGCTGGTGCTCGAGGGCATTGGGCAAACGAAGATTCCCGTTGAAAGGGACAAGGCGTTGAACGAACGGATGTATGGGGAGTTGCAGGGCTTGAATAAAGCCGAGACTGCGAAGAAGTACGGCGATGACCAGGTGAAAATCTGGCGGAGAAGCTTCGAAGTCCGGCCGCCCGGCGGAGAAAGCTTGAAAGACACGGCCGACCGGGTGTTGCCCTACTATGAAACGAGAATCAAACCCCACCTGCTCAAGGGCGAATCAATTCTCATCGCGGCGCATGGGAACAGCCTTCGTGCGCTGGTGATGCAGCTGGAGCAATTGTCGAAGAAACAGGTGCTGGAGCTGAACATTCCGACTGGCGTGCCGCTGCTCTACGAGCTGGATGAGAGCGGGAAGGTGCTGTCGCACCGGTACTTATAGCGGGCTATCCAACCTCGTCCAGCAGCTTGCCGTATTCCGCCGCTGGCGCGTAATCGATCATCAAGACCAGCAATTTTTGCCGATCTTCGGATGGTACGCTGCCCTGCTCCTCGGTGAGGGATGCCGCCTCGGCGCAGACTGCCATGTGACTCATCCCTTCCTGGTCGACGAGGCGCCCGAACCCGGCTCGCCGCTCATCCAGTTCCCTGAGATACTCTTCCCACGTCCCGCCTCCGAGCAGTCCCGATTCCCACCAATGCGTCCTGATCGACTCCAACAACGACTCACTAATGGCAGACCGATACTTGAGCGGGATGTGCGCGTCGACCGCGGCCAGGATCCAATACAGATTCAGGGACGCGATCTCGCGAGCGATCTGGAGGGCGCCGGTGTCAGATGCGGTGATGCCATACTCTTCAAGCTGCGTGGTGGAAACCGGCGGGGGCATGGTCTTGAACAGTGCGGCCGCGGCCTGTGCAGGTGTCATCGGTGCCCGTCCTTTGGCAACGTTGCGGGCACAGGATACTGCACCGTCCGTTCGGCCATCAAATGGGGATGTACTAGTCTGTGGATTGGGTGAAGCAACCGAAACGGCGGGTGATAAAACAGAGGCTGAGAGCTGGTCGCCGCCGTCTTTCGTTCTACGCCGCTTTCGCGGGATGCCAGCGGAGACCGACGTTCACAATTTCCTGCAGCAGCTCCTTGTAATGGTAGTCGGCTTTCTCGGCTGAGTCGGCGAAGTCCTCACCCTGCGCGATTTGCGGGTTGGGATTGGCCTCCAGAACATAGAGCCGTCCCTCCGCATCCATCCGCATGTCGATCCGCGCATACCCGCTAAGCCCGAGCGCCCGGTACACACGCTTCGCGAGGCGTTGGATCTCTTCGACTTTGCCCTCCGGGAGATTCTTGGCTTCCCTCGAGGTGATGCCGTACTTCGCCTGATACTTCCGGCTCCATTTCACCCGTTCGGTCGCGATCCGCTTCGCATCCTCCGGAAGCTTATCCAGGATGAGTTCCCACACGGGGAGTACTTGCAGTTGACCGTTGCCGATCACGCCGACGTAGAACTCACGGCCCTCGATGTAACGTTCGATCAGCGCGCCGCTCCCGACGCTGTCATGAATGAACGCCACGCGCTCTCGGAGTTTCTCGTCGCCTTCTACGATCGATGCCTGTGAGATCCCCAGGGAAGCCTCTTCAGTCACCGACTTGACGATCAACGGGAAAGTCAACCACTGGCGCCGCTTCACCGTCCGCCCCTGCGGCACCTCGATGAACTCCGGATACGGGATCCGGTGAAAGGACAGCACCTTTTTGGTCAACGCCTTGTCACGCGCCAACATGAGCCCGCGCGGGTTGCAGCCGGTGTAGGGCAGATGCAGGAGTTCAAGATAGGACACCACATGTTGATCGTAGACGGCGACGCCATCGAATTCTTCCAGCAGGTTAAAGGCAATATCCGGTTTCAAGGTCTCGATCGCCGAGTAGATCACCCCCAGATCGCTCTTCACTCCGAGTGGATAGACTTCGTGTCCGAGCTTTCTGAGCGCCGAGACGACGTCATACTCCGTCCGCCACTCCACGGTTTTCAGATCATGGCCGTTCACCTGGTCCGGCGGGACGAGGTCCTTGTGCATGAGGACGAGGATGCGCAGTCGCTTCATAGGGCTACCCGATGCCGCCCGCTCCGCAAGTAGTTCATCGTGTGGACGGTCAGGAGAATGGTGAAATCGAGGTTGCCCTGCTCTTCTGCCACCGGCACTCTGAGATTCAACTCTCGGGATCGGCGGATCATCGCCTCCAGCACCTTATCGATGGTGTATTGATATTCGCCGGTCCAGCTGGCGACCTTCCGTCTGACTTCTCGCCGGAAGCGATTGAGGAAGGTCGCGGCACTCGGCTTGTTCGCGTGGCTCGGCATGTTCGAAAATAAGCGTTTGAGATCGGGGTCGTACAACGACTGCCGTTCGACACCATAATGACTGCGCTTGTGCGCATAGTGTTCCCGGAGGGTCTTCTTCAAGCCGGGGAGGGGATCAACTTCTTCGCAGGCCGTGACGGATGGCGTCGCCCCCGCGAGTTCTTGCATCAGTGCCTCGACATACCGGAGTTTTTTGAGGACAGGCCAGCCTCGGTAGCGCTCTTCCCAGAACGAGTCCGGCGTCAGCCAGACCGCGAACGTCTCGGCAAAATCCTCGTCCGGATGGCTCTGCGCGTACCAGAGATCCAGGTGGCGCACGAAACTCCGGCTATAGGGGCGCGGCGAGTAGAACATCGGATAGCGTTGAGAAGATTTTCCGAAAATCTGCTGGCGGGTCCTGCGGCGACGAATCTTGTAGGCGTTTTCAATCGCATGGCCGGCTTCATGTCGTAGGATGCGCAGACACCATTCCGGTGTCCCGCCCTCCACTTCCAGCATCTGGGTTAACTCAAGCTTGGCGAGGCGAGGGTGGGCAAGGTAGAAAGGCACTGCGATGCCGGGGACTCCATCGGGGGTGAACCACTCATTCGAGATCCAAAAGTGCGGGCGAAAGAGCAGGCGACGTGCGTCAAGTTCCCGGCCCAGCTCGGCAATCGGTCCTTCGAGGAACCCGCCTTTGATTTCCAGATGGAGTTCGCACATCGGAAGATCCAAGAGCGCCTCATCCGACCATGAGGCCCATCTTGGCTCCCCCTGTCCGACAACCGGCGTTTTGAGTACGTCCATCTCCGTGCGCTGCATACAACGTCTGGATTTGCTGTTTCTTTCTGGTGCTCAACAAAAAATATAGCACGCGTTATTCAAAAGGCTGGCAAAAGGCCGGCAACCGTCGAGAAGGAAGAGTAGGAAGTAACGGAAAGAGGAAAAAATTGTTCCGAAAGGTTCAAGATTGAACTGGAACGAACGATTTATTGGTCGTCCGGTCGGAGAAACTGTGGCAGTCGTGCCACCAGTGCCGGTGCCGCATCCCAAATGTGATCGATGACCAACTCGACGTAGTCGCGGGCTTTTCCCAGGTCATGCTCCCAATCGGGGAGGGCCTCATGCAGATCGAGAATCGGAGTTGCCTGACCGAACGACACTTCATTAAAGAGGGGGACCGTACGGCCAAAGTGTTGTTGAATGAATGTACGATGGTCCCGGCCCATGGCGATGATGAGGTCGATCCGTTCCACGAGCTCCTTGGTCAAAGTCCGTTGAACATGGGTAGACGGGTCAGCGCCTTTACAAAGAAGTCTCGCACGGATGACCGGATGTATTGTTTGGGGCTTGGCCTCGATGCCGGCCGATTCAATTCGATACTGATGTTGCGAGACGATGTGCGCTCGCACGGCATACTCGGCCACCATGCTGCGAAAAATATTTCCGGTGCAAACGAAGAGAATCGACTGTGCCATCCGCTATCCCTGCGCCTCTTCAACTGTCGACAGGACCTTGATAGAGCAGTTACAATCCGGCCTATGCACGTCGCGACAACCCGGCTCATGCCTCCTCACAAACTGGACGAGGAAACGGAGAAGCTGCAAACGCGCCTGTGCCGACTGGTGGGACAGGCCATCGCCGACTACCGTCTCATCCAGGATGGCGACAAGGTCATGGTCTGCCTTTCGGGCGGCAAGGATAGTTATGGCTTACTCGATATCCTCCTCGTTTTGCAACGCCGCGCTCCGGTGCGCTTCGACCTGGTCGCCGTCAACCTGGACCAAAAGCAGCCTGGGTTTCCAGCGCATGTCCTGCCCGACTACCTGGCAAGTCGGGGAGTCCCGTTTCACATTGAGTCACGCGATACCTACTCCATCGTGAAGCGGCTCATTCCCGAAGGGCAGACCACCTGCTCGTTGTGCTCGCGCCTTCGCCGGGGACATCTCTATCGCATTGCCAGTGAGCTTGGGGCCACGAAAATCGCACTGGGCCATCACCGTGATGATATTGTCGAGACCCTGTTCCTGAATCTGTTCTATACGGGGAAGCTGAAGGCGATTCCCCCGAAGCTCCGCTCCAAGGACGAGCGGCATCTCGTCATTCGACCACTGGCGTTTGTGAAGGAGGCGGACCTGGTGCGGTATGCGGAATTGCGGGCCTTCCCCATCATTCCTTGCGATCTCTGTGGGTCACAGGAGGACCTGAAGCGGAAAAAAGTGAAGGCGTGGCTTCAGGAATGGGAACGGGAGTCACCGAGCTGTTCCGACAGTATCGCAGCCGCCCTGGCCAATGTCGCGCCGTCGCTGTTAATGGACCCCCGCCTCTTTGACTTCAAATCGCTCGACTCGACGGCGGACAATCAACCCGAGGGCGACGCCTCGCTGGATGAAGACCCGGCTGCCAAACACTGAGACGCCGCTCTCTAGCATGCCAGGAATTTCTTGAAGTATGAGCCTTGACAGACGGAGTTTTATCGAATTGAATGTTGATATGAAGACCGCCGGTGCGCATGCTCGCCGGGTGCCTTCCCCCGGATCGGGGTAATGGCGGTTTACAACTTCTCTCACCCTTAGGAGTAAGGATCATGGCTGCATTACCTCACGCAATCAGGGCTCTCATTCTTTTGGCAGCTCTCTACCCCGGCGTAGCCGCGGCGCATGGAACTGTGGCGCTTGAGGAAGATACCTGCGTGCGCCGGGTCGGTGGAAACCTGGTGCATTTCAACGCCTACCAGCCGCAATACGAAGCGAAGGCTCAATACTGCACGGAAATTCCCGGTGAAGGCGACACGTTCCTGGTCGTGGATCTCGTCGACCCCGGGTTGCGCAACCTGCCGGTAAGTGTGCGGGTTGTCAGAGGGGGCAGTGAGACTGCAGAAGGCCAGACGGTGGCCTACTGGCCTCCGGCCACCCATCCGGAGGAGTCGTCAGAGGGGAAGCCAAGCTGGTCAAGGGGCTGTATCAGCTGATCATCATGCCGGAAGGGTTCAGCCCTTCGTCCTATCTGTTGCGGGTGCAGCAGATCGACTATGGGAAAATTGCGCGAAGATCGCTGGGACCGCTGACCGCGCTCCTCCTGCTCGCCATCATCCTGTATGAAGTCTCGAAGTCGAGGCGATTCCAGAGCTGGCGGGCTTCCTGACAGTCGTAGAACTCTACGAGCGATGCGAGAGGGGTCGTTGTAACGTATTGAAAGAGAAAAGGGAGGATTGGTTGCGGGGAGAGGATTTGAACCTCTGACCTTTGGGTTATGAGCCCAACGAGCTACCAGGCTGCTCCACCCCGCGCGCGGATGCTAACAAAGCGTGGAATGGCAAGTCAAGCCAACGACTTCCGCCGTTGCATTCATGGGGGTACGGTGCTAAAGGCATATCATGCGCATCGTGTTCATGGGCACACCGGAATTCGCCGTTCCTTCCCTTGAGGCTTTGCTCAAGTCAGAGCATCAGATCGTCGGGATCGTCACCCAGCCGGATCGTCCGAAAGGTCGCGGGCAGTCGCTCGCACCACCCCCGATCAAGCTAATTGCCCACCGTGCGGGCATTCCGTTGCTTCAGCCGTTGAAAATCAAGACGCCGGATTTTCTGGATGCGCTGGCCTCGTGGAAACCGGACCTGATTGCGGTGACGGCCTTTGGACGGATCCTGCATGCCCCCATTTTGAATCTTCCCCCGATGGGTTGCGTGAATGTTCATGGCTCGTTGCTGCCGAAATATCGGGGCGCGGCTCCCGTTCAATGGGCGGTGATCAACGGTGAAACAGAAACCGGCATCACAACGATGTTGATGGATGAAGGCATGGACACCGGCCCCATGCTGTTACAAGAACGAATCCCGATTCTGCCGGAGGATACAGCGGGGACGTTGGCGCCTCGTCTTGCGGAGCTTGGTGGCCGGCTGCTCGTCGAGACCATTGCACAACTGAACGCCGGGACCCTCACCGCGCGTCAACAGGACCATGCGCAGGCCACCATCGCGCCGCTGCTCAAGAAAGAGGATGGCCTGCTCGACTGGGGAATGAGCGCGCAGGCGCTGGCCAATCGCGTCCGGGGCTTGTCTCCCTGGCCCGGCGCCTATACGTTTTATGGTCAGGAGCGTTGGAATATCTGGAAAGCCGCTCCCCTTCAAGAACCAACGCAAGACCTGCCTGGGACTATTATAGGGAGCACGAAGCACTCGCTTCTGGTCGCGACAGGCAACGGCAGGTTGGAACTCCTCGAACTCCAGACGGCCAATTACAGGCGCATGCCGGTCTGGCAGTTTCTCACCGGACATCGAATCGACCCTGGTTCAAAGTTGGGAGCCGCCAACGTCTGACTCTCACGATCTTGTGACACCCTCCTTGCAGGGCTATAGTCCTATGCCGTCCGGACGTCCCCCCGTTGGTTCTCCCCCAAGAGCCGCCGCGCTCGCTGTTCTGCTCGCCTGTCAATCGGCCGACAAGGCGCTCGACGATGAGATGGAGAAGAGCGCGGCAGATTTCATGTTGGATTCCCGAGATCGCGCCCTGGCGATGGAACTTGCCTATGGTGTTTTGAGACGACTGGAGCTCATAGATTGGCGGCTCGCGCCGGTTCTGAAGAAACCCCTTCCTCGGCTCCCGGCGGTGGTTCAAACGCTGTTGCGCCTAGGGGCCTATCAGCTGCTGTTCCTGGATCGGATCCCCACCTCGGCGGCAGTAGATGAGTCCGTGCGGCTCACCAAATCCTATACGAAGAAGTTGGGTCGGGACTGGAGCGGCTTCGTCAATGCGGTGTTGCGCAATCTCATCCGTCTGCCCGAGCCGGCGCTGACGGATCCCACGGCCAACCCGGGCCTGGCCTTATCCGTTCGCCACTCTCTCCCGCTCTGGCTCTGTCAGCGGTGGATCGATCGACTGGGGATTGAACAGGCCGAATCCGCCTGTCGGTCAGCCAGTCGCGCACCTGCCATGACTCTCCGTGTCAATCGTCTGCGATTGACGAGAGAGACCTTGCTTGATCGGCTCAATCGGGAAGGGATTCCGGCGCGCGCCACAACCATCAGTCCTGTCGGAGTCGTGCTGGAGAAGGGCCAGCCCGTGACATCGCTCCCCGGATTTCAGGATGGTGACTTCTATGTTGAAGATGAAGCCGCCCAGCTCATCCCCCCCCTCCTTGATCCGCAGCCAGGCGAGGTCGTGCTCGATGTCTGCGCTGCGCCGGGAGGCAAGACCACCCATCTGGCGGAGGTGATGAAGAATCAGGGTCACATTCTCGCTATGGATCGGCAGAGGACCAGGCTGGATCTCCTCCAGGAGAATTGTCGTCGGTTGGGAATCACTATTGTTACGGGGATAGTTGCAGATGCGCGAAAACTCGTGGACGCTCTGCATCGTCTCGGCAAGGGTAGCGGTCAAGCAGGCAGGTCCGCGACGCTGACAACTGGATTGGTTGATCGCATTCTGCTCGATGCCCCCTGCAGCGGACTCGGGGTGCTGCGCCGGCACCCCGAAGCCAGATGGCGCAAACAGGCGGCCATGATTTCCCGGCATCAGCAACTGCAGAAGGAGATACTCAACGCGGCGGCGGCTGTCTTGCGGCCCGGTGGGGCGCTGGTCTATAGTACCTGCTCGACAGAGCCGGAAGAAACCGAAGACCTGGTTGCGCAGTTCTGCCGTGTCCATTCGGACTGGACGCGCGAGTCTGTGGCGCCGTGGCTTCCTTCATCCGCCCTCACCTACGTGACTGTTCAGGGGGCACTCTCGACTCTGGTTAATGACTGTGGGATGGACGGGTTCTATGCCGTCCGCTTGCGAAAGGTTTCCTGATGGGCCAGGCGAGCC
>Ga0233425_10002619_pt1 | contig 34792 bp, 30 predicted proteins | sample Watercolumn_Towu_2_FD_181712 | JGI IMG/M metagenome (GOLD analysis project Ga0233425, IMG submission 181712) | Freshwater microbial communities from Lake Towuti, South Sulawesi, Indonesia - Watercolumn_Towuti2014_140_MG | ecosystem: Environmental > Aquatic > Freshwater > Lake | place...
CGCAGCCAGCAGGGTCAGGGCAAGCCCGATGCAACGGCAAATGCGGTGCGACATGCGTTCTCCCCCTTGATATCACCCGTTCTTATAAGGGCATAAATACCCTTTGTGGCGTCGGGTTGAAAAAAAACGGCGGCACACCCGATCGGGTTGCGCCGCCGTATCGTACGGACTGACTTTTACAGCAGCGCGTCGGCCCAGACGTTGCGCGCCCAGGCCATGGCGTACTTCGCTTCCATCTCGTTGGCCGCCGCCGACAGGCCGCCGGAACCCGGCACCGTCTTGAACGTCTTGTCCTTGGCGTCGTAGGTGTGCACCGAGGCGACGTGGACCGTGTTCTTGGCGTCGACGAAGCTGTAGCAGGTGTTGGCGATGACCATCGGATCGGGCGCCTCCCCGCCGGACATCAGGGCGACGATGGCGCCGGCGGCGATCTTGGCGTGCTGCGTCGTCATGTGGCCCGACTTCGGCATGGCCGGCGCGGACAGCGTGGAGTCGCCGAGCACGTGGATGTTCTTGTGCGCGACGGATTCCATGGTGCGCCAGTCGACGCCGCACCAGCGGTTGTTGGCGGTAATGATGCCGGCCGCCTTGGCGATGCCGCCCGCCATCTGGCCGGGAATGACGTTGAGCACGTCGGCCTTGACGGCGTCGGCGAACTCGAACTTCAGCGTCTGCGTGTTGGCATCGAGGCCGGTGATGACGTGGTTCGGCCGGTATTCGACGATGCCTTTGTAGAGGTCGCCCCAGGCCTTCATGAAGAGGCCCTTCTTCGACACCACGTCCTCGTTGGCGTCGAGGATCAGCACCTTCGACTTCGGCTTCTTCGCCTTGAAGTAGCTGGCGACCATGCAGGCGCGCTCGTAGGGTCCGGGCGGGCAGCGGTAGGGCGCCTTCGGCAAGGCGATGGCGAAGACGCCGCCGTCCTTCATGTCCTCGAGCTGCTTCCTCAGGGCCACCGTCTGCGGGCCGGCCTTCCAGGCGTGCAGGATCTTGCTGTCGGCGAGCGCCGGGGTGAGGCCGGGCACGCTCTCGAACATGAAGTCGATGCCGGGCGAGACCACCAGACGGTCGTAGGAGAGTTCCTGGCCGTTGCCGAGCTTGACCGTGCGCTTGACCGGGTCGACCGCCACGGCGTCGCCCTGCACGACGCGCACGCCGTGCTTCTTCAGGCCGTCGTAGCCGGTGGTGATGTCGGCCATTGTCTTGTCGCCGGAAAGCACCAGGTTGGAGATCGGGCAGGAGACGAAGGCCGGGTTGCGCTCGACCAGCGTCACGTCGATGCCGCCGTTCGACCACATGCGGATGTACTTGGCCGCCGTGGCGCCGCCGAAGCCGCCGCCGATGACGACCACGTTGCCGGAAGCGCGCGCGCCGCCGGCGCAGCCGGTGAGGGCGCCCGCCGCTGCGGCGGCGCCGGTCATCTTGAGGAAATCGCGTCTGTTGAATGTCATGGTCTCCCCCTTATTTCTGCGCCGCGAAGAAGTTGGCGATGATCTCGACCTGCTGGTCGGTGTAGCCCTTGGCCAGCTGATGCATGACGGTCGCGGGCTTGGCGCCGGAGCGGAAATCCTGCATCTTCTTGATCATCTCGTCCTTCGGCATGCCGGCGAGCGGGTCCATGCCGCCGACGCTGTTGCCGTTGGTGCCGTGGCAGCTGGCGCAGGCCGAGGCCATGTTGCGGCTGAGAACGTGGTTGTCCGCGAACGCTGCGCCGGCAAGACCCAGCAGCGAAACGGCGAGCGCGATATTCCGGTACTTCATCGGCTTCCTCCTTGGTGGTTGATGCGTTGTATGCGCTGTTCCCGTCGTCGGGTGCAGGCTCTGCCCCGGGACTCGTTTTTTTGTCCATGCAAATCTAAAGGATATTCCCAGGGTCAGCAATCAATTTTCTTATTGTGGCAATCACGGAACATATTTGAGCCTTATCCTAATGCCTGAGCCGCTCGTCAGTCCTGCCATGAGCCAAACGGTCGAAATCCGCATGCGGCCGACGCTCGCGCCGAGCTGGCCGCTCTCCGTTAAAATCACACTTTTTCACCCAGGCATCCCGAGCATGGCCCAATACGTTTTCACCATGAACCGCGTGGGCAAGATCGTCCCGCCCAAGCGCCACATCCTCAAGGACATCTCGCTCAGTTTCCTCCCGGGCGCCAAGATCGGTGTGCTCGGCCTGAACGGCTCGGGCAAATCCACCCTGCTCAAGATCATGGCCGGCGTGGACAAGGACATCGAGGGCGAGGCGACGCCGATGCCCAACCTCTCCATCGGCTATCTGCCGCAGGAGCCGCAGCTCGACCCTGAGAAGACCGTGCGCCAGTCGGTGGAAGAGGGCCTGGGCGAGGTGTTCGAGGCGCAGCAGAAGCTCGACGCCGTGTATGCCGCCTACGCCGAGCCGGACGCCGATTTCGACGCGCTGGCCGCCGAGCAGGCGCGGCTGGAAGCGATCATCGCCGCCTCGGACGGCCATACCGCCGAGCAGCAACTGGAAGTCGCCGCCGACGCCCTGCGCCTGCCGCCCTGGGAGGCCAAGGTGAGCCACCTCTCCGGCGGCGAGAAGCGCCGCGTGGCGCTGTGCCGCCTGCTGCTGTCGAAACCGGACATGCTGCTGCTCGACGAGCCGACCAACCACCTCGACGCCGAATCGGTGGACTGGCTGGAGCAGTTCCTCACGCGCTTCCCCGGCACCGTGGTGGCGGTGACCCACGACCGCTACTTCCTCGACAACGCCGCCGAGTGGATCCTCGAGCTGGACCGCGGCCACGGCATTCCCTGGAAGGGCAACTACTCCTCCTGGCTGGAGCAGAAGGAGGAGCGGCTCAAGCAGGAGGAGGCCTCCGAGTCCGCCCGCCAGAAGGCCATCAAGAAGGAACTCGAGTGGGTGCGGCAGAACCCGAAGGGCCGCCAGGCGAAAAGCAAGGCGCGCCTGGCGCGCTTCGACGAGCTGTCGAGCCAGGAATACCAGAAGCGCAACGAGACGCAGGAGATCTTCATCCCGGTGGCCGAGCGCCTCGGCGACAAGGTGATCGAGTTCAAGGGCGTCTCCAAGGGCTACGGCGAGCGCCTGCTGATCGACAACCTGAGCTTCCAGATTCCGCCCGGCGCCATCGTCGGCATCATCGGCCCGAACGGTGCCGGCAAGTCGACGCTGTTCCGCATGCTCAGCGGCCGCGAGCAGCCGGACGCCGGCGAGATCGTCACCGGCCCCACCGTCAAGCTGGTTTCGGTCGAGCAGTCCCGCGAGGCGCTGCCCAACGACAAGACGGTGTGGGAGGCGATTTCCGGCGGTGCCGACATCCTCACCGTCGGCAAGTTCGAGACGCCCTCGCGCGCCTACATCGGCCGCTTCAACTTCAAGGGCGCCGACCAGCAAAAGATCGTCGGCAACCTCTCCGGCGGCGAGCGCGGGCGCCTGCACCTGGCGAAGACGCTGATCGCCGGCGGCAACGTGCTGCTGCTCGACGAGCCGTCGAACGACCTCGACGTGGAGACGCTGCGCGCCCTCGAAGATGCCCTGCTCGAATTCGCCGGCTGCGTGCTGGTGATCTCGCATGACCGCTGGTTCCTCGACCGCATCGCCACCCACATCCTCGCCTGCGAGGGCGAGTCGCAGTGGACCTTCTTCAACGGCAACTACCACGAGTACGAGGCCGACAAGGTGAAGCGCCTGGGCGAGGAGGGTGCCAAACCGAAGCGCCTGCGCTACAAGCCGCTGAAGGGATGATCGTGCGCAACAAGCTCCTCGCCGTGCTGTGCGGACTGACTTTTTCCACCATCGCCCTGGCCTCCGAAGAGGCCGGCCTCGCTGCCGTGCGCGATTTGGGCCGGCTCAACGGCCAGACGCTCGCCTGCGGACAGAAGGAGAGCGCCGCCTGGGTGCGCATCCTCATGCTGAATCACGCGCCGAAGACGCGCGTGTATGGCGAGGCCTACGAGGAAGGCACCCATGAGGCCTTCGTCGCGCACAACCGCGGCGCGTCCTGTCCCGCGCCCGCCGAGCTCTCGGCGAAGATCGACGAGATTACGCAGCGCCTGAAGCAGGTGCTGCCCGCCCCCGGCCAGGTGCCGCAGGGACACAGCCCGGCCGAGACGGTGCCGAACGCCATCGTGCCGCGCTACGTGCTGCAGGACCCGAATGGGCGCGCCGTGACGAATGAGGACTTCCTTGGCCGCTTCCAGCTCGTCGCTTTCGGCTACACCGCCTGTCCGGACGTCTGCCCGACGACCCTGCAGGAAATGAAGGAGGTGCTGAAACAGCTCGGCTTCAAGGCGGCACAGTTGCAGCCGATCTTCATCACGGTCGATCCCGAGCGCGACAGCGCACAGGTGATGCGCGAGTACACCGCCGCTTTCGATGCGCGCATCCTTGGCCTGCGCGGTTCCGAGGAATTGACGCGCCGCGCCGCGGCCGAATTCCGCATCCGCTACGAGAAGGTGCGCGACCCGGCCGCAGCGCCCGGCAGCTATACCGTGGATCATTCCGCAGGCATGATCCTGCTCGGGCCGGACGGACGCACGGCGGCCCGCTTCGCCTACGCCACGCCGGCCCGGCAGATCGCCGAGCGCATCGATGCGCTGCTGCGCGAGGAAATCCGGCGCATGCCGGTGCAGCGCCTGCAACGCTGAACCTATCAGAGGAGTCGGTCATGGCCAATTCGAAATCGCAACGCTGGATCGTCATCGTCCTTGCCGCGGTTGTCGTCCTGGCGGTCTTGCTGACGGGCGGCCTGTATTTCGGCGCCAAGGCGCTCAAGGGCAAGGTCGAGCAGGCGCTCGGGCCGGAGGCGGAAATCGGCGAAATCCGGCTTGGCTTCAGTGCGGTCGAGGTCGTCAAGCTGCGCCTGAAGGCACCATCCGGCTGGCCGGCGCCCGACACGCTGCGCGCCGAGCGCATCCGCATCGCACCCGACCTGCTGGCACTGCTCTCGGCAAAGGTGAGCATTTCCAGCATCGTCGTCGAGGGCGCCTATGTCTCCGCCTTGCGCAGCGCCGACGGCAAGCTGCACGTCGTGCCCAGTCTGCTGGAAAAGAAGGACGACAAGAAGGATGCCACCGGCAAGGCGCCGGAAGTCACGATCGGCGCCATCGAGCTGAAGGGTGGTGTGATGGAATTCTTCGATGCCACTGTGAGGAAGCCCGCCCACAGGATCCGCCTCGAACAGATGAATGCCAAGGTGACGGATCTGCAGTTGCCCGACCTGAAGGCCAAATCGAATCTGCATCTCGACGGCGTGCTGAAAGGCGTCAGGAACGACGGCAAGATACTTGTCGACGGCTGGATGCAGTTCGCCAGCAAGGATTCCGAACTGCGCAATACGCTGCGCGGCGTCGACCTCATCGCCCTGCAGCCCTATCTGCTCAAGGCGACGGAGGGCGGTGTGCGCAAAGGCACCCTCGACCTCGATCTGCAGTCGACCGTCAAGGCCAATCATCTGCGCGCCCCCGGCACGCTGACGATCAACGGGCTCGAGCTCGAATCCGGCGGCACCTTCATGGGCATGCCGCGTGCCGCTGTCGTCGGGCTGATGAAGGACAAGAACGACAGAATCAGCATCAAGTTCGTTCTTGACGGCAAACTCGACGATCCGAATTTCCGCCTGAACGAGGGCTTCTCCACCAAGGTCGCCGCGTCGCTCGGCGACGTCATGGGCCTCAGCGTCGAAGGATTGGCAAAGGGCGCCGGCGCCATCGGGCAGAAAGGCGTCGAGGCGGCCGGCGGCGCGGCCGAGGGCGTCGGCAAGGCGGTCAAGGGGATTTTCGGGAAGTAAGGCATGACGCTTGCGGGGCTGCTGCTGGCGGTGCTCGGGCCGCTGCTCCTGCTGTTGCCCGGGGGGCTCCTGTACTACCTGCTCCGGCGCGCCGGACTGGGCGCACGTCTCGGCCTCGGTCCGGTCAATGCCCGCCTGCTGCATGTGACGGCTTCAGCCGCGATCGTGCTCGGCACGGTGCTGGCGACCTATCTGCCCGGCCGCATGGAGTTCGAGCGCTTGTGCGGCGAGCTGGCGGAGCCGCGCATCCTGGAGCGCGTGCGCGTCGAGGGCTTCTTTCTCGACGACCTCACTGCCAACAGCTTCGGCCGGCGCTACGTGGCGGAGGAAGGCTTCGCCTGGTTCGAGACGCACGACCTCTACCAGCGCGGCCGCACCGTGCGCTTTCGCCAGTCGGGCGACCAGATGGTGATCGAGCCGGTCATCGAATTGCAGGCGCGCCATGTCGTGAAGTCCGACACCGCAGTGCGCGGCAACACGATCCACGTCAGCCGCACGGCGATCAGCGAGCGCCAGAGCGGCCGCCTGCTGGCCGAGGCGCATTCGGTGACCTACCACGGCGGCCCGCTCGGCATGGTGCTGGGCGTGTATGGCCTGAGCCACTGCCCCAACCCCGCCACGACGGAGGGCAGCCGCCAATTCAATCTCTACTACCACCTCGTGCGCGAGGTGCTGGGGCGCGGCGCGCCCTGACCCTCGGCGGCGTGTATGATTTCCCCATCGTTTCCGAAGGGATCCGCCATGGCTGACTGTTCCGATCACGTTCCGGGGCTGCGTTCCGGCATCGGCATCCCGCGCCAGAATGCCTTCGATCCCGTCGCCTTCGAGCGCGCGGTGGGCGATCTCCTCGCGGCCTGCGGCATTGCGCCGGACATGCAGCACATGGGCCGCACGGCGGAACGCGTGCGCACGCTGTGGCAGCGGCGGCTCCTCGGTGGCTACGACATGGACCCGGCCGAGGCGCTGGGCGAGGGCTTCGAGGATGCGCGCCGCGACATGGTGGTGGTGCGCGGCATCGCCGTGCACGGCGTCTGCCCGCACCACCTCGTGCCCTTCCGCGGCGTGGCGCACGTCGCCTACCTGCCCGGCGGGCGCCTGCACGGCTTCGGCCGCATCGCGCGCATGGTGGACGCCATCGGCCACCGCTTCACCTACCAGGAGTGGATGACGCGCGACATCGCCGAGGCGCTGGTGGCGCACGGCAAGGCGGCCGGCGGCGCCTGCGTCATCGAAGCCGAGCAGCTCTGCCTGCTGCTGGGCGAGGACCGCCGCGGCGACGAGCGCGTGGTGACGCAGGCCTTCACCGGCGCCTTCGAACAATCGGATCAATTGCGCACGGAATTCCTGCGCGCGATCTCGGGCAAGCTTCCCTGACCCTGTTTGCCTGGTTCCTGATGGGACTATCAGGAAATTCTTTTGACACCGAATAATTCCCGACTAATAATGTCAACTATAAAAAAGACACCCCAACCCCAACAGAGAGAAACATCATGATCGTCATCAACGGCAAAGAGATCGAGACCGACGCGGAAGGCTACCTGGCGCAACTGGACGACTGGTCCGAGGACATCGCCAGCCATCTCGCGCAGCAGGACAAGCTGCAGCTTACCGAAGACCACTGGAAGCTGCTCAACTGGATCCGCGCCTACTACCAGGAGAACGGCACCGCGCCGAACCTGCGCGTGATGCAGAAGCTGCTGAAGGAAGAACTCGGCGAGGAGTGGTCGGACAAGAAGCGCCTGTTCGACCTCTTTCCCTACGGGCCCGCCAAGCAGGGCGCGCGCTACGCCGGCATGCCGAAGCCGACCGGCTGCGTCTAGTGCAAGCCGGCCTGCCCGGTGACGGGTGGCGCCGCGCTTTCCAGTTCCTGGCCAAGCTCCCAGTCGCTGTGCGCGACGGCCTTCTGCAGCATGGCGAGCGTGCCGTGGATGCCGCGCACGTCGAGCACGAAATTGAGGGTGCGCTTGTTGGCTAGCGTCAGCGCGATCACGGCATTGCCGTCCTGCGGCCGGACTTCGCTGCCCGTCGCCAGCACCGGCGCATCGCCGAAGGGATAGTCCGCCGAGCCCTCCTCGAAACGCTCGCCGAAATCGACATGGGCGGTGCTCGCCTCGCGCCGAAATTCCTGGATGGCGCGCGCGCCGGGCTCGACGAAGCCGCTCTCGGGGTTTTCCAGGCCGAGCAGGCGGCGTTCCGCGCCACCCAGATTGCGCGCGAGCTGGCGCACGACGCGCCGGGTGAGCCAGATGTGGAACTCCTCCCTGTTCGTGGTGTTCAGCCGCAGCAGGATGCGGTCCTCGGCTTTGATATAGCTGACATTCAGCTGGTGGACGTGGTTGCTCATGAGAGCATTTTATCGAATGGCCCGCAGCGTGGCCGGATCGATGTGCAGCACCTTCCCGTCGGCGCTGAGCCAAAGCTGGCCGTCCTGGATCGTGCATTGCAGGTCCATGCTGCGCGTCGCCAGCCCGGCGAGGGCCTGCGTGGCTTCCGCCGGCAGGTTCAGCACGGTGAGGTTGCCGAGTTTCTCCAGCTTGTCCCGGTTCTGCGCCCACCAGAGGTCGGCGCCGCGCCCGCCGTAACACAGCACCACGACGCGATCCGCCCGCCCGCAGGCGCGGCGCACGACGCGCTCGTCGGGCAGTCCGACCTCAACCCACAGGTCGATTGCGCCGGTGAGGTCCTTCAGCCAGAGCGCCGGCTCGTCGTCCGACGACAGGCCGCGGCCGAATTCCAGGCGTTCGTCGGCGAACAGCGCGAAGGCGAGCAGGCGCACCATCATGCGCTCGTCGGTCTCGGACGGATGGCGCGCCAGCGTCAGCGCGTGCGTGGCGTAGTAGTGCCGGTCGAGGTCGGAGACCTGCAGCCCGGCCTTGAAGACGGTGGATTTGAGGGCCATAAAAAAACGGCGGCCGCTGCGGCCGCCGTGTTGCAGAGACTGACTTTTATTCCATCGCCTCGTACAGCGGCAGGGTGAGGAACTCCGGATAGTCCGGCGACAGGCTCATCTTCTCGAAGATGCCGGCGGCCTGGTCGTAGGTTTCGGTCTTCTCGCCGGCGGCGGAGACGGTGGCCTTGACCTTGGCGAGTTCCTCGACGATGAGGCCCTTCACCATCTCGGCGGTGACCTTGCGGCCGTCGTCCAGCTTGCCCTTCGGGCTGACCACCCACTGCCACACTTGCGAGCGCGAGATCTCCGCGGTGGCGGCGTCCTCCATCAGGTTGTGGATGGGCACGCAGCCGTTGCCGGCGAGCCAGGAGCCGAGGTAGTGGATGCCGACGTTGATGTTGTTGCGCACGCCGACTTCGGTGATGGGCTGCTCGGGCTGGAAGTTGAGCCAGTCCTTCGGGCCGTAGGTGTCGGTGCGCTGCTTGCCCCACTGGTTCGGCTTGTCGCCGAGCACCTTGACGAACTCCTCCATGGCGATGGAGACGAGGCCCGGGTGGGCCACCCAACCGCCGTCGTAGCCGTCGTTGGCGTCGCGCGTCTTGTCGTGGCGGATGCCGGCGAGCGCCTTCTCGTTGGCGGCCGGATCGTTCTTGATCGGGATGAGGGCCGACATGCCGCCGATGGCCGGCGCGCCGCGCTTGTGGCAGGCCTTCACCAGCGCCAGCGCGTAGCTGCGCATGAAGGGCACTTCCATCGTGATGGCACCGCGGTTGGCGAGACAAAAATCCTTGTTCTTCTTGAATTTCTTGATGCAGGAGAAGATGTAGTCCCAGCGCCCGGCATTCAGGCCCGCCGAGTGCTCGCGCAGTTCATAGAGGATCTCTTCCAGTTCGAAGGTGGCGAGGATGGTCTCGACCAGCACGGTGGCCTTGATGGTGCCGCGCGGCAGGCCGATCTCGTCCTGCGCCAGGCAGAAGATGTCGTTCCACAGGCGCGCTTCCAGATGCGATTCCATCTTCGGCAGGTAGAAGAAGGGGCCGGCGCCGCGGGCGATCTGTTCTTTCGCGTTGTGGAAGAACACCAGGCCGAAGTCGAAGATGCCGCCGGAGACGCGGCTCCCGTCGACCAGCACGTGCTTCTCGTCGAGGTGCCAGCCGCGCGGGCGGATCTGCAGCACGGCGATCTTGTCATTGAGCTTGTAGGTTTTGCCGCCGGACTCCAGGCTGATGGTGCGGCGGATGGCGTCCTTCAGGTTCACCTGGCCCTGCACCTGGTTGAACCAGTTCGGGCTGTTGGAATCCTCGAAGTCGGTCATGTAGGAGTCCGCGCCCGAGTTGTAGGCGTTGATGATCATCTTGCGCTCGACCGGGCCGGTGATCTCGACGCGGCGGCACTCCAGCGCCTTGGGCAGCGGCGCCACTTTCCAGTCGCCTTCGCGGATGTGCTTCGTCTCGGGCAGAAAGTCCGGCATCTCGCCGGCGTCGATGCGCGCCTGGCGCTCGACGCGCTTCTTGAGCAGCTCCTTGCGGCGCGGCTCGAAGGCGCGGTGCAGCTTGGCGACGAAGGCGAGCGCCTCGGGCGTGAGGATTTCGTCGAAGCGGGGATGCAGGGGGGCGTTGATCTGCACGCCGGCGGGAAGGTTGAGGCTCATGATGGCTCCTTGATTGAATTGTTCAGCGAGTTTGTCACATACGAAACCACGTCGGTCAGCAGGCGGCCCTGGGCCGCGGGTTGCGCGCCCAGTTCCTCGAGCGGATGGCCGCCGCGGTTGATCCAGAACGTCGTGTAGCCGAACCAGGCGGCGCCGATGGCGTCCCAGCAGTTCGACGACACGAACAGAATTTCCCTCGTGGGGAGCTTGAAGGCGTCCGGTCCGAGCTGGTAGGCCTCGGGCGCGGTCTTGTACTTCTTCACCGCCTCGACCGACAGGATGTGGTCGAAGAGGCCGCTCATGCCGGCGCTCTTCACGGCGATGTCGAGCATCTCGGGCGTGCCGTTGGACAGGATGGCCAGCGGCAGGCCCAGTTTCTTCAATTCCTTCAGTGCGCCCAGGTTCTCCGGGAAGGCGGAGAGGCAGGCGTACTGGCTCATCAGGCGCTTGCGCGCATCGTCCGTCAGGTCGAGCCCCAGCTTGCGCGCGGAGAACACCAGCGCGTCCTCGGTCACCTGCCAGAAGTTGGCGTAGCGGTTCGACAGCGTGCGCAGGCGGGTATAGGCAATCTGCGTGTCGCGCCACAATGCGGCGAGTTCGGCCCCCTTGCCGGGAAAGCGCTGCTCGGCGAGCGCGCCGACGGAGTACACGTCGAACAGCGTGCCGTAGGCGTCGAAGGCGATGGCGCGGATCATGATTCCGTCAGCCAGCCAAGGCCGGCCTCCGTGGTGGTGGCGGGCTTGTATTCGCAGCCCACCCATCCGATATAGCCGATGCGGTCGAGGTGGGCGAAGAGGAAATCGAAATTGATCTCGCCCGTGCCCGGCTCGTGGCGGCCGGGGTTGTCGGCGATCTGGATGTGCGCGATTTTTTCCAGGTTTGCGGCGAGCGTGTTGGCGAGGTCGCCCTCCATGCGCTGCATGTGATAGACGTCGTACTGCAGGAACAGGTTGTCCGCGCCGACTTCGGCGATGAGGTCCAGAGCCTGGCGCGTGCCGTTCACGAAGAAGCCCGGAATGTCATAGGTGTTGATCGGCTCGATCAGCAGCTTCAGCCCGTGCGCCTTGAGGCGCAGGGCGGCATAGCGCAGGTTGCCCACGAGGACGTGACGAGCAGTATCGGCCGGCACATTCGCCGGCCGGATGCCGGCAAGGCAGTTCAATTGCGGCGCGCCCAATGCCGCCGCATAGGCCAGCGCGCGGTCGATGCCCTGCCTGAATTCGTCGACGCGGTCCGGATGACAGGCGATGCCGCGCTCGCCGGCCGCCCAGTCGCCGGCGGGCAGGTTGTGCAGCACCAGCGTGAGCCTGTTGCGGAGCAGCGCCTGCTGCAATGGCTCGGCCGGCGTGTCGTAGGGGAACTGGATTTCCACCGCCGCGAAGCCGGCGCGCGCGGCGCGCTCGAAGCGCTCCAGTAGGGGCGCCTCGGTGAACAGCATCGACAGGTTGGCGGCGAATTTCGGCACGAAACAAAGATAACCCGGTTTGTTGGTTAATAAAATACGGTTAGAATCAAATCATTGTTGCAATATAGGCAAAAATGGCATGAGCCGTCTGAAGCAGATCGAAACCTTCGTCTCCGTGGCCAGCCGCGGCAGCCTGACCGCGGCGGCGACGGCCGAGGGGGTGGCGCCGGGGGTGGTGAGCCGGCGCCTGGATGCGCTGGAGGCCCGGCTCGCCGTCAAGCTGCTGCTGCGCACGACGCGGCGCGTGACGCTCACCTTCGAGGGCAGCGCCTATCTGGAGGACTGCCAGCGCATCCTGCGCGAGTTGGGTGATGCCGAGGCGTCGGTGAGCCTCGGTGGCGTCAAGGCGCGCGGCCACCTGCGCATTTCGGCGCCGGCCGGCTTTGGCCGCCGCCACGTCGCGCCGCTGATCATGCAGTTCCTCGACGCCAACCCCGAGGTGACGGTGAACCTCGACCTCTCCGACCGCCTGGTCGACCTGGTGAACGAGGGCGTCGATTGCGCCATCCGCATCGGCGAGCTGACCGACTCCAGCCTGGTCAGCATCCGCCTGGCGGAGAACCGGCGCGTGGTGGTGGCGAGCCCGGCCTATCTGGAAAGGCACGGCACGCCACGCACGCTGGCGGACCTCGCAAGCCACAACTGCCTCTCCCTCGGCCAGCAGCGCGGCTGGTTGTTCCGCGACGGCGAGGGCATCGTCAGCATCAAGGTTTCCGGCCTGCTCGAATGCAACGACGGTGCGGTGCTGCACGAATGGGCGCTGGCAGGCAGGGGACTGGCCTGGCGCTCGATGTGGGAAGTGGGGGAGGACCTGCAGCGCGGTGCGCTGGTACCGGTGCTGGACGCATTCGCCGCGCCGCCGACCGGCATCTACGCGGTGTTCCCGCAGCGCAAGTACCTGCCGCTGCGCGTGCGCCTGCTCATCGACCACCTCAAGCACAGCTACGGCAATCCGGACTACTGGGGTCTGGCGCTGGCTGCCTGAGCGCCGCCGTATCAGCGGGACTGACTTTTCTCCGCGAGCGCGGCCTTTTCGTAGAGCGGCATCACCTCGGGCAGGTGGCGCTCGATTTCGCCGATGCGGTTGTTGCCGGAGGGGTGGGTGGACAGCCACTGCGGCGGCGCGCCCTTGTTGGCGGCCATCATCTTGCGCCACAGCGAGATGCCAGCGCGCGGATCGTAGCCGGCGCGGGCGGCGAGTTCCAGCCCGACGGTGTCGGCCTCGGTCTCGTCGTCGCGCGAGAATTTCAGGGTCATCAGCTGGCCGCCCGCGTTGAACAGCCCGGAATACTTGCCGCCGCCGACGAACTCGCTGAGCAGGCTGGCGCCGAGCCGCGTCAATTCCGTCTTGGCGATACGCTCGCGCGCGTGCTCGCGCAAGGCGTGGGCGATCTCGTGCCCCATCACCACTGCCGCTTCGTCGTCGGAGAGCTGCAGGCCAAGCAGCAGGCCCGAGAACACCGCGATCTTGCCACCCGGCATGCAGAAGGCGTTCACCTGCTGCGCGCCGATGAGGATGACCTCCCATTGCCACTGCCGGGCGCGCGGATTGAAGCGCACCGCGTGGGGAATAAGGCGGCCGGCAATTTCTCGCAGGCGCCGCGTTTGCGGGTGGTCGTCGGGGGCGAGCGCCTTCTTTGCCGCTGCCTGGCTCTTGAGCTGGGAGAATTCCAGTGTGGCCTGTCGTTCGAGGCCCTCGGCTGGCACCAGCTTGCGCACGACCGAGGGCTGGCCGACGTTCACGCCCTCGCGCGGCTCGGCCGCGGCGAGGGGGAAGGGGAGGAGACAGCAAACAAAAAGGGCGATGACCCGGTATGCGTTCATCGCCCTATCTTAGCGCAAGCGGGAAGCGACTCAGGCGGCGGCCTTCTTCTCCCGCTTGTCTTCCGACGCGGCGGCCCTGGCCGGGCGCTCGATCGACACCTCGGCCAGGCGTTTGGCGATGTGGGCGAGCGCTTCCTCGACCTGGTCGATGAGGATCAGGCACAGTTCGCCCGGCTGCAGCCTGGCCAGCGCCGTGTCGATGGCGAGGAATTCGCCGCGGATTTCCTCGACCGTGGTGGTGCGCCTGGCGTTGGCAAGGCCCTCGCGCAGCAGGGCGAGCACTTCGCCGTCGGCGCGGCCGCGCTGGCACTGGTCCTGGTAGAGGATGACTTCGTCGAAAGCGTCGCCGAGGATCTCGGTCTGCTTGCGGATGTCCTCGTCGCGCCGGTCGCCGGCGCCGCTGATGACCATCGTGCGCCGTCCGGCCGGCATGGCCTCGACGGCGCGCACCAAGGCGATGATGGCGTCCGGGTTGTGGCCGTAGTCGGCGATGAGCGTGGCGCCGCGGTAGCTGAAGACGTTGAAGCGGCCCGGCGCCGTGTCGGCGTCGCTGGCGAAGGAAGTCAGCGCGGCGCGCACGGCGGCCCAGTCGAGATTGAGCGCCCAGGCGGCGGCGACCGAAGCCATGGCGTTCTCCACCTGGAAGCTGATGGTGCCCTTGCGCGTGAGCGGCACGTCATTGAGCGGGATGCGCTGCACCACCGAGCCCAGTTCGGCGCAGACGATGTGGTTGCCGTCGATGAAGACGACGCGCTTGCCCTGGGCATTGTGCGTGGCCATCACCGGGTGATGGCGGTCGGCGGCGAAGTAGGTCACCGCGCCCGGGCAGTTCTCCGCCATCTTCGCCACGATCGGATCGGCGGCGTTGAGCACCGCCATGCCGTCGGGGGCGACGTTCTGCACGATGACGCGCTTGAGCACGGCGAGGTCTTCCACCGTGGTGATGTAGTTGAGGCCGAGGTGGTCGCCCTCGCCGATGTTGGTGACGACGGCCACCTTGCAGCGGTCGAAGGCAAGGCCCTCGCGCAGCAGGCCGCCGCGCGCCGTCTCGAACACGGCGGCATCGACGTCGGGGTGCATCAGCACGTTGCGGGCGCTCTTCGGTCCGCTGCAGTCGCCGGTGTCGAGGCGACGGTCATTCACGTAGACGCCGTCGGTGCAGGTCATGCCGGTGCGCAGGCCCGTGCCGGCGAGCAGGTGCGCGATCAGGCGCACGGTGGTGGTCTTGCCGTTGGTGCCGGTCACCGCCACCACCGGAATGCGGCCGTCCTCGCCATCCGGGAACATGTCGGAAATCACCGCTTCGCCCACGGCGCGGCCCTTGCCGAAGGAGGGGGCGATGTGCATGCGCAGTCCCGGCGCGGCATTCACTTCGACCACGGCGCCGGCCTGCTCCTCGAGCGGCTTCTCCATGGTCTCGCAGACGACGTCGACGCCGGCGATGTCCAGTCCGATCATCTGCGCCGCCGCCACGGCGCGCGCCGCGACGTCGGGATGCACGTCGTCGGTGACGTCGGTGGCGGTGCCACCGGTCGAGAGATTGGCATTGTTGCGCAGCACGACGCGCACGCCCTGCGCCGGGACGGATTCGGCCGTCAGGCCCTGCAGGGCGAGGCGGCGCAACGCGATGTCATCGAAGCGGATTTTCGTCAGCGAGGTGGCGTGGCCGTCGCCGCGGCGCGGGTCGCTGTTCACGATGTCGACCAGCTCGCGCACGGTGTGCGTGCCATCGCCGATAACATGCGGCGGGTCGCGGCGTGCAGCGGCAACCAATTTGTTGCCGACCACCAGCAGGCGGAAATCGTGGCCCGGCACGAAGCGCTCGACCATCACCGTCGAACCGTAGGCGGCGGCGTTGGCAAAGGCCGCCTCGAGCTGTTCGCGCGAGGTGATGTTGACCGTGACGCCCTTGCCCTGGTTGCCGTCCTGCGGCTTGACCACGACGGCGCTGCCGATTTCCTGCATGGCGGCCCAGGCGTCGGCGGCGTCGATGACCGGACGGCCCTGCGGCACCGGCACGCCGGCGGCCTCCAGCAGATGCTTGGTGAGCTGCTTGTCCTGCGCGATGGTCTCGGCGATGGCGCCGGTGCGGTCGACCTCGGCAGCCTGGATGCGGCGCTGTTTCGAGCCCCAGCCGAACTGCACCAGGCTGCCCCGGGTCAGGCGGCGGAAGGGGATGCCGCGCGCGCTTGCCGCATGCACGATCGAGCCCGTGCTGGGGCCGAGGCGCACGTCCTCGTCCAGGTCGCGCAGGCGCGAGAGCGCGTCGGCGAGGTCGAAGGGGGCATCAATGAGGGCGGCGCGGCAGAGCTGCTCGGCGAGGTCCATGGCGAGCCGGCCGACTTCCTCCTCGGAGTACTCCACGACGACCTGAAACACGCAGCGCTCGGTGGTTTGCGCGACACGGCTGAAGGTGACCGGGCAGCCGGCCTGCGCCTGCAGGCCGAGGGCGGCGAAGGCGAGGGCGTGGGCCAGGGAAATGTCGCCCTCGTGGCCGATCGGGCGCATCGGCCCGATGTTGGGGAAGCGCATGCGCAGGCGCTCCTCGAAGCCGGGCAGGGTGCCGATGGCGCACTCGGTGCCCTCGGTGCGCACCACCGCCTCGATGGCGGTATGGCGGCTCCACAGGTTGGGGCCGCGCAGGGCTCGAATTCGGGTGACTTCCATGATGGATTTCCTGATGAAATGATCTTTATTGATTCGCCACCCGGCGCGGGCGGCTGCGGAGCGGGCGCTTGCGCTCCTGCTCGAAGGTGTCGATGCCGACGCGGATCTTGTCGACCGGGATGTCGAGCGCCACGGCGGCGCCCACCGCCGCCAGCAGGCAGGCGGCGCGCTCGGTGTCGGTGCCGTCCTTGCCCATGGCGAAGACGGGCAGTTCCATGAAGGGGCCTTCCACCGCGCCGGTCGCCAGCATGATGCGGTTCTCGCGCAGATACAGGGCGCGGCCGCCCCTGGCGCGGTGCGCGACGATGGCCGGCAAATCCTGGCCGAGGCCGTAGAAGATCACGTCGCCGTCGCACAGCTCGGCCATGCGCGCGACGAGCGGGTCGGCGGCGTTGAGCACCGCCGCCCCCTCGGGCAGCACGATGTCGACCTGGGTGCGCAGCACGTGGTAGAGCTGCTCGGCGTTGTGGATGTCGAATTCGCCGAGCGCCTCGAAGCCTGCGGCGTCGGTGACGATGCCGACCTGGCAGCGGTCGTAGGCGATGCCCTCGCCGAGGATCATCGCCGGGCCGTTCTCGAACACCGCGGCGTCGACCGAGCGGTTGATGAGCAGGCGCTGGCCGGCGGCCCAGTGGGCGCTGTCGCGCTTGTCCACCACGCGCTTGTCGATGAAGAGGCCGTCGCGGCAGGCCAGCCCGACGTGGCGGCCGGTGAGCTGGATCAGCCAGGAGACCAGGCGCGCGGTGAGGGCGGTGTTCATGGAGCCGGTGATGCCGACGATGGGGATGCGGCCTTTGTCGCCGGCCGGGAACAGGCTCTCGGCGATGGCTTCCCCGACCGGGCGCGGCTTGCCCTTGGCGGGCTTCAGGTGCATGAGCAGGCCGGGGCCGGCGTTCACCTCGACGATGGCGCCGCGCTGTTCCTCCAGCGGACGGGAGATGTCCTCGCACACCATGTCGACACCGGCGATGTCGAGGCCGACCACCCGCGCGGCGAGCGTGGCGGCATCCGCCACGTCGGGATGGACTTCGTCGGTGACGTCGTCGGCGAGGTTGCCGTAACGGATGATGAGGACCTTCTTGCCGGCCGGCGGGATCGATTCGGGAACGAAGCCCTGACGCTGCAGTTCCAGTTGCACGGCCGGTTCGCGCTCCACACGGATCGGTTCGAGCGGAAAGGATTCGTCCTCGCCGCAACGCGGATCGCTGTTGATCTGGGTCTCGATGAGCTGGACGATGGTCGACTTGCCGTCGCCGACGACCGACGCCGTTTCGCCGCGCGAGGCGGCGACCAGGCGGTTGCCCACCACCAGCAGGCGGTGCTCGACGCCGGGGACGTAGCGTTCGACCATGACTTCGCTGCCTTCCTCTTCGGCGACGCGGTAGGCGGCCTCGACCTGTTCGCGCAAAGTCAGTTCCAGCGACACGCCGCGGGCGTGATTGGCGTCGGTCGGCTTGACCGCCACCGGCACGCCGATTTCCTCGGCCGCTTCCCAGGCATCTTCCAGGCCGCTGACGATACGGCCTTCCGGCACAGGCAGGCCGCAGGAGGTCAGCAGGGTCTTGGTGAGGTCCTTGTCGCGCGAGATGCTCTCGGCGATGGCGGAAGTCGAATCGGTTTCCGCCGTCCAGATGCGGCGCTGGCGGGCGCCGTAGCCGAGCTGCACGAGGTTGCCCTCGTTGAGGCGGATGAAGGGGATGCCGCGCTCCACGGCGGCGTCGACGATGCTCGTGGTGCTCGGGCCGAGGCAGAGCCGGTCCGCCAGTTCGCGCAGCCGTTCGATGGCGGCCGGCACGTCGTAGTGGGTGTCGTTGATGGCCGCCATGACCAGATCGCGGCCAGCCGACAGGCAGGCGCGGGTGACTTCCTCCTGGCGCGAGCGGATGACGACCTTGTAGATGCCGTGCTGCGAGGTCTGGCGTGCCTTGCCGAAACCGGTGCGCTGGCCGGCGAGGTTCTGCAATTCAAGGGTGGCGTGTTCGAGGATGTGCGCGGCCCAGGTGCCTTCCTTCAGGCGCTGCAGGAAGCCGCCGCGTTCGCCTTCGCTGCAGCGGTGTTCGATGAGGGAGGGCAGCCAGGCGGACAGGCGCTCGCAGAAACCGGGGATCTTGTTCGACGGCCAGTCTTCCAGTTCGCCGATGTCGACCCAGGCCTCGATGATCGGGCGGTAGGTCCACATGGTCGGGCCACGCAGGGCGGTGATGCGGAGAAACTGTATGTCGTTGAATTTCACTTATTTTTCCTGCCTCTGAGCCGCTTGCCCAGGCAGGTTGCGTGTCATGTTGGGGGAAATAACGAGGCTTGCCGGATAAGGTTTACCCGGATGGAAAAAAAGCCCCGAATTACTTGTATTCCGGCTGGGGCAGGGATGCGTTACAAAAGATATACTTGCCGACAGCTCTTCATGCTGCACCGCAGTAAGCTAGGTTGTTTGCGGCGGATTAATATAACTACATGAATTCCAATAGTATCCAGGTCGTTACCGAGTCCGCGCCAGGGGAGCCCTGGCGGGCCGAGGCGCTGGCCCGGCTCGATCAGGGTGAAACCCTCGAAGCCGGCCTGCCCCTCGATCTGGATACCTCACTGCATTACACCGAGGGGCTGCTCCTGCTGACGGATCGCCGTCTGATGGTGCGTGGGGCGGGCGGCGAATGGCAGGCGTGGCCTTTCCGTGCCGGCCTGCGGCTGACGCATTTCGATCACGCCGGCGTCGGCTGCATCGAGTTCTTCGACGAAACGGCGCGGCTCGCGACCTGGCGTTTCACCATCGGCCAGAACCCGGCTGCCTTGCGCCTGACGGAAGCCTTCGAGCGGCAATTGGAAAGCCATCTCAGCGGCCGGCCGGTGGTGCGCGAAGAAGAAGATGTCTGCCCGAAGTGCGGCGCGCCGCTCGATGGCGAAGAGGAATGCGCGGTATGCGCCAGGGAAATCCATGCGCCGCCGTCGACCCGCACCCTGCTGCGCCTGGGGCGTTTCGCCAGGCCCTATCGCTGGCCGCTGTTCTGGGGCTTCGCCCTGACGCTGGCCTCGACCGCCGCGGCGATGGTGCCGCCCTATCTCACCATGCCGCTGATGGACGACGTGCTGATTCCCTACCAGAACGGCAAGCCCATCGACATCGAGCTCGTCACGCTGCTGCTGGCCGGACTGTTGGGCGCGGCGCTGCTGGCCTGGGGCCTCTCCTGGATCAAGACCTACATCCTGTCGCTGGTGGCCGAGCACATCGGCTCCGACCTGCGCACGACGACCTTCGACCACTTGATGCAGCTCTCGCTCGAGTACTACGGCGGCAAGCGCACGGGCGACCTGATGGCGCGCATCGGATCGGAATCCGACCGCATCTGCCAGTTCCTCTCCATCCACGTCCTTGATTTCGCCACCGACGTGCTGATGATCGCCATGACGGCGGTCATCCTGTTCTCGATCAGCCCCTGGCTGGCGCTGGTGACGCTGCTGCCGCTGCCCTTCATCGCCTGGATGATCCAGCTCGTGCGCGACCGCCTGCGCACGGGCTTCGAGAAGGCGGACCGCATCTGGTCGGAAATCTCCAATGTGCTGGCCGATACCATTCCCGGCATCCGCGTGGTGAAGGCCTTCGCCCAGGAAAAGCGCGAGACGCAGCGCTTCCGCGCCGCCAACGCCGTCAACCTGGCGGTGAACGATCGGGTCAACCGCGTCTGGTCGCTGTTCTCGCCCACCATCACGCTGCTCACCGAGATCGGTCTGCTGGTGGTGTGGGCCTTCGGCATCTGGCAGGTGTCGAAAAACCAGATCACGGTCGGCGTGCTCACCGCCTTCCTCGCCTACATCTCGCGCTTCTACACGCGGCTCGATTCGATGAGCCGCATCGTGTCGACGACGCAGCGCGCGGCCGCCGGCGCCAAGCGCCTGTTCGACATCCTCGACCATGTCTCGAGCGTGCCCGAGCCGGCGAAACCCGTCGCGCTGCCGCCCGTTAAAGGACGCATCGAATTGCGCGATGTTGCCTTCCGCTACGGCAACCGCTCGATCCTGCGCGGGGTGGATCTTGTGATCGAACCGGGCGAAATGATCGGCCTCGTCGGCCACAGCGGCTCGGGCAAGACGACGCTGGTGAACCTCATCTGCCGCTTCTACGACGTGACGGAAGGTGCCATCCGGCTCGAAGGGGTCGACATCCGCCAGCTCGCCGTCGCCGACTACCGGCGCAACATCGGCCTCGTGCTGCAGGAGCCCTTCCTCTTCTTCGGCACGGTGGCCGACAACATCGCCTACGGCAAACCGGACGCCACGCGCGAGGAGATCGTTGCCGCCGCGCGCGCCGCCCATGCCCATGACTTCATCCTGCGTCTGCCGCAGGGCTACGATTCGCTGGTCGGCGAGCGCGGCCAGGGGCTTTCCGGCGGCGAGCGCCAGCGCATTTCCATCGCCCGCGCGCTGCTCATCGACCCGCGCATCCTCATCCTCGACGAAGCCACTTCCTCGGTCGATACGGAAACGGAAAAGGAAATCCAGCGGGCGCTCGACAACCTGGTGCGCGGCCGCACCACCATCGCCATCGCCCACCGCCTGTCCACGTTGCGCCGCGCCGACCGCCTGGTGGTGATGGACCGCGGCCGCATCGTCGAGGTCGGCAACCACGACCAGCTCATGGCGCGCGAGGGCGCCTACTTCCGCCTCTACCAGGCGCAGGCGCGCAACGTCGATGTCGACGCCGGCGAGGCGGAGGCCGAGATACCGCGCCTCGAGCACAAGCCGAAGACGCAATGATGGATTCGAACTTCAAGCTCGAACGCAACGACTACGGCCGCCTGGTGCTCACCACCGCGGCGGGCGAGGTTGTCGAGGGCGTCGTGCCGGTGCGCGCCTTTCCCATCGCCGCGCCGGGCGAGGGCATTGCCCTTGTCGGGCCGGACGGCCACGAAGCCGGCTGGATCGACCGGCTCGATGCGCTGCCCGCGGCATTGAGGCAACTGGTCGAAGAGGAGCTTGGCCGGCGCGAGTTCATGCCGGAAATCCGCCGCCTGCGCGCGGTGTCGAGCTTCGCCACGCCAAGCACCTGGAGCGTGGACACCGACCGCGGCGCGACCGCGTTCGTGCTCTGGGGCGAGGAATTCATCCGCCGGCTCGGCAAGTCCGGCCTGCTCATCGAGGACAGCCACGGCATTCATTTCCTGGTCAGGGACATCAACGCGCTGGACAAGCAGAGCCGCAAATTGCTTGATCGTTTTCTGTAGCGCGGACCGTATCGTCATTCCCGCGGAAGCGGGAATCCAGAGGCGGAAGCCATGATCGTCAGGAGAAGCCCCATGAAGCATTCAATCAGCGCTGCACTGGTCCTTGTCGCCTTCCTCGCAGCCTCTCCCGCACTTGCCGACAAGCCGGACTGGGCCGGCGGCGGCAGCATGGTCATCGACGCCGTCGAAGACCTCGTGCGCTGAAAAGCCAGTGTCGGCGACACGGCGAGTCAGAGCCAGGCTTCGGGAGGCGAATCGAGGAACCTCGCCAACTCGATGCCACCGGTGCCCACCACCAGCTTCTCCGCCCGCGGCCACTGCCTGACAAACGCCTCCAGTCCCGGCAAGCCGCCGCGGCGGCGCCCGCTCTTCACCTCGATGGCGAGCAGCTTGCGACCCTGTCGTAGCACGAAGTCGACTTCCCGGCCGCGTTCGCTCCACCAGAACACATCGAGTCCTGCCGCCGGTGCGAGATTGGCGAGGTGAGCCCCGACGGTGCTTTCCACCAGGCGCCCCCAGATTTCACCGTCGCGGTAGGCTTCGCCCGGCCCGCCGGGCAATTGAGCGGACACCAGCGCCGGGTTGAGCGCCAGCAGTTTCGGGCTCGAGCCGCGACTGCGCACGGCTTCCCCGGTGAATTTGGACAGGCCGGTGAGCATCCAGGCCCTGCCGAGCAGTTCCAGGTAATGGGCCAGCGTCGTCGTGTTGCCGGCATCCTGCAACTGGCCGATCATCTTCTGGTAGGACAATACCTGCGCAGAGTAAGTGCAGCCGAGCATGAACAGCCGCCGCAGCAGGGCGGGCTTGTCGATGCGCACGAGTTGCAGCACATCGCGCGCAAGCGTCGGTTCGATGATGGAATCGAGGATGTAGGACTTCCAGCGCGCTGGCTCCGTCGCCAGCGAGGCCGCTCCCGGATAGCCGCCGAAATAGACATAGGTTTCCACATTCCAGCCAAAGGCCTCGCGCATTTCCGCTAACGACCAGTGCGGCGCGCGGATCAGCTCGAAGCACCCGGCGAGACTTTCCGTGAGCCCCCGGTCGAGCAGGAACCGGGAAGAACCCAACAAGACCACGCGCAGGCTCGTGCCGCTATGGCTGTCCTCTTCCCACATGCGTTTCACCGTCTCGGACCAGCGCGGCACTTTCTGGATTTCGTCCAGCACCAGCAGAGCCGGCTTTCCCGCGGCGAGCATGCGGCCGAGGCGCCATTGCTGTTCGATCCAGAGCGGATCCGGTGTCGCCGGCAAATCGGCGGTGGCGTAGTGTGTCTCCCCGCCGAAGGACTCCGCCACCTGGCGGGCGAGCGTTGTCTTCCCCACCTGGCGCGGACCGGCGAGAATCTGCAGAAAGCGCCTCGGCTCGGCCAACCGCGCGGCGAGTACGCCATATTGGGGACGTCGGAACATGGCTTGCAAATTACTCAATAAGTTGAGTAATTATACTCAGAACAGAGCTTTGGACAATCCCAAACCGGCTGCGTCGCCGCCGGAGCCGGCCGGCTGAGCAAAGCCGGCAGTGGGGCGCGGAGCGGGACTGGGGGAAAAGTCAGTCCCTGTAATACGGTGCCGTATCACAGGGACTGACTTCTTACGCTTACACCACGGTCGTCCGATATTCGGCCATTGCAGCCGGTGGCCAGTTTTTTGGTTCAGGCAGCAATGCGTCGCTTACCCGCCAATCCAGTTAAGGGAAACGATCATATTCCGATCAACACCAAGTTTTGTCAGGGCCAAAAGCAGCGATACCAATGAGTTCCCCTGTGTTACAAACGCAGCAGGTCGGCCCCTTTCTCGCCAATCATGATCGAAGGTGCATTGGTGTTGGACGAAGGCATGGTCGGCATCACCGACGAATCGATGACGCGAAGGCGATCCACGCCGCGCACCTTCAGCGTCGGATCAACGACAGACCGATCATCCCCACCCATGCGGCACGTCCCGATCGGATGCCAGGAGGTCTGCCCGCACTGCTTGATGTAGTCCAGAAGTCCAGAATCGTCCCTCACATCAATTCCCGGCCGGGTTTCCTTTTTTACATACTCCTTCATCGCCGGTTGCTCGGCAACATGGCGCGAGAGCTTGAGTGCATCCAGCGCGGTGCGGACATCCTGCTCATGGCCAAGATAGTTGGGTTCAATCAGGGGATCCTGCAACGGGTCCGTACTCTGGATATGCAGCCAACCCTTCGACTGCGGCCGCAACTGGAAGAACCCAATCTGGAATCCGGGAAACGGATCCATGGTGTACCGATCCGGACCACTGATCAGGTGGATCTGGATCTTCACTTCCGGACGCGTCTGGTCAGGGCGGGTGCGGGCCTGCGCATGCACGGTCGCTGACGGCGTGGACATGAAGCCATTGCGTGTCATCAGGTAATTGGCGCCCATCAAAGCCGTGCGCAACTTGCTGTTCAGCACTTCGTTGATCGTGATCGAACGGGTGCACTCGAAGGTAATGCGCGCCTGCAGGTGGTCGCGCAGGTTTTCTCCAACCTCCGGCGCATCATGAATCACGGGGATCCCCAGTGCCTGCAGGCGCTCGGCCTGGCCAATTCCGGAGAGTTCCAGCAGATGCGGCGACTTGATCGGGCCACAGGATAGGATGACTTCGCGGCGTGCGCGCGCGGACTTCTTCTGTCCACCCTGGAGATATTCGATGCCGACCGCAACCTTGCCCTCGAACAGTATTCGCGTGGCGTTGGCACCGGTCTGGATGGTGAGATTGGCGCGGGTCCGGTTGCCTTCGAGATAGCCGAGCGCCGTGCTGCAGCGTTGCCCTTTTTGGGTAGATAACTGGAGGTAATTGACGCCTTCGTACGTCCTTCCGTTGTAGTCCTCGGCCAGCGGAATTCCGGCCTCCTGGCAACCCGTGACGAAGGCGTCGGACAGTTCGTCGCGCGTGGTGTGGCGCAAATGCGTCACCGCAATCGGCCCGTTCTTGCCCCGATAAGCCTCATCACCATGGGCGCTGGATTCCATGCGCTTGAAGTAGGGCAGGCATTCGGCGAACGACCAGCCGGAGCAGCCGGCGTCAGCCCAGGCGTCGTATTCGGCAGGATCGCCACGAACGTAGATCATGCCGTTGACCGAACTCGACCCCCCCAGGATTCTCCCGTGGGGCCAATAGATCTCCTGGCCTGCCAAATTCTTCTGGGGAACCGTCTTCGACGGCCACACGTACCGCTCATCACCGAGAATCTTGGCGACTCCCACCGGAACGCGCACCCAGAAATCCTTGTGCCGCTCTCCACCCGCTTCCAGCAACAGCACTGAAACGCCTGGATCTTCGGTCAGTCGCGCGGCGAGACTGGCGCCCGATGAGCCGGCGCCGACGATAACGTAGTCGTATTCTTTTGATTGCATTTGCTGTTCCAGATAAATGACTGCCAAAACTTAACCGCAGGACTGGTCGGCGCTATCGAACATGGCAAGGAAGGCGATAAGCGCGTCGCCGTTGTTGGATGTGGCGCGACCCTGTGTCAGCAATTCATCCATGCCAACACGCCCCAGGTAGAAGCGTGCCCAATCCTCGTGGCCAAGCGTCACGGTCAGATCCTCGCCGGAGACTGCCGGACGATCCTCGAATACACAGACTCCGTTGCGCACAACCAGGGCGTATGTCACAGCTTTGTCGGCGATGGAAATGCACAGCCGCTGCCTGGTGGCTCCGGCCCGTTCCGGGTCGAGCCGGATTCTGAAGAAGTCGATATAGCGACGAGGCTCCATGGCGAGTATCGCCTCGATACCGGGAAGTACGGCGCGCACCTTCGGGATGCTGCCCTCGAGTTCCAGCGCCTGAGTCAGGCAGAAATGGCGGGCGATGGTGCCGGGGGCGCGATAGGCGATTTCCCTCAACGCAGCGGCCTGGGCACGGCGGAAATCCGCAGAACTCGGATCGCTGGCCAGCAGCCACCCCGCCAGGCGGCTGGCCCACACCAGGTCGCCCTTCTCCATCGAATCGCGGTATTGCTGCATGACCTTAGCCGCGCCGCCGAATCCGGCCACGATGCGGGTTGCCTCGTCCGCCAGGGGAAGGCGATGGATGCTCGCGGCGTCGCCGTCGAACCAGCCGAAAATGTGGTGATACATGTGCAGCGGAAAGTAGAAGAACTCGCTGTAGCTTTCGGCATTGTTCGGGAAGTTGCGCAGCACATCCGGCAGGCGGACGAAGTCCTTCAGCGCGTCGGGCGAGAGCCCCTTGTTGATGCCGCGCAAGGTCTGGTCGATCATGTAGGTGATCGCATCCATGTACAGTTCGAGCGCCTGGGTCACAGCCTCCTTGCCGATGTAAGGCAATGCATGGGTATTCACCAGGTAGGTCGGCGCCAGATCCGCGATCTGCTTGACGCCGTTGCGCCAGGAGGTCGGATCGCGGAACACGTCGCCGCGCAGGGTGTAGAAGTTGAACAGGCTGGGCCAAAGGAAGTTGTTGTAGACGGTCCCGAGTTCCGGTATCCACACCGTAACGGTGTCTTCCGAATCCGAGAAGTGCTTCGTGAAAAACTGCATGCGCAGGCCCGCCACGACCATTTCGTCGCCATCGTGCACCAGGTGGGTGGCCAGTGCTGTCCCTTTCACGCGGCCCGGCGGAATGATGGCGGCCAGCCCGGTATCGGGGCCGCTTTGCGGAAGGTGCAGCGCAAACTGCTTTTCGTAACGCGCCGTCAATGCCGGCATGGCCTCGGGAAACTCGCCGCCTGAAGCGAAGCCGGTGACGATTTCCAACAGGTGCTTGTTGACTTCGTGATGGCCGATGATGATCGCGTCGGGCGAATCGCGCAGGAAGGCCTGCGTGCCATGGGCATAGTGGTTATGGCTGTAGATGATCGCCTTGATGGGGCGATTGCTGAGCTTGCGGAATTCGGCCAGCGCGCGCTCGCCATCCTCGAGGTCGTCGCCGGTATCGAAAATCACCAGCCCTTCCGGCGCATCGATCATCATGCGGCTTGAAATGCCGATGCCAAGCAGGTTCCAGATGCCGGGTGCCACTTCGATGAGGCGCGGCGCGACCGCAAAGGTGGCGGTCATGCCCTTGAGCGCGGAGGCATTGACTTTCGCTCCGCGCGGCCCGGTCACGAATTCGGTGGCGGTATTCTTGTAGCGATCCAGTGCATGAGTCATTGTCGAATTTCCTTGTCTATTGATTAACAGCGCGATGCCAGATTCCGCAAGTGGGATGGCCTGAAGCGATTCGCCGCCTTACTGCCACTTCAGCAAGTGGCGCTCCAGCCAGGTCATGCCATAGGTGATGGCCACGCCGAGGCAGGACAACACCAGCAGCAGGGCCATCACGCCGTTGATGTCGAAGGTCGAACTCAGATAGGCCAGTTTTTGACCGAGCCCATGTTCGCTGGCGATGATCTCGGCGCCGACGACGCCGAGCATGGCGAAGATCAGCCCCAAGCGAAGCCCGGAAAAAATCACCGGCACCGCGCTCGGCAGCGTCACCAGGAAGAACAGCTTGGCCGGACGGGCGCCGAGGGTTCGGCACAGCGTGATGTGGTCCTGGCTGACGCCACGGATTCCGGCCACGGTGTTGGACAGGACGATGAAGAACACCAGCGAAACGCCAACCGCGACCTTCGAGCCAAGGCCGAGCCCGAACCAGAGAATGAACAGCGGCGCCAGCGCGATCCGCGGCATCACGTTGAGCGCCGTGAAGTAGGGATCGAGAAATGCCTCCAGGCGCGGCCAGATAACGAACAGCAGGCCAACACCGACCGCCAGCACCGCGCCCAGCACGAAGGAACTGAAGGTTCCGGCGAGCGTCCAGCCCAGTTCCGTCCAGATGTCGCGGGTGACGACAAGATTGTCCCAGAGAAAATGGGCGATGCCCTTGGGATTGCCAAAAAACGTCGGATTGATCCATTTGGCCTGGGCGCTGTATTCCCAGCTCCCCAGGAACACGGCCAGGAAAAGCAGATGTTTGCCGCTGCGTGCCAGAAAGTCAGCCTTCATGATGTACCCATCCGGATTCCAGATGACTCCAGACCTTGGCGTACAGCGCGTGGAATGCCGGGTCCTTTTGCAGGGAGCGCACGCTGCGCGGCCGTGGCAGGTCGATGCGCATGTCGGCGATGACCCGCCCCGGATGCGACGCCAGGATGATGACCCGATCGGAAACCGCCACCGCTTCCGCCAGGTCGTGGGTGACGAAGACCACGGTATGTTTTTCTGTCTGGCTGAGTTCGAGCAGCAGATCCTGCAGGTGCAGCTTGGTCTGGGCATCGAGCGCGCCGAAGGGCTCGTCCATCAGCAGCACCTGCGAACTCATGGCAAAGGTGCGCGCCAGGGCGACCCGCTGTCGCATGCCGTGCGACAGCGCCTTGGGCAGGGAATGCAGATGTCCGCCCAATCCAACCCGCTTGAGGAAACTCGTCGCCCGCCTCTCGCGCTCGGTGCGCGGCACGCCGCGCACTTCCATGCCGAACGCGGCGTTCCCGAGGGCGTCACGCCAGGGCAGCAGGCTGTCGCGGGCCAGCATGTAGGCGACATCACCCGAGCCAAGTTGGGGTGCGTGCCCCATCAACTCGGCCTTGCCAGATGTAGTCGCCTGCACCAGGCCGGCTAGGGCGTTGAGCAAAGTGGTTTTGCCGCAGCCGCTGGGTCCGACCAGGGAGACAAACTCTCCCTGCTTCACCGTCAGGTCGATGTCCTGCAGCACCTGAACGGAAGGCTGGTAAGCCAGCGAGAACCCTTCCACTCGAATGGCATCGTGTGCTAGCCCGTTGGACATGGGACGCTCCTCGAATTTAATTGTTGTCGTCGTCGCGTATCAGGGCAGGATCAGGGTCTCTGCTTTGAGGCTTGCCGTGAGCTGCTTGTTCGCCACCATGGTGTTGATCACCGCCTGCAAGGCTTCCGGTGGCACGACGGTGGTGAATCCATTGATCGAGTTCCTCATCGTGGCCTGGAGAATCTTGTCGCCATCCTCGCCAGGAATCTTGAAGTAGGTTTCGGTGATCTTCACCACTTCGTCGAAGTTGGCCGGATTGCGCACGAAGCTCTCCGCATCCTTCAAGGCCAAACGGAAGGCCTTGACGACATGGGGATTCTTCTTGGCATAGTCGCCTGACATCCATTGCGGTGCTCCGGCGCCAATGGCCGCCTTGACGGCCTTCGGCCCTTCGCCCTTGCGCAGGTCGACCACGATGTCGCAGGCCTTCTTGACCTCGCAGAATCCGTCAACCGGCGAGAAGATCATCAGCGCATCCACCTGGGCATTGGCCAGCGCGGGGAACGCCGTTCCGGGGCCGCCAACGGCGACGTAGGTGATGTCCTTGTCGGTCATGCCTGCGTCGGCGAGCAGTTCTGTGAACAGGGTTTCACCATTGGATCCACGCGCCGGGACGCCGATCTTCTTGCCTTTCAGGTCAGCCATGACCGCCGGGTAGCCCTTGGCCCTGTTCGGCAGTTCGAGCCCCTTGCGGGTAGCCAGAAAGAAGGGCTGCGGACCGTAGCCGCCAGACACAGCCTTGATATCGGCACCGCGCGAAATCGCAAGCAGAGGCCCCTCCGAGCCGCCATGGGCCACTTCCAGTTCCCCGGCCAGGAACGCCTGCAAGCCGAGCGGGCCATTGGCCAGTTGGCGGACCGAGCACTTGATGCCGTACTTCTCGCAGTATTGCTTGGCGATGGCGATGCGCACCAGCGTATTACCGCCCCCGGGATAGTCCTGGATGCGCAGGGTTTCACCCTTGCCTGGCCCGGATTGGGCGGATGCGACGGAACCGAGGGCGAACACGGCGATGCCTATCGCGGCGCGGACGAAGCGTGGAAATGCATTGGCTGTCTTCATTGTTACTCCTCCTTCAGAAAGTTGGCTTGTTGTTTGGAATGTGCCGGAAAGATCTTCGCTATCCCGGCATCAGGATCGATTGGGGTTCCAGATAGGCCTTCAAACCTTCCGGTCCGAACTTGCGGCCCAGACCCGAGCGCTTGAAGCCGCCGAAGGGCATCGTGATGTCCATCTCGGCGCCATTGACATGCACCATTCCAGCTTGCAGCCTTGCGGCCACGGATTGCGCTTCCTGGGCATCCGCGCCGATCACGTAGGCGGAAAGCCCGAATTCGCTGCGATTGGCGAGCTCGACGGCCTCATCGACCGTCTCGTAAGCCTGGATCACCAGCACCGGCCCGAACGCCTCTTCGCGAACGATATGGTCGTAGGGGGATACGCGGCTGAATACCGTCGGCCGCGCATACCATCCGGCATCGAAGCCCGGCATACGTCCCGGGCCGCCGGCCACCAGATGCGCGCCATCGGCCAGCCCGCGTTCGATGAAGCGCTGCACGTTCTGGTACTGGGATTCGTTACCGAGCGGACCCATCTGCGTGCCGGCATCGGCGGGAGGTCCGACCACAATCGCGTTTGCTACCATGGCCGCGACCTGCTCGGCTTCTGCCAGCTTGGCACTCGGCACCAGCAGGCGCGAGGGCGCGTTGCAGGACTGCCCGCTGTTGCGCATCACGCCGATCACGCAGGCCTTGACCGCGTTGGTCAGGTCGGCGTCGGGCAGCACGATGAAGGGTGACTTGCCGCCCAGTTCGAGTACCACCCGTTTCGACTGCGACACGGCGGCCATGCCGATCGCCGATCCGGACGTCACCGAACCGGTAAACGAGATCATGCTGATCGCAGGATCGGCCACCAGGTGCCGGCCAACAATGTGGCCGTTGCCCAGCACCATGTTGAACACGCCCGCCGGCACGCCGGCCTCGTGCATGATCTTCGCCAGCAGCACTGCGCTGGGCGATGCATATTCGCTCGGCTTCCAGACCACGGCACAACCAGCCGCCAGCGCCGGCAGCAGGACGCCCATCGGCCCATTCACGGGCCAGTTCCATGAAGTGATGCAAAGGCTGACACCGACCGGCTGCTGTACCAGCAGGTGGCGGCCACGTCGTTCCTCGAACGGAAACTCGGCCAGCAATTGGCTCCAGGCCTTGACCTGCATCAGGCCGGCCGGCACCTGCAGGCGTTCGCAGAGCATGCGCGGCGCGCCGAGGCTGTCCTGGACCGCATCGACGAGCAGCACCTGGTTTCTGGCAAAGCTCTCGCCGATGGCCTGCAACAGGTCCAGGCGCTCGCGGCGCGTCGTGCGTGCAAATGCGGTTTGTGCCTGCTGGGCGGCCTGGGTTGCCGCGTCGGCATCCGCTTCGCTGCCCAGGCGGGTGCGCGCCAATGCCAGCCCCGTCGCGGGATCGAAGGCATCGAAATATTCGCCGCCGGTGCTGGCGACCCAGTGGCCGGCGATGTAGTGCTGTTCGTAGGTCTTGATGTCAGCGGCCATGGCTAGCTGCCCCATTTTGCGATCGAATTTGGCGATGAATGAACAGGAAGATTTGGAGAACGAGATCAAGCATGTCGGGCGGCATCCGCTTCCAGAATCGCCTTGGCGACAGTGTTGCGCAATATTTCGCTGGTGCCCGTCAGGATGCGCATCATGCGCAGCATGCGGAACAGCCATTCCACCGGATTGCCGCGGATCAGACCCACGCCACCGTGAATCTGGACCGCCTGGTCGGCGATGCGGAAGGCCGTCTCGGAGACGAAAAGCTTGCACATCGACGCCTCCATGCGCAGGTCCGAGCCGGCATCCAGGCGCCGCGCCGCATCCAGGGTCATGGCGCGCGCGGCGTACAGTTCGGTCGCCATGTTGGCCAGCATGTGCTGGATGGCCTGGAATTGCCCGATGGCTTTGCCGAACTGCTGGCGCGAGGTCGCGCGCTCGACCGACAGGCGCAGCGCCAGGTCGGCAAACCCGACCAGCGTGGCGCAGTGCAGCAGGCGGTTGAGGTTGATGCGCCCTATTCCCAAGCGGAAGCCGGCGCCTTCCGCGCCTATCCGGCTGGCGACCGGCACTCGGATGTCGCGCATTTCCAGGTCGGCATGGCTGGCCTGTCCGTGCATGGCCACGTAGTCGCAGACCACGGTCATGCCGGGGTCGTGGATATCGACGAAGAAGGCCGAGATGCCCCTGGTGCCCGCGCCCGGGTCGGTGACCGCGAGCACGATGGCGACATCGGCATACGGAGCCCCGGAAATGAAGCGCTTGCGGCCGTTCAGGACGTAGACGTCGCCATCGCGGACCGCCTGCGCCTGGATCGCCGAGGCATCCGAGCCGGCCTGTTCCTCGGTCAGGGCAAAGCAGACCGCCATGTCCGCCGCGCAGATCGGACGCAGGAATCGCTCGACCTGATCGGGCGTGGCTTCGCGGAACAGGTAGCCGACGCGTGGCGGGCCGCTCAATTCGCCGAGCACGTGCTGGGCCAGCACCGCGCCGGAGCTCGCCACGGCCTCCTTCACCCGGCAGGTCTGTTCGGCGTTGAAGCCGGCGCCGCCATGTTCCTCGGGCAGCATCAGGCCGTAGAAGCCGAGTTCGGCCGAACGCTTCCAAACCTGCTTGAGCAGGTCCTTGCCCGGCTGGCCTTCGTAGGTGATTCCGTGTGACTGCTCGAAGGGAATCAGCTCTTCCCGGATATAGCCTCGGATCGAGGCGATGATGCCATCGACATCTTGCGCGCCGTTCAGGTGCATGGAGTTCATACGCGACGCTCCCGCCCTGCCCAGTACGGCTCGCGCACCAGCCGGCGCACTATCTTGCCGTTGGGGTTCTTGGGCAATTCCTCGACGAAATCGACCGAGCGCGGACGCTTGAAGCCTGGAAGCCGGGCATTGCAATGGCTCAGGATGTCGTTCGGATTAGCGGCATGTCCCGGCTTGAGCACCACCACCGCCTTGATCGTCTCGCCCCATTCTTCGTCGGGCACACCGACCGCCGCCGCTTCGTAGATATCGGCATGCGCATACAGCACCTGCTCGACCTCGGCCGGGTAGACGTTGAAGCCGCCGCAAATGATCATTTCCTTCTTGCGGTCCACGATGTAGATGTAACCCTCCTCGTCCACGGTGGCCAAGTCGCCGGTCAGGTAGCCGCCGTCGACCAGCGCCTCGGCGCTCAGCTCGGGCGCGCGCCAGTAGCCCTTCATGACGTCGTCACCCTTGACGACGATCTCCCCGACCTCGCCGGGAGCCACGTCCTTGCCTTCGGGCGACAGGACGCGCACCTCGGTTTCCGCGTAGCAGCGGCCGCAGGAGGCCAGCCGCTTCGGGTTTGAGGCCAGCGCATCGACATGATCCTGCTCGGTCAGGAGGGTGACCATGGAGTTGGTTTCGCCCGCGCCATAGCCTTGCGCGAGTATCGGACCGAACAGCCCGATCGCTTTCTCGACAAGCGCCGGAGCCATGGGGGCGGCGCCATACATTACTAGCTTGAGCGAGGAGATGTCGTAGCGCCCGATATCGGGATTATTGACCAGCCGGTTGAGCATGGTCGGCACCATGAACAGCCGGGTCACGCGCTCGCGCTGGATTGCCGTCAGCAGCTCGGTTTCCTCGAAGCGCGGCAGCAGCAGGCTGGTCGCGCCGCAGTACAGGAGATACATCAGGTTCATGCCGCTGGCGTGGGTGATCGGCCCGACATGGGCCTGCACGTCGCCCGGCATGGCGCGCCGCATCGGCGCCATGAGGAACTTGCGCAGCATCGCGCGGCGGTTGCCGAAGGTCTGCATGGCCGCCTTCAGGACTCCCGAGCTGCCGGAGGTGTAATGCAACACCGCCACCTCGTCCGGATCGGTCGTGACCTGGCGACCATCGCCAGGTGCGGCGGCGATGAAATGCCCGTACTCACCGTCAACGTCGACAATCAGCCTGAGCTCGGGGACCTCCGACCGGCGCGCTGAAACCGCCGCCACATGTTCGGCATCGGCGATCAGGATCACCGCGCCGGAGTCGCGCAGCATGTGCAGGGTTTCATCAATGCTCAGCCGGGCATTGAGCGGGACCTTGACGAATCCCCCCTTGTAGCAGGCAACTTCGACTTCGACGACTTCGACCCGGTTCCAGGCCTGGACCGCGATTCGATCGCCTTGCTTCGCGCCGGCTCCTGCAAGGGCGCCAACGAGTCCAAGAACTCGCGACTCAAGTTGCGCGAAGCTGAGCCGTAACCGGGCGTCTATCAGGGCTATCCGCTCAGGCCAATATCGAGCTGCCCGAGCTGTAATCGTTCCAAGTTCCACTTGAACCTCCCGCGAAGAATTCAATCGCTCTTCCATGGGGCGCAAGTTTCCGAACTTCTATAAGATGTGGCAAATATCAAAAGCGTATCCAGCCCATACGGTAAAAGCATGGCCTCGCTTGAGTCCCTTGTTTCCCTGCGCCAGTTCCGCTATTTCATTTGTGTCGTCGAGCAGCGAAGCTTCACGTCCGCTGCCGCGATACTCCATGTTGCGCAGCCCTCGCTCAGCCGCCAGGTCGCACAACTGGAAGAGATCGTTGGCGAACAGCTTCTGATCCGAACGCCGACCGGCATCATCCCGACGGAGCCGGGCTTCAAGGTCTATTACCTCGCCCGCAGCCTGTTGGAACAGGTCAATGGCCTGGTCGACGAAGTTCGCGGCACGGAACGCGAGCCGCAGGGACGGGTGTCCGTTGCGCTGCCCGCTACCGGAGGAACGGACCTGATCTCCGAGGTCATCAAGGCATGCAAGTCCGAAATCCCGCAGGTCAGCCTTCATGTCCAGGATGGCATCAGCACGCTGACCGGTCAGATGCTCGGATCAGGGCTGGTCGATTTCGGTGTCGTCCCCAATGCCGAGGACATTCACGGCATTGCCTCCGAACCCTTGTTTATCGAGCATCTTTTCATTGTGCGAAGCAAGGACGGAAGGCAGCGACAGCCTTCCGAAATCGACTTCGCCAGCGTGACAAAGTTCCCGCTGGTCATGGGGCCACGCTCGATGCATTTGCGCAGATACCTTGAGAAGGCCGCTGCCGACCACGGGATCGAACTCCAGATTTCCTACGAGCAGCAAACTGTCGGCACGATTGCCGGCTTCGTCAAGGCGGGCCTTGCCGCAACCATCACCAATTGGCCATCACTGACCGAGCATTTCCCGGTAGGAACGGTCTGGGCACAGCGGATCATCAACCCGGAACTGAACCGTGTGATTTCGATCGCCCACCCCGCTGAACGGCCCCTCGGCCAAGCCGCTCGGGCCGCGTACAACATAGTCCGTCGCCTGCTGCTGGAGCGGGTCAAGGATGGCCGCTGGCGCGGCAAGCTCTGCTGACAGCTGTTCTCGGCAACCGGCCACTGGCGTCGCGCCACAACTTGACCGCTTTGGCCGAGGACCGGCCGCGAATGAGTGGTAGCCCGGTCACGCCGTCCTGTACGGACTGACTTTTCCCTGTGCGCCGCCGCTCAGCAGAAATTCAGGCTGTGAGTGGCAAGTTGCTCGAGGAGGTCGAC
>Ga0233425_10002620_pt1 | contig 34790 bp, 26 predicted proteins | sample Watercolumn_Towu_2_FD_181712 | JGI IMG/M metagenome (GOLD analysis project Ga0233425, IMG submission 181712) | Freshwater microbial communities from Lake Towuti, South Sulawesi, Indonesia - Watercolumn_Towuti2014_140_MG | ecosystem: Environmental > Aquatic > Freshwater > Lake | place...
CGGCAAGGTCTGCATCCACTCGGCGACCGTCACCCACGTTTCGTTCGCGCTGACCTCCGTGACGCCGAAGTTGCCGAGCCGCGCGCCGCGCTGCGGAACCAACTCGCGCTCGGTGGCCCGGATGACGCACAGCTTCTCCGTGTCCACTTGCCCGATAAACAACGGCGCGCGATGCCGCATGATGTGGTCGTTGTTCGCGCCACGCCGCGTATAGACGAGAAACAACGCATCATCGTGTGTCACCCAATGCTGCTGCGTGTTGTAATTGCCAAGATCGCTGCCATCGTCCCACGTCCACTTCTTCGGTTCAGTGAAATGCAACCCGTCATCGCTCGTTGAGACATATCCCGCCTTGTCGTGGCGCAACGTGAGGTAGTAACGACCGCGATAGCGCGTCAACGACGGCTCGGCGAAGCCCCGGTCAGTGTTCAGCGCCAGTTCATTGCCTTGCTCGACGAACGTCATCTTGGAACCATTGAATCGGCACCGCAGCACCGTGACTTTCTCAAACTTCTCCCCTTCACCCATAAAATAGATGGGCAACAAAATATCGCCGTCGGACAAATCGAGCCGCTGCACGCAGCCGGCGCCTGCGTTGAAGAACTTCGTCGTGTCCGGCATCGCGAGCGTGTCCCACGCCGTCCAAATCCGTTTCTTCGGATCATAAACCGAGTAAGCCGTCTCACGCCGGCGAACGGCCATGACCTTGTTGTCCTTGTAACGAACCGTGTGCCCGATGCCGAGCAGCTTGCCGGTCTTCGCGTGCCACTTCGGCCAGAAATCGCACGTCGCCACGATGACGCCATCCGGTTCCTCGCGACGGCCAAGCGTCGCAGCATGTTCTGTCGGACCGCGCCACGTCTTGCCGAGGTCGTCAGTGCGCATTTCGTTGAGGGCATGGAACACATCGCTGCCGCTCAGTTCCAACTTCTGCATCGTCAGCACGACGCTCGGTGGATTGCCGGGCATCGCTCCCGCGCGCGGATGTACCCAGCAAGTCTTCTTGTCAAACCCTGAACTGATCGTATCGAGTTGGATGTCGAAGTCAGCGCCGTGACAGGTTGCAAGAAACGCAAGAAGGATAGCAGGGAGCATTTTCATTTCTGATGTCATTGGACGGTGACGCTCCACAAAGTTCAAGCCGGAAATGGACGATTCACAATTGCAGCGTCGCAGAGCGGATGCATCACTCAAATGATTGTCATTCCGAGCCTGCGAGGAATCTCAAACTTCGTTTCGGAGGGGGTCCAGAGATTCCTCGCAGGCTCGGAATGACAGGAATGGATGGGGAAAGGTGTGTGATACGCTCTGCGCAACGTCGTGTTCCGGTTTTGTTCCGGTTACCTCATCGTTTCGGGAACGTGCGGTCCGGGTCCCAGACGATCACGGCCATGTGATAGTTCTTGTACGAAGCCGGCGGGTCGCCGGGCAGCGCGGAGGCGTAGTAGGCGGTGACGACTTGGCCATCGGCGCGTTGCACGGACGATGGGTAGCCGCCGTCAAGGCCGTTCCAGTCAATGAGCCGCACCGGCTCACTCCATGTTTCGCCGGCGTCGGCGCTGATCATCGCTTCGAGTCCTTTCTTGCCGAAATCGGAGGCGCGGTCGCCGTAGCTGAACAGCACCCGGCCATCACGGAGTTTTGCGAGGTGGCCGTTGACGCGTTGAAAGCCAGTCATGTCGCGTTTCAACGTCCACGAGCGGCCATCGTCCGCCGAGACATAGAGTTGGACGAAATCCTTTTTCTCGACGCCGGTGCCGCCACGCGCTGCGGCGAGCCAGCGGCCGTCACCAAGATATAGCGGCGTCGTTTCGTTCGAGTTTAGGCCGATGACGACCGGTTCGCCCCATGTTTTTCCGTCGTCCTTGCTGCGATAGAGCCACGAACGGAACTTGCGTTCCTCGTATTTCTCCCAAGGCCCTTGCGTCGAATAGACGGACACACAGAGGTCGCCATTTTTTGCGATTTGCAAGTCGCCGAACGGCACCGCTGGCTGATTGCTTGGCACTGTTTGCGGAAATGCATCCTTGCTGACCCACCACGACTTGCCGCCGTCCGGTGAACGGCTCAGCCACGGGCCGAGCACTTCGTAGCGGAAACTTCCGCGCGTGCGCTTTACATTTGGCGGCCAACGATTGGACCAACCAGAGGTCAGCACGATGAGATCGCCGTTGGCTGCGAGTCCTGCAGCGTGGTTCATGCGAATGGTGTCCGGTTCGTGCTGTGTAGCGGCGCTCCCAAACTTCCACGTCGCGCCGCCGTCGTTGCTGAGCCAGCACTCGATGTCGCCCGGACGATGCCCGTGGCTCGGGTTGTTGAAAATCAACGCCGCCAGTGTCCGCTTGTCTTTGAGTAGTTTCAGGTTCGGCCACGCGCAATGATCGCGTGCTGTCACGACCGGCACAGGCCGCTGGCCGTTGCGATCCACAGCGAAAGGCATCTCCGCGCGCGCGACCAGCGAAGCGACAAGCAGAATGGCAGCGACCATCTTCACACCGCCATCTTATCAAGGCTCACGTGGATTACACGGCTGAAATTGGCATCGCCTTGAACTGCGGACACTGGTAGGATGCGGGGCGCAATGGAAACGGTCTATCTCGAAACAACGATCATCAGTTATCTGGCTTCGGAACCGAGCCGGGACTTGATCGTGGCCGGGCACCAGCAGATCACGCACGAGTGGTGGACGCAGCGCCGCGCTTTGTTTGCGTGCTCGATCTCGCAGGAAGTGCTGGACGAGATTTCTCGTGGCGACCCCGCCCAAGTGGTCCGCCGCCTCGCCGTCGCGCGATCGCTGCCGAAATTACCAGTCGAACCGACCGTGAGTCAACTGGCGGCAGAGTTTCTGCGGGCCGGCATCCTGCCGCGCAACGCGGCGCGGGACGCAGTGCATCTGGCAGTGGCAGCAGTCGCGAGTGTGGACTATGTTTTGACATGGAATTGCCGGCACATCGCCAATGCGGAGTTGTTGAAGCAACTCGACCGGGTCTGTACTCGGTGCGGCTATCAGTTGCCGCGCGTGTGCACGCCCGAGGAATTAATGGGAGATAACGCCAATGTTTGACGATCCAATCGTTGCCGAAGTCCGCCGTGTCCGCGATGAACTGGCGCGCCAGTTCAATTACGATGTCCACGCGATTTGCGAGGACTTGTGGAAGCGCCAAGGCCAGACGGTGACGGGCGATGAGTTGCGGGCCGGTCTGGCTGGTACGGTGCCCGCCACTTACGAGCCGCGAGTTGCAGAACCGGCTCAGGTCCGCGAGCGCAAAGAGTAGCGTTTCGCTTTTGTTGCCCGTCAGTTCTTACTTCACCGGTAGCGTCGTGGTTTGGATGTGAAGCGGGGTCTTCTTGAAGTCTTCGCCAACGAAGGCGGCGAACTTTACGGATTTACCGGACATCTCGGCGGGGACGGCAAAGGTCACTTCTATCTCGCCGTTGCCCTTGGCTTTGACGACTTTGCGGTCGAGCCGTTTCTTATCGGTACCGGCGAGCAGCGTTACAGTGATGGCTTGGTCACCGCTGAAATGATGTTGGATCCGGACGGTGACAGGTTCTGTCGCGGCGATGGCTTCCGGTAGCTTGAAGGTGATGAGCTGTTTACCGGTCGATTGCTCGGCTGTTTTCTTGACGGCTTTGGCGGCGGCTTTCTTGGCTTTGCCTTTCCCTTTCGGAGGACGCTCGTATTCATCCGCGAGTTTCTGTTTCGCGGCGGCGAGAATTTCCGGTTTGTTGCGGTGGGCAAACGATTCGGCGAGCGGGTCACCGGTGCGTTGGAGGAGGGCGAGCAGTTCTTTGCGGAACAATTCGATCTCAGACTGACGGGAGGCATCACCGATGAGGTTGCGGCGCTCGAAACGGTCATTAGTCATGTCGTAGAATTCCTCGGGCACACGGTAGAGGTAGAAGTCGGTGCGAGTTTTGATGGCCGGGTTTGTCTCCGCGGCGGCGAGCATAGCTGGCCAGGTGAGGCCGCCCATGTTCTCGGCTTTGTATTGCATTTTGCCATCGCTCCAGGCGTTCCAGATGTAGGATCGGTCCGTGGTGCGGATGCAACGCATGAGCAGCCAGTTCCGGCCTGCGGATTGGTTGTAGAAGGTGAAGACGCGGTCCCAGCCGGACATCTTCTCGCCCTTCAACGCCGGGAGGAAGGAGCGTCCGTCAATGTTAGGAATCGCCGGTAGGCCGAGTGCTTCAAGCAGCGTTGGCGTGAAGTCGAGGGTGGAGACGAGGTGGTTGCGGTCCACGCCGCCGGGTTTGATGACGTCGGGCCAGCGCAGGATGAGTGCGCCGCGAGAACTGTTCTCGTAGTCGTTCGATTTTGCGAAGGGGAACGACATGCCGTGGTCGCCGCCGTAGAACATGACGATGGTGTTGTCCTCGAAGCCTTCGTCTTTCAGCGTCTTCAAGATTGCGCCGACGCAGTCGTCGAGTCGTCGGACGTTGGTGTAGTAGCAGGCGACTTCCTTGCGCACGTTTGGCAGGTCTTCGAGGAAGCCGGGCACACCGGCGACTTCTTCGGGCTTGATCCATCGGCTCGGTGGCTCGCCTCCGGCGAGATCATTCGGCCCGTTGGCTCCGATGAACGGGCGGTGCGGGTCAGTGCAGTTGACGTGGTGGAAGAACGGTCGTTTCTGATCGCGCGCCATCGCGAGGAACTTCTTCGTGGCGGTCACTAGTTGGGAAGGGTGACGGGTGATCCGTGTCTCCTCGTAATCCACGCAGAACTTCTCGGCTGGCTGGTAGTGCGGGTTCTTGCCGAACATCGAGATGAGATAACCGGCATCGTGCAATTGCTGGTTCAGGGTGCGGACTTCCGTCTTCAACGGGAAGAAACCCATCGCGCCGTTGCGATGCGGGTAGAGGCCGGTGTGCATGATCTCTCGGACCGGCTGGCAGACGGCCACGGTGGAGTATGCGTAGTGGAAACGCATTCCCTCGCCGGCGAGCCGGTCGAGGTTCGGTGTCAAGTCCTTGATCGGGCAACCGTAACAGCCTGCCGAATCGTGATTCATGTCGTCGGCTGTGATGAAGACGATATTTGGTCTTTGTGCGGCGTGGGCCCAGGCGGCGAATATGAGAAGGAAGATGGTGTGCTTCATGGTTCAATTCTTAGCGGCGCGGATATAGACGATCAACGCAGTTTCAAAAGGTGGTGTGTGTATGCGGAGCATGCCGTGATCGCACTCGGCGGTGAGCGGCGTCTCTGGCGCTTCGGGGCGGACACAGGTTACATTCACGGCGCACCAGTTTTCCGGCAGGCGAATCGTTGTCGTGATGGCCGGGGCGGGACGGAGCGTGTCGGTAGCGACGTCGAGATCGCAGTTGTTGAGGTCGAGCGTCAAGGATGAGTCGGCGCACACGTTGAGATTGACACCGACAGTGGCGGGGGCGTCGGTTGCGAGGCGCGGCTCGACGTCGAGCAACTCGGCCATTTGTTTTGCACCCTCAGCTTTTCGCCAGTAAGTAGCGCCGGGTTTGTTGGTGACGACGCGCGCGCCGTCAATAGTGAACGGCTTTTCGCGTGGGAAAAGATAACGTTCAGGACCGTACCGGGTGCCGGTCTGGCCGGTGACGATGAGACGACCGCGGTAGCGGCGCAGTTCGCGGATTTGGGCGTCGGTCAGCGAGAGCACCGACGGCAAGACGACGATTGGATAACGCGAGAGATTGGCGGCGGTCAGGTCTTGTTGGAGGACGATGTCCCACTGGCGATGCGTGTCGCCGAGGAACTGGCACCAGCCGCAATACTCGTCCACGAACTGATCCATCACCGGATTGAAGACGCTGCACGAAGCAATCTCCGACCACGCGGAGTGAACGACGGCGACATCGGCAAGATAGCGGCGATGGCTGAGGCGCGAGGTGTTGGCGCGGATGAAACGGTTGATGAACCCGGCGCTTTCGGGTGTGCCGGGCGAATAGCCGTCGCGATACCAGTGACCGAAATCGAGCAAGCCGCGGTTGGCGAGGCAATCGAACGCGATGACCTTGTGCAAGTTCTCGTGGCCGGGGCCGGATTTGTCTTTGTTGACGTAGATGCTCGGCCAGCAGAATGGCGCGTCGGAGATGGCGGCGCCGAGGCGTGTGACATAACCGACGCGGCCTTGCGGCGGCAGCCCCATCGGTCGCAGGCCATACCAACCGTGCACGGTGCTCCACTCGAAGTGGGCGATGTCGCACGCGCCTTTCATCAACGCACCACCGAGCGGAAACGGAATGGTGTTGCCGAAGACGGCACAATCGAGTTTCGCTTTGCGCGCCGAGTCTTTCGCTACGGCGTAGAACGCCCGGTGATACGCCTGTGCGGCATCCACCATGTGGACGCGGTACGCGCACCAGACCGGGTCGGTTGTCCATTTCGGGTTCTGGTCGTGCCAGCGTTTGCCGCGGGACTCGAACGGTTTGTCGCGGATGTAGGCGGCGATGTCGAACGTCGCCGGGTCGGCGATGCCCATCTGCTTCAACTCTGCGCGCGTGAAATGTTTCTTCAGGTAATCGGGGAATGTGTGGAGCGACCACAGGCCGAAGGCAGATTGGTTGGCGTGACCGAGGTTGTTGTCGCCGAAGTTGTCGGCGTGGATGCCGTCGGGGCGCAGCTTCGGGATGATGCGCTCGATCTCGCGGCAGACGTAATCGCGGAGTTGTGGGTTCGCGAAGTCCACGCTGATGAGACGGACAGTTTGCCAGCCGGTCTTGCCTTGGATGTCGGCGCGGTTGCTTTGTTTGGCGGAGAGTTTTGCCAAGCCGCTGCGTTCGGCGATGTCGTCGGTGATTGCGTGATTGCTGGAGTAATCGAAGTCCCACTTTCCATCGAGACCGCGCCGGGTCAACATGGCGTAAAGATCGTCGGGCGCCGTGAATGGTTTCAGACGATATGCTTTCGCGGTCGGGAACGGCGCCCACGGCACATCGCGCATGAACGCGTCAAGACCGAACCAGCGCGCGGTGAGCGGCTCGTTGCCTTTCCACCACGGCAGCGACCAGCCGGTGTGTATCATGCGTCCATCGCCGGTAAAGAAAGCAGCGTAGTCGCCGACTTCGCCGAGGTCGTAGTAGAGGATGCTCTTGACGCCCGCTTGTTGAACTTTCTCCCGTTTCGTTTTGGCCCAGCCGCGCTCGTCGGCAGCGTCAAGGAACCAGAATCCATACCAGCCGAGCGTGTCCACGCCGCGCGCCGCGCCCGGCTGGATTGTGTCCAACGCCGGCGCGCCGGCGTTGATGGTGGCGACGGGCGTGTATTCGTGCCACCAGGGTTGCAGTGCGGAGAGAGTGAGGGTGAGAAGCAGGATCATCGGAATGTGAGGGATCGGTTATCGTGTTTGGCGGTGTTTAGAGGTCCGATGAATAAAGCCGGTGGAGCCGCCAGCGACATTGTCCGCCGCAAATCCTCCATCGTGTTCTTGAGGCGTGCCGTGTTGTTGAGCACGCCGCCAAATACGATGAAGTGTGCTGCGCCGCCGGCGCCTTCGACGCCGACGCCGCCCATGCCGCCGCCGGGACCGGCGCGATGCAGGGCGGTCTCATCCGGCGTGATGCAGCCGAGCGTCAAACCGTCGGGGCGGAACTTGGCGGCCCACGTCGTCTTCGCTTCCGCTTCGCTCAATTCGCCCGGCTTCGACACGCTGCCGGTTCGGCCGTTGGAGAAAAGGAACTGTCCCGGCGTCTTGCTTGAGGCGGACATGAGATCGGCGTTGTCGAAGTTCCAACAGTAGCTGACCGGCCGGCTCAATTGCATCTCGCACCACGGCTGGTCGCCGTAGAAGCTGACGACTTTGGTGAAACCATCCGCCGCTTTCATCCGGTAGCGCACCAGCACCGGGCCGCGCGCCTCGCAGTCCAGTGAGAACGGTTCGCTGCGGTATTCCCTGACATCGAGAAAGCCGGCCCAGTCGCGTTCGCCGGGCTGCGTGATGTCGAGGCTGCCGAGCGTCTTTACCTGCCAGACGTACACGTGACCGCCTTCTTTGCCGAGCAGCACTTTGAGCGCGGAGTTCTCAATCCAGTTGTCGCGCTGTTGCAAGCCGGAATACTCCGGCGCAGGCTTCGGCGTGCTGTCGAAGTAGATGAAGAAAAACCGCGGCGTCTTCGGTCGCGTTCGGCCCTTGGCGATCCAGACGACATTGCCGGCGGCGTGTTGCTGTTTGTCGAACTTCGCCACCGGATCGAACTGGCTTGGCACTTCGCCGAGGATTGCGCCGTCAGCCGCGTGCTCGACGACGCGAACGGAGCGTTGATCGAACGGCACATTGGTTTGCAGCAGGCGCGTGAAGTTGAGTTTGGCTTCCACCGGATAATCCACGCGCTCGAATTGGCCGGCGTCCAGTTTCACCAGCACGCGGTATTTCCAATCGTTGTTCCACCATTGGCAGCGCGCGGTAAAATCCTTCGCCGGCTCGAACGGCTCCGGCGCGCGGCTGCGGCGGATGGTAGCGCGGTCGCCGAGGCCGAGTGTTTCCGGTTCCGGCAAGAACCTCGTCTCGTTGTAAGCGGCGAGCGTCTCGTCCAGGCGCTTCGCCCTGGCTTCAAAACGCGCCGCCAGCGCGTCGTAGCGTGCCGTGATGATTTCCAAATAGTACGGTCGGTTCTCGAGAAGCCACAACTGCCGGTATTCGTCGCGCAGGTGCTTGACTTCTGCAGCCAGCATGCGCAAACGGTCGGCGCCGTCACGCAATGCCGTGTGCGCCAGCGCATATCGCTGTGGTTCGTCCGTAGCGCGGCGATAGGCGACGGCAATGTCGTCCGCGACCAAGAACTTCCGTGCGAGCAATCCCCAGCGGCGCGCCGCGAACGCCATCGCGTCGAGGCTCGACTCGTTGGCGCGCACCTTGGGCCGGTTCTGATTGATCAACGTTCGCGCGTGGCCGGCTGACTCGATGATTTGTTGCAGGCGATTCGCGAGGTCGGCACCCGGTGGTCTTCGTCCCGTAAACGGGTCTTCCCAGAAAACGGTGTCGGTGCTTTGCTGCGCCCGCAACACGCGATGCAACCCGCCGAGCAAGTTGACCGCCTGAGTCAGTTCCGGCAGATCGGCTCCATAAAACGCCGGCGCGAAGGCCGCGTCGAAGCGTAGCGCGTCGAAATTATCCGGCTGCCACGCGCAATCAGCAGACCAGAGGAAGCCGTACCAATTGTATTCCTCGAGATTCTCGCCGTCGTCGTCCCACGCGGTGTTGAGCATACCTTGTGCGCCCATTGCCGCGCCGTCGCGGACGAAGCAGGCGATGTTGGTCCGCGCCGTGACGTAGTCCGGAAATATCTGGTTCCAGCAACTCACGCCGGGGCAGACCCACTGGTCGAGGCTGGCGGCTTTGAATGGCTCCAAGCGTGGGATGTAGTTGGTCGCGCCACCGTACGTCCAGTTCATCACGACGTAGTCCTTTGGCAGCTTCGGGATCATGTCCTTGTGATGAAGCGCGATGTCGCCCCAGAACATCAATCGCTTGCCGTAGGGCAACAAAATCTCGCGGAGCCGTTTCATGTGCTGGAGGTAGAGTCCATCCACGCCGATCTCGGCGGCTTTCTCCTTGCTGCGTCCTTTGCCTAGTTCGAACGTCTCGTCGCAACCAACGTGGAAGAACTTCATCTCATGGACCGGCACGAACTCCGAGTAGAGATCGGTGAGCAACTTGTAGGTGCCCTCGCTCAGCGGACAAAATACGTGGCCGCCTTCCGGCATCTCGCGCATCTCAGCAAACTCCGGGTGCTTGAGGATGTGCGCCTGATGCGCGAACGACTGAATCTGAGGCAGCAACTCGACGTGGTACTTCTTCCCGTAGGCGATCAACTCGCGAATCTGTTCCGCGGTAATCTCGCCGCCCTCCGGTGCGATCTGCGGATACTTCTTAAACTTGAAGACGTGTTCGATATAGAGGCAGAAGACATTGATCTTAAACTCCGCCAGCGTGCGAATCTGTTTCTTGAAATACTCCATCGTTGGCACCGGCCCGCGGCTCACGTCGTCCTGACAGCCGCGATACCGCAGCCCCGGCCAATCGCGAATCCGCACGCCCTCGATAGCAACTCGACCATCCGGCAACCGCTTCACAAGCTGCCGCAACGTCTGCACCGCGTAGAACACACCCGCCGGCGTGTTTGCCGCTGCGACGATGCCGTCGGCATTCACATCGAGTACATACCCTTCGTCGCCGAGTTCCTTCGTCATCGTCAACCCGCGCCGTTCACACGCCGCCCGCACCGAAGCATCGCGGCTCACGATGCCGATGAGGATCGGACGTTTCGCGTTGTTGGTGATCTTTATGTTCAATGTCCCTGCCGCAAACCGGTCCTGCTCGTCATCCGGTTTACCGAGCACGATGCCGGCATCGGCACCGATGACGAAATCGGCCCCGCTAACGCTCACTTCGCGCGGTTGCGGAATCACCTGCACGGCGAGAACATTTCCGGCCAACAGTAGGAGAACAACAATTGAACGAAGCATCATTTACCTTTCAAAGGCCATCACTTCCACGAGATGACGACCGGTGTTGGCGGAGTTGTGAGTTTGCGTGACGCGGATGTAACGGACGGCACGCGATGCAAACGAGCAGGTGTAGCCATCCTCGGTCGAAGGCACCTTGTTGTCGCGGCGGTCAGCGACCATTTCCCAGCGTTGGGTGTCGTTGGAAACTTCGACTGTAAAGCCGTAGTAACGCTTGTCGCCAAAATAGCAAACGACGACCACGCGACCCACCGTTGCCGGCTTCTCCAAGTCAACCTGCCACCACGCAGCGGGATCGTGTTGCACATCCGTGGCCCAGAAACGACTGCTATCGGAGCGAGCGCCATCGTTGGCAAGGCGCGCGGGATATTGCGGCAGCGCATTCGAACAGGTTACCGGTTTGCCGGTGGTCAGGCTGACAACATCTTGTTTGACCGGCTCCGACTTGAATTCCTCAGAATACTTCGCCCACAACTTCCGCGCAACGGCGACGCTGTTGCCACGCGTCTTCGTCGGGAACGATTCGCGACGGTCTGACCATTGTGCTGTCCACTTCAAAAGCTCTTGATTGAATCTCTTCTCGTCGAAAGTCTCCTTGCGACGGAGCGAGTCGGCTGCGGCGTCGAGGAACTGTTTCCATCGCGGCGCGTAATAATCGCTGAGCATTCCGGACCATTGTTTGCGCGCGTAGTCGTTGATCGCCAGCGTCTCGCCCCAGAGCGTCAGCACGCGCCGCGCGTTCCACTCGCAACGCGGCCCCCAGCGTTTGGCGTCTTCGAGGTTACAGCCAAGCAGGAATTCCTGCCGCGTCGCGAGCAACTCATCAAGATCGCTGATCAACTCCAGAAAACGCTGAGATGCCTTCTCGAATCGCCGAACATCTTTCGCGCGCCACGCCTTCGCCATGTCACTGTGGAGCAGACTCGCGTGATCGGCGAGCACTTGACGCGCGACGTTCACAACATCGAACCGGAAGGTGTCCACGGCGCCGAGTTCATCCGACGCTTGCAGCAAATCGTGCCACGCTTCCGCCAAACGAGCGTGATCGTAGGGTGCCATCCAGCGTCCACGAGTCAGAATCGGCGCGGAAGTTATCGCTGACACGCTCCGAGTTGGGGTGTTGAGAACCGTGTCGAGCAACGTCTGCCAGACGCGCTGTGTTCCGGTATTGTTCCGGCCGTACCGGTGGTGCGCGTAATCGTTGACCCACACCTTCATGTCCACCGGCTCGTTGCGCCAGGCGTTCTCGAACATCAAATCGTAGGCGACGGGGTTGTAGCAGAGTCCTTCGTTGACGAAGCCGAGGCCGATGAGTTGGCCGCTCTTCGGATTGCGACGCGCGGCAAACAGGCCGTCGTTGTTCTTGTTGAGTGCTGCGCCCAAGCCAACCGTTCGCCCGAAACTCTGGACGTTGCACCAGAGCCACGGTTTGCCGCAGAAAGCGTCGGTCTTGTCCCACATCGGCTTGTTCTCGCAGAAGAGGTCGAGGATGACAATCCGCTCGTTCGGAATCGCGTCGAGGAACGCCTTGATACGCGGCTGGATCCAGAACTCCGGCTTGAACATGAAGGCCCAGCCTTGCAGCACCCACACGGTTTGCGGGTCGCTGGCGGCCATGCCATCGTAGATGGCACGGCTGAGGTCGCCGAGATATTTCAAGTCGCCGTTGGGAGGGACCATCTCGATGAACGTGTCCGCAGCGTACATGTGATCGGTGCCAAATCGCTTGGTCTGTTCCTCCAGAAACATTTTCGCGATCTTGGCGAAGAGCGGATCGAGCGGGTCGAGCAAATTCGTCTCCCACTCGATCCATTTGACGCGTTGGACCGGTGCGACCGTCGCCGGCACGTGACCGGTGAAACCTTGCAGCACCGGCGTCATGCCCAACTCGCGTTCGCGGGCGAGGATCTTCTTCTCCAATTCCTCGTGCTGAGCGATCCAGTTCTTCGGCAACGGCCCGCCGTAGCCGTCGAGGCAACCCATCCATTGAAACGGTAGAAATGGCGGGCCGGCGAGGAACTCCGAGATCTGCGCGTCGCTCATGCCGAGACGGCGACACACAGCTTGCCAGACAGCTTCCTGTCCTGTCACGGAGAGAGGCATGTTCACGCCATTGAGCGCCATCCAGTCAATAAGCCGCTCCCACTGCTTCCAGTCCCACCACGGCAGCGAGTAGCCGAAGCAGCAGTAGTTTAGGAAGTAGCGGTGCTTCGCCCAACTCACGCGACGGACCTTCGGCTCCACGCGCGGCAACGGCTGCGGCAGGCTCAACTGGTCGCCATACCACGACACGTGGCAGTAGCAATGATGTTTGAGATACCAGTTCAACCCCATCGCCATCGCTACGCCGTTGTTGCCGCGGATGACCGTCTTGCTGCCGCGACTCTCGATCTCGAACACATCGCATCCGTTGTCCGCGGCAATTGTCTCGAAGACGAATTGGTCTGCGTCCTTCGGCAGCAAACGGCGCAACAATGACTTCGCAGCGTCGTTCGCGTCGCACATCGAGACACAGAAGGTCAGCAATAAGAAAGCAATGTATCGTTTCATTGTTTTGGCAGGCAGGCGATGCAAGCGACGCCGTTGCGCGGCAGCCAGAGTTTGATGCCGCCTTGTGTTGAGAGTTCTTCGCCGGTGAGCAAGTCCACGACGTGCTGGCCGCGGCTGACATCCACGCGAATCAACGGCGCGTCCACCGTGTGGCCGGTGGCGTTGTAGAGAGTCCAGAGCGTCTTTTTGCCGGAGCCGAAACGGTTGGCGTACACGAGCGGCATCAGCGTCGGCACGAGCGGTTCGCAATCGTTGCCGCGCAGCACGTCGTTGTGCTCCTTCAACACCTTGTACATCTCCGGTGGATATTCCCGGCCAAACGCGGCGACCATGTTCCAGAAACGCTTGTGGCAATCGCGGTCCGCGCCGCGATGGTCAAGCTCGTAGGCTTTGCACTCGGGGAAGTAGAAGCGTTGCGTGTTGCATTCGAGCGGACGCAACGGCGTCGCCATCACCGTGAGATCGTAGGTGATGCAGCCGTCAAGATACTGCATCAGATAGTCGTAGCCCGGGTGCTCGGTCGTCAGCACCAAGCGACGATTGACCTTGTCCATCGCGGCGCGGACCATCTTCGTCGCCTCGGCGGTGGCGCGTTGCCATTCCGTGCAGCCCGGCTCGGCGAACGTGTGCTTGTGCGCCGGGTTGTAACAGGCCCAGCCGCGATGGCCGTATTCGTCGAGACGAATACCGTCAGCGCCGGTCTCGCGCATCACACGGCCCATCGCGTCGGCAACCCATTGTCGGACTTCGGGAAGATCGTGACACGGATTCCAGACTTCGTAGCCTTTCGCGTATTCGCCGTCGGCCTTGATGATGTCCCACTCCTTGCCGTGTTTCTGGCCGGTCTTGCTGGCGTCGTCCAAGCGGAACGGATCGGTGTAAAGCGTGATGAGCGCGCCGGTCTTTTTGTAATCCTCGACGGCTTTGCGGAATGCGGGCAGGCCGCCGAAACGCTCGTTGTAGCCGTCGTAATCGCCGGGCTGGTTATTCCACATTGTCTGGCCGGTGACCGGGTCTTTCACGAAATATCCTTGCCACCGCGTGTAGGCGACTTTGCCGATCTTCTCTTCCAGTTTGTCGAACGGTGTGCACCACGGTCCCAACGGCGACCATTCCCACCACGACATCAGTTCGAGACAATCGCGTCCCGGCTTCAGAAAATCCGTGCGATATTTGCCATCCTTAAACAGAATATCGCGGCCCCATCCCGCGGCGATCATCGTCACGACGCCATCGAGCCGCGACGGCGGACGGAACTTCCAGACGCGATGCGCCCACGCCGCGTACTCTTTCATCGGCGTCTTCCAATCACCCGCGTGCGCCGCGATCACCACCGGCGGCAGCGCGAACGATTCGCCCGGCTTGCGTATCCGGCGCAGATACTCGACCGCGACGCTCGTTCCAGTGACCTGCGCGAACGTGTTGCTGAACTGAAACCCCGGTTTCGTCGGGCACATCGGCGTCAACGTTTGAACCGGTATCTTGCCCGGCAGATGTTTGGAGAGCGCGAATATCTTGTACTTGCCGTCCGCATCGTCAGCGCGCACCGACAACCCCGCGCCGAGCGACGGGCTGAACAAGTCCATCATTTGATAGAGCGCCTGATGATCGCCGTAACCTTGGCGAACCAAAGCCGGGCGGTCCGCGATGATGCCGCCGCCGCGCGGGAAGAAATAATAGTCGGCTGCCGGATCGCCGGAGAGTACGAGACCGGCGAGATGCGGGAAGGCGAGCTTGAAGTCGAGCGACGCCGTGCCGCGGTTGGCGAGTGAGAGCGCAAGGCGCAGACCGTCGGCGCTGATCGAGCCGGTCAACGTGGCGGCCAGCGAATGTGCCGGTAGAAACAGGTCCGCGACGAAACCGGTGCGCCCTTCGGCGCGGAGCGAGCGGCACTCGAAATCTTTCGCGCCGGAGAAATGGTTCGTGCCGACCTCGACAACGAACAGGTCGAGTTTGTCTGGCTGACGGACTGTCTCAGCGTTGGCGAGTTCGTTGAAAAGCGAGACGAGTTTCAGTCGTCCCGACGCCGTAAACCGGCATCGCAACGTCGAGTTCTCCAACAACACGCCGTCTTTCTCCACGCGGCACGAAGTTCTGCGAACGGCCACTTTCCCAGCGGGCTGAGCGATGGCCGGGGCGATGTTGAGAGGCGGTTCCGACGTGTGATAACCGCGCGTGCCGCGCAACGTCACGGAGCGGACTGGTGACTTCGATGTGATGACAAGGCCGCTGATTTGTTTGCCGACACTCGAACCGGTGAACCGCTTACCGTCGGGATCAAGCCAGTGCAAGGTGAACTTCTCGCCCTCGACTTGCACCGAAAACGGAACGGCTGAATCGAGCCAGTAGGGATCCCACTCCAGCAGCGTTTCGTCGCCGCGCGTGCCGGCGTAGGCGAAGGGGCTGACCGCGCCGCCGGGACGCCACGTGGCTTCGATACGGCGCTCACCGCTGAGCAAGAGCAAGCGCACCATGTATTCGCCGCGAGCGCCGATGGTGTTGAGCTTGGCGGAAGACCACGTCTTACCACCGTCCACGCTGACGGCGCTGTTGCCGGCAGAGATGGTGTTGTCTATGCCGAGGTAAAGGTAATCGTCCGGCTTCGGTTTCGTTGTCGGTGCTTTGCGGAAAATGATCTCGTTCTTGCCGCGGACGAATTCGTCTTTTGGAAACGCGAAATCGAACCAAGCCAACATTGTCGGTTTGCGATCTTCATAGACCGGAACGCCGCTGTTGTTCCGAAATGTGTGAACCTTGCCGTTGACGACAACCTCGAACGACTCATCGAGACCGTTGGCCTTGCCGAGCGACACGAGCGAGTAGTCGCGCACACAGAAGAACGCGGACAACCGCACCTCGCGCACTGCCGCCCATGCGGCGGGAGTAACCGCCGACAGATCGAGAATCTTCTTGGCTTGGTAGCGCGTGTCGTGCTGGTGGGTCATGCCCATCGAAGCGCCACCCCACTGGCCCGCGTCATCGCGGATGACGAGGACGCCGTCCGTCTGCAGCGCAGCGAAGGAAGAAGTAAGAAGGAAAAAGGAAGAAAGCAGGATGGCGGGAAGCGATTTCATTGTCTGCGTCATTGGACGGCAGATACCCCACAAAGTTCAAGCCGGAAATGGGTGGTCAGCCGCGCCGTTCTCTTCGGACCCGGTACAACCGCTCTGTGAAACCACCCTCCCGCTCGAATGCCGCCGCCTGCGCCGCCAGTTGCCGGTCAAGGAAGTAGCAGCACAGGTTAAGCAGCGAGAGCGCCGCATTCGCCACGAGTTGCTCGGAGTGGGGCACGGACTCACACGGACGCTCACCGACATTCACGGACTTTGTCCGTCCTTGTTTGTCCGTGGCTGTCCTCGCTCTCTGGCGCTCATCTTCCACCCACGCGCGCACTTCTTCCAGTGTCTTGCAGCGTCTCGCCTTGAAGCGCACCAGCGCCGGGTGGTTTGGCGGCCACATCTCCAGCCCGCGTTGCCGTAGAAAATCTTCGTAGTCCAGCCGCAGTTCTTCGAGGCTGGCGCGGGCGACGTTGGTCAGCTTGAGTTCGGTTTTCTTGGATGTGCCGCTGGCTTGGCTGCCTTCCGCGATGTTCTGCACACCGGAGCGCGCCGCCTGCACCATTTGGTCGTGGGTACGGCTGCGCTTCTCGATGTAGCGGTCGCAAAACCGCACTGTCACGTCATAGACCAACTGCGCCACCTGAAAGCTCTTTAGCTTCCGGTAGCCCCCGTGCAGCGGTATCAACGGTTCCTTCGCAGGGACGGGCATGGCTCCTTCTACGTCTGTCAGCGACGGACAGTCAAGCGCATCGTGTTCCGGTTTTGTTCCGGCTCGCCGGGATTACTTCTCGTTGCCTTTTTTGTCTTGGGAGGATGGCGAGTCGGCGGCGGCGTTGTTTTGTGCGGCGAGCCAGTCGGCGTGAAGTTTTTTTAGACGCTCGACGATTTCGGGATGTTGTCGGGCGAGATTGGTTTTTTCGGTGATGTCGGTGGCGAGGTTGGAGAGGAAGAGACGTTTGTCTTCGGGACTGAGCGTGTCGCCGTAAGCGGATTGGAGGTTGCTGATCAGCTTCCAGTCGCCTTCGCGGACGGCCCATTGCGGTTGTTTGCCGGCGCCGACCTGCCAGTGCAGCACTTTGTGCGGCGTCGGGGCGTCGGCGGAACGAATCACCGTCACGATGCTCTTGCCGTCAATGTTAGTGTTGAGCAGTTTGACGCCGGTGAGTTCGGCGAGCGAGGGCATCCAGTCGCAGGCGTGGACGATCTGGTTGCGGACTTCGCCTTGCGGGAGTTGGCCGGGCCACGAGATGATCCCGGGCAGGCGGATGCCGCCCTCGAATAGGCTGAACTTCGCGCCGCGATACGGCCCGGCGCTGCCGCCGCCGAAATGAGCGCGTTCCTCGGTGGAGTGGCCGTTATCGGATTGGAAGGCGATGATGGTGTGTTCGCGCAGGCGGAGGTCATCCAATTTCTTCAGGAGCATCCCGATGCGTTCGTCGCACGAGGAGAGGAACGCGGCGTAGAGGTTGCGCGGGTATGGGAGGTCTTTGTAGCGCTCGAGCCATTTGACGTCGCCTTGATACGGGTAGTGCGGCATGTTCAGGGCGAAGTAGATGAAGAACGGTTGGGCGCGGTGTTGTTCGATGAATTGCGACGCTTCGGCGACCATGAGGTCGGCGAAGAAACGGCCCGGATAGTGGACTTCCTGTCCGTTGCGATAGAGGTCGTGACGATTCGGTCCCTGCCAGTAGAAGAAGTGCGAGAAGTTGTCAATGCAGCCGCCCATGTGGCCGAAGGAGTAATCGAATCCTTGAGCATTCGGCATCTGGTCGGGCTTGAAGCCGAGATGCCATTTGCCGATGTGCGCGGTGGCGTAGCCTGCCGCCTTGAACATCTCGGCCATCGTGACCTGCTCGGTCGGCATGCCTTCACCGCCGGGCTGCGAGCCGGCGTTGTTCGGCAGGCCAGCCCGCAACGGATAACGTCCCGTAATCGCCGCCGCGCGCGACGGCGAGCAGACCGGCGCGCCCGAATAGAACTGCGTGAACCTGACGCCGCGCGCCGCGAGCGCGTCCATCGCCGGCGTGACAAGGTCTTTTGCGCCGTAGCAACCGGCATCGGCAGCGCCTTGATCGTCGGTGATGATGAGAATGACGTTGGGTTTGGGCGCAGCGAAGGAAGAAGCAAGAAGGAAGAAACAAGAAAACAGGATGGCGGGGATCAATTTCATGTCTGCGTCATTGGACGGCAGACCCGCCCCAAAGTTCAAGCCGGAATATCAATACCGGTAATGCTCGGACTTGTAGGGGCCTTCGATGGGGACGCCGATGTAGTCGGCTTGCTTCTTCGAGAGCTTGGTCAGTTTGACGCCGATCTTCTCCAAGTGCAGGCGGGCGACTTCTTCGTCGAGCTTCTTCGGGAGACGATAGACGCCGATTTTGTTCGTGTCCTTGTTCTTCCACAAATCCATTTGGGCGAGGCATTGGTTGGTGAAGCTGTTGGACATGACAAAGCTCGGATGACCGGTGGCGCAGCCGAGGTTCACGAGGCGGCCTTCGGCGAGGATGTAGATGCTGTGGCCGTCGGGGAAGGTGTACTTGTCCACTTGCGGTTTGATGTTGAGCGTCTTCACGCCCTTGGCGGTGGTGAGACGGTCCATCTGAATCTCGTTGTCGAAGTGGCCGATGTTGCACACGATGGTCTGGTCTTTCATCTTCTGCATGTGCTCCAGCGTGATGACATCGCGGTTGCCGGTGGCGGTGACGTAGAGGTCAGCCTCGCCGAGGGTGTCCTCGACGGTGGAGACTTCAAAGCCTTCCATCGCGGCTTGAAGCGCGTTGATCGGGTCAATCTCGGTGACGATGACGCGGGCGCCGAACCCGCGCAACGAGTGCGCGCTGCCTTTGCCCACGTCGCCGTAGCCGCACACACACGCGACTTTGCCGGCGACCATGACGTCGGTGGCGCGTTTGATGCCGTCGGCGAGTGATTCACGGCAGCCGTACAGATTGTCGAACTTGGATTTGGTGACGGAGTCGTTGACGTTGATGGCGGGCACGAGCAAGGAGCCGGCTTCGAGCATCTGGTAGAGGCGGTGGACGCCGGTGGTGGTTTCTTCGCTCACACCTTTCCAATCGTTGACGACGGTGTGCCAGAAACCGGGGCGTTCCTTGAGGACGCGCTTGAGCAAATCCTTGATGACTTGCTCTTCGTGGCTGGCGCTGGCGGTGTTGACCCAGTTGCTGCCATTTTCGAGTTCGTAGCCTTTGTGGATGAGCAATGTGGCATCGCCGCCGTCATCAACGACGAGTTGCGGGCCTTTGTTGCCGGGGTGGGTGAGGGCGGCGAGCGTGCAGTCCCAGTAATCTTCAAGTGTCTCGCCTTTCCACGCGAACACGGCGATGCCGGCTTGCGCGATGGCGGCGGCGGCGTGGTCTTGGGTGGAGAAAATGTTGCAGCTTGCCCAGCGGACGGACGCGCCGAGTTCGATGAGGGTCTCGATGAGGATGGCGGTCTCGATGGTCATGTGGAGCGAGCCGGTGATGCGGACGCCTTTGAGCGGTTTCTGGGGACCGTACTTGGCGCGGATGGCCATGAGGCCGGGCATCTCGTGTTCGCAGACGTGGATGGTCTTGCGGCCCCACTCGGCAAGCGAGAGGTCGCGGACTTTGAAATCGTTATTGGTCTTGGCTTTGGGCATGTGACTCTCCTGGGTTGAAACGACCGCGGAAATTAGCCGCGGCCCAAGCCGAATGCAAATACAAAACCTCCAATACGCGCTTGAAGAGTTCCGGCTCGACGGCGTCGAATGCTTCTGATATGCAGAGACGCGTTCTAATGATGAGAATCTGGTGTCTTTCATTTTTGGTGGCGACCGTCGTCTGGGCGGATGAGTTTGCCTTGCTGCAAAGCCAGATCAAGGAAAGCGAGAAGTGGAACCGCGAGCGACTGGCCAAGGAAGCGCTGCGCCCGGAGGCGTTGATCCTCTCCAGTGACAAGACGCCGTGCGATATCGTGTGGCGGCGGACGGCGGCGTTGTTACGCCACCTGAAGGCGATGGAACGCGCGCCGGAGTTGTCGGCGGAGGAGAAGGAACTGGAGGCGTTGAAGTCGGGGCCTTTCGAGAAGCTGGTGGCGTTGCGGCGACGGATCGCATTCAAGAATCCGTTGCTCGACTTCGACAGGATCGTGTTCCTCAAACACAACAAGCAGGTGCGCGGTGAACGGCACATGGTGGATCAATACTATGGATTCAACGCCGAGAAAGCCGGCGGCGTTTACGTGTTGGAGAACGCCTTCAGCAACCAGCCGCGCGTCCGTCCGTTGTTGGAGAAGCCGGGCGGCTATATCGCGCTGGAACTCGACTACGATGCGCGCACGTTGTTGTTCGCGTTCACCGAGGCGGAATACAAGCTGCCACCCGGCGTGGTGTGCGACACGAATGTCTGGTCGGAAGCGGATGCGAAACGAGACCCGAAGCACGCGTTCTATCATTTCCGCCCGGAGACCTGTTATCACTTGTTCCGGATGGATGTGAACGGCTCTGGACTGACGCAACTAACGGACGGGCCGTGGAATGATTTCGATCCTTGTTTCCTGCCGAGCGGCCGGATTGCGTTTATCTCGACCCGGTGCGGCGGCCAACTTCGCTGCGGATTTCGTCCCGACCCGACGTACACGCTCCATGCGATGCAGCCGGACGGCAGCGATATTGTTCCGCTCAGTTATCATGAAACGCACGAATGGCACCCCAGCGTGGACCACAACGGCATGATCGTCTATACGCGTTGGGATTACGTGGATCGCGATTCGGACGTGGCGCACCACATCTGGCATTGTTATCCCGATGGCCGCGACCCGCGCAGTTACCACGGCAACTATCCGGACCGCCGCGAACTGCGTCCTTGGATGGAGATGTCCATCCGCGCCGTCCCGAACTCCTCGAAATACATCGCGGTGACTGGCGCTCATCATGGCGAGGCGTATGGCACACTGGTGATGATTGACCGACGGGAGAAAGACGACCGCAGCACCAGTCAGATCAAACGTCTCACCCCGGAAGTGCTTTTCGTTGAATCGGAGTCCGCTCCCGGCGTGCCACACGCGAAGGGCAAACATTCGCCCAACGGTGAGGTCTATGGCACGCCCTGGCCGCTCAGCGAAGATTTTCATTTGGTCGTTTATGATCCCGACAAGAAGAACTACGGCATCTATCTGCTTGACAGCTTCGGTAATCGCGAACTGTTGTACCGCGACGACAAGATCGCCTGCCTCGATCCGATTCCGCTGAAAGCGCGGCCACGTCCACCCGTATTGCCCATCCAAACCATCCAGGCCAAAGCCGACCGTCCCGCCAACGCCGATTTGTCCACCGGCACCGTCATGGTGATGAACGTCTATGAAAGCGACCAGCCTTGGCCGCCCGGCACGAAGATCAAGGCGATCCGCGTCATCAATCTCTTCTCCAAGGAAAACTCCATCGCTAACGAACCGTACATCGGCCACGCCGCGCAATCACTTGCGCGCGGAGTGCTCGGCACCGCGCCGGTGGAGGCTGACGGCAGTGCGTATTTCAAGGTTCCCACTGGTGCTGGCATCTATTTCCAAGCGTTGGACGAGAACGGTCTCGCTGTCCAGAACATGCGCTCGGCCACCTACCTGCATCCCGGTGAGAATCTCACGTGCGTCGGCTGCCATGAACCCAAGCATACTTCCGCCAGCAACACGGAAGTCAATCAGCCGTTGGCGATGCAACGTCCGCCCTCCCGACTCCAGCCCGAACCGTCAGGCTCCTATCCGCTCACATTCCCGCGGCTTGTCCAGCCGGTGCTTGACGCGAAGTGTTTGCCTTGTCACGAGAAGAGCGCCTTGAAAGCGCCGAGTCTTCGCGGTGACCGTTTTGGGAAACACGGTTGGTCGGAGTCGTTCATCACGCTAAGGGCGCGCGCTTGGGGCATGAGCGGCGGCAACGGCGTCGCGTTGAAAGAGCCGCAGTACTCGATCCCCGGCAAAGTCGGTGCGAAAGCGTCCAGTCTTTACGCAATGCTTACCCGCGGCCACAAGGACGTGAAGCTGACGCCGGAGCAGATGCGGCGGATCACGCTCTGGCTGGATTGCAACAGCAACTTCTACGGCGCGTACAGCGACATTGAGAATCAGGCGCGCGGCGAAATTGTCCGCCCCAAATGGGGCGTGCCCGCGTGGATGGATTTCACTGCGCTGGTGCGTTGAGGGATTTCTGTTTCGCCGCCAGACAACCGAGCCAGATAAGGAACGGGATGTACTGAATGAAGACCCGTGTCTCTGTGATACGCGCGAAACAGAACGTCGAACCGAGATAGAGTAGCATCAATAGACACAATGGCACGAAGCGCTCCTCCAGATTGCGCCTGGCTCGCCACAAGAGCGCCGTGAGCGCGGCCACGATGACCCCGAACATCCATCCGTCTCCGTCCCGCAATGTGCGCAGGTTCCACGGCACCTGGAGAAACAGATCGGCGATTCGAATGGTGGAATCGCCCATCGTTTCCGCGCGGAACAATTGCGCCGTGATGAAACTCACCCACAGTTGTCCGATCAGTAGACAGCCGAGTGCAGCCAGCGACCTTTGAATGGCTTCCCGTCTTTGTCGTTGTGCCAACAGCGTGGGCAACGACAACAACATCCAAGCCGGGATGTACCGCCACGAGTCGCGGTTCAAAACCGCCACGGCGCACAACAACACCTGCGACCAAGTACCGGCCCGAAAATGAATCACCGCGACCAGCCCGAGCATGACGGAAAGGTCAACGATGTCCCACAAATACAACCAGTGTATATCCTGCACGGCGAGGAAGATGCCGACCGAAGCCAGCCAGCAAGCCACCGCTTCCTTCTTGTTGGCACAGACCCGCAGAAAAAAAACGCAATACGCAAGATTGGCGCCGAGCAACAACAGGAAAAACACCGGCGCGTAACACTGCTCAAACGAAAGCCCTGTCACCGCCGCGCCACCGCGAACCAGCATCGGACCCAATATGCGGCACTGATACACGCGCCAGTGCGGCGTGCCGGACGCCACACCCTGCGCCGCCTTGATCTGCATCGTCCAGTAGGAATGATGCTGCGACAGCCAGACCGTTTCCAGCACGGTAAACAGGCACACGAGCACCACAGCCAGTGTCCCCCAAGTTCGGTTATCAGAAACGCGCCACATGATTTTTGTTTCTTAGGGTGCGCCTCGAGTCGTGTCAAGCGCCCAGGGCCTACGCATCAAGAGAAGTCAAAAAAAACCTGAAACTGTCATTCCGAGCTTGCGAGGAATCTCTGGAATCCCTCCGGATGGAAGTTTGAGATTCCTCGCAGGCTCGGAATGACACGGGATGATGCGTAAGCGCCGCTTCGCCATTGATTTTGCCGGCGGCTTGGGGTTTACTGCGCGGACTTTATGGCTATTCACGGTGTTATTTTTGATATGGACGGCACGCTCACGACGATGTGTTTCGACTTCGACAAGATCAAAGCCGAGGCAAACGTCGGGGACGTGGACTTGCTGGATCATCTCGACTCGGTGCGCGGCGCCGAGCAGGCGCGTCTCATGCGAATCATTGTGAAATACGAGAAACAGGCTGCGGTGCGCACGAAGTTGAATCGTGGCGCGCGCACCGTGTTGCGCGGCCTGCGCCAGCGTCGTTTGCCGACGGCGTTGCTGACACGCAACTCGCGCCGGTCCGTGGACCTCGTCTGTGGGCGGCTGGGGTTGGAGTTTGACATCGCCTTCAGCCGCGAAGACGGCCCGCACAAGCCGTCACCGGAACCAATCCGGAAGATTGCACGGCTTTGGGATACGACGCCGGGTGAGTTGTTGATGGTGGGCGATTACAAGTGGGACGTGCTCTGCGCGCGCAACGCAAAGGCGCGGAGCGCGGTGTTTGTCGAGCGCGGTCCGTTGCCCCCGTGGGCGAAGGACGCCGAGTTCGTGATTCGCCGGTTGACGGAAGTTCTGGAGATCGTGGACAAGGAGGCGTCATGAGCCGGTGCGTGGTCGGCATGGTGACGTGCGGCTCGAAAGTCGAGGCGCGCAAGCTGGCGCAGGCGGTGTTGGAGCCGAAGCTGGCGGCATGCGTGAACATCATTTCGGGCATTGAGTCGCATTACTGGTGGCAGGGCAAGCTCGAACAGGGCACGGAGTGGCTGCTAGTGATCAAGACGACCGAGTCGAAGTCGGCAGCGGTTGGGCGCGCCATCAAGGCGGCGCACAGCTACGATGTGCCGGAAATTGTTTTCGTGAAGATCGCGCGCGGTGACCGTCGTTATCTGAAGTGGTTGCGTGGCGCGGTGACAGCGCTTGCGTTCGTGTGCGTGTCTGTGCGCGGTGATATGATAGACGACACCCTGAAACAGTTGCGTTCCGGCAACGCCGAGGCGCGGGCAGAGGCTGCAGACCGGTTGGCACAGACCGGCGGCGAGCGCGTCGTGAAACAATTCCGCGCGATGATTGCGTCGCCGAACGCCGAGGCGCGACAGATGGGAGTGACGGGTTTGTTGCGAGTCAGCCGTGCGAACGAGGATGTGGAGATGGTCCGTGTCCGCCTGGCGGAGGACAAGGAATCATTGGTGCGCTGGTCGGCGGCGTTGGCGCTCGGCCAGTCGGGGCGCGTCGAGGCGGTCCCGTCGCTGGTAAAGGCGGCAAAATCGGACGCGTCGGAGTTGGTCCGCGAAATGGCGACGGAATCGCTGGAGCTGCTGGCGCCGGCCCGGCGTGCGGCGGAGTTGCGGGAGCGCGCGCGGCGCGATCCGTCAGATGCGACGGCCAATTGGAACGTGGCGGAGTCGTACTTGGAGGAGGGACGCGAGGACCTGGCGGAGCCGCACTTGCGGAACGTGATTGGCCACGACGAGGCAAACCGGAATGGCCACACGCCGGATGCGTTGTTGGCGCTCGGCGTGGTGCTCGGTCATCGGGGGCGGCACGCGCAGGCAGCGTATTGTTGCGAAGAACTGCTGAAGCGATGGCCGGAGTTCGCGCGCAAGGACAAAGCGTTGTATTGTCTGGGACTGAGCCGGCTGGCATTGGGGCAGAAGGAGAAGGGGCGAATCGCGCTGGAACAACTGGTGCGTGAATTTCCCGACAGCAGCGTCGTCAAGCTGGCGAAGGAATCGTTGGACAAACTAGGAGGAAAATGATGAAGCTTTTACTACTGATGGTGATGATGGCCGCGAGTGGGCTGGAGTTGACCGAGGCGGACAAACGCGCGATCAACGAGGCCAATGAGTACGTCACACGCGGCAACACGTTCATCGACAAGAACTCGGTGGCCCGCGCCAAGACCGAGTACCAGCGTGCGCTGAAGGTGTTTCCGCGCCACCTCGACGCGCTCTACAATCTGGCCGTCGCCTGCGAGAGATTGAATCAGCCCGATGAAGCCGTCGCCACGTACAAACGGTATCTGGAACTCAAACCGGACGAGGCTGATGTCTGGACGCAATTGGGCGTGCGTTACGACGAGAAGAAGTTGCGCGATGAGGCAAAGGCCGCCTATGAAAAGGCGCTGAGTTGTGACCCGGATTTTGGCCGGGCGCATCACAACCTCGGCGTCCTGCTCAAGGAATTCGGCAAGATGGACGAGGCGCAGAAACATCTGGAGACCTTCAGGCAGCTCGAAGAAAAAGCCGGCCGTCACAGCGGCGACGCTTACTACAGTCTTGGGGTGTTATATCTGGAGCAGGGGAAATTGCCGGAGGCGAAGCGTTTGCTCCAAAAGGCGCTCGATGAAGACCCGTCCATCCCCCGCTACAACAACGCCATGGGCGACATCTACGCCGCCGGCAAGGAACTTGAAGCGGCGCTGGTCTGTTACAAGAAAGCCGTGGACAAGGACGAGAAATACGCGCCCGCTTACAGCGGCATGGGCGATGCCCATCGCGAGTTGAAACAATCCGACCAAGCCGAGAAAGCCTACCGCAAAGCGCTGCAGTTACGGCCCGATTACTACCTCGTGCACTTCAAGCTTGGCCTCCTTCGCAAGGAGACCGACCCGGTCGCTGCGATAAAAGATTTTGAAAAGTATCTGGCTTCTGGTAAGAAACTGGAGTTCGAGAAAGCCGCAAAGGAAGAAATCGAAAAACTGAAACAGCCCAAGCAAGACAAACAAGAGAAGAAATAGGATTTGACCATGTCACAGCATTCCAGTCTGAAATCAGCCAACAAAATCACGACACGCCGCAACGTCCTGAAACGCTTCGAGCGCGTCGAGACCCTCAAGAAACAAGGTCGTTGGAAACAAGGCCAGCGCGTGTTCGGTCTCCCCAAGACCAAGCCCGAGTAACCTCGGCGTCGCGACGTGTCCGTCCGCCTGCAAAAGTTCCTCGCCGAAGCGGGCGTCGCCTCGCGCCGCGCCTGCGAGCAACTCATCGTCGAGGGCCGTGTCACCGTCAACGACCGGCTCGTTACTGAATTGGGAACAAAAGTGGAACCCGCCACGGATCGCGTAGCCGTGGACTCCAAGACGGTCGCCGCCGAACGCAAACTCTACATCGCGCTCCACAAACCGCGCGGCGTCTTTTGCACCAGCCACGACACGCACGGACGCAAACGCGCTCTCGACCTGTTGCCGTCCGGCTTACCGCGACTTTACACCGTCGGACGTCTCGATGCCGACTCCGAAGGTTTGGTCCTGCTGACGAACGACGGCAGTTTTAGCTTGCGGCTGACACATCCGCGCTATAAAAGGCCAAAGAAGTATCGCGTCAAAGTCGCCGGCGCTTGGAGGGCCGAAACGACAGCGCGGTTGCTCGACGGGATTGTCAGTGACGGCGAACGTCTCCGGGCCGAGAGTGTGACAGTGGTCCGCGAGAACGAACTGGAACTGATCATCCGCGAGGGCAAGAAACGACAAATCCGCCGCATGATGTCCGCCGTCGGTCATCCCGTTCAGCGGCTCGTGCGGACGGCAATCGGGAATTTGAAGCTTGGAAATTTGAAGTCAGGACAATGGAGGTATTTGACCAATGAAGAAGTTCACCAGTTACTTTGTGATTAGTCTCGCGGCCGTGTGCGCGTTTGCCGACTCCGGCTCAGCGCCAACGGCTGCCGCCAAATCAGCGACCCCCGGCGCGAGCGTGATCAAGACCGACAGGGTCAATCTCCGTGCCCGGCCCAGCCGCACGGCGGAGTTGATCATGCAACTCAAGAAAGGCGACGAGGTCAAGGTCCTCGAAACCAAGTCCGTCACGGAAGCCGGCAAGGCACAAGAGTGGTCGCGCATTACGTTGCCTCCGTCCGCGAAGTGCTATGTCCTCTCCAAACTGCTCTCCGATGGCAAAGCCACCGGCGACGCCGTCAACATCCGTTGCGGTCCCGGCACCAACTTCAAGGAAGTCGGCAAACTCGCGAAGGGTCAAAAGGTGGACGTGGTGAAAGCCGGCGGCGAGTGGACGCAGATCAAGCCGATACCACAATGCAGTGGCTGGGTTGCTTCCGACTACCTCGAATCAACACCGGTCGTCGCTCCGGTCATCGTGCCGGCGTTGGCGCCAGCGCCGCCTGTGGCTCCCGCGCCCAGCAAACCTGTCGAAGTCGTTTCGGCTCCCGTGCAAGCGCCTGTCGTCATGCCGCCGCCACCGCCGCCAACACCAACGCCGGCACCGGCACCGCCGGCGGAACCGGAGACGTTGCAGTACTACGTCGTGCGCGACGGCGTTTTCCAAACTGTCGAGCCGGAAGAAAAGAAACTGGAGAAGACACTGGCGCCGTATGAATTGATGACGCTCATGTTCGAGCGTCGGCAGTATCGGATTGCCTATCTGGAGATGGGAGCTGGCGACCTTTACAAATTTGAAGGAAAACACGTGCGCGTGCTGGGCAACCTGCGCTGGCGGCGTGGTGATCGGTATCCGGTCATTGCAGTCGAACGCATCGAACCCGTCTGGTAAGGAGAACTCCATGAGTGCAAAACTGATTGATGGCAAACAGATCGCAGAACAAATCAACGCCGAGAACGCAACCGAAGTCGCGCGGCTCAAACAACAACACGGCCTGACTCCCGGCCTCGCCGTCATCCTTGTCGGCGACAACCCGGCGAGCGCCGCCTACGTCGGGTCGAAGGACAAGATGTGCACACGGCTCGGCATGCACTCCGAGAAGATCACGTTGCCGGCTGCGACCACGCAGGCTGAGTTGCTCGCGATCATTGAACGACTCAACAAGCAGGAAAACATCCACGGCATCCTCGTCCAGTCGCCCACGCCAAAACAAATCTCCGAAGAAGCCGTCTTCGCCACCGTTTCCCCGGCAAAGGACGTTGACGGATTCCACCCGCTCAACGTCGGCAGGGTCGCGCTCGGCGACACGACGGGCTTCGCCCCTTGCACTCCCGCTGGTGTTCAAGAACTCATCGTTCGCAGCGCTGTTCCCATCGAAGGCGCGCACGTGGTTGTGCTCGGACGCAGCCGCATCGTCGGACGTCCCGTGTCGCTGCTGCTCTCGCAAAAAGGCCGCAACGCCAACGCCACCGTCACCGTCGCGCACTCCAAGAGCAAGGACCTCGCCGCGATTTGCCGCAGCGCCGACATCCTCATCGCCGCCATTGGCGTTGCCCACTTCGTCAAGGCCGACATGGTCCGCGACGGCGCCGTGGTCATTGACGTCGGTATCAACCGCGTCGAAGACAAGACCTCTGACAAAGGCTACCGTCTCGTCGGCGATGTTGACTTCAACGCCGTCAAAGAAAAGGCTGGTCTCCTCACGCCCGTGCCCGGCGGCGTCGGCCCGATGACGATTGCGATGCTCATGCGCAACACCATCCGCGCCGCCAAAATGCGCCGCGGCATTGCCTGACCGGCACGAGTCGTCCCCACTTGTGTTTCCGAGCGATTCCACACGCCGGCGGTTCTCCGCAAAGTCATTCTATTTTGAAACATATGTTACAAAATAGAATGACTTTCACAAACGAGCTGATGGTGATGCAGTTTTCGCTTGGTCAATCCGCCGGGATGCCGTAGCTTGTCGCGCCATGCTGTTGGTCATAGACAACTACGACAGTTTCACCTACAACCTCGTCCAGTACCTCGGCGAACTGGGCGCGGAGATGAAAGTCTTCCGCAACGACGAAATCACCCTCGACCAAATCCGCGCGCTCAACCCCAACCGCATCCTCATCTCGCCCGGACCGTGCACGCCTGCCGAAGCCGGCCTGTCCAACGACATCATCAAGACCTTCGGCCCGACCATCCCGACGCTCGGCGTTTGTCTCGGCCACCAATGTATCGGCCACGTCTTCGGCGGCGACGTTGTCCGCGCCGGCCGTCTCATGCACGGCAAGACCTCCCCGATCCATCACAACGGCCAAGACCTCTTCGCCGGCATGACGAACCCCTTTACCGCCACGCGCTATCACTCCCTCCTCATCCAGCGCGACACCTGTCCGAGTTGTCTCGAAATCACTGCCGAGACCAGGCCCGAAGGCGAAGTCATGGGAGTCCGGCACAGGACGCTGCCCATCTGGGGCGTCCAGTTCCATCCCGAATCCATCCTTACGCAGGACGGCAAACGGATTCTGGTGAACTTCCTTGCCCTGACGCGCTAACCCAGTTCCGTCCACCGCACCAACGACGCGAGGTTCGGTTTGCCATCGTGGAACCACCACAACGGCGGACGTTGCATCTGGCCGATGGGACAGACGCGATGAATCCCAAGTCCCGCCAACTGCTTCGCAAACTCCGTCATCCGTTCCGACATCGGCGCGATGCCGACCGTCGAGATGCGCGTCGCGTGTCGTTGGATGTTCTCCAGCACGCGGCGCTCACCATCAGTCGGCTTGATGAACACCACGCGGTTCAGACAGGACGGTACGAACGATGGGTCGTCCTCGTAGATCACCGACCAGTCGTTCGACTGGAGGCTTGACCAGACCGCAATGCGTCGGTCGGAAGCCGAGCGAAACTCGTAGCCGGAACGGGTCGTGTTGATGGCCGCAGCTTCTTCCATGGAAAGTTTGCCGCGCGGAATCCTCGCTTGAAATGCGGCCATCGCTTCCGCCAGCGCCGCGCCGAACTTGCGCGGTCCGAGCGCGCCGCGTTCCTCCACGTAAATCACGTGTGGCGACAGGCAGCCTTGCTGGTCATAGATTGACACGTCTTCTGCCGCCGCGGCAGCCAATGCGGGCAATTGCTCCGGTGTCATCGCCTCCCGACAGACATATGCGAAGCTCACCTTCTGTCCATACCCGGTGAACGTCGCCTGGCTCGTTGCCAAGCGCCGCAGCGCCGCGATGGTGCTGTCGTCGCCGTGCGCGATTACCGCATCGGCCTTCGCCAGCGCCGCCTGCGTCAACGCCGCATCGTTGCGCGGCCACTCCAGCAGTTCCACACACATCGCCAAATCCGGGTCCGCCGCGCGCACCGACTCGACAAACAACTTCGGGAAGACGGTATCGTTTTGCGACATCCGGACCACGTTGCCCGAGCGCACCAACAATCCGTTCACGATGCTGTGAATGCCCGGCGGCGGCACGTTGCCCGCCAACAGGTGCACGATCACCGGGGCGCCAAACGCCCGCGCCTGCGCCCGTCCGTGCGGACGAAACTCGTCGAGCACTCGCCGGTCGCCAAGCTCGCGGTCCAGCAGCGCGCCGAGCGAGTCCGCTGTGATCGCTCCAAACATCCGGTCAATCGCCTCGTTGACCATCGCCGGCGAAAAACCGGTCACAGCGGGTGCCTGTTCGACGGCCTGCGCCCGCCACGGACTCGACGCGGGCAGCCAGCTTTGCGCGGCGTCGGCCAGCGCCTTGATCACCGCCTCGGTGCGGCGGTTTTCGAGCACGTACTGGTGCGTGTCGCGCACGCGGCGGACGGCGTCCTGGAGTTGGTCAATCGTGGCGTTCACGCGACTGACAATGCCTCCGCGTTGAGCGAGCAGCCGCGCGGCGACGACCCCGGTGCGCGTCCAAACAACACGAAGCCGTCGCCGTCAGCGACGCCGAGGTCCTCGGTCTGGAGGCACATCACGCTCCACAAGTTCGCGAGGTCGTAGATCCGGAACAAACCCGGAACACCGGGCCGCGCCTCCTCGTCGGTCTGCGGGTCAATCACGCGGACCCGCGCCCACGGCGGCGCGTGTTTCACGTCGGAGCGATGCCCGACGCGCATCGTCGCGTCGTAAAACTGCGTGCTGAGTTCCGTCATGCCATACTCGTTGACGACATGTGTCGGCGGGATGCCGAGATGCTTTTCGAACATCTCATACAACGCCGGCTTCGTCACCTCGCGAGCGCGACCCTTGAATCCGCCCGTCTCCATCGCGCGGCTGCCCGCCGGTAACTGAAGCTGGATTCCTTCGTCGAACAATTTCAGGAAGTTGAACGCTGTTCCCAGCACACAGACCGGTTCGTTTCCCGGTTCGAGCCGCTCGATACAGCGCGCGCCGAGCTTGCGAATCATGTATGCCAGCGACGAGTGCGGGTCATCCGGTACGAGCGAAAGCAGCGGCATCCGCGCGCCGTCGGGGAATAGATGTGCGTTGAAATTCGGTGTGATGGCAGCATCGTAGAGTTCGAGCGTCTTGAACAGGTGGCGTCCGCTGCACGCTTGTGTCGTGCCGCTGGTGTGGAATTCCACGACAGCGTCGTCCGGCGGAAAACAAGTCAGCGCAAGTTGCTTGAATGCGCTGGCCGGCACGGCGGGAATCTCGGTCCAATGCGCGACGCGGTCGGGCGTCCGCTCCTTGCGTTCGCAGAAGGCGCGGTAGGCGGTGTTGCGCTCGAACTGGAAGGTAAACACCTCCAACGCGAGGGCGTCGAAGTCGTCGCGCGCGCCGCCAATGAAGGCAGCGATGCGGTGCTGGAGTTGGAGAGCGGTTTTCATGACGCTGGTTTTCCGCGACAGCGCGGCGCAATGTGCTACGTCATGAGCAAGGAATCAAGTTATTTTCCGGATAACACAAAGCGCGTACAGAAACGGCAGGAGCCGCTTGGTGCGCCGGCAGTAGGCGGGGTAATCGGGAGACCGCGCGTCACCAGTTGCGCGTGTGCCGACGGTTCCGGGCCGATCTTCAACTGGCGGAACTGCATCGAGACACCGCCCACAACAGCAGTGCGCCGCCCGCCGCCTCCAGCGCGAACCATGTCCACGCAAACCACGGCCCGGTCAGCAAGAGCGCGGCAATGACGGTCAATTGAAGCCCGACGAGGAGTCGGCTCTTCATCGAAGCAATTCCTCGATGGCGTCGAGGCAGAAATCCAATTCGTGCTGTGAGATCGTCAGTGGCGGCGTCAGACCGAGCACTTCGCCTCGCTCACCTTCGGGAATCGCGATGATGCCGCGCTGGAGCAATCGCTCGCATAGCGTCGTCGCATCGCCGACTTCGAGGCCCAGCATCAAGCCTTTGCCACGCGCCGGCAGGCGTTTCTGGATGTGCGTGCCCAACTTCGCGGCTCGCTCCCAAAGTCGGAGCCGTTTCATCTCCGCGATGCTGGCCAGCGCGGCGGCGCAGGCGAGTGGGTTGCCGAGGAATGTGCTCGTGTGAATCGCCTCGCCTTTCGATTCCGGCCAACTGTCCATCACCAACGCCTTGCCGATGCAAGCACTGATTGGCAGACCGCCGCCCAGCGCCTTGCCAACGCAAATCAAGTCCGGCGCGACCCCCCAGTGTTCACAGGCGAACCAGCGTCCCGTTCGGCAGAAGCCGGTGTAAACTTCGTCGAGGATCAGCAGCATCCCGTGTTCGTCGCAGAAGTGTCGCAGCTTCGGCAGGAAATCATCCGGCGGCACGACCATGCCGCCGCGGCCTTGAATTGGCTCGACGAGCACCGCGCCGCAGTACGGAACCGGTTCAGGAATTATTCCGTATGGCACGCGCGAAACAAAACTGCCAAGTTGCTCGATGAATGGCGCTCGAAAGAATTCGCGCGAGGTGGCAGCGAGCGCGCCGTAGGTCAGACCATGGTACGCGCCGCCGAAGGCGATGATGCCAGGTTTGCCGGTGTGGATGGCAGCGGTTTTGAGCGCGGCTTCGACAGCCTCGGCGCCGGTGTTGGCGAAGAGAACGCGTGCGTAATCTTGTAGGCCGCGTGCCCTCACGCCGCGCCCGCTGGGGGCAGCGGGCCTACAACACCAACGGCCAAACGTAAGGGCGACGAGTTCGCGTGCGAGTTGCAGCTTGAGTTCGTTGGGATGGACGTCCCCCATCGCGTGGAGCAATGTTCGGGTTCTGTTCCGTATGGCGGCGGCGACGCGCGGGTTGGTGTGCCCGATGCTGACAACGCCAAATCCGGCGGTCAGATCGAGGTAGCGATTGCCGTCGGCGTCCCAGACGTTGGCGCCACGGGCACGTTGCCAGAAGATCGGCCAGCGGTCGGAGACGAAGGTGACATTGCGGCTCTCGACTTGATGGAGTTGGCGAGCGAGCGAGCGAGAGCGCGGGCCGGGGATGCGGGTGCGGAGCAGGGGAAGTGACATCAGACACCTCTCGCGTCAGGTCCCCAGATGTGTTTATGCCATTGCGTTTGAAGACGGACGGGTAATCGGTCGGCGAGAATCCATTCGGCAAGCGTCTTCAACGGGAGTTTCTCCCAGACCGGCGAAAAGAGAATGGCGCAACGATTGGCGAGGTCGTGCTCAGTCAGCAGTCGCTTGGCCCAGTCGTAATCGTTGCGGTCGGCGAGAACGAACTTAAGTTCATCCTGCGCGGTGAGACGGCGGAGATTGGCGTAGCGGTTCTTGTCGGACTCGCCGCTGCTCGGGCATTTGATATCCATGATGCGGATGACACGCGCGTCAACGCCGGCGATGTCTTCCGAGCCGCTGGTTTCGAGGAGGACTGTGAAGCCGAGGTCGCAGAGGTGTGCAAGCAGAGAGAAGACGGCGGGTTGGAGAAGCGGTTCGCCGCCGGTGATCTCGACGAGCGGACACGCGTACGTGCGGACTTTTGAAATGATCGCGTCGAGGCTCATCGTGACGCCTTCCGTAAACGCGTACGCTGTGTCGCACCACGTGCAACGCAGCTTGCAGCCCGTCAACCGCACGAACACACACGGCAGCCCGGCGTAGGTGGACTCGCCTTGGATGCTGTGGAAAATCTCGTTGACGATGAGCGTGTCGGACACGGCGTAGAACCTAACAAAGTTTGGGTGTGATTGAAAGTGGTGGACCGAACCAACTTTCAATCGCACCCACGGAGGTTCCCATCGGATGCAGGGTGTTCCAGCCGGGGCGGGATAGGCGCCACCGTGCCAGGCGTGCCGCCCCGCCCTATCCGTCAGCTTTCACGCCGAAGACGCAGGCGCCGCCAGCCGATGAGACCCACGCCCAGCAGAACCAGACCCATGCTGCTGGGTTCGGGAACGACACCGATGCTGAACACCGTGCCGTTGCCTCTGTCGCCGCCATAGACGGTCATCCCGTAGAGCGTCGAGCTGTCGAGCGTCAGCGAACCGAAGGGCCTCATGCCGTCGCTGTCGCCGCCGGCAAACGAGCGCAACAGGGCAAACCCGGTGCCGTTGGTGTTCATCTGGAACGCCGTGCCAGCGTCGTTGCTGCCGCCATATTGGGTCATCCCGTAGAGCGTCGAGCCGTCGAGCGTCAGATCGCCCATCGGCGACCGGCCGTCGCTGCCGCCGCCGGTGAACGAGCGCAACAGTTCGAACCCGGTGCCGTCGGTGTTCATCTTGAACACCGTGCCGGCGTTGGTGACACCGCCTTGGTCGGTCATCCCGTAGAGCGTCGAGCCGGAGAGCGTCAGCGAACCGTAGGGATTCCGGCCGTCGCTGACGCCGCTGGTGAACGAGTGCAACAGGGTAAACCCGGTGCCGTCGGTGTTCATCTTGAAC